>Ga0102593_1001761_pt1 | contig 19497 bp, 20 predicted proteins | sample AraplaCol_mMS_r2_2_FD_76862 | JGI IMG/M metagenome (GOLD analysis project Ga0102593, IMG submission 76862) | Arabidopsis root microbial communities from North Carolina, USA - plate scrape MF_Col_mMS_r2 (SPADES assembly) (version 2) | ecosystem: Host-associated > Plants > Roots > Endosphere...
CGAATACCGTTCGCCCGTTCACCGTTCCCCAACCGGTGACCACGCCGTCACCGGCGATCCGCGTCTTGTCCATGCCAAAATCGTTGGATCGATGCTCGACAAACATGTCGAACTCCTCAAAGGAGTCTTCGTCCAGGAAAAGATCGATCCGCTCACGTGCCGTCAGCTTGCCGCGCTGATGCTGCGCGTCGATACGCCCCTTGCCTCCACCGAGCCGTGCAATGCCGCGCCGGCGTTCGAGTTCCTCAAGAATTTCCTTCATGGATACTCCTCGCCGCGGATCACGCGGCTGGTTCAAGCGCGTCCGGCGCTCAGTGAGAAAGCGGAACGAATGCGAGCGGCGATATCCTCGGCGAGGATCTCGTCGGCTGCCGTTGGACTACTGGAGAAGCTTGTCACTTCAAACGCACTGACGGCGATGACCGAACCATCGTCGACGGAGGCGGCATCGACGCTGACCTTTGCGACATTCCGGCTCTTGTCGAAGCCCTGGCCCTTTTCGACAAAAAGGATCCGGATTGTCAGCACAACGCGCGGATAGACGTCTGTTCGCACCGTAGCGTTTATCGCGGCATTTACCCGATCGCCGACACCGGCAAGGATTGCTGGCGGGATCTTCTGCGCGCTGACAACGACAGCGCTTCGCACGTCATAGACCGGGGCGGGTTGCTCCTTGGCGAAAATCGAGCACGAGGCAAGCGCGATGCAAACCAGCGCCACCGGTAAAAAGCACGACTTGACCCAGCTCATTAAGAAAATCCGCATCCGCCCCCAATAGACTCGCAGATTTTCGCGATAACCCGGCTCAACGCAATATGTTTCAGCCCTTCAAGGCCAAAAAAACGTCCGCAGCGGCATTGAAGTCCTCAAAGCGCTTCGCGCGCCGCTCTTCGGCTTCTTCGTCACTGCCCCAATGCTCGATCGTCCAATCCTCATCGAGATGCGCGAGCGACCAAACCTTGTCCGCCGGCAGAGTGCCATCGGCGAAGGCAAGCGCCAGCAGCGCGGAGCCGGTCAGTGTCGTGATGGTGTGCAAGGCCGCCAGGGTCGTCGCATCGTCGTGCCGCCTCAATGCTGCGGAATACGCAGAAATTGCTTCCGGCGGCTGGTCATGGTGCATGACGCCTTCGATCAGGATGAAGCGCGCACCGAGCGAGTTGCCGGCCCAATCGAGCACCGGGTCCCAAAGATCTCTCTGGCGCTCGACGAGGGCTTGCGGCGCTTCGGCACGATAGCAAAGCAGATCGCTCGAGGAGAAGCGCACGATATCGTCGAAGACGGCTTGCGTGTCGGCTGCAACTCCGTCGATGGCGGTGTTGACGAGCCGAGTCACAGGCATGGTCGAGGGGTCGATCACCTCAACCTGCGCCTCCCATTCGCGTACCAAAAGCTCCGCAAGTGGCTTCGTCGCGACAACAAGCAGTTTGCGCGCTGGCGTACGAATGGCCTTGCCGTCCAGCTCGATGGAATGGCCTTCGTCGACTTCCGCGATCGTGACAGCCTTGTAGAAGCGCTTCGGCAACGGCTTCTTCATCTGGATCTGGGCACGGCGAATAGGGTCCGGATGGCTCAATCCTTCCGCCAGGTCGTTCAACAGATCACGCATGCTTCACCTCAGGAAAAATGCTTCAAAACGTCACTCGGGTGACGAACAATGCCGTCGGCCCCTGCAGACACCAGATCGTCCACGCTCGCATAGCCCCACGACACGCCAACCGCTTTCGCGCCCGCGGCCTTCGCCATCTGCATATCGTAGATGGCATCGCCGATAACAATCGCATCGGCGGGATTCATGCCGATCTCGCTGCAGCACTCCATTACCATAGCTGGATGGGGCTTCGATGGGCAGTCGTCAGCCGTGCGCGAAACGATAAAATGGGGTGCGAAACCGTGTGTTTCGAGAATGTGGACAAGACCGCGACGCGACTTGCCCGTTACCGCTCCGATCAGGATGTCATCGTTCTGCGCCAATTCATCGATCAACGGCCTGATGCCATTGAACAGCGGCACGTCCATTCCAGGTTCGTCACGAACACCGGCATAGATCGTCTTGTAGTGTGCCGTCATCGCGATCGCTTCGTCGTCCACGTGCGGCTTTCCCTGCATCCGCGCAATGGCGATATCCAGCGTCAGTCCGATGATCGACTTCGTCAACGAGACATCCGGCCTATCGTATCCGAAGTGCACGAAGGTCCGCGCCATCACCTCATGGATCAGTGCTGCGCTGTCGACCAGCGTGCCGTCACAATCGAAGAGCGCCAGTCTCATTCGTCATCGGCTCCGTCGGCAGAGTTCTCATCAAATCCCAGCAGGTTCCAGGTCTGGACCATATGCGGAGGCAGCGGCGCGGTGATGCGAAGGCGCCCTCCGGACGGATGCGGGATGTCGATGTGGCGTGCGTGCAGGTGCAGTCGCTTTTGAACGCCGCCGGGAAAATCCCAGTTCGGATCATCGTCGAAATATTTGGGATCCCCAATGATCGGGTGACCGATATGGAGCGCATGGACGCGAAGCTGATGCGTACGGCCGGTATAGGGCTCCATTTCAAGCCAGGCGAGCCTCTGCGCCGCCGTCTCGACCACGCGGTAGTAGGAAACGGCGTGGTCGGCGCCCTCCTCACCATGCTTGGCAATCCGCATGCGGTCGCCATCCGGCGTTGCTTCCTTCACAAGCCAAGTCGAGATCTTGTCCTCGCGCTTGCGCGGTACCCCCTTCACGAGCGACCAGTAGGTCTTCTTCGTGTCGCGTTCCCGAAAGGCGGCTGTCAGCTTTTGGGCGGCGCCGCGGGTGCGTGCGATGACCAGGACACCCGATGTGTCCCTGTCCAAGCGATGCACCAGGCGCGGCTTCTCGCCTTTCGGACTGGTCCAGGCTTCGAGCATCTTGTCGATATGGCGTGTCACGCCTGAGCCGCCCTGCACCGCAAGGCCCGCGGGCTTGTTAAGGACGATGACCTTGTCGTCTTCGTGCAGCACCATCCGCGACAACAGTTCGAAATCGCCGGAGTGCTTGAGATCGCGGCCAGCGATCGGTCCGGTTTTCGCCTTGGCATCGACATCAAGCGGTGGCACGCGCACCATCTGTCCGGGCTGCACACGCGTGTCGCTTTTCACCCGCCCACCGTCGACGCGAACCTGTCCGGAGCGAAGCAGCTTCTGGAGCGGGCCGAAACCGAGGCCCGGGAAGTGCACCTTGAACCAGCGGTCGAGCCGCATGCCCGCCTCATCCGGCTCCACCTTTTTGTGTTCAATACCCGCCATACGTCATCTTTCGGAAAATGGTTTCCGCGCACGGCGCGGCCTTTGCGGCTGGCTTTAGAGCATTTTTGCCGAAAACGGAAACCGTAATCTCACAAGATCGCGCGCATGAGTGCCAGTCCGCCGATCACCGCGGCCAAGGAGAGGCCGACGCTGGCAGCGATATAGACCGCGCTGGCGACAGTTGCGCCACGCTCGCAGAGCGAAATTGCATCGAGCGAGAACGAGGAGAAGGTTGTAAGACCGCCGAGGAAGCCGGTGATCAGTAGCAGGCGCAATTCCGGCGAGGCATCGAAGCGCCGGACGATCATCTCCGCGAATACGCCGATGATGAAGCAGCCAACAACGTTGACGGTCAGTGTCCCCCACGGAAATGCCGGCCCTGCAATCCTGAGTGCCAACTGGCCGACATAGTATCTAAGCACGGAACCGATCGCACCGCCGACGGCGACAAGGAAGGCCTGAATCATGGATCTACTCTGTTTTGACGCGCGGGACATTCCAATCATCTGCGGGGAAGATCAAGATGCATAAAATGCTAGCGGTTGATTTAGCCAGTTAAGAACCCCCGCGCCTTATCGTGTCACCATGACAGTCTTGGTTGGCAGCATATCCGCAAGCACCGCCGCCGCAGCGTTTGAAACGCTTCGGATTCCACAGCGTGTGTCCGCAAGTACCTCTGCCAAAGAGTCTCGCCGCGCCGCCGATCGTCAAACCAAGGCAGCCAGCGGCCAGGACGTCGAAGAGCCCGCCAATATCATTCAATCGACGGAAGTCGCGCTAGATCTCATGACGATGGGGCAAAGGCAGCCGCAGGCCGGGTTGAAACAGGCCCTGGAATTCTACAGCGAGAGCTGAGCGTTGCCGGATTTTCTCACCCGCAGCGACCTATCATTAGAAGCGCGCGACAAAAATTTGTTCGGCGGCGACATTCCCCCTTGCCAACTACAGCCCTGGCCAGATAATTGCCCTCGACCTTGTTGGGAGAAGCTGGTCGTCTACGACCGGTGCCGAAGGAGCAACCGCCCCGGAAACTCTCAGGCCAAAGGACCAGCAAGGGGCAGACGGAACTCTGGAGAGAAGCGTTCTCGAAACGCTCGCCGAAGGGATAACAATCTCAGGCACAGGGACAGAGGGGGCTCGAAGTACAAGGCGCAACTGCGTCTGAAGATTTGAGCCCGCGCATGGAATTCCAGGCGCAAACCCCGGAGGCGTCGTTGGACGATACTGCTGCCCTCAAGAAAACCCCGCTGCATCAGCTGCATCTGTCACTTGGCGCCCGTATGGTGCCGTTTGCAGGCTATGACATGCCGGTGCAATATCCGGCCGGTGTGATGAAGGAGCACATCCAGACCCGCACGTCCGCCGGTGTTTTCGACGTGTCCCATATGGGCCAGGTCGTCATCAAGGCAAAGTCCGGAAAGTATGAGGACGCCGCGCTGGCGCTGGAAAGCCTCGTTCCGGTCGATATCCTCGGCCTCGCGGAAGGTCGCCAACGCTACGGTTTCTTCACCGATGAGAACGGCGGAATTCTCGACGACCTTATGATCACCCATCTCGACGATCACTTGTTCGTCGTCGTCAATGCGGCCTGCAAGGATGACGACCTTGCCCATCTCCAAAAGCATATCGGCGATAGCTGCGACATCACGCTCCTTGATCGCGCGCTCATCGCCCTCCAGGGACCGCGCTCCGTCGAGGTGCTCGCGGAACTGTGGGCAGATGTCGCCGCGATGAAATTCATGGACGTGCGCCACTGCCGGCTGCACGACGTTTCCTGTCTGGTCTCCCGCTCCGGCTACAGCGGCGAGGACGGCTTCGAAATCTCCATTCCCAAAGACAAGGCGGAGGATGTCGCCAAGCGGTTGCTTGAACATCCGGACGTCGCGCCGATCGGGCTTGGCGCTCGTGACAGCCTGCGCCTTGAGGCCGGCCTCTGCCTGTATGGCAACGACATCGACACGACCACCACGCCCGTGGAAGCCGCGCTTGAATGGGGAATGCAGAAGGCCCGCAAGTCCGGCGGCACTCGCGCCGGCGGTTTCCCCGGCGCTGATCGCATTCTGCGCGAGTTGGAAAGCGGCGCGACCCGCCGGCGTGTCGGCCTGAAGCCCGAGGGCAAGGCCCCGGTTCGCGGCCACGCCAAGCTCTTTGCGGATTCCGAAGGCAAGACGGAAATCGGCGAAGTGACCTCGGGTGGCTTCGGCCCCTCGGTCGAGGGTCCCGTTGCGATGGGTTATGTGCAGCTTCCCCACGCAGCCGTTGGAACGCAAGTTTACGCCGAAGTGCGCGGCAAATACCTGCCTGTCACGGTCAGCGCCCTTCCCTTCATCACACCGACCTACAAACGCTGAAACATTTTCCGGAGATTACAATCATGCTGAAATTTACCGAAGAACACGAGTGGCTGAAAATCGAAGGCGCTGTCGCAACGGTCGGTATTACCAATTATGCCGTCGATCAGCTTGGCGACCTCGTTTTCGTCGAACTGCCTGAAGTTGGCGCCACCTTCTCCAAGAACGACAACGCGGCCACCGTCGAGTCCGTCAAGGCTGCTTCCGACGTCTATTGTCCGCTCGATGGTGAGATCACCGAAGTCAATCCTGCGATCGTCGCCGATCCGTCGCTGGTCAATTCCGATCCCCAGGGCGCCGGCTGGTTCTTCAAGCTGAAGCTGGCAAACGCCACCGATGCCGATGGCCTGCTCGATGAAGCGGCCTACAAGGAGCTCACCGCGTAATGACGACGCCGACCGAATTCCAGTTTACAGACTACCAGCCGTATGACTTCGCCAACCGTCGCCATATTGGCCCCTCGCCGGCTGAAATGGCTGACATGCTTGGTGTCATCGGCTACAGCAGCCTCGACGGGCTGATCGACGCCACCGTGCCGCCCTCCATCCGTCAGAAGGCGCCGCTTGTCTGGGGCGCGCCGATGACGGAACGCGAGGCGCTCGACAAGCTGCGCGAGACGGCCAACAAGAACAAGGTGCTCGTCTCGCTGATTGGCCAAGGCTATTACGGCACGATCACGCCGCCGGTTATCCAGCGCACCATCCTGGAAAACCCCGCCTGGTACACGGCCTATACGCCCTACCAGCCGGAAATCAGTCAGGGCCGCCTCGAGGCGCTGCTCAATTACCAGACCATGATCTGCGACCTCACCGGTCTCGATGTCGCCAACGCCTCGCTGCTCGATGAAGCGACTGCTGCTGCCGAGGGCATGGCAATGGCGGAGCGCGTCTCCAAGTCGAAGGTGAAGGCCTTCTTCGTCGATGCCGCCTGCCATCCGCAGACGATCGAGCTGATCAAGACCCGCGCCGAACCGCTCGGCTGGAGCGTCATCGTCGGCAATCCGTTCACCGATCTGGACCCGGTCGACGTCTTCGGCGCCATCTTTCAGTATCCGAGCACGCATGGCCATGTTCATGATTTCACCGGCCTGATTTCGCGCCTGCATCAGACCGGTGCCATCGCGATCGTCGCAGCCGACATCCTCGCTCTGACGCTTCTGAAGTCGCCCGGGGAAATGGGCGCCGACATCGCCATCGGCAATTCTCAGCGCTTCGGCGTTCCTGTTGGATATGGCGGCCCGCATGCGGCCTACATGTCGGTCAAGGACGCACACAAGCGCTCCATGCCCGGCCGTCTCGTCGGTGTTTCCGTCGATGCTCGCGGTAACCGCGCCTATCGCCTGTCGCTGCAGACCCGCGAACAGCATATTCGTCGCGAAAAGGCGACGTCGAACATCTGCACAGCGCAGGTGCTGCTTGCCGTCATGGCCTCGATGTACGCCGTCTTCCATGGCCCGAAGGGCATCAAGGCGATCGCACAGCAGGTTCATCAGAAGGCCGTGCTGATGGCCAAGGGCCTGGAAAAGCTCGGCTACACCATCGAGCCCGAAACTTTCTTCGACACCATTACTGTCGATGTCGGCCATATGCAGGGCCTCATCATGCGGGCAGCCGTCGCCGAAGGTGTGAACCTGCGCAAGGTCGGCGCGACGAAGATCGGCATGAGCCTTGACGAGCGTACGCGCCCGGCAACGCTGGAAGCCGTCTGGCGCGCCTTCGGCGGCAATTTTGCTGTCGGCGACTTCGAGCCGAGCTATCGCCTGCCGAAGGGCCTCGCCCGCACCAGCGAGTACCTGACGCATCCGATCTTCCACATGAACCGCGCCGAAAGCGAGATGACCCGTTACATCCGCCGGCTGTCGGACCGCGATCTGGCGCTCGATCGCGCGATGATCCCGCTCGGCTCCTGCACGATGAAGCTGAACGCTACAGCGGAAATGCTGCCGATCACCTGGCCTGAGTTCTCGGATATTCATCCGTATGTTCCAGCCGATCAGGCGCTCGGTTATCGCGAGATGATCGACGATCTGACGGAAAAGCTCTGCGCCGTAACCGGCTATGATGCCTTCTCCATGCAGCCGAACTCCGGCGCGCAGGGCGAATATGCTGGCCTGCTGACGATCCGCAACTACCATATCGCCAACGGCAACGGCCATCGCGACGTTTGCCTCATCCCGACGTCGGCGCACGGAACCAATCCTGCCTCGGCACAGATGGTCGGCATGAAGGTCGTGGTCGTCAAGGTTCGTGAGAACGGCGACATCGACATGGATGATTTCCGCGCCAAGGCGGAGCAGTATTCGGTGAACCTCTCCTGCTGCATGATCACCTACCCGTCGACACACGGCGTCTTCGAAGAAACCGTCAAGGAAATCTGCGACCTCGTGCACAAGCATGGTGGCCAGGTTTATCTCGACGGTGCCAACATGAACGCCATGGTCGGTTTGTCCCGTCCTGGTGACATCGGTTCCGACGTCAGCCACCTCAACTTGCACAAGACGTTCTGTATCCCGCATGGCGGCGGCGGCCCGGGCATGGGTCCGATCGGCGTCAAGGCGCATCTGGCACCCTACCTTCCGGGTCATCCGGAAACCGACGGTCGTAAGGGCGCGGTATCGGCTGCGGCTTTCGGCTCGGCATCGATCCTGCCGATCTCCTGGAGCTACTGCCTGATGATGGGCGGCGAAGGCCTGACGCAGGCGACGAAGGTGGCGATCCTCAACGCCAACTACATCGCCGCACGGCTGAAGGGCGCCTACGACGTGCTCTACAAGTCCGAGGCCGGGCGCGTGGCGCATGAGTGCATCATTGACACGCGCCCGCTGGTCGATAGCGCCGGCGTGACGGTCGACGACGTCGCAAAGCGCCTGATCGACTGCGGCTTCCACGCCCCGACCATGAGCTGGCCGGTCGCCGGCACGCTCATGATCGAGCCGACGGAGTCGGAAACCAAAGCCGAACTCGACCGCTTTTGCGAGGCGATGCTGGCGATCCGCCAGGAGGCCCGCGACATCGAGGAAGGTCGCTCGGACAAGGTCAATAACCCGCTGAAGAACGCCCCGCACACAGTCGAGGATCTCGTCGGCGAATGGGATCGTCCTTATTCGCGCGAACAGGCCTGCTTCCCACCCGGCGCCTTCCGCGTCGACAAGTACTGGTCACCGGTCAACCGCGTCGACAACGTCTTCGGCGACCGCAACCTGATTTGTACCTGCCCGCCGGTTGAGAGCTACGCGGAAGCTGCTGAGTAACATCCGAACGGCCTTCCCTTTTCAGGGAGGGCCGTTCCGCACTTACACTGGAAATGAAGGTCCGCGCGGAATGCCAAAAGACGACAGCGATTCTCTGACGCAGGCTCCCTGGCCAAAGCCGGTCCTGCTTGCCCTTGAAGAGCCGGGCAACTACGTGACGATCGCAACGACGCAGGCGGCCTCCTGGACGATGATCGAGGATTGGCCGACCGAAGACGGTCCGGCGCTCGACCGCGCCTTGTTGATCTGCGCCGACGTCGTCAAGGGCAAGCGCACGAACGAGGATGCACGACGTGCCTTCATAGAAGCTGCCATCGAAGCGGGCATCGACATCAAGAGCTGACAAGCGGTCCAACCTCCCTTGGACCAAGGCTTCGTTCGGTACCGGCTTGCGCGCTGCATGCGCACACACGCGATCTGTTCTTTGGCCCCAGTCCACCATATTGATTGCCGCGTGATCGCGTCAGCGATCGTTTGACGATTGTCGCGTAAGCTCAGGAATATGATGACGTATTCTTCCACCCTCAACCCGCTTCGCCTCTACAGCACGCGACGGGTTGCACCCTATTTCAGGCGCGAGTTCAAACGGGTCGGCGCCAAGCCGCCAAAGGTACGCATTGGTTACACCGATGCCGGGAATCCGCCTCGAGATGTTCGGATCGAGCGGCATGGGCAACACTTCATCCTCGTTCTCGAGAGCGCCGCGACACGGTGGTTTTCCGGATACATGCGGTACAAGGTCTGCAGCTATGCCTATTGGCTGAGCCTGTGCCCGCCAGAGGTGAGGTACATCACCGTGAACGCCTCGGATGGAGAGGCGGTCTCCAACGCACGATTTGCGGCGTCCGTGCGGTTGCCTCAGCATGTGGGGCTGCCAGATCCGCACTTCTTCCAGAACGACGGCTTTGCCGCCGAGTTGGAGCGCGGCCAGACAGCGCCGCGCTGGGAGGAGCGCTCGAACGACATCGTCTGGCGCGGCGGCATGAATGGCTGCGGCTGGGCGAGCTTTTCGCCGGAAGACATCAACAATCCCGCCGTCCTTCAGAGGATCCGGATGGTCTTGCAACTCAGGGACATGGCGGGACTGGACGTCAAGTTCGTCGATCTCCATCCGACTGCGGACGACTACGGCACGCTGGCGGACCGGCAAAAGCTTCTGGGGCAGCCGATTGCGGCCCAAAGTTGGCTTGGGCGCAAGTTCGCGATTGATATCGATGGCTATACCAACACCTGGTCGAACCTCCTGGTGCGCATGCTCTACGGATGCTGCGTGCTGAAGGTCGAGTCACAATTCGGCTTTCGCCAGTGGTATTATGACGAACTCAAGCCGTTCGAACACTATGTACCGGTCGCTGCCGACATGTCGGACTTTCGCGAGAAGATCGATTGGGTGCGCAGCCACCAAATCGAAGCCAAGGCCATTGCGGAACGTGGTCAGGCGCTGGCACGTAAGCTTACTTTCGCAACCCAGGCGCGGCGCGCTGCCAACCTCATCGAAGAACACTGGGATCGGGACTAACTGGCTTAAACGGCTGCCAGCACCGGTGCCTCACGAACGGTCTTGAAGTAGGCAATGGTGCGCGTCAGGCCGTCGCGGAGCGGAACGCTCGGCGTCCAGTCCAAAAGCCGCCTCGCCTTTTCGATATCCGGCAACCTCTGACGCGGATCATCTACGGGTAGAGGGCGATGGACGATGCGTGAATTGGAGTTGGTCAATTCGAGGATGAGGTCCGCCAACTGTCGGATCGTAAACTCTTCCGGATTGCCAAGATTGATCGGACCCGTAACATCCGGACGACTGCTCATCATGGCCATCAGACCCGCGACCAGGTCGTCCACGTAGCAAAACGACCGCGTCTGTGTTCCGTCGCCATAGACGGTGATGTCGTCGCCCGATAGCGCCTGCTTGATGAAATTTGCGACAACCCTTCCATCGGCGGGATGCATGTGCGGCCCGTAGGTGTTGAAGATGCGCACGACCTTGATCGGTAGTTCGAACTGGCGGCGATAGTCGAAAAACAATGTCTCGGCGCTCCGCTTCCCCTCGTCGTAGCAAGCACGCGGGCCAATCGGATTAACGTTGCCCCAGTAGTTTTCCGATTGCGGATGGACATGGGGATCGCCATAAACCTCCGATGTCGATGCCTGCAATACCGGAATATTCCTGTCTCGAGCCAGCTCGAGCATGTTGAGCGCGCCGACGACACTCGTCTTCAACGTGGCGATCGGGTCGGCCTGATAATGGACCGGTGAGGCTGGGCATGCGAGGTTATAGATCTCGTCAACCTCGAGGTTCACGGCCTCGTTCACGTCCTGAGTAAGCAAGCTGAAGGCGGGGTTATTGAGCAATTCCGCGACATTGTGCATGGAGCCCGTCGAGAAATTATCCATGCAGACAACCCGATGCCCTCCGTCGAGCAGCCTTCTGCAAAGATGTGTGCCGACGAAGCCGGCGCCGCCGGTAACAAGAATGCGTTTATTCATAGTGGCTTGCGCTTGTTTGTGACGTCGCAGGCCTATCGCGGATTCTGCCTGCCTTCAAGGGAGCCGGCCTGAAACTAGAGGAGCGAGTAGGCTGCTGAGGCGAGCGCTGCGAGGCCGAAGAGTATCAGCAGATAGCTTGTTCCGCGCACGACCTTTGCTGTGAAATTCATTGGCAATTTGCCCCTGGCGACACTGACCGTACCGCTCAGAAGAAACCACCAAGCAAGCGATCCGCTGAAGACGCCGCCCACGATCACGGCCGAGCTGAAACGCCGCGTTTCCTCCGTCAACCCGAAACCGGCGAACAGCGCGCCAAAGGACAGAATGGTGGCCGGGTTGGAGATTGTCAGAAAAAACGTTGCAGCTGTTGTGCCCAGGAGGCCCGCCGCCCTGACATTTGCAGCCCTGACCGGATCGTGCGTCAGCCCTCGATAGCCCAGCGCCAGGAGCAATAAGCCTCCGCCAATCGCCAGAGGCAGGGTTGCTACCGACATGGCCTGCTCGAAGACCGCGATTCCGGTTACTGCGACCAGGGCATAACTGGCATCACCGAGCGCCGTTCCGAGGCCACAGGAGAAGCCAGCAGTAAAGCCGCGCTCCAATGTACGATTGATACACAGCATTCCAATCGGCCCCAGCGGGGCCGTGATGATGACGCCCAGCAGGGCGCCCTTCGCAAACAGCAATAGCATTGGTCAGTCGCTTCCCCTCCACAGGAGACAATCCCGCGGACTTTCGAAAGAGAGCCCTTAAGGCGCTATTGCGAAGAGGTAAAATCAAAAAGGCCGCCGAACCGGCGGCCTCATCGAGAATTCGAATGATTGTGACAATCAGTGCGCAGGCACGACAGCATTGCCCTGGGCAGCAAGCGCCGCAAGGTCTGCAGGCTTCAGTTCCACGGATTCGCCGCAGCCGCACGCAGACGTCTGGTTTGGATTGGTAAAGGTAAAACCGGAGCGCAACGTCGTGCTCTCGAAGCCCATTTCGGTGCCGAGGAGATACAGCACTGCTGATGGTTCGACCCAGACCTTGGCGCCATCCCGCTCGATCAAATCGTCCTTGGCGTTCGGATCGGTCACGAGGTCGATGGTATACTCCATCCCTGCACAGCCGCCCTTCTTGATCCCGACGCGAATGCCTTTGGCCTCTGATCCGGAGTTCTCGACGATCGCCTTCACGCGGTTCGCAGCGGTCTCCGTCATGCTCATGATTGCAAAGCCCATGGGCCTTTTCTCCTTCCGCGCACGGATTCAAGGTCCGGCGTTTCATGATTCAAATGTAGTGCCAGTAGCTTAACCGATCAATACCAGCCGACGGCGACCTGCGCCTCTTCCGACATTCTGTCCGGCGTCCACGGCGGATCGAAGGTCATCTCGACCTCGACGCCGGATACGCCCTCAACCGCGCCGACCGCGTTCTCCACCCAACCCGGCATCTCACCGGCAACGGGGCAGCCCGGCGCAGTCAGCGTCATCATGATCTTCACCATGCGATCGTCTTCGATGTCGATCTTGTAGACCAGCCCGAGCTCGAAAATGTCAGCCGGAATTTCAGGGTCATAGACCGTCTTGAGCGCCGAAATTACGTCGTCGCTCAGCCGCGCCAGTTCGTCGGCCGGAATGCTGGAATGCACGATGCCTTCGCGCACGTCGATCTTCTGTTCGCTTTCGTCCAAGCTCATATGGACACTCCTTAGGCAAAGAACTTGCGCGCATAATCAAGCGCATCTGCCAAGGCATCGACCTCGGCCCGTGTATTGTACATCCCGAAGGACGCGCGGCATGTGGAGGTGACGCCGAAGCGTTTCAAGAGCGGCATGGCGCAATGCGTGCCCGCGCGGACCGCAACACCCTGACGGTCGATTACCATCGACACGTCATGTGCATGGAGACCGGCAAGCTCGAAGGAGAAGATACCACCTTTGCCCGGCGCCGTGCCGAACACCCGCAACGAATTGACCGCCTGCAGCCGCTCCGCGGCGTAGGCCGCGAGATCAGCCTCATGGCGCGCGATCGCCTCGCGGCCAACCTTTTCCATGTAGTCGAGCGCATAGCCGAGCCCGATCGCCTGGACGATCGGCGGCGTGCCAGCTTCGAAGCGATGTGGCGGATCGTTGTAGGTCACGGCATCCTCTGTCACCTCGAAGATCATCTCGCCGCCGCCCTGAAAGGGCCGCATCTCGCGAAGCCGCTCCTTCTTGCCATACAGCACGCCGATGCCCGACGGCCCGTAAAGCTTGTGGCCGGTCATCACGTACCAGTCGCAATCGATATCCTGCACGTCGACAGGCATATGGACGGCGCCCTGCGAACCATCGACCAGTACAGGAATGCCGCGCTCATGCGCGATCCGGCAGATTTCCTTGACCGGAACCACCGTGCCGAGCGCATTCGACATATGCGTGATCGCGACGAGCTTGGTCCGCTCCGTCAGGCTCTTTTCGAAATCCTCGACGTGGAAAGCACCCTCGTCGTCGACGGGTACCCAGACCAGCTTGGCACCCTGCCGCTCACGGATGAAATGCCACGGTACGATGTTGGAGTGATGCTCCATGATCGAGATGACGATCTCGTCGCCCTCGCCGAGCTTGGGCATGCCCCAGCCATAGGCGACGGTGTTGATCGCTTCCGTTGAAGACTTCGTGAACACGATGTCGTTGATATCAGGCGCGTTCAAGAAGCGCCGGACCTTCTCGCGAGCGCCCTCATAGGCGTCCGTGGCCGCATTCGAGAGGAAATGCAGACCACGATGAACGTTCGCATACTCGTTCGAATAGGCGTGGGAAATCGCGTCGATGACGGCCTGCGGCTTCTGGGCGGAGGCGCCGTTGTCGAGATAGACCAGCGGCTTGCCATAGACTTCCTTCGCAAGGATCGGGAAATCCTTGCGAATGGCTTCGACGTCGTATGCGGTTGCCGGAACTATCTTGTCCATGACGCTATCCGATCAGGCGTGCTTTTCGAGCCAGGCCGAGATGACGCCTTCCAGCGCCTCGACCAGAGCTTCGTCTTCCAGTTCCTCGACGATTTCGGCAACGAAGGCATTGACGAGCATGGCGCGCGCCTTGTTCTCCGGAATGCCGCGCGCCATCATGTAGTAGAGATGGTTGTCGTCGATGTCGGCAACGGTTGCACCGTGACCGCACTGAACGTCGTCAGCGAAGATCTCGAGCTCCGGCTTCACCGAGAACTCGGCGTCGTCAGATATCAATAGAGTGTTGCACGCCATCTTCGCGTCGGTCTTCTGCGCATCGGGCGCAACGCGGATCATACCCTGGAATACACCCTTGGCGCGGTCGAAGACGACGTTACGGATCACTTCCGTGGAACCTGTATGCGGGACGTTATGGCCGAGAACCATGGTAACGTCCGTATGCGTTTCAGCGCCCAGCAGGTTGATCCCGCGAAGCGTCAGATCGGCGCCCTCGCCAGTCACCTTGATGTGCAGTTCCTGGCGAACCAGCTTGCCGCCGGCATTGATGACGAACAGCTTCAGCTTGGCATCGGTGCCGAGATCGACACGGATCTGGCCGAGGTGCGTATCATCAGCGCCCTGTTGCTGGATGATGATCCAGGTGAGCTCGGTACCCTCGCCAATCGTGATGTCACTGATGTGGGACACGAAAGCCGCATCCGACGTCACTGCAAGGTGACGTTCGATGACCGTCGCCTTTACGTTCGCGCCGAAGGTGACCGGCAGGCGCGTATGCGTCTGGCCGCCAGCGTGAACAAACTGGATCTCAAGCGGTTCGTCAAACGTCGTTTCCGAGGCAACGTCAATGACGTAGCCATCGCGAACGAAGCTGCCGTTGATCCGGCCGATCGCGTCGTCATTGCCGAGCGCGCCGAGGCTGGTGGCAGCCGTGCCGTTGGAGAGCAGAGCCGCATAGCCTGATATGTCCAGACCATCGACCGAAGCCTTAAGATCAGGAACACCCTGAATAACCGACAAAACGGAGGACTCTTCGACCAGCGGGTCGCGAGCTTCGGAGCCGGCGTCGCCAGCCTGATCCGGAATGGCGCGCAGCAGGGTCTTGAGGTCGGTATAGTGCCAGGCCTCGATGCGGCGCGTCGGCAAACCGGCCTTCTTCAGGTCGTCAAGCAGCCTGTCCCGGATGGCGATGACCGAACCGTCGCCCGGCAGTTCGCCGATCTGGTTGTTGAAAGCCTCGATGAGCGCCGCTTCCGCGGCGGTCTGGCGGCTCGTCGTCTGCATGTTCATGAGACTCGTCCTTTCCGCCTCAATCAGGCTGCCGCACCGATGATGTCGGCGTAGCCATTGGCTTCCAGCTCGTGCGCCAGCGTCTTGTCGCCCGACTTGATCACCTGCCCCTTGTAGAGAACGTGAACGGTATCCGGGACGATGTAGTCGAGCAGGCGCTGGTAGTGCGTGATGACGACGACAGCGCGATCCGGCGAACGCAGCGCGTTGACGCCGTCGGCAACGATTTTCAGCGCGTCGATGTCGAGACCGGAGTCGGTTTCGTCGAGAACGCAAAGCTGTGGCTGCAGGAGGGCCATCTGCAGGATTTCGGCGCGCTTCTTCTCACCGCCGGAGAAACCGACGTTCAGCGGGCGCTTCAGCATTTCAGTGTTGATCTGCAGCTTGCCGGCTGCGTCCTTGACGAGGCGCATGAAGTCAGGCGTCTTCAGCTCTTCTTCGCCGCGCGCCTTGCGCTGCTCGTTCATCGCAACCTTGAGAAACTGCATGGTGGCAACGCCCGGAATTTCGACCGGGTACTGGAAGGCCAGGAAGATGCCCTTGGCGGCACGCTCGGCAGCGTCGAGCTCCAGAATGCTCTCGCCGTTGTAGAGGATGTCGCCTTCGGTGACTTCGTAGTCTTCGCGGCCGGACAGGATGTAGGAGAGCGTCGACTTGCCGGAGCCGTTCGGGCCCATGATGGCGGCCACTTCGCCGGCCTTCACGGTGAGGTTCAAGCCGCGGATGATCTCGGTGCCGTCTTCGGCGATGCGGGCGTGCAGGTTCTTAATTTCAAGCATGGTATTTTCCCATAAAAAGCAATCGGAGAAAGGCGCGATCCACGCGCCCTCGCGCATTCATGTCGTGTCGCGTCAGCCGACGCTGCCTTCAAGCGAGATGCTGATGAGCTTCTGCGCTTCGACAGCAAATTCCATCGGCAGTTCCTGCAGGACTTCCTTGACGAAGCCGTTGACGATCAGGGCGATCGCCGCTTCCTCCGGAATGCCGCGCTGCAGGCAATAGAAGAGCTGGTCTTCCGAGATCTTCGAGGTGGTCGCCTCGTGCTCGAACTGCGCCGTGGAGTTCTTCGCCTCGATATAGGGAACCGTGTGGGCGCCGCACTTGTCGCCAATCAGCAGCGAGTCGCACTGCGTGAAGTTGCGGGCGTTGGATGCCTTGCGGTGCGCCGAGACCTGGCCGCGATAGGTGTTCTGCGACACGCCCGCAGCGATACCCTTGGAGATGATACGGCTCGACGTGTTCTTGCCGAGATGGATCATCTTCGTGCCGCTATCGACCTGCTGGTGGCCGTTGGAGACGGCGATCGAGTAGAACTCGCCTCTGGAGTCATCGCCGCGCAGGATGCAGGATGGGTACTTCCAGGTGATAGCCGAACCGGTCTCGACCTGCGTCCACGAAATCTTCGAGCGGTCGCCACGGCAATCGCCGCGCTTGGTGACGAAGTTGTAGATGCCGCCCTTGCCCTGCGCATCGCCCGGATACCAGTTCTGGACCGTCGAGTACTTGATCTCGGCATCATCGAGCGCAACGAGCTCAACGACAGCGGCATGCAGCTGGTTTTCGTCGCGCTGCGGCGCGGTGCAGCCTTCGAGGTAGGAGACGTATGCGCCTTCCTCGGCGATGATCAGCGTGCGTTCGAACTGGCCCGTATTCTTTTCGTTGATGCGGAAGTAGGTGGACAGCTCCATCGGGCAGCGAACGCCCTTCGGAACGAACACGAACGAACCATCGGTGAAGACGGCCGAGTTCAGGGTCGCGTAGTAATTGTCGGAGGTCGGAACGACGGAGCCGAGGTACTTCTGCACCAGTTCCGGATGCTCGCGAATGGCTTCCGAGATCGACATGAAGATCACACCGGCCTTCTTAAGCTCTTCCTTGAAGGTCGTGACAACGGAGACAGAGTCGAAGACGGCATCGACGGCGATCTTCGGCTTCTCGACGCCAGCCAGGATTTCCTGTTCCTTGAGCGGAATGCCAAGCTTTTCGTAGACCTTGAGGATTTCAGGATCGACTTCGTCAAGCGACTTCGGGCCGGGCGTGCTTTTCGGCGCGGCGTAGTAATAGATGTCGTTGAAATCGATCTTCGGATAATCGACGCGAGCCCAGGTGGGCTCCTCCAAGGTCAGCCAGCGCTTGTAGGCTTCCAGACGCCATTCGAGCATCCACTCCGGCTCCTGCTTCTTGGCGGAGATGAAACGGATGATGTCTTCGGACAAGCCCTTGGGCGCCTTGTCCATTTCGATAATGGTCTCGAAACCGTATTTGTACTGATCGACGTCAATCTGACGAACGCGATCAACCGTTTCCTGGACGGCGGGCATGTCATTCTCCAATCTCGCCGGAGAAAAGGTCCGGCAGCTTGTCGTTCGGGCAGTATCGTTTGCCCCGTATGTAGGTGGCCAAAAGGGACTTTTCAGCCCGAATGGCAAGCGGAAAATTGCGTTTCCGCAAATTTATGAAGCGGTCAAGCCGCCTCCCCGGCCGGCTTGCGCCGAGCGGCTATTTTCGCGAAGACCGAAATCGCCTTGTCGATCTCCTCTTCGGTGGTGGCAAAGCCCAACGAAATGCGCAAAGCGCCGAGCTTGGGGTCTCGCCTCATGGCAACCAGGACATGGCTCTCGCCGACCTTGCCGGACGAGCAGGCAGACCCGGCAGAAAGCGCCACACCTTCGAGATCGAAGGCGATCTGGCCCGTTTCGGCTTTCAGCCCCGGAAGGGTGAAGAAAGTCGTGTTCGAAACGCGCTGGCCATCGGAGCCGTAGATGACGACATCAGGTGCCGCGCCTCGCATTCCGGTTTCCAGTCGGTCACGGAGCACGGAGATCGCTTCGTTGCGTGCCTCAAATTCCATCGCAGCAGCTTCGGCGGCAGCACCAAACCCGATCACCGCAAGCGAGTTCTCAGTCCCCGAGCGGTGACCCTTCTCCTGGCCGCCGCCATGGATCAGCGGTCGCGGCATCAGCACTTCACCGCGCGTGACAAGCGCACCGGCGCCTTTCGGGCCGCCGATCTTGTGCGACGAGACGATTAGGAAATCGGCGCCGAGCGCGTTGATATCCAGCTTCAAGCGACCGGCTGCCTGTACGGCATCGACAACAAGAAGGCAGCCATGCGCCTGCACCAGCTTCGCAACCTCGGCAATCGGTTGGACGATGCCGGTCTCGTTGTTAACGAGCATGACCGCGACCATCGGCAGCCCGGCCGACTTGTCATGAGCGGCAAGCGAAGCACCAAGCGCATCGAGATCGACGACGCCGGCCTCCGTCACCGGAATTTCCGCCGTCTGTTCCTTCGGGAAGCGACCGCCTTCCCGCATCGCAGGATGCTCGACGGCAGAATAGTAAAGCTGGCTGACTTTAAGCGGCGTGCGCCCCATCCTGAACTCGGGCGTCAGCACCATATTGGCTGCCTCTGTCGCGCCGCTCGTAAAGATTACATGGGCCGGATCAGCCCCTGCAAGTGCCGCCACCTGGCGTCGTGCATGCTCGATCGCAGCACGAACGGCTCGGCCTTCGCCGTGGACCGAGTTTGGATTGCCGAACAGGTCCAACGCGCGCAGGACCGCGTCGCGCGCATTCGGATGCAGCGGCGAAGTCGCGTTCCAATCGAGATAAAGGCGTGGCGGCGCCATGATCTTTTGTCCTGCGCTAAATCCTTGCGAGGCGGCTCGGCTCATTTTCCTTGAAATTTCGGCCGGGCTTGCCTTATGACACATCCCACAATGCGTGGATCGTCATGCAAGTTTCGAATTGTTCTAAACTGCGTTTTAGAAAAGCTGACAACATTCGTCAAGTCTTACGCAGGGCCGAACGCGAAAAATAAAAGCCGGAGTACCGATGCCCGAAGTCATTTTCAACGGCCCTGCCGGCCGTCTTGAAGGCCGCTACCAGCCCTCCAAGGAAAAAAGCGCACCGATTGCCCTCATTCTGCA
>Ga0102593_1001764_pt1 | contig 19451 bp, 24 predicted proteins | sample AraplaCol_mMS_r2_2_FD_76862 | JGI IMG/M metagenome (GOLD analysis project Ga0102593, IMG submission 76862) | Arabidopsis root microbial communities from North Carolina, USA - plate scrape MF_Col_mMS_r2 (SPADES assembly) (version 2) | ecosystem: Host-associated > Plants > Roots > Endosphere...
GAGAGAATACAATTATGTCACTACGTGATCAAGCACTACATATGCATCAAGAAAAACAAGGTAAGTTAGAAGTTAAATCAAAAGTTGAAGTTCAAAACGCTCAAGATTTAAGCTTAGCTTACTCTCCGGGAGTAGCAGAACCTTGTAAAGAAATTCATGAACATCCAGAAACGGTGTATGATTACACAATGAAAGGAAACATGGTCGGCGTTGTGACAAATGGTACCGCTGTTCTTGGCCTTGGAAACATCGGACCTGCGGCTTCACTTCCCGTTATGGAAGGAAAAGCAATTTTATTTAAAAGCTTTGCAGGCGTAGATGCATTCCCAATTACACTTGATACAACAGATACAGATAAAATTGTTGAAACTGTGAAATTAATGGCTCATACATTCGGAGGCATTAACTTAGAAGATATCGCAGCTCCACAGTGCTTTGAAATTGAAGAGCGCCTGAAAAAAGAAGTAGATATTCCTGTGTTCCATGATGATCAGCACGGCACAGCAATCGTAACGGTAGCAGGACTTGTAAATGCACTGAAAATTGTCAATAAATCAATGAAAGACTTAAAAATCGTCTTAAACGGAGCAGGAGCTGCCGGCATTGCCATTACAAAGCTTCTTTATTCTTACGGTGTACGTGACATGATTATGTGTGATACGAGAGGTGCTATTTATGAAGGCCGCTCTCAAGGTATGAACAAAGTGAAAGCTGAAGTGGCTTCTTATACAAACGTAAACAAAGAAAGCGGTACGCTAAGCGATGTAATTAAAGGCGCAGATGTATTTATCGGTGTATCTGCAGCAGATGCATTATCTCAAGAGATGGTTAAATCAATGAATGAAGATGCAATTATCTTTGCGATGGCAAATCCTAATCCAGAAATCAAGCCAGACGCTGCAAAAGAAGCAGGAGCGGCTGTTATTGGAACAGGTCGTTCAGACTTCCCTAACCAAGTAAATAACGTTCTTGCATTCCCTGGAATTTTCCGCGGTGCGTTAGACGTTCGCGCTACTCATATCAACGAAGAAATGAAAAAAGCTGCTGTTGAAGCAATTGCAGCCCTTATTACAGAAGAAGAGCTAAACGCAGATTACGTTATCCCTGGACCATTTGATCCTCGCGTAGCGCCAGCTGTAGCAGAGTCTGTAGCAAAAGCGGCAATGGATTCAGGCGTTGCCCGCATTACAATTGATCCAGCACGTGTAAAAACACATACAGAACAATTAACAAAAATCGAAAACTAATAACGGGTAAAAAAGCCCTTTGAAACGCTGTTTCAAAGGGCTTTTTGTTTTAAAGACCTGCTGTAACCGCTGTGAAATCTAAACGTAACACCATTTCATCTCCCATATGATGTACAATAAAGAGAAAAGAACCCAGGTTTTGTATCATAAAGGGAGGAACAAAGATGTACACCGTATTTTCAACATTTAATGTACCGGATGAAAAAGCTGAAGAAGTGATTGGAATTTATAAAAATCGTTCAAAATCAGTCGACGAGGCTCCAGGATTTGTAGACTTTCTACTTCTTCAAAACGATAAGCGAGCAGGGGAGCTCACCGTTCAGCTTACATTTGATACGAAAGAGAATTATTTAAGCTGGGTACGAAGCGAAGATTTCAAGCGTATTCATGATTTAGAGAAAAAGTACCCTGATCAAGAACTGGCAGCCGTCATCCCAAAAGTTTCTCAGTACAAAGTGGTGGCACGATGAGTTCACTTCCCGTTAATAAGATCGTCGAAAGAGTAACGGAGAAAATCTACGAGTTAGAACCTTCTTTGCTCGAAAAATTCGGAGAGCGCGGTAAAGAAAGATGCCATGAAGATAATCATTATCATATGAAGTATCTTGAGACAACATATAAGTTAGACAACCTGAAAATTTTTACGGACTATGCCTTATGGTTAAACAATTTACTCACAAGTAGAGGCATGAAAACACAGCATATTATTGATAATTTTAATTTTATACAAGAAGCGCTGTTTGAATTAGATAATTACGGTGATAAACAAGTACAGGCGTATGTGACTTACTTAGAAGAAGCAAATCATATACTGAAGCAACAGCAGCTTTAAAAAAGAGGCTAGGACAAAAGTGTTTTAGTTGAAGGGAAATCCGAACGGGTTTGATTCTTGTTAGAGAATTCAATCTGTTCGGATTTTTTCATGGGTAGGGTGAACGTAGGTTTCCTGTATGTAGTTATGTCTCACTTTTTTTGTTTTACATATGTATAAAGGTGGAAATAAAAAAGAAAAAGGAGAATACATATGCAAAAACAGCTAACAAAAGGAATCCTGTTCTTAATTACTCTATGTATGATTGGAAGTGCGGCAGCTTGTTCAGGTGAACCAGCTAACAAGACAAAATCTGATAATCATAAAGCAGAGGAAAAACCAATTGAAGACCGTCAAGAATTGACAAAGCTACAGCAGTATTCGAGCGACCCAGACATTAAAAAGGGGAAAGATGAAGATTTTGACTTGATCGGTACGTTAAAAAAAGACGCTGAAAAAGAAATGACGCTGAATATCGATGATCAACTCGTTAAAGTACCAAAAAGCTCTGGGATGGAAGTGGAAGGCTCACAGCTAAAAGATATGATTAATAAAGAAGTAGAAGCTGAAATTGACGCAGCTAAACAAGAAGCAACTAGTATTGAATTAACTCCAAAAGCAAAAGCAGATAAAAATGGCGTGTATGAACAAGATGGAGACGAACGTAAAATTGTAGGTGTTTTTATAGAAGAAAGTAACAAACATATAACGGTAAAAGTTCCAAACGGCAAAAAAACGTATCAAAAAAGCACAGACTTTGAAAAAGAAGAAAAGGGCAGTTTAAAAGAAAAGACGGTATACCTTGAAATCAACTCAGCTAATGAAGTAGAAAGTATAGAAAAAGAAGACCGTGAATAAATAAAGCTACAGTTCTTCTTTCCCTCCTTGCTCTCTTGACTTTTCCAACTGTGTCACTTAACGTTACAGTAGAGAAAGAAAAAAGGTGGTTTATGGAAGATGAACAGTGAATTTACCATTGCCGTGCACAGCTTAGTGTTCCTAGCAAATTTACCAGATCACCGAGCAAGCAGTGAATCGATTGCTTATAACATCTGTACCAATCCTGCACGGGTTCGGAAAATAATGAGTACACTCAGAAAAAACAACTTGGTTCGGACAAAAGAAGGGCTAGGCGGCGGTTATACTTTAGGCTGCAGTCCTGCTGAAATAAGTCTTGGATTGATTTACCGAGTTATATCAACAGGAACGCTGAAGCCTCACTGGTGCAGCGGCGACCCTGACGCTGACTGTATTGTGAAATCAAACATTCAAACAGTGATGGACGACATTTTTACAGAGAGTGAGCAAAGCGTAATCAGGCATTTAGATCAAATTACGATCGAAGACGTGCTGAAAAAAGTTAGAACTGCTCACTAAAAAGCACCTTGCTCATGCAAGGTGCTTTTGTTACGACTCTTCGGAAGCGGCTGTTTCAGCCGCTGCTGCTTTTAAGCCGTCATTTACTTTTCTTCCATTCTCTAAATACTCTGTTTTGAAGCCGCTTTTTAAAGCCCATGTGTAGAAGAGAAGAGAAACAACAACAATAATTCCCATATCCCATCCATATTTAATGACATTAAGGCCCCCAAACTTTTCGCTTCCAAGCCATGAAATAGTCATCATACAAAGTAAGTATACAACCATCCATACGCCGCCTTTGAAGTTCTGTCGAAAGCCTTTCCATTTAGCCTTTGCTTGATAATAAAAATAAATAGGCAGGCCGATTAAAATAATAAACAAAACTTGTCCAGTTAGCGGCCAGCGCGCCCAATATAGCGTTAATGAAGCAAAAATAAAGCCGAGCGGCGCAATAATGCTTAATCCTTTTAAACGAAGGGGACGATATAAATCGCTTCCAGTTCGTCTTAGCGTCATAACTGTAACAGGACCTGTAATGTAAGAAATAAGCGTAGCGACTGAAATAATTTCAGCAAGCACGCCCCAGCCCCGAAATAAAAACAAAAAGACAAGAGAAACAGCTAAGTTAAAAAACATGGCTTGACGCGGAACACCATAAATAGGATGAAGGCGTCCTAGAACACTTGGCAAATATTTATTTTGTTCCATACCATAAATCATTCGAGCAGTAGTAGCTGTATACGTAATACCTGTTCCAGATGGTGAAACAAACGCATCTGCATACAGGACAATTACAAGCCAGTTGATGTTAAGCGCAATGGCTAAATCTGCAAATGGAGAGTTGAAATTTAAATGACTCCATCCCTTCGCAATATCAGAAGGGTTTACCGCACCGATAAAAGCAATTTGAAGAAGCAAATAAATGACTGTAGCCACTAAAATTGAGCCTACAACCGCAATCGGAATAGCTCTTCCAGGATTCTTTGCTTCTCCAGCCATATTAATGGGGCTTTGAAAGCCGTTAAAAGCGAACACAATTCCAGACGTAGCAACAGCTGTTAGCACACTAGCCCAGCCGTTTGGTGCGATGCTGCTTCCAGAAGTGAAGTTCTCTCCGTGAAAGCCTACAAATAAAAGTGCTCCAATTGTAAGTCCCGGTATAACAATTTTAAAAATAGTGATTAACGAGTTGGCCTTGGAAAATAGTCCAACTGTCCAATAATTCAGTAAAAAGTAAATAATCAATAGCACAGTAGCGATAGCTAATCCTTCGCCAGTTAACGTTCCTTTTTCTACGAGGTGGCTTGTCCACTGTGCCCACTTCCAAGGCCATGAGCTCATATATTGTACAGAAGCTACTGCTTCGACTGGAATAACGGATACAATCGCAATCCAGTTTGCCCAAGCAGCAATAAAACCAATAAACGAACCGTGCGAGTACTGCGTATACTTGACCATCCCGCCAGCTTCGGGAAACATGGATCCTAATTCACTGTAAGAAAGTGCAATAAATAAAATAACGACCATTCCAATGACCCATGATAAAATAGCAGCCGGACCTGCAATTTGAGCTGCTCGCCACGCTCCAAATAACCAGCCGGAACCAATAATTGATCCAAGTCCCGTCATGGTTAACGCGAATGTTCCCATTCTTCGATGTAAATTGTTCATCTGACTAACACCTTTCATATAAAATAAGTCTTTCAATTAAACGTTGTTGCTTTATTATTATTATTCTGAAATCTTTGGTTGTCAACTTTTGTCGTTACATGCAGTTCTTGATACCTATTGATTTCCATTTATGCAGGACAGCTATCCTCAACCTTTCTGCCAAGGTAATTAAAGCGCTTTACTTTCTTTTTTATCCTACAGGAAACCCTACAGAAATAGATACAATCCGACAAAAAGTTATCAACTTCGTACCTTATGCACTAGCAATATGAAAAAATTAGGGGATAAGTGGTAGTTATATTCCCTAAATACGTGAAGAAAAAACATACTCCATAATAAAGCCCCCTTTGAATAGAGGAATAAATACCTTCAAAAGGGGGGAGAGTTGGAATTTTATCTTTCTTGATGTTTATACTCGAGTAGTTTTACGACGTTTTCTACATCATTTTCAGCAGAAAGTTCGTTGATATTCACTTTATAAATAAGCGTATCCGTTGCAAAAAATTCATCTTCTCCCTCGGGTTTTACTTTTAAGTTCAAGATTTTCACCCGCACAATATGAGTGAACTTACCGCCTTTGCCGGGCTGTATTTCACCCATTTGTATCCCGATATCATCTTTTTTAATCGGGCGAACTTTTACTTTTTTATGCTGTTTACCGTAAACCTTCTCATAATGAGAAGTAATATCTTGATGTACCCAAGGTTCAAGAGATTGATAAATAAAATCTTTTACAACAGGCTGACTTACGTGTGATTCTATATTTTCTTCTGGTATATTTTCTTCTGCGGAAATGGAAAGCGTAAAACAAAAAAAGACAAATGCTGCTAAAAATAAAAATTTTCCCACGAAAAAACCCACCTTACCTGTTCGTTTATGTAGCTGATTTTCTAGATCTGCCTCTTTATCTTTTGAACAAAGGCAGGAAGGTATGCACAATTTTTTTTGTGGAATTTACCTTATTTAAAATCAATTTAGTTTAAATAAAATATGTTCTAAATAATTGATTGAAAATTCAGATGTGGTTTACGTACAAAAAATAGCCAAGTGTGCCTTTACATAAGGACACTTGGCTATTTTCATGAACATTTTATGCTGCTGTTTTCTTATTGCCTTTAAAAATAAAATAAAGAGCTAATAGCATAAATGCTACACCAATCCAGCGGGATAGATCAAAGGGTACTTCCTTGCTTCCAAACCAGCCAAAATGGTCAATAATCATACTTGCAAATAACTGACCGATAACAGTTGAGATATTAGCTGCTGTTACACCAATTTTAGGTACAGCTAAAACAGTTAAAAATAAATAAGATGCTCCGAATAAGGCGCAGGTAAGCTGCCATTTAGGGACATCAAAAACAGAGAGAATGTTTCCTTGACCAAAGAATACAACGACAATCGTTAAAATCATGGCACCTGTCGCAAAGGTTAAAAAAGCTGTTTCAAACGTACCTGTTTTTTTACTTAGTGTACCGTTAATAGAAGACTGAGCGCTTAGCGTTAATCCTCCTATTAAGGTAAGTATCACCATCAATAAACTCATCGTAAAACCCTCCTAGAAAATAAGCACAAGCGCAATTCCCATACATACAATAGCCATTACGCGTTCTTTGTTAATTTTAATTTTGCTGCTGCCAAGCCAACCAAAATGCTCAATGATCATGCTTGTAATCATTTGGCCCACAATAACAGCAACCATTGAAACGCCAATTCCGATAAAGGGGATACTAATCACTAGAATTGTTAAATAAACCGTACCTAATAAACCGCCGGTTAAATTCCACTTAGGCGCTTTTAAGACGTAAGGTAAATCTCCCTTTCCAGCAAATAAAGTGGTCAGACCTAAAATGAGCGTTCCCATAATAAAAATATAATAACTGCTTTCAAGTTTTCCCACTGTTTTTCCGAGTTCTCCGGCAATAGCGCCTTCCATACTTAAAGCCGCGCCGCCTAGAACCGCAACCAAATAAACCAACAACTTCACATTTATCACTCCAACACTTCTTTATATTTGTATATCTAGAAAAATAGATATAATGAGTGAAAAAAACTCGTTAAAGTTTTTTTCGTAAGAATGAAGAAAGCTCTTGAAGCGTTTCTTCATTTCGGCGATAGTATGTCCATTGACCGTGCCGAATTGACTCTAACAAACCTGCTTTTTGCATCATGGAAAGATAACTGGACACTGTGGACTGAGACAGCTGAGCTTTTTCCTGAATATCTCCCACGCAAACACCGCCTCTGCTGCTGACCTCCTTAGGCAAATGTGCTTGTTTGTCTTTAAAATGCTTTTCAGGTTCTTTTAACCACTCCAATATATTTAATCGAGTTTCATTAGATAATGCTTTAAAGATATCAATAGGTTTCATACTTATTATTTTATTCGTCACAGCTCAGATGTCAAATGTTCAAGTTTGCATTTTATAGCTAAATAAAAAGCGATGGGTTGAATTATAACAGCTGTGAACAAAAAGTCAACTTATAAAAGAGTATAAAGAAGAACGTTTTATTCGGCTGTTTTTCTACTTATATAATTAAAAAGCACCTTATTTTTTGAGTAGAACAGATGACATATTCCTTATTTTTTAAGGGGTAGTTTAGTAAAATAGAAAAAAGTGAATAACAAAAGAAGCTAGTCTATTTACTCAGGGGGAGGGCTGCATATGCAAGGGAAAACAAAACAAGTGCGCTTTCGTAATATGGTAGCGTATGGATTTGGGGATTTGTTTGGCGGAGGATCCTTTTTTATTATCGGCACATTATTTATGGTTTTTTTAACAGATGTAGTCGGGCTTTCTCCTGTAGAAGCAGGAACGATTGTAGCTCTTGGAAAAGTGTGGGATGCTTTGTTAGATCCAACCATTGGGTACATATCTGATCATCTTCAGACAAAAAAAGGACGAAGAAGAGTCTTTTTTCTTTTTGGAATCATTCCAGTTGCCATCACGTTCAGCATGCTTTGGATTCCTATTGAAGGTTCGCATATGTTCAAATACACCTATTTTATCTTAGCCTATCTTTTGTTTAACACGGCGTTTGGTATGGTGATGGTCCCTTACAACACGCTAGCAGCAGAAATGACTACAGATTATAGTATTCGTTCGAAAATGACGGGAATACGCATGGTCTTTTCACAAGGCGCTTCATTTTTAGGCGCTTTCTTTCCAAAACGAATCATTGATGCATTTCCAGGTGGACAAGGGTATTTAATCATGGGAATTATCTTTGGTCTTCTTTTTGCTCTTCCATGGATTTTTGTCTATAAAGGAACTTGGGATAGCGGAGAAGTAGTGGAACGAAAAAAGAAAAGCGGATTTTGGTTAGAATTTAAGCAGCTTTTTATCAGTTTTGGAAGTGCATTTAAAAATAAGTCGTTTAACGTGTATCTTGCCATGTACTTAGCATCTTACATTGCAATGGATGTATTTAATGCTCTTTTCTTTTATTTTATTGCCTATTACATGCTGCGCGAAGCTATTTATGCAGACACCCTAAGCTTTGTGCAAATTACACAAGTGCTATTTATTCCTCTTGTTACGTACATAGCCATTAAGTTAGGAAATAAATTAACCTATAACTTCAGCATGATCATCTGGGGAACGGGCATTGTTTTATTCAGTTTCCTAACAACAGATAGCTCGTTAGTTCTTATTTATTTAGCAGCATTTTTCTTAGGAAGCGGTCATTCTGGAGCGATTATGATTCCATGGAATGTACTGCCGTTCGTATCAGATGTAGATGAAATGATTACGACAAAAAGAAGAGAGGGCGTGTATGCAGGGCTGATGTCGTTTATTCGAAAATCTTCTCAGGCGCTTGCGATTTTTCTTGTTGGTGTTGCCTTAAAGAATATTGGTTATGTACCAAACGCCGAGCAGTCAGCGTCTACGCTGGCCGGCTTACAAAAGCTGTTCATGATTGTACCTGCTATTTTGATTCTCGCTGGAATTATCGCAACCATATGGTTTAAAATAAGTCCGGAAAATCACAAAATCTTATTAGCTGAAATTCAAAGAAGAAAAAAGGGAGGCCGAGCGAAAGACGTTACTCCTGAAGCGCAAGCGGTTTGTGAAAGTTTAACGGGTTATAAATACGAACAGCTTTGGAAAGACGTAACCATTTCAAAAGAAATTCGAGATAAAACGGTTGTTTAACCTTGAACTTCGCGAAAAAGCGCAAAATTTTCCGCGCAAGCATTCGCTAATTATATCCAATAAGAAACTTCCTCTGACGTATTGCCTTTTGACAAGAAAAGAAATTCTCCTGTCTATCGACTCATTTTTCAGGTGAATTTTAGAAAGGAAGGATTTCTTACCATTAAAGATGTGCAATTTGGCACGTCTTGATAGGGTGGATTGTACAACTTATAATAAAACTATAAACTAGCCACAGGCGCTTTCAAGGCGCAGGTATAAATTAGAAAGAAGGAAGGTACAGTTTATGCCAATTCGATATGTTTGTCCACAATGCCAAGGAGCCGGTAAGAAATTTGGATTTATAAAGTGCAAAGTGTGCAACGGCGAAGGAAACATTATCATGTCTTCTAATGAGCCAGATCCAACTAAAAATAAAAAATTAAAATCATCTTCTAAACAAGACAAAGCAATGTAAGCTATTGCTAGTAAAGGTATGTATGAACCCCGCTTTTCTATAAAAAAGCGGGGTTTTCTGCTAGACAGACAAACGCTTTTCTTATGATACAATAAAATGAAAATCGCTAAAATAAGGGATAGGGAACTGAAAGAAGAGGGAGATAGATGGAATACATCGCAAAACAATTTACGCCGCAGTTAGAACAACATATACATACAGTTGAAAGATCTATGCAAGAACTTCTCAAATCAATATATGCACAATATAAAGAAGCTTTTGAAAAAAAAGGGATGGAGCTTTCTGTAGGTGTGATCCGTGAAGGAGAAAATCCTTTTCAGCCCGGTTACCACGCCACTATTCACGTGGGTATTTTGGAAAAAGATGAGTTTTTAGACGGTCTTTTTATTCCTGTCTGGCACTGTGTACGCACGTTTTGGGGCATCCGTTCTTCGAGGAAGCTCCCAGGCAGCAAGATAACCGGAGAGCTGGTGGAAGAAACAGAAGAGGAAATAACAAAAGAAGTAGTAGGCTATTTAGAAATGCAGCTAGAAGATTAGAAGCACCCTGCTTCTAATCTTCTTTAAATTGAAGAAGGTGCAGTTTCTTTTTCAATTTGTCTTTTAGCACGAATAAAAGCCGTCAGCTGCTGAATTTCTTCTTGAGATAGTTCCGCACCGTCAACCGTAATCGTATGAGTTTGAGGCGATGTTAATTCAATGGGTGCAGCTGAAAGAGAATGAGGTTCCTTTTCCTTACCTAGCAAGTAGTCTGTTGATGTATCAAATAGTTCTGCGATTGTAACGAGTGCTTCAAGAGAAGGACGACGATAGCCAGATTCGTATCCTGCGTAGGTGCTTTTAGCAATTTCAAGCTGGTCAGCTGTATATTGAAGAGACCATTTTTTTTCTTTCCTGAGTTGAGCTAATCTGCTTAACATTCATGACGCTCCTTTGTAGGTGTAGTATGTAAAAAACCGAGGCATTCAGCTCGCGCGCAGATCTTTGTAATCAAACCGTGAGCTAATTTACATTTTTATTCATTATATCATTGCTGCAGAGAAAAGTGTACGCGAAACGAATAATTTTTCTCTTGATTTATTGATTTTTGGTTACTATAATTACAGGTGAAGTACGCGAAATGAATATAATTTATTTGATAGATTGTCAGGTTTTTTTACAAAAATTAAGCAAAGGGGATGTCGGTTTTGAAAAAACTATTATTGTTATCAACTGGTGGAACGGTCGCTTCACTTGAAGGTGAAAATGGACTTGTTCCTGGAATGGAGCCAGATCAATTACTAAGCTACATACCTGATTTAAATGAACACTGTCAAATTGACAGCAAATCTCTTATGAATCTTGATAGTACAAATATGCAGCCAGAATGTTGGATAGAGATGGCAAAAGCGATCGAAGAGCATTATAATGAATACGATGGTTTTGTTATCACCCATGGAACTGATACAATGGCCTACACATCGGCAGCTCTTTCTTACATGCTTCAGCATTCTAAAAAACCAATTGCGATTACAGGATCTCAAATTCCTATTTCATTTAGTAAAACGGACGCGAAGCGCAATATTGCAGATGCGATTCGCTTTGCTTGTGAAGAAACAGGCGGAGTCTATGTAGTCTTTGACGGTCGTGTGATTCAAGGCACAAGAGCAATCAAGCTTCGTACAAAAAGCTATGATGCATTTGAAAGCATTAATTATCCATACGTGGCGTCTATCCATGATAATACGGTGGAATATACAAAACCCGTTCGCTCTAGTAAAGAAGAGTTGACGGTTAATACATCTCTTTGTACGGATGTAGCAGTTGTTAAACTGTTTCCCGGCATTAAACCTGAATTTTTCGATGGATTAAAGGATGTATATCAAGGCGTTGTTGTTGAAAGCTATGGAAGTGGAGGTATTCCATTTCAAGTTCGCAACATTTTAGCCAAGCTTGTTGAGTTAACAAACCACGGTGTATCCGTTGTCATTACGACTCAATGTCTTGAAGAAGGAGAAGACATGGGCATTTATGAAGTAGGCCGAATGATTAATCATGACAGCGTCGTGCGCTCAAAAAACATGAACACAGAAGCCATTGTTCCTAAATTAATGTGGGTGCTCGGACAAACGAAAGACCCTCACCAAGTTAAAAAGATGATGGAAACGTCGATTGCAGAAGATATTAATTAAAAAGAAAGCAGGTACAGCTATGAAACAAGAAACAGCAGGATATCGTACAGAAGCTGATTTTCTAGGAGAAAAACAAATCCCAGCAGACGTATACTACGGTGTACAAACCGCACGTGCCGTAGAAAATTTCCCGATTACGGGTTATAAAGTACATGAAGAAATGATTAAAGCGCTTGCTATTGTAAAAAAAGCGGCAGCGCTTGCAAATATGGATACAAAGCGCTTGTATGAGGGTATTGGAAATGCGATTGTGCAAGCAGCTGATGAAATCTTAGCAGGTCAGTGGCATGAATACTTTATTGTGGACCCTATCCAAGGTGGAGCAGGAACGTCAATGAATATGAATGCTAATGAAGTTATTGCAAACCGTGCCCTTGAAATTATGGGAGACAATAAAGGCGAATACGGTAAATTAAGTCCTAACAGCCATGTGAATATGTCTCAGTCAACAAATGATGTATTTCCAACGGCTATTCATATTTCAACGCTGAACTTATTAAACAAACTTCTTGTTACAATGAATGATATGCATGATGTGTTCAAGCGAAAAGCGCAAGAATTTGATCATGTAATTAAAATGGGCCGTACGCACCTTCAAGATGCTGTACCCGTTCGTCTTGGTCAAGAGTTTGAAGCATACAGCCGCGTGTTAGCGCGCGACATTAAGCGTATCAGCGCAACGCGTGACCACTTGCATGAAGTAAATATGGGGGCGACAGCTGTTGGAACAGGCTTAAATGCAGATCCTCGCTATATTGAAAATGTAGTCAAACACTTAGCCGATATCAGCGGTCTGCCGCTTGTGCATGCAGAGCATTTAGTGGACGCTACTCAAAATACAGATGCTTATACAGAAGTATCTGCAGCGCTTAAAATCTGTATGACGAATATGTCTAAAATTGCAAATGACCTGCGTTTAATGGCATCTGGACCTCGTGCAGGTCTAGGAGAAATCAGCCTTCCAGCCCGTCAGCCTGGTTCTTCAATCATGCCAGGAAAAGTAAACCCGGTTATGGCTGAATTAATCAATCAAATTGCGTTTCAAGTAATGGGAAATGACCAAACGATCTCTCTTGCTTCAGAAGCAGGTCAGATGGAGCTTAACGTCATGGAACCTGTGCTTGTATTTAACTTGCTTCAATCAATCAGCATCATGAACAACGGTTTCAGAAGCTTTACAGATCACTGTTTAGCAGGAATTGAAGCAAACGAAACGCGCATGAAAGAATATGTAGAAAAAAGCGTAGGAATTATTACAGCTGTTAACCCTCACTTAGGCTATGAAGTCGTATCGCGTATTGCGCGTGAAGCGATTTTAACAGGAAAACCAATTCGTGAGCTTTGCCTTCAATACGATGTGTTAACAGAAGAGGAATTAGATCTCATTTTAAATCCATTTGAAATGACGAACCCTGGTATTGCAGGAAGTTCATTGTTTGATCGACAATAAAAAGAACGGCTTCCTTATGGAAGCCGTTTTTTTATGAAGACATGTGATGAATGACGCGGCGCATTTTCTGAGCTGTTGCAGCCAAGACGTCATCTTTTTCAGCATATTGAGGAATTTGCGTATAAAAACCTCCGAAACACTCCTCTTTATATCTCGGAACGATGTGCATGTGAAAGTGAGTTAACTCGTTAAACATCCCGCCGTTTTGAGAGAGAGTAACTCCGTCTGGAACAAAGAGCGTCTTCACTGCTTTTGTCATTAGCTTCGCTGCATTCATCACGGCCAGTATGTGTTCAGTATCAAATTCGTCGATTTCCACTATATGTGTTTTAGGAAGAATTAAGACGTGTCCTTCGTTAAATGGCTTGTGATCTAATAGGCACGTCACAAACGAATCTTCAAATATCACATGCGATTTCTCTTGGTTATTTGCTAATCGACACCCTAAGCAATCTATACGTGGATTCACCACCATACGTTCTCTCCTTTTTAAGATAACTAAAGTGTAGCACGAGAAGTATCAGGAGGAATAGTTTGAAATATACACAGGTATTTTTTCGCTTAGTAAAGAGAGCCCGGATATATGACCTGGGCTCTTTGTTTTGTTCTTTTTATATGGTTAGTTGTTTTATCTAAAATTTACCATGGTTTTAATTGTAAAAATAAAATCTTTACAGTATAATGATAGTGTAACAGTTAACTGTAACTAATAAGGGGGGATTGTTTGAATACATATACAGGAAAGCAAATTACGGAGTTATTAAATAATGAAGGTGCGGACTTGAACCTGCGTACGGTACGGTATTACACGCAAATAGAAATTGTTCCTCCGCTAGTGCTAGTAGGGAATAAGCGTGTCTATACAGATCAGCACGTTCACTACTTTCGAGCCGTTTTAACATTATCAAAAGCAGGTGAGTCACTAGCTTCCATTCAAAAAACGCTGTGTTCCATGAGTGATGAAGAAGTAAAAAACATCGGTGCGCAGCTCCCTCTTTACCAAAGCAAACAAATTCAAAATCAAGAAATGCATCAAGTCAATGAAGATGTGTTTGTAGCTATGAATCGAAATTTATCAGCGGACGTACGGCAAAAAGTAATTGAGTCTGTTACTCAAATTTTAAAGGATCATTCATCGCATGATTAAATTAGCTGTGGCAAAATCAGTGATGGAAAAAGAAGAAGGAATGAACCACCTTTGTATTACATTTGAACGTTCGCAAGTAAAAGTAACAAACATCACGATTGATATTCAGCTGCCCGAAGGTCTGTTTAAAACGACAAACTTAAATGGATACCGGGAAAACAAACAGGGGCAAATCGAAGTAAAACATATCGACGATGAACCTCTATTAATAGAGCTCTACACGGAAGAGACTGTTTTATATCCACAGGCAGAGATTGCAGTTGCTGTGACTTACCGCGATGAAACCTTGCATATACAGCAAGAAAGGCATTCTCTAATGATTAAATTTACGGATGAAGAGTTGATAGGGGATTCATTTTTAAATCATGAAATCAGTGCAAAAGTGAAAAAATTTGCTCGTACTAATTCAGTGGAAAGAGGCGGTCACATGAACTTAACTCCATATGTAGTAGAACAAACAAGCAAAGGAGAGCGTGCCTATGATATTTATTCAAGGCTGTTGCTCGACCGAGTGATTATGCTCACAGGTGAAGTTACGGATGAGGTGGCTACTAGCATTATTGCTCAGCTTTTATTTTTAGATGCAGAAAACCCAGAAAAGGATATCAGCATTTATATTAATTCACCGGGAGGATCTATTACAGCGGGCATGGCTATTTTTGATACGATGCAGCTTATACGTGCAGATGTAAGCACATTGTGTATAGGGCTAGCGGCATCTATGGGTTCATTTTTACTAGCGGGCGGTCAAAAAGGGAAACGTTTTGCTCTTCCTAATAGCGAAGTGATGATTCATCAGCCGCTAGGAGGAGCAAAAGGACAAGCAGCTGAAATTGAGATTCGAGCGAAGCGTATTTTGCGGTTAAAAGACCACCTAAATGAACTGCTGTCTGAACGAACAGGGCAATCGCTGTCAACGATTAAAAAAGACACTGATCGAGATACATTCTTTACAGCGGATGAAGCAAAAGAATATGGCATGATTGATCAAATTTTAGTTCATCAATAAGGAGGATACCGTGTGGAAAAAACAAATCGTTATTCAGTAGAATATGAATGGGCGAACGTGATTTTTTATCAAGAAGTAGAAGCAATGACTATACAAGAAGCAAAAGAGCGAATTCAACATGCAAAAATAAACGCCGCTATTCGCGCTGTTCATGTCATAGAAGATGTCGAATCGTAACGAAAAACTGGATCCTTTCGGGGATTCAGTTTTTTTGAGCAAATGAAGCAGGGATTTATATGAAGAAAGGAGAATGCAAAAAGAGATTTAAAAACGAGCAGCTGGTAGCATCATTCAGCAAGAACATCTCATTTCAATTACACAAAGAAAGGTAGATGTAAATGAAAAAAGTATGGTCTGGATTAGTTGTTCTCATTGCTATTTGTTGGGTGATAACAGGATGTCAGCAAAGCAGTGCTTCAAGCGGTACTGTTGAACAAAAGCTCGTAATCGAAAAATACATAGCCGATAATCAATATGGCCATGCAGTTAAAATGAAAGACCAAAATCAAGTACAGAAAGTGCAGCAGTGGTTAAAAGATGTATCATGGAGAGAAGAAAAAGCTGAAATGATTCGAAAACCTAACTACATTCTTCACTTTGAACCGGTGGAAACAAAAAAGGATATAAAGGTACAATCTTATCGGATGTGGGTCAACTTAGGAAACGAAACCGTTGAATTAGCTACAGATACACACTACGCACAGTTAAAGGGCAAACAAGCAAGATCATTTATTGAATTAGTAGAGCCCAAATAGAAAGCAACTATAAAACAATGTCCAATGAAAGCTAAAACTGCACTTGTTCATATTGGAGCTACCTTCACCGATATGCTTGATGATCTCGAAGGCACAGGGCTGCTCCTTACTAACGCGCTTGATATGAGGGTGTAGAAGTATTAAATGTGAGAGGTGACAAGCAGCCATTTTTAAATGTAGCAATAAAGAGTTACACTTACAGGTAGGTTCATTGTTAAAACATTTTGCTATAAGAAGTAAGGGAAAAAGAGAAATCAAGACGCTGATTTCTCTTTTTTATTCAGGCATGTCGATGATTATTATTTCCGCGCATTTTGCGTAAAACAAAACTCACAATTAAGACTAAAATAACAGCACCAATAATAGCAGGAACAATTGCGAATCCGCCAATCTCTGGACCAAAATCTCCAAAAATTAGAGAGCCTAACCATGCTCCAATAAACCCGGCAATGATGTTTCCGATAATTCCACCTGGAACATCTCGTCCTGTCAACGCACCGGCAAGCCAGCCGATAAGTCCTCCAACAATAAGCGTCCAAATAAATGACATATACCTAACCTCCTTTTTATAGGGAATTCCTTTTCAGTCTTTCCTAAAACACACTTTGTCATGCGACATGCTTGCTGCATACCCTTTTACATTTTTTTATCTATTTATCATATATGCTAAGATAGCCCAACATTAAATTGAAGAGTTATGTATGAGAATCCACTGTGAAAGTAACGATAAAATGAAGGAGAGAAGTTCAGCTCGTGTACGTTTTAGATTCAATTTAGCTCATTCTATTCGTAAAAGGGGACATCCGGTTCATTTTTTAAAGCTTTTTCCCTTAGTTTTACTTTTTTTAACGGTATTTGTGATATCATTTTAAGTAAACAAATTCTTAACGGGAGAACAATATGGAGTCATTATTATTAGATAAAAAGCTTAAACACATTACGAATTTAATTTTAGAAAAAAAAGAAGAGTTCTCAAAACAAAAAAAATATGAAGAAAAAGATATTCAACAACAACTAGAACCGTGGCGCGTTCATTTAATTCAAATATATGCTGATTCTGTCTCAACAAATGATACCAAAAACTTTGAAGTACTTGAGGAATGGGGAAGAGAAGTAGCGAATTTACTCGTTGTCCTTCAGCTTCCGTTGGATGTAGCATTAGAAGAAATCAGCTATTACCGAAATGTTATCGGAGAAATTATTAAAGAAGAAGCAAAAGCTGAGACGTTTACGTTTGATGCCTTCTATCAAGTTATTTCTCGTTTCAACGTAGTAGTAGACAAGGCTGTACACTGGGTTAGTAAATCATATATGACGGACTTTGCAAACAAAATTCAATCCGCACGCTATGCAATTGATGAACTTTCAATTCCTGTGGTACGCATTACGAAAGAAATTGGCGTGATTCCTCTTGTTGGCGATTTAGATACAAATCGCGCTCAAATTTTAATGGAAAATGCGCTTCAACACGGCAGCGACTACAAGCTAAATTGGCTGATTATTGATTTATACGCGGTTCCAATTATTGATACGATGGTAGCGGACCAAATTTTTAAAGTAATCGGTGCTTTAAGATTATTAGGAATTCAAGTGGTTTTAAGCGGGATTCGCGCTGAAATTGCTCAGACGATGGTGAACTTAGGGTTAGATTTGGCTGACATTACGACTTTCAGCAGCCTTCACCAAGCAGTGGAATACGTTAATCAAGCGGACTAATACAACACAAAAGCCCATGATATGGTTACATACTCACGGGCTTTTATTGGTAGAAGAAAATTTGAAGTTTATTTAATAAAGCATCTAATGATTGACTAACTTGAAGTGTGTTAGGACTTGTCATTCCTTCACGGACAGCCGTTTGAATCATTAACGTTCGTGTCTGTTCGATTTCTTCTATTAGTATTTGGTACATGGATTTGTCTTTTGAGTGGGTTGAAAGCAGCATGTTAATTCCTCTTTTTTCTATAGTGATTATGGTTAAATTAACATTAAGAGGTTTATTTTTCAATATTATGAAATTAAAAATAGTAAATTTTAAGAATTTTTCATATAAAAAAATAACCTCTTTTTCAACAGAGGTTATTTTTCTAATATAATAATTTATTAAGCATGTTTATGATTACCACGCATTTTTCTCATAATGAAACTTACGATTAACACTAAAATGATTGATCCGATAATAGCAGGAATAATAGCAAATCCACCTACAACTGGTCCGAAGCTTCCAAAGATAGCTGAACCTAACCAAGAACCGATAAAACCGGCAATAATGTTACCAATAATACCTCCTGGAACGTCTCTTCCCGTAATTAATCCGGCAAGCCACCCAATAATACCACCTACAATAAGTGCCCATAAAAATGACATAAATATCATCCTCCTTTTTAATGATGTATCGCTTATATAGGTTAGTACCCCACTTAAAAGAAAACTATTCATAGAATAGCAAAAAAAATAAAAAAAACTTGTAAAAGGATTTAAGAACTGCGATAGAGTCATAGAAAATAGACTAACTAGTATATAATAGAAAAAGGAACATAGTTTAGAAGAGAAAGGAGACATGAAGTGAAAATAAAAAATCAAAGCGATGTAGTAGAACAGCACTTGATTCAGCACTGGATGTATTTTCAGCATACGAAGAAATCTGTGAAGGTGGATACGTCAGAAATTAAATGGATTTCTGCATCTCCTTACAATCGGGGTATATATGCAGGAACCCGTCATATTGAGCCTGCGTTAGGGATATGCTCTCGGGAAGGGGAGGAACCTTTATGGATTGTTGGTCCATCTTCATATGATAACCTTGGGCCAGTTCTTCATAAAAATGGATTTGTTCCTTATGAAAAATGGATTGGAATGATTCAGCACATTCAAGAAAAAGAATACATACATACAGGAGTAGAAGGGTTTCAATGTAAGCGAGTGCGCACAGAAGCTGAATTGAAAGAATGGATAACGGTATACATAGACGGCTATCAAAAACCAAAAGAATATCAAGCTGACTTTCTTGAAAGGTTTAGGCAGCTTATGCAGCACACTGACCAATATCAGTTATATCTGGGTCTTTATCACAACCGGCCAGCTGTAGCTGGGTCTCTCTTTTTTTATGACGGTACAGCGGGTTTGTATTGTATCACTACAGCTAGACATATGAGGAGAAAAGGCCTGGTCACCGCATATTTGAAGGAAGTTCTTACTGAAGCAAAAAAACAGGCGGATAC
>Ga0102593_1001768_pt1 | contig 19395 bp, 19 predicted proteins | sample AraplaCol_mMS_r2_2_FD_76862 | JGI IMG/M metagenome (GOLD analysis project Ga0102593, IMG submission 76862) | Arabidopsis root microbial communities from North Carolina, USA - plate scrape MF_Col_mMS_r2 (SPADES assembly) (version 2) | ecosystem: Host-associated > Plants > Roots > Endosphere...
CTCGACGGCGGCCAGCACCTCGCCTGGCAGACGCCCGATGTGGCGGAGATTACGGAATGAACGGACGAAAGCTGCCGGATGGCGGCGTTCTCTACGACGAGACGGATGAGAGCGAAGACGATATCGAAGTGGAAGGCGACGTTTCCGTCGCCGTCCCGCTTGCGGCGACGGTCGACTGGAATGCGGGCAGCCTCAATGAAACCGGGCTCATCGGCGCGGAACTGATCGGCGAATTCGTCAAGCGGCTCCCCAACAGTCCCGGCGTCTACCGCATGTTCAATGCCGAGGGCGACGTGCTCTATGTCGGCAAGGCGCGCAGCCTGAAGAAGCGCGTCAACAATTACGCCGTCGGCCGGGTGCATTCCAACCGCATCGCCCAGATGGTGCGCCAGACAGCCAATATGGAATTCGTGACGACGCGTACGGAAACCGAAGCGCTGCTTCTGGAAGCGAATCTGATCAAGCGCTTGCGGCCGCGCTTTAACGTGCTTTTGCGCGACGACAAGTCCTTTCCCTATATCCTCATCACCGGCGACCACCGGGCGCCGGCGATCTTCAAGCATCGCGGCGCAAGGGCGCGAAAGGGCGACTATTTCGGACCTTTCGCTTCGGCAGGCGCGGTCGGGCGCACGATCAATTCGCTGCAGCGCGCCTTCCTGATCCGCACCTGCACCGACAGCGTCTTCGAAACGCGCACACGACCCTGCCTGCTCTACCAGATCAAGCGCTGTTCGGGGCCGTGCACCCACGAGGTCAGCGATGGGGGTTACGGCGAACTGGTGCAGGAGGCGAAGGACTTCCTGTCCGGCAAAAGCCAGAAGGTGAAGTCGCATATGGCCGAGGCCATGAACCAGGCGGCCGAAGACCTCGACTTCGAGCGGGCGGCGATCTATCGCGATCGCCTGGCCGCGCTTTCGCACGTGCAGAGCCACCAGGGCATTAATCCGGCCGGCGTCGAGGAGGCTGACGTTTTCGCCATCCACCATGAGGGCGGCATCTCCTGCATCCAGGTGTTCTTCTTCCGCACCGGCCAGAACTGGGGCAACCGCGCCTATTTCCCGAAGGCCGACCCGCAGCTTTCCGGCGCCGAAGTGCTGAATTCCTTCCTGGCGCAGTTTTACGACGACAAGCCGGTGCCGAAGCAGATCATGCTGTCGCAGACGGTCGAGGAGCTGGAGCTGCTCGCCGCAGCGCTCAGCGAAAAAGCCGGCCACAAGGTTTCCATCCTCGTGCCGCAGCGCGGCGAAAAGCGCGATCTGGTCGACCATGTCGTCGGCAATGCGCGCGAGGCGCATGGGCGAAAGCTTGCCGAGACGGCGTCGCAGTCGCGGCTGCTCGAAGGTTTCAAGGAAACGTTCGGGCTTGCCTATGCACCGCAGCGCATCGAGATCTACGACAACTCGCATATCATGGGCACCAATGCCGTCGGCGGCATGGTGGTCGCGGGGCCGGAAGGTTTCGTCAAGAACCAGTACCGCAAGTTCAACATCAAATCGACCGACATCACGCCCGGCGACGACTTCGGCATGATGAAGGAGGTGATGACGCGGCGCTTCTCGCGGCTGATCAAGGAGGAAGGCATTCCTGACCGGACCGCGCAGGCGGCCACTCCCGATGCAGCCGACATGCCCTTCCCCACCTGGCCCGATGTGATCCTCATCGACGGCGGCCAGGGTCAGATGACAGCGGTGCGCGCCATCCTTGCCGAACTCGGCATCACCGACAGCGTGACGGCGATCGGCATCGCCAAGGGCGTCGACCGGGACGCCGGGCGCGAACGCTTCTTCCCGCCGGGACGCGAGAGCTTCACTCTGCCGCCGCGCGATCCGGTGCTCTATTTCATCCAGCGCATGCGCGACGAGGCGCACCGTTTCGCGATCGGCTCGCACCGGGCACGGCGCAAGAAGGAAATGATCAAGAACCCGCTCGACGAGATCGGCGGCATCGGGCCATCGCGCAAACGCGCGCTGCTCCAGCATTTCGGCACGGCAAAGGCCGTTTCGCGCGCAGCCCTGTCCGATCTGATGGCGGTGGAAGGCATATCGGAAGCCGTCGCCAAGCAGGTCTATAACCATTTCCACGACGACGCCGCGAAATAACCGGCGTCCGTCGCAAATTCCACGCAAAGGCGGTGAAAAGACAGAAAGAATGTTGACGGTCCGCAGCCAAAGCCGTCATCTACCGCATCGGCCCGAAAATCGGAATCGACTTTCGGAAAGCTCGATGCGGATATTCTAAAGTGTTACAGCGTCCTTTGCGCGCCTGAAAAGACGTGCGGCGCTGTAGCGGCGCATCAATTCAGAGAAACGATCCCATGGCATCGCGTGCGTACAGCATTCCCAATCTTCTGACCTACGGCCGTATCCTCGCCGTACCGCTGATCGTTCTCTGCTTCTTCATCGAGGGCAGGCTGTCGATCAGCAACACGGCGCGTTGGGTGGCGCTGTGGATCTTCGTCATCGCCTCGCTCACCGATTTCCTCGACGGCTATCTCGCGCGCATCTGGAACCAGACGTCGAATATCGGCCGCATGCTCGATCCGATCGCCGATAAGCTGCTGGTCGCTTCGATCCTTCTTCTCGTCGCGGCCGACCAGACCATCGCCGGCTGGTCGATCTGGGCGGCGATCACCATTCTCTGCCGCGAGATCCTGGTTTCGGGCTTGCGCGAATATCTGGCGGCGCTGAAGGTCAGCGTACCGGTGACGCGGATCGCCAAGTGGAAGACGACGCTGCAGCTCGTCGCCATCGCCTTCCTGCTCGCCGGCCCGGCCGGCGACGAGATTTTCCCCTATACGACGCAGACCGGCATTGCGCTGCTGTGGATCGCGGCGCTGCTGACCATCTATACCGGCTACGACTATTTCCGCGCCGGGGTGAAACATATCGTGGATGACGAGGAATGACGCGGCTTGTCTATTTCGCCTGGGTGCGCGAGCGCATCGGCAAGGGCGAGGAGGAGATCGACCTCCCCTCCTCCGTCGTCACCGTCGCCGATCTCCTGAATCATTTGAAGACGCTGGGCGAAGAATATGAGACCGCACTTCAATATCCCGACGTGATCCGCGTGGCGCTCGACATGGAGCATGTCGAGCATGACGAGCCGATATCGGGCGCCCGCGAGATCGGGATCTTTCCGCCGATGACGGGGGGATGAGGCGGTGATGGTGGTGCCGTGTCGCTACCCCCCTCTGTCCTGCCGGACATCTCCCCCACAAGGAGGGAGATTGCCTGGAAGCACGAACTTCCCCAAGCAATCCACGTCGCAGCCCGGCAAAACTGTAGATGGGCACGATGGTCAAGCCACGCGTAATCTCCCTCCTTGTGGGGGAGATGCCCGGCAGGGCAGAGGGGGGTTGGCACAGCACGCCCTCTCCATAGCCTCCGCTACGACATCAACGCAGTTGGGGATGTTATCATGACCATTGCCCCCACCATCCGCGTCCAGCATGAGGACTTCGACCTGCAGGCCGAGGTCGACCGCCTCTCGAAGGGCAAAGCCGGCATCGGCGCCGTCGTCACCTTTTCCGGCCTCTGCCGCGATGAAGGCGGCACGCTTGCCGCCCTCGAACTCGAGCATTATCCCGGCATGGCGGAAGCGGAGATGCGGCGCATCGGCGATCTTGCCATCGCGCGTTTCGGACTTCTCGGCCTCACCGCCATCCACCGCTACGGGAAGATCGCAGCAGGCGAGAACATCGTGCTCGTCGTCGCAACCGCACCGCATCGGCAGGCGGCGTTCGACGGCGCCAATTTCGTCATGGATTTCCTGAAGACTGCAGCCCCCTTCTGGAAGAAGGAGCACGCTAGGGATGGCGCCACCGGCGACTGGGTCGCGGCGAAAGACGCCGACGACGCGGCGCGCGACAAGTGGAAGTAAATTAGCGCATTTCCTGATTTATCCGAGTGACGGAAATGCTCCACCTTTTTGTTTGACGCAATTCCGGCCGCAAAACCGCTGCGCACTTTTGCTGGGATTGCTTCAGAGAACCACGCGCTCCCTGCGGCTCATGACCAAGAGCAGGACGAGCAGCGAGAAGATGACCAGATCCCGCCAGACGAAGGGGCCGTAAGCGCCCCACATGGTTTCGACGACGGCAAGCCCGGCAGCGCCGCCTGCCGAGCGCAATGGATCGGAATAACCGCCGACAGCTGCGATCAGCAGCACCTTCAGCCCGAACATCAGTCCGGCGCCGAAATCCATCGATCCGTAATAGAAGGTGGCGAGGATGCCGCAGATAGTGGCGACGAGGGCGGCGGTCGCATAGGCGACGAGGAAGACGCGGTCGGCGCTGGTGCCGCAGAGCTCGGCGGCCAGCGGATCATCAGTGACGGCGCGCCAGACGCGGCCCCAGCCGGTGCGCCTGAGGATCAGCGTACCCACAGCGATAATGGCGCACATCAGCGCCGTGTTGATCAGCTGGATATGGGTGAGCGTCACTTTGAACAGGCCGTCGCTCCAGAAGACGACCGTTTCGTTCAGAAACGGCGGCAGCCAGATGGCGCGGGTATTGGCGGCAAGCCGGGCCGTTTCCATCAGCACGATCATGATGCCGAGGGCGGCAACGATGACCGTATTCGGCGATTTATTGACCAGCGGCAGCATGATCGAACGGCCGATCCATAGGCCCGCCGCCAGCGAATAGACGATGGAAGCGCAAACACCGACGGCAAGGGCGGCCGGCAGCACCAGCCAAAACCTGACATAGGCGAGTTCGGTGAAGAGCAGCAGGATCTGGCCCGCGAAGGCGAAGATCGCCCCATAGGTGATGTCAGCCCGCTTCGTCACACCGAAGGCTACGGCATAACCGAAGGCGAGCGCGGCATAGAGGGCGGCCAGCGGAACTGCATTCGCCAGCTGCTGCAGAAGATAGGCCATTCCAGACACTCCGCGTCACCAAAATTATAACTGGTAAAACCTATTTCGCCAGTTATAATTTCATCATGAGCTTTTCCTGGACCCCTCACCGCTTTGCCGGCGGCGCGCTGGCGCTCGATGTCGCCAACAGCGTCGTTGTGCGCCACGATGCAACGCGGCGGATCGACCGCTTCTCGGTCAGGGACCAGATGCGGAGCTTTCCGCGCGCCGCTGCCGAATTCTGCGCCGAGCGCGCCCTCTTCGGCGACATCACGCCGGTGGCTAGGGAAAACGAGACGGGTTTCATCGCGCTACGGGAAGCCATCGACCTCTATTTCCGCAAGCGTATACTGAATGGCGGCGACGACCAATTGCTGGCCAGCCTGCTGGAAGCGTTGGCGAAGGTGTTGCGCGAAGCAAGCCCTGGCAGCGTGGCCGCGGCGACCGCCCATTCGGCGCTGCGGCTGGTCGCCATGCCTGATCCCCAACGCATGAAGATCTGCGGCAATTGCGGCTGGCTGTTCATCGACCGCAGCAAGAACAGGAGCCGAGCCTGGTGCGACATGGCGGTCTGCGGCAACCGCGCCAAGGCGAACCGTCACTATCGCCGCAAGAAGGAGGAGACGCCATGAGGAAATATATGATCGTAACGGTGGCAGCAGCCGGCCTTCTGCTTGCCGGCTGTCAACGCCAGGCTGAAAACCTGGTCGAGGTCACCGGCCATCTCTTCGTCTTCAACTATCGGGTGGCCAGCGCCACCTATCTGCTGACGCTGAAGAAGACAGGGCCTATCCCCGACGGTTCGGTCATCATCGCCGAATTCGAAAATCCTGAAGGCGGCGATCCGCTGGTGCTGAACCAGAAAATCTACCCGATCGACGACAAGATCGCGCTGCAGAGCGAAAAACTGCACTGCGTACGCAAGGACCGCCCCTATTCCGTGAGTGTCCGGCTGGTCGACAAGGACGGCAAGGTGCTGCAGGAATTGAAGACGCAGTTCCGGTCCGACCTCGACCAGACCGTCCTGCCGAGCAAGCCGCTCGTGCTCGGCGCGCTTTATGAAAAGAACCCGGAGGTCTTCAAGCCTGACGGCACCGTCGATTTCTCTAACACCGACAAATGCCCTGCATAGAAGAAATGCATAGAAAAAGCCGGAGCAAGGCCCCGGCTTTCGAGAGTCAATTCAAGGCATTGCCGGCGAATGCCGAAGCGCAGCCTCAGCCGACGATTTCGGTATCGGAGAACCAGTACTTGATTTCCTGGGCGGCCGTTTCAGGAGCATCCGAACCGTGAACCGAGTTTTCGCCGATCGACAGAGCGTGAACCTTGCGGATCGTGCCTTCGTCAGCGTTTGCCGGGTTGGTCGCGCCCATGATTTCGCGGTTCTTGAGGATCGCGCCTTCGCCTTCGAGCACCTGGACGATGGTCGGGCCGGAGGTCATGCCTTCGACCAGTTCGCCGAAGAAGGGACGGTCCTTGTGAACGGCGTAGAAGCCTTCGGCTTCGCGACGGCTCATCCAGACGCGCTTGGAAGCGACGACACGCAGGCCGGCATCTTCGAGCATCTTGGTGATGGCGCCCGTCAGGTTGCGCTTCGTTGCGTCCGGCTTGATCATCGAGAAGGTGCGTTCAATCGCCATAGTCAAATCCTCTGTTTTCTCGGGAAAAGTGGGCGGTCTTTACCCGCCCCAACGCCCGAAAACAAGAGGTAGGCGGCAATTTCACGCCGCTGTCACAGTCCTGCCGCGGCTTTGGTGAAGATCGAGGCAGCGTTCGAACCAAAGCGTGACGGGATCGTCGGCAGCTAGCATGGCGAGACCGGCAGAGACACGCAGCCATTGCAGCGCGCCGAAGACGATATAGTCGGCAAAGAGCGGTGTCTGCCCGCCGATGAAGGGCTGGAACTTCAGCATATGCCGTAGCGGCTCCAGCTTGGCGGCGAAGGCGGCCTTCTCCGCCTCACTGTCGGCGGCAACCACTTCCAACGGCTTGCCGAGCCGAGCCTCCCGGCTTTGACGGAAATAGGCCTTGTCTTTCTCGTCGAGGTTCGCATGGATATCGAGAAGGGCCATGCGCATGATCGCCGGATGGATGATCATCTGCGAATAGCCTTCCACCATTCGCGATAGCGCCTTACCGCCCTCGCCGTTGAACAGTGACGGCCGCTCAGGATAGGTTTCCTCCAGATAAAGGGCGATGTCGAAACTGTCGGGGATCAGCCGGCCGTTATCGTCGAGAACGGGCACAATCGACGAGACGCCGCCGCCGATCGCGCGGATGCGGGCATAGGTCGTCGGAATCTCCTCGAAATCGAGCCCCTTATGCGCCAGCGCCATCACCGCCTTCCAGCAATGGGGCGAAAAGAAGCGCCGCTCGTCGGCGCCACAGAGGGAATAGAGGGCTCTGGTCATAACAGTCCTTTCGAGATCGCAGCTCGATCCATTCCACGACAGAAAGCGGCTGCGATCAAATCAGGAAATTTCATGGGCGCATCACTGCGATTTCCGGGAAAACGGGCTAGACTGCCGCGACCAATCCGGGAGGGACTGAATGCTCAGACATTACAGGATGTTCGCCGCCTATAATCGCTGGGCCAACACGCAAGTCTATGCGGCTGCCGCCGAACTCAGCGATGCGGAATTCCGCAGCGACCGCGGCGCTTTCTTCGGCTCGCTTCATCGCACGCTCAATCACCTGCTCGTCGCCGACCGGATATGGATGAAGCGCTTCACCGGCACCGGCGAAGCGCCGACGACACTCGATGCCGTGCTCTTCGGAGAACTGGATGCTCTTGCCGCCGCACGCAAAGCAGAGGACGAGCGGATCATTGCCTGGACAGGCATGCTGGACGATAGAACCCTCGCCGCCAACTTCACCTATGTAACGGTGGTACAGCCGGTCGAGATCACCCAGCCTCTGTCGGCAGCGCTCGCGCATTTCTTCAACCACCAAACCCATCATCGCGGCCAGTGCCATATGACGCTGACGGCGCTCGGCAGGCCGAGCCTCATGCTTGATCTCATCTACTTCCTGCGCAGCGAGGGCCGCGAGTGGATGTGAGGCCCGTTCTCAATTAAATAGTTAGAACACAAGAACCCGACGAGCACTAACGTACCGTAAGCTAGGTTCACGCGCATAGCGCGACGAGGCCGATGATCATCGTAAGCCTAGGCTCTGTTGACAAAGTGAATTCCCAAATCGGCTGAGGCGTGATTCAAGACTGCTTTTTAGGAGGCAGCAGTGGCGCGAGGCGATTGGAGTGATGAGGAGTGGCGGATCATCGAACCACTGTTGCCGACCGAGCGTGGTCGCAAGTCTCGGCCCTCCCATGACAACCGTCGCTTTTTTAACGGAATGCTCCATGTCTTGCGTGTTGGTTGTCCGTGGCGGGATATGCACGAGCGGTATGGAAAGTGGAATTCGGTCTATGTTCGGTTCCGCCGTTGGGCCGAACAAGGCGTATGGGACGCGCTGCTGGAAACGCTTGTCGAATTTGGGATGACCGACGACTGGCAACATATGATCGACAGCACCACGGTTCGCGGCCATTCGCAGGCAGCGGGCACTAAAGGGGGGACTCACAAGGAGGGTTTTGGTCGATCACGCGGCGGCTTTACGACAAAAATCCATGCCCGCGCAGACGGTCAGGGGCGTCCTCTTGGTTTGTCCTGACAGGCGGCGAGACCTCCGATTATCGTGCCGTTCCCGCTCTTCTTGCCATACCCGTGGGCAAACCAAGGTCATTTCTAGCCGACAAGGGCTATGACGGCGACGCTGTTCGCGAAGAGCTGCTCATCCATGGTATTCGTCCGGTTATCCCGCCGAAAGCGAACCGCAAAAACCCGCCTTCCTGCGACTTTGAGATATATAAAGACCGCAACCGTATCGAGCGAATGTTCAACCGGCTCAAGCAGTTCCGTAGAATCGCCACTCGTTACGACAAAACCCGAACTTCCTTCGAAGCGTTCCTTTCACCGGCTGCGGCAAAAATATGGCTGCCGCACTTTGTGGAACGTCTTTAGGTCACCTCTGGCGCTGCAACGGAAAAGGTTTCACCTACAGACGAAATCAGTGAGCTTGGCCCATGGATTTTGATGTGTCGTGCTGCTTGTTTTTTGCATTCAGGATCGTGATTGATCCGATGGTTACACAATCGTCTCCAACCGGTGTGGGAAAAGGCAATCCTTTCCGCCGTCAAAATGTCAACGCCGGATGCGCCTCTTATCTCCTTGATGAGTTCTGGCCACGAGGCCTTCTCTTGAAAGAGCCTGTCGACAAGCTCGAGTATCTGCAAAACAGGTCCGGCCATGAAACCCCTCCATCAGGAAGCGACCTTATCGCATCTTCACCATCAACTTTGTCAACAGAGCCTAATGCCCTAAGCGATCCAGGACGCCTTTGGGTAGATATACTTCGCGGCGACCGCCCAAGTGTTCTTTCCGTTCTCGTTATCCTTATCAACCTCCTGTTTCCACATTGTCGCAGCTGCAATAGACTGCACGACATATAGTTTTGCGAGCATCGCGGGAGAGATAAATGGCAACAGAAAATTCCGGAACTAAACACCTAGCGCTGTTGATTGATGGCGACAACGCTTCGCCAAAGATCGTCCGCGGCCTCATGGCTGAGATTGCCAACTACGGAATCGCTAGCGTCAAACGCATCTACGGTGACTGGACCGCTCCCAACCTAAAGGGCTGGAAGGAATGCCTGCTCGAACATTCCATCCAGCCAATTCAGCAATTCGCCTACACGACTGGAAAGAACGCGACCGATGGCGCAATGATCATCGACGCCATGGACTTGTTGTATACTGGTCGTTTCGCGGGATTCTGTATTATCTCCAGTGACAGCGATTTTGCGCGGCTGGCGGCGAGAATCCGGGAGCAAGCTGTCACCGTCTATGGGTTCGGTGAGCGGAAGACTCCGCGCCCCTTCATCACTGCCTGTGACAAGTTCGTCTATTTCGATGTGCTCAATGCTCAGGCTGCGGAGCTCGAAGAAGCAGCGGCTCCCACCCAAAACCCAGTCCAGGCCAAGCCTGCCGCCACCAAGGCGACGTCTAAAAAGGCGGACTTGAATAAAACGGCACGAGACATGTTGACCAAAGCGATTATCGCAACTGCTGATGAAGACGGTCGAGCCAATCTGGCCCAAGTGGGAGGGCATCTGGCGAAGCAAGCGCCCGACTTCGATGCACGCAATTACGGCTTCCCCAGACTAAGCGATCTCGTGAGGTCGTTCGGTATCGTCGATGTCGAGCGAGCACCGGACAACCCGAAAATAATATTAGTTCGCCTCAAGAAGGCTTAAGCCGGCAATACGAAATGTGAGACGAAGATGGTCCGCCAGCCGATCGGACATTGCTCCCAACTTTCACAGCGACTGATTTCCGTGTGTTCCGAGAGTCCAGCCTAGCAGCGTTGCTCTTCTTGAAACCAGCTATCACCAGGGGCCTTTTTACAAGCCTTTTGGGGCCGGGAGATCAAAATACTCTGTAGCCATTCGATGTTGCGCGAAAAGCCATTCGATCTTGCACGCTACAGGGTGTGAGGCCTTCGCTCTCAACACGGCATTAACCGCCTTTGCCGGTTCCACCGCCAATCCAGGGCTTCGCCGTTGAACATTCAGCCTCTCTTAAAAGCTTGCGGGCATAGCGGATGTGAGAGATGAGGCCGGGCCGCGAGGGATCGTCATGCAGAATGCAAGCGCAAACACACTGGTGCCGCGCGAGGCTGTGCGCCCGACGCCGATGGCGGATATTCAGAAGATCGCCCAGCACATGGCGCGCCTGAACGTCGCGGCACTACCGCGCAATTACGAACTCTTTCATGAGGCGATCGTCGGGCTCAATGCCGGCCTTGCGCAGGATATTGCAGCACTCGGACCGCAGCCGCAGCAGCCGATGCTCGACGAACTCGGCCTGAAATACCGCCTCGTCGGCCATTGCGGGCTGGCGGGCGAGACATCACGGAACGAGGCGAGCCGGATGCTGCGCGGCGTGGCGGAAAGGCTTGCCGAAGGGCTGAAGCACAAGAACGCCTTTGCGCGCGCCTGCGGCACGATCCTGAAATCCGTTTCCGGCCACGACGACCAGAGCCTTGCCGCTTTCCTCGGCGAGGTCGACTACCTCACGGCTTCGCTTTCGACCGTTCTTGCGGCGGAGATGGAAATCGGCGCCAGGCTGCAGGACGACATCAAGACGCTGGAAACGCTGGAGCGCGGTATTTCCGCGATGCAATCGGCTGCGATCGCCGACAGGATCACCGGACTTCCGAACCGCATCGCACTGAACCGGACGATTGCCGACCTCTACGAGCGGGAGGAAGGTGCCGCCGGCAGCGCGCTGATCATGGTCGATATCGACAATTTCACCGACCTCAACGGCAAATACGGCACCCAGGCAGGCAACAAGCTCCTGAAGAAGCTCGCCGGCCTCCTCCAAAAGTCGATCAAGAAGAACGATTTTATTGCCCGCACCGAGGCTGACGAATTCGCCCTTTTGTTTTCCAATGTCGGCATGCAGGATGCAATGACGATCGCCGAACGCCTTCGCTCCTCCGTCGAGGACAATCTGGTCTTTGCGACATCCGACAAGGCCGATCCCGGCAGGCTCACCATCTCGATCGGCGTGGCACTCAGCACAGATGCGGCAACGCCAGGACAGTTACAGGCCAATGCCCGGGTGGCGCTTCTCGCCGCACAATCGAACCCCCGACTGCCGGTGCAGGCTTTCGGCCGCTGAGACGCACTAGCAATCTTGCGGTGGGACAAGCAGGCTAGTCCCCGGGATAAGCAGGCTTGTCAGCGCACAAGCAAGCTTGGCGCGGGATAAGCGCTCTTGCCTTGGCGAGCGCTTTCGGCCAAAACGCCGGCCATGATCACGCTCACCGATATTTCCGCCCGCATCGCCGGGCGCCTGCTACTCGACAATGCCAGCATTTCGCTGCCTTCGGGCACGAAGGCAGGGCTCGTCGGGCGCAACGGCGCCGGCAAGTCCACGCTTTTTCGCGTCATCACCGGCGATCTCGGTGCGGAAACCGGATCGGTGTCGATCCCGAAGGCCGCACGTATCGGCCAGGTGGCGCAGGAAGCGCCGGCGACCGAGGACGCGCTGATCGAGATCGTGCTTGCCGCGGACAAGGAACGCACCGCCCTCGTTGCCGAGGCGGAAACCGCGACCGACCCGCACCGCATCGCCGAAATCCAGATGCGCCTTGTCGATATCGACGCGCATTCGGCCGAAGCGCGCGCGGCGAGTATTCTTGCCGGCCTCGGCTTCGACAAGGCGGCGCAAGCCCGCCCCGCCTCCTCCTTCTCCGGCGGCTGGCGCATGCGCGTCGCCCTCGCCGCCGTGCTGTTTTCCGAACCGGACCTGCTTCTGCTCGACGAGCCGACCAACTATCTCGACCTCGAAGGCACGCTGTGGCTGGAAGACTATGTCAGGCGCTATCCGCACACCGTCATCATCATCAGCCACGATCGCGACCTCCTGAACAATGCGGTCAATGCGATCGTCCATCTCGACCAGAAGAAGCTTACCTTCTATCGCGGCGGATACGATCAGTTCGAGCGGCAGAAGGCGGAAGCCGACGAATTGCAGACGAAGGCCAAGGCCAAGAACGATGCGGCACGCAAACATCTGCAGGGCTTCATCGATCGCTTCAAGGCCAAGGCTTCCAAGGCCCGACAGGCACAATCGCGTGTCAAGGCGCTCGAGCGCATGGGAACGGTCGCTGCGGTGATCGAGGACCATGTGCAGCCGATCACTTTTCCCGAGCCGGAAAAGCAGCCGGCTTCGCCGATCGTCGCGATCCAGAGTGGCGCCGTCGGCTATGAGCCCGGCAATCCGATCCTGAAGAACCTCAATCTTCGTATCGACAATGACGACCGGATCGCCCTGCTCGGCTCGAACGGCAACGGCAAATCGACCTTCGCCAAATTCATCTCCGGCCGGCTCGCGCCGGAGAGCGGTGAAGTGAAGATCGCGCCGAGCCTGAAGATCGGCTTCTTCGCGCAGCACCAGCTCGACGACCTCATCCCCGAGCAATCGCCCGTGGAGCATGTGCGCCGGTTGATGCCGGGCGCGCCGGAAGCCAAGGTGCGCGCCCGCGTCGCCCAGATGGGGCTTGCGACCGAAAAGATGGCGACAGCCGCCAAGGATCTTTCCGGCGGCGAAAAAGCCCGCCTGCTGATGGGGCTCGCCGCCTTCAATGCGCCGAACCTGCTAATCCTCGACGAGCCGACCAACCACCTCGACATCGACAGCCGCCGCGCGCTGATCGAGGCGCTCAACGACTATGAAGGCGCCGTCATCCTGATCTCGCACGATCGCCATCTGATCGAGGCGACGGTCGATCGGCTGTGGCTGGTCAATGGCGGTACGGTGACGACCTTCGAAGGCGATATGGACGAGTACCGCGACCTCATCGTCACATCCGGTAAAAAAAAAGAAGAAAAGCCGCAGCTAACTGAAGACGCAACGTCGAAGGCCGACCAGCGCAAGCTCAATGCCGAACGTCGCGCCTCGCTGACTCCACTTAAGAGAAAGATCAACGAAATCGAATCCTTGACGGCGAAGCTGGAGAAACAGATTCAGGCGCTTGACGCGGAACTTGCGGATCCGGTCCTTTACGAGAAGACGCCCGCTAAAGCCGCCGAGAAGGCAAAACAGCGCGGCGAAGCTGCTGCAAAACTGGCTGCCGCCGAGGAAGACTGGCTGATGCTGTCGGCCGAATACGAAGAAGCGATGGCGGGATAGCCACGGCCTTAGAACAGGATGATTTCAGGCCAAGAGTTAGAGCATGATGTCGCCCGAAAACCGCTCACACTTTTCGGCATCATGCTCTCGCGAGAGCGTGGCGAAGTGCCGCGCATCAACGCAATTTCGGCCATTATCAACCGATCGTTAACCATAATCCGAAAGGTTGTCTCAACATTCGTTACCGATTTGTTGAGCCCTTTCCATGTATCGTCTTTTCGTTCTGTCCTGCATGGCCCTCACGGCCGCCCTCTCCGCCTGCAGCACCACCAGACAATCCGCTCCTGACACGTCGATCAAGACCTCCTCGGTGATCGCGCCCGAAGAGCGGAAACTTGCCTATGCCGGCGACGATGCGACGCCGCGCCTAACCGGCTGGCACCATCTGGCCGGACGGACGCTGGAGGTCTCCTCGCTCGCCGATCTCAAGCTGCAGGACAAGGAGGTGATCCTCAGCTTCGACGATGGCCCGATCCCCGGGCGAACCGACAAGGTGCTGGCAATCCTCGACCAATTCGGTGTCAAGGGCGCCTTCATGATGGTCGGCGAGATGGCCGAGATGCATCCGGCGCTCGCCCGCAAGGTCGCCCAGGACGGCAACACGATCGGCAGCCACACTTATGACCACGCCAACCTCGCTTCGCTGAGTTTCGACGCGGCGATGGCCGAGGTGATCAAGGGCGAATTGGCGGTGACCAAGGCGACCGGAACCGATGTCTCCTTCTTCCGCTTCCCTTATCTTGCCGAGAGCCACAGGCTGCGCGCCGCGGTCGCCATGCGCGACATGGTGGTCATGGATGTCGATATCGACAGCAAGGACTACTTCACCACGACGCCGGTCTCCATAACGCAGCGGACGATGAACCTCTTGCACAAGCGCGGCCGCGGCATCATCCTGATGCATGACATCCACAAACGCACGGCGACGATGCTACCAACCCTGCTCTCGAAACTCGAAACCGAAGGCTACAAGGTGGTGACGCTGAAATTCAAGAAGACGCCGGCGCCGAACAACGTCCTCGCCTCGGCCGATTTCGTGACGATCCGCTAAGGCGGGTTGCCCGGTCGGGATTAGCCGCAAGACGGCACGAGTTCGGCCGAGCAAAATCCGTTTTTTGATGCCATTACCGGGCGGGAAGGTTGCCGATCAGCAACCCTCTCGTGCACAAGATTTTTCAACGAACGCGCCTATTTCAGAAAATAAAATCTACAAAATCCATCACAATGATGATTTTCTCTGAGACAGAACGTTCCTTCTCTCTCATCGGTTCCCTATGCCTTTCAAAGCCGTCCAGTTGCCGATTCGCGCAGGAAAGCGATGCGGTCAGCGTCCTTTTCTATCAGCGCGGAGAAGCATGGCCAATATTGCGCGGGAAGCCGACGTCCATCTCATCACCAGCCTTTCGGCCTCACCTCGAAGTGGCGCACATCCACGCCATAGCAGTCGAGCCAAAGAGCGCTGCAATTGCTCGAGGACCTGAACCGGTCCCTCCACCTTCCCAAGACGGAGCTCAAACATGTCACGCAAATTTCTCCCGAAGGCGCTCCTCGCCATGTCGATTGCCTTGCTGGCGGCAACGCAGGCATCGGCGGATGCCACGCTCGACCGCATCAAAGCCCGCGGCACCCTTACCGTTGGCGTCATCCTCTCGGGGGCGCCCTTCGGCTATATCGATCCGACATCGCAAACGCAGAAGGGATACAATCTCGATATTGCAAAAGCGCTCGCGGACGATCTTGGCGTCAAGCTGGAAACAGTCACCGTCACGCCCCCGAACCGGGTGCAATTTCTCCAGCAGGGCAAGGTCGATATCCTGATTGCGAACATGCAATATACCGAGGACCGCGCCAAAGTTCTTGATTGGGTGGCGACGCCGTATGATCGCAGCGGCGGTGCTGCCGTCGGACGCAAGGACAGCGGCCTGAAGGACTGGGCAGATCTCAAGGGAAAGCCGGTCTGCGTTTCGCAAGGGTCGAACTTCACGCAGCCGCTCATCGAACAATACGGCGCCGAGGTAAAGGGCTTGCCGAGCCAGCCGGAATCGCTGCTGGCGCTGCAGGGCGGCAATTGTGTCGCCGCCGTCCATGTCGGCGCAACCGTCGGCCTTCTGCTGGAGGACCGGCCCGAGGAGTGGAAGGACTACACTATTCTCTTCCCGACCGAACTGCTCCCTTCCGACTCGGTGATCTGGGTGCGAAAAGGCGAAAAGGAGACGGCCGAGGCACTCGATAAGTCGATCCGGCAGCTCCATACGTCAGGAAAGCTCCTGGAATTTGCGAAGGCAAACCGGCTCCGCAATACCGACTATCTCGAACAAGAGCGCAAGACCCTGTCGGCTGGCAAGTAAGACAGGCTACACTGGCGGATCGACATGCAGGACACCAGCATGACCGGCCTGTTCGTCAACCTGACGAACAGGCTTGGCCTTAACTACGAGTTCCTGGCGACGAGGTACGAGGCGCAGATATGGCGTGATGGTTTCATCACCACGCTCTATCTGATTGCCCTCTTGATCCCCGTCAGCCTGATTGCCGGGCTGCTGTTTGCCGCCTGCCTGACATCCGGCAAGCCCTGGCTATCGACGCCGGTCCGCGCTTTCGTGGAAATCACCCGAAACACGCCGACGCTGGTACAGTTGATGTTCAGCTTCCTCGTTCTCAATACATTCGTATCGAACCTGGTCGGCGGGACGCAGAACAATCCGCTCACACCCTTCTTCTGGGTGGTGGCGGTGGTCGGACTGCACATCGCCGCCTTGCATGCCGAGGCGATCCGCGCAGGTATCGAGGCGGTGCCGTCGGCCACGGTGGAAGCGGCGCGCGGCATCGGCTTCAGCGCGCTGCAGATCCTGCGTTACGTCGAAGTTCCCCTGGCAATGAGGGCATCGCTGCCCGCGATCGTCAACAATCTCATCAATCTCGTGAAGTTGACGACGGTGGGCAATGCGATTGCAGTCAGCGAGATTACCTATGCCTCAATCATGGTCTGGACGCAGCGCGACAACGTGGTGTCACTGATGATCGTCATTCTGCTGTTCTTCAGCATCATCAACCTTGCCGTTGCCCGCATCGGCCTGTGGGTGGAGCGCAAGCTCGCCATTCCGGGGTATGGCCTATGACGACTGCGGTACTTTCCGAGCAGCGCAGGAATGGTCGCCTGCTGCGCAATATCGGCTTTACGGCACTCCCGCTTGTTATCGTCCTCTGGTCGCTGACCGACCTGACGCTGGGGCGCGAACTGGTGACGTGGCTTCCCTATCTCGGCTCGGGCTTCATGATGAACGTCATCATCAGCCTGTGCGCGATGACGCTTGGAACGACCGTCGGAGCCGTGTTCGGCATACTGGAACTGGTTCCCTTCAAGCTGGTGCGCTACCCGGTCGTGGCCTATGTGCAAGTCTTCCGCAATGCCCCGCATCTCGTGCTGATCTTCGCGACGACTTACATCTTTCCCTTCGAAATCGTGGTGGCCGGCAACTATCTGCCCTTCCCGGATTGGCTGAAGGCGGTGATCGGCCTTGCCATACCGGCCAGCGCCTATGTGGCCGAGATCACCCGCGGCGCCGTCCTTTCGATCCCGACCACGCAATGGGAAGCGGCAAAGGGGCTCGGTTTTTCGCGCGGCCAGGCCTTGCGCTGGATCATCCTGCCGCAATGCCTGCGGCGCTCGCTGCCGCCATGGATGAACATATTGGCCTCCATTACCATGGGCACGTCGCTCGCCTCGCTGGTTGGCGTGCACGAACTATTGCATGCCGCAACCGATGCCAGCACATCCGTGCGCCGCCTCGATTTCACGATCATCGCCTATATCGTGGTGATGGCCGCCTTCTTCACGCTTTGCTACCCGATCGCCCGCCTGACCCGACGCCTCGAGCGGCGTTTCAAGACGGCCTGAGGATTTGAATGATGAACGCAAAAACCGACGAAACGATCGTGCGACTGGAAGACGTGCACCTGTCCTTCGGCCAGACGGAGGTGCTGAAGGGCATAGACCTCACCGTCAACAAGGGCAATGCGGTTTCCATTATCGGCCCGTCCGGTTCGGGAAAGTCGACGATCCTGCGCTGCATCAACGCATTGGTGGCGCCGCAGCGCGGCCGCATCACGGTCGACGGTACCCGCGTCGATCAACTGGCCAAGGAGAGCGAACGCATCGCTCTGCGCAAGCGTATCGGCATCGTCTTCCAGCAGTACAATCTCTTTCCCCACCTGAGCGTGCTGGACAATATCATGCTGGCCCCGACCCGCATCCTCGGCGTCGAACGGCGCGAAGCGGAAAAACTCGCACGCGAACTGCTCGACAAGGTCAGGCTTTCGGAAAAAGCCGGCGCCTATCCCGGCCAGCTTTCCGGTGGTCAGCAGCAGCGCGTCGCGATCGCCCGCGCGCTGGCGATGAAGCCGGAACTGGTGCTGTTCGACGAAGTCACCTCGGCGCTTGACCCCGAGACGGTGGGCGAAGTGCTGTGGGTGATCCGCGACCTCATCCGCGACGGCATGACCAGCATCCTCGTGACCCACGAAATGCGGTTCGCCGAGGAGATCAGCGACATCGTCGTCTTCACCGAGAACGGCCGCATCGTCGACCAAGGCTCGCCTGAACAGATTTTCCATACCTTCGACAATCCCCGTATCCGCCAATTCGTCGGCGGTCTCGCCGGAGGGCGCGGGCCAGTGCGCGAAGGCATCTAGGATTTTTTCATGACGAGCACATTCGCGCCCCTGACTTCGGCATTCGCCCAGGCGATCATCTCCTCGGATCCATCGAAAGATCCCCTAGCATTGGACGCGGCGCGCACGGCGATCATCGATTTTCTCGCCTGTGCGATCGCAGGCGCCGGCGACCGCACGACCGGCATTCTGGCAGATACCGTCGGCGCCAACCTGCCGGGCGACGCGATCCTGCTCGGCAGCTCGCGCCGAACCGATCCGCTGGTCGCAGCACTCGTCAACGGTCATGCCGGCCATGTGCTCGATTATGACGACGTGCATGCAAGCGTGCGCGGCCATCCGACGACCGTGATCATCCCGGCCCTGCTGGCGTTCGCCGCCGAGCGCGAGTTTTCCGCAGATGCGCTGATCGCCTCCTATGTCGTCGGGCTCGAAGCCATGGCGCGGCTGGGGTTGTCGCTCGGCTCGAAGCACTACGAGAACGGTTTCCATGCCACGGCGACGCTCGGGACGATCGGCGCGGCGGCGGCAATCGCCCATCTGACCCGCGCCTCCATCGACGAGACCGCCGTCGCGCTAGGCCTTGCGGCAACGCAATCGTCCGGCCTGCGGCTGCAGTTCGGCACGGACGCCAAACCTTTCCACGCCGGCATGGCGGCGCGATCCGGGCTCCTGTCGGCGAGGATGGCCGCGGCGGGTTTCGGCGGCGCGCCGGATTTCCTCGACAATCCGGTCGGCTTCCATTCGGTCTATGCCTTCGGCGCGGAACGCCCGTCCGCCGTGACCGAGAACTGGGGTTCGCCATGGCAGATCGTGACGCCCGGGCTGACGCTGAAGGCCTATCCCTGCTGCACCGCCAGCCATCCGGTCGCGTCTCTCGGCATCGGCCTCAACCGGGAAGGCCTGGAGGCTGATGCGATCGAGCATATCACCTTCACCTACCCGCCCGGCGCCGATGCCGCCCTGGTGGTGAGCAAGCCCGGCAATGGGATCGAGGCGCGCTTCAGTCCCGAATACGTGTTCGCCGCCGCCCTCATCGACGGGGCTCTGCGGCTCGACCATTTCGACGAGCGGCCTGTCTTGCCGCGCCTGATGGACCTTGCCCG
>Ga0102593_1001773_pt1 | contig 19346 bp, 18 predicted proteins | sample AraplaCol_mMS_r2_2_FD_76862 | JGI IMG/M metagenome (GOLD analysis project Ga0102593, IMG submission 76862) | Arabidopsis root microbial communities from North Carolina, USA - plate scrape MF_Col_mMS_r2 (SPADES assembly) (version 2) | ecosystem: Host-associated > Plants > Roots > Endosphere...
AAGGTTGATGTACACGTTGGCAGGCCGATAAAAAATAAAAAAAAAAAAAAAAACACCCAAAATAAAAAAAAAAAGAAAAAGAAAAAAAAAAATGCAAATGACAACGCTCGCTTCGCTGAACACAAGAATCATCAAAACAAATGTGATGTACAGCTTGCCATAACTCACAGAGTCTGTGGCAAGGGGATATTGATACAGGGAGCCGATTAGGCCCCGGAGAAAGCTTTGATGGGCGAATGAAACATCGTTTGTAGTTTGCATCTGTCTTCGAGACGAACTACGCTGAACCAGTGATCACAGCAGCAGGAAGTTGCCAAGAGACGACAGCGACTGTGAAGAAGTGAAGGGTGGATGTGGGGAGGGTAGGGTTGAAGATCCAATTGGGACCTCACCTTTTTTTTTGCGGGATTTTGATGTGTTGTTTGAGATGGTGCAGAGGAATGATGCCTTCTCTCCTTGTCGACAAGCCCGGCCGTTTACTCGGGAACAGTCGACAAAGACGAGGAACAATTCATTCTTCTGCGAAAGGGTGTGAATGTGTAAGATGTTCATAAACAAGATAGGGGTAGTAGGGGGGTAGTATGTGGAGTGAGTGTAAAAATGGGAGTACTTCGTTTCACAGTGACTCGACTCTTGTCTGAAACACGGGAAGACTCATGGCTTGAAATGCCGCGCACGCTGATGAAAGCAGAATTGAGCATGCACTCTAAACTCCGTTAAAAACTCCGCCTCCAGCAACACCATGAGCGGTATTGATGCAACATCGAACTGCGATAGAAGAGCGTCGAACAGAGGCCAGATGCGGCGGGGATGTTGCCGGACGGCTAAAATGATGAAAGTCAGCTATCATGAACTCACATTGTCATCAATGATCAAACTTACCTTGGGAGCCACTTCACATTAGTATCGGGAAGGCTTGGCCTCGTTAGGGCTAGACAGCTGGCCAGTACGCTTCAAAGCCTGGTCCTGCGCGCTGGCAGAAGTGGGAGGAGGACCGTTGGCCTGACGAGCAATGGAGCCATTGTTGGAAGTTCCAGAACTTCCACTATTGCCGCTGTCACCACTACTTTGGCTGCTGCGGCTGCTAACTCCGCTTCCTTGCTGGGGATCATCGAGGTCCACAAAAGAAGACATTTGCTTGTGTGTATACTCAAGCATAGAGCGGTTGTAGTCCTCGAGAGAGGTATGCGGGTCAACAGCCCGCTGGGTTTGAACGTGGCTCTCAGCAGGAGATCCAGATCCTTGGTCAGCAGAGAACATGCCCTGAATCTCGGATGCGGGCTGCTGCATGTGCGAACTGGCAGTCATGGTGGCAGGCGTCTGTGGAATAGAAAAGTACTAATAAGGGTGTTGATTAGCTGGGCTGGACAAGACACTCTTATCAATCCTCTTGGATGAGATGATCCCCACGAAGTAATAGCCAAAGTTCAGACAGGTTAGGGTTAAGGTGCCCGTGAAATATCTCCGGCAGTATGGTATGAAGCAGGGAACTAGTGGAGAACCTTGGAAGGGAAGCGCGCTTACCTTTGAAATAGGAAACGACTAGCAGGTTCACTAGTATCAAGAAAGTAGTCCGGGGAAGGGTGTAACCACGGAAGGGAAATTATCAAGTGATAACTCGTATAAGACGGAATTCTCGTTGACTGATTGTGGGAATGGGGCGCCTGGGCTCGAAAGAGGATTGGATATGGGGCGGGAGGGGACAGGGTTAGGGCAATTACGGGACTAGGAAGATTCAGAGAACTGTCGAGTTCCCGATTTGATTTATATAGGCAGATAGGACATGGGGTGTTCTCCACTTTTCAACATGAAATCACCGTGCTCCGTAGAGCATACTACTGGGTATGTACAGTATGTACTGTAATCGTTCGAGGATGGCAAAAGCACGCCGGGGGCAGCGGGCCCATCGCTGATGGGCTCATACACGAAAACTGATACTTCCTGAGAGGGGCCGATGGATCCTCGATGAAATCCATACGACAGGGCCTAAAGTGCAGTGACATCATTGGCTGAAAACTGAGAGAGGGGGGCTGGAGGAAGGGCAGCCGGGCGCCATCATAAAAACGAAGGAGGCCTCCACCGACTGCTCATGCGAGGGTGCGGCTGTCGCTGCTGATTGTCGATAGTGTGCAAAAGGTTCAATCATCATGAAATAACCTATCTCCACATCTGCGACGAGACTGGTGCACAATGAAAGTGGGTAGCATCATTTGTCCTCTGAGAAATGGGACTAAAATGACCCTATGAGGTCACTGGGGAATGCGCGAATGGACCACAATCGCCAGTTGTATGAGATCGGCGGTGCGCCAGACCGGTCCCCTGCAGATCTTCGCCTGACGTCTGGCGAACGAATCATCATCTTAATGAACGGACGCCTGCGAACGTCGAGGCCCGTTTCGCCTCTGTATCGTCCCGAGATAGGTCGTCCGTGTAAAGACAACTGAACGCGAAGTGGATATATTGTGGGGATTTTTGCAGTTTGCGGTGGGTCTTCAGCAACTACACTAGAGCTTGGGGTAGACCAGTCGACCCAAAATGATTGAAAATTAGTTGGAGGGACGATCTTCAAATGTGACAATAGTATTCCCCATCCTAAAATCATCAATTATTGAGGAATTTTGACCGTAAGAGCTGGTATAAGATGCACTCGAAGAGGTGAGGTTGTGTAAAGAAAGGAAGTCTACTACTGAGGCTCGGGTGTGGAGTCAGCCATTTCGTCATCGCCCTGGAGTCGGGGCGATCCGAGCATCGATTCGGCATGGAATCGTTAATGTCTCCACTAGACAATGCTGGACGGTTGTTGGTTCATTTTTGACTAGGAGCTACTGTACAGTTATGGTTAGTACATCTTGACAACCCTTTATATCATTTGGTAGTTCTCCATAGGTCAGAATCAAGGTGTATATACAACTGTATACCTGAATTACTATACTTCTTCTAGTGGATATGGGTTTGGACGTATATAATCGATTCGAAGAAAAGACCGATTCAGGCCCTTGTTCTGAGGACATGGGAAATGAGCGAATGGATGTTGTGGATATGTTCGACAAGCGACAGCCAGCCAGCGTTGCGCAAATCGAAAAGACCCAAAGGAACATCATATATATGCCTCAGGCAGATAAGGCACCTGACGTCAGAAAGCCCTGGTTCAATTCTGTATGCAGCGACAATTCTTCATGTTGTCAGTATAAAGTATACCAGTGAAATAGTCGAATGTCATCATAATTTCACATATCTGTTCAATACTATCTTCTCTACTCAGTAACTATATGTAGAGAATGATTCTCAGACACAGAATAACCAAAGTAAACTGGACATTGTTTACTGTACTGTCGACTTATGGATATGCTGGACTAATTGTAACTGGATACTACGTAATTCGAGTGGTCCTACGAGCATGCATGGATGGGAGCCGAGAAAATAATGGGCCATAAGCTTTCAAGGGTCTCCTTCTATAGTAACTGATACTTTAGACAAAACGTCTGGTGGAGATGGAAATATCGGAACCAGTGGTCTACGGTGAACAATACCAAGAGTTGGGAAATCGTTCATTTGCCATCACAGCGGGGGAGGCGACATGTGTCTCGTGCAAGCCACCCCCGAGTGTACATCCACTAGTATGTACATCTGTACACTAGGGATTCCGAGAGGATCTCAACAGAATTCTCCACCAAATACTTATCTATGTATGTACTCGATGGGACTGGACATATGTATGTATTACTCCGTAGCTCGGAAACAGAGAATGGGTTCCAAATGGTCCAAGTGAAGACTACCGAGAAGTTCTCCATCGCCCTGGCCAAACAGATATGACGGAGGCTGAGACCCATATTTACCGACGTCAGTGCTCGCAGAAAATGATCATCTTCGCGAACTACAATTCACAAGATGTGGAACTCTGATGAAATAGAGACAGCGATCCGATATTTCATACTGTATAGTACTACTGTACACCGCAATCATTTGAAAAAAAGGGTCAAAAAAGCTTTCATGATCGTCCCAGAGGAGTTGTAATAGTATGTATTTACTAGGAGCATGAAGCGAGGGCCACATGTCTTCTCGCTGCCGTCACTAGCGATGACTATGATATCAGCCCCGAGACACTCTCTGTCATAGTTCAATTAAGTCGTAAATTAAAAAGTTTTCGGAGGAGGTTCTATTCGGTGAAGGTCAGCCCATCGTAAGACTCCGTAGCGTATACGGACATATCTCAAAGGGTCTGATCGCTCCACAGCGTCAGAAATACAGTATTATGCCACAGATGCTTTTGCTGCAGAATGCGTCATGCAGGGAGGAAGCCACAAAGTGCTTCCCCGTACGTACGGATGTGAGTACTGTAGCTCATGTTATCCACAATTGATATGATATCTCCGAAGAACGTTCACCTATCTCGATAATCTATCGTGTTACGATGGCTACACACAAATATCTCCAATCCGAAATATGCGCCGTATCAAGCTCGCAGCATCAATTCCTAACTTGAAATCATCAACTGCGGACTCCCCGGTAGCGTAGCGTTGTAGCACACCGATTCAAGAGGCGAATATGTCGATCCCATAAGAAAAAGAAATGAAAAAAAAAGAAATGATAATTGTCTTTCTCCTAGCCGAGCACTCCGTCCGTCACTGTTTTACGCCGATGATATCACTTCCCCTTTCCCAGCCTCAACGGCGACATTCCGAATGGATTCGCAGAACAGCGACTAATATTCGATGAAGGTACTTAGCGCATTAATCGGTGACTGAAAGATGCTGGGTCTGGAACCTATGAACACATTGCTCAACATTTGGAATGGCCGTTGCCAGCATAGTCAAACGTCATGCGATGAGTTGTGCTGGCCTGGCCTGGCAGTTCTATTACTGACCTCTGTTGCATCATAGGCCCAGAGTACAGTAGAGTGCCTTCAGACACAGTGTCTCTTGAGATTCATGTCCTTACACCGTGCTTGAATGCTGCTCTGGAAGGTTGCCTGGTTCCTTGCGAATCTAGGATGGTTCTGATTCATTTGGGTTTGACGTCGGTCAAAGAATTTCCCAGGGCTCCACGGTTCATGAGAATATGGCCTAGAACAAAAGGACACACCGCGAAACCTGTTTTTGATCTATCGAGTCAAATGACATCTTGTGACTTTGTCAATCACTGTAGTAGTTCTGTACAATACTATGGTACACTCACCGATGCTGATTTCCCTGACAGACATCTCGATACCCCCGATTTTCCTCAAGAACCTCAATTTACCTGCGATGAAGTCGGTTTCAAGACATCCAGTGGCGAACTAGTCCCATCTCTTCTCGGTCTGGACTTCATGATGACGACCTGAAGATGTAAGATGGGATAACAGGATGACAGTGCCACGAAGACTTTCTCAAGATATACCACATCCCGGTCCCAATTCCTGTTTCCAGGTTACGAACGATTTATTTCCTGCGTCCGATTGTGCTTGACATCAATCAATGAGGCAAATGATGGGAGTCGGTGATAGGATCACATCGTGCGACACGAAGTGATCAACATACTAGCCTCGAATTCGTTCGGCTCGACGTGCTCACATCACAAGACGCCGAACTGACGTATACAGTACTTCTCCATCTCTACGAATGTATCAGTGAATCACCACCTGGACTATCACTTGCTTTTGACTCTCTGTGAGAGATCATTTGTGCCCTTCAAACATACATACTCCACAAGCACATTTTATCTTTATTGGACACTCGGGCGGGCGCGAAAAGCGACGAAGGTGCGTACTGTAGCAGGTTTTACAACCTCGAGGCGCGAGATGTCATGGAAAGAGAGAAACCTGTTTTCAATCCAAGGGTGTAAGATTTCTAGCCTATGGCAACCCTAAGCGCTGATACATTGAAGTGGACGCCAAAGTTTTTGGAAATTAAAGAAAATATGCATCGTATTATAGACTTCATCATGCTCATCACACATAACCTGTTGGAGAATGTTAGTCAGTCTGTTTGTTGGGCGTAGCAAGACGGTGGGGAGAAAAGAGATTGGCCATTATTAAGCTGCAACGGTAGCTCTGGATGGCGAGGCCTATTTCTGATAGGTACGTACCCTTCCGAGCGCCCTGGAAAAAGAAGCGCACCACAAAGACCTGCAACGCGGCCATCGACACCATCATCAAACCCTCGATCACACTAAAGTTGAAGATCCGACGCTCGGTGCTACGCACGGTACTGAAGTTGCGGTTCTCACGGGTGCGGAAGTACTTCTGGTTCCGGGAGATGGTCGACAATTGCGCAGAGATCTTATAAATGGATTCTTCGAGGGAGGAGGTTTGCTCAGGGGTGGCACCCTGGCGAGAAGGAAGCTGGGCGCGGGACTCGTTCTCAACCTAGGGGTACAATGTTAGTGGGTTGAAGATATTGGGCGAGAGTAGGTTGTCGGTGGGGATGTCCGGGGTGCGGTTGTTTGTTTTGTGTTTCTGCGGGTATCACATACAGCAATCTCGAAATCAACCATCTTCTCGGCAAAAGTCGACATCTCATTGTTGAAGCAGAACGAGTATTCGCCGTTGCTCTGGGCCGTGAAGACGTGGTCACCCTGTCGTTCCTTTGTACCATCCAGGACGATCTTGCCGCCTGGTGCAGTCACGGTATAGTCAACATCGAAGGAGCCACCAGATTGAACCTATTCCAAAGATACGTCAGTATTTATCAATTGTAATCATCAATTGCGAAACATGCTGAGGATCAAAGTGTCAGAGGAGCAGGAGACGGACCGCAAAGTAGAATGCCACCTTGGCATTAGCTTGTTCGACATTGGTGTAGAAGCATGCCTTCTCGTTCGCCTCAAGTCGGTAGGTTAAGGCAGTGGCAGAGACGGAGGAAGCCAGGGAGGCCAACCCGGCGAGGAGTGCGAACCGCATTTTGGTAGAGAATAAATGTTGATGTTGACGGTCGACGAAGGAGACAATCGCGTGTCAGGAGTTCGGGCCAGTTGGAGGTCGTCCGGTTTGCACTGTTTGTATCTAAACAGACACATACTAACCGCATTTGGCAAGGCATGGTTAGGGCATCTTCAACTTGAACTATTTACAAAGTGAGTAGATGACAATGAAGTAAATTATTTCGAAGTGAATGCTCTTTAGCTAGCCATTGATGACCATGAGCATCAAAATTGATACTATCTAGAGATTTGAACATAACTGTACGCCCGTGGCTAGAGGGATGATAGAATACCCTCAAAATCAAAGACAAACTCAACGCTTGCATTTGTATCTCTACTCCGAGTATGGGACATATAAATTTGTTCTTTGGGGTGGGGAGGAAAAGGAGGTAGACAAAATAAAAGAGGAAATAAAAGACCAAAGATGGAAGGATTGAAGAAAGTGAAGAGAAGTAAAAAGTAAACATAAACATCGCATCAGGTTGTCACTGCTCATGTACCGAATCTGCAGTATCCAACCCTCCCACAGAAACCCCGCTGCGCCGCTAAACACTTTATCGAATGAAGAAACTCTCGCTCTTACCCCAGAAGCCGCGAGATTTGCCGGCATGGTCGAGTCCCAGATAGTCATCAGAGCCGGCCATGTCGGAGAGAATGTCGTCTAGAGATTAATGGTTAGCTTCGCTTTCTCTTATGCCAGTATTATATGAGGGAAAGATATTACATACCATCTTCAAGGTATTTGGGAGTAGAGAATGATGCGCGTGGCACGACGGCGAACTTGATCTTCTCGAAAGGTTTGCCCTTGATACCGGTTCGCTTAGACAGGCGCTCCTTGGTCTCTTTGAAAATCTCTCCCTATTCGGTATGTCAGTAAACCATTGTCCCGTTATCATGAAAAGCATTTGGGAAAGCGTACCTGCTTAACAACAAACTTGAACGGAATACCGTGAGTGCGTGCAGGCTCACGGTCGAAGTTGAAGGCGCCAATAACACGGTCATCCTCCTCCATGTTGAGTTCTTCGGCCGGGATTTTCTCCGCATAGAGGGTCGAATACTCGTTGATAGACGCAACACTGGAATCTTCGCGCAGTGTCTTGTAGACCTTTCCACTATGCACCTCGAGCAGTCTGAGATCTTCCGCACTCTCATCCTTGAGGTTGGCCTTCTTTTGCAGCGCTTCAAGAAGCTCGGCGACAGTTCCATTACGGGACACAAGAACTTCAACGTTTTCCTCCTTTGAGATGCCCTCCGGAAGAAGGGTCACTTTCAGACTCTTTTTGCTCTCGTAGTCACTCAGGCTCATGTCAAGGATCTCGTAGTAGAGAGCATCTGATCGATGCATGGAGTAGCCATAGGTTCCATATTGACCGCTAAGAATTTGGCTCAGGGTCGAGTTGTTGGAGCGCTTCAAGAACGCCTTGGGCTTTCCGGTGGTAGATACCACTGGTGCGAACCGCAGATGAGTGGGCTCTACTTGCAGATATTCGCCAACCTTCTTGGAAACTTGGTCGTAGCTCATCTTCCGATTCAGGGTCAGGGTGAATTCACCGCCCTCCCCATTTTTAATGGGAGCGAATGTAACGTCCATGCGGTTGAGGAGATGGTCATAAAACTGGCGAGCGTCGGGATAAAGCGCACTGGCGGGAATTTCAGACTCCTTCAATGAGCGCTGGAAGGTGATAATGTCACCATCCTGAATCTCGGACTGTTGGAATGTCTGCTTGGGCTTCATGAGGTCAATCATGTTGTGCTTGATCTCCTCATACAGGGTAAACTCTGTGCCTGCTGGCCAGTTCATTCTCTCCAGAATTGTGGAGGCCAACTCTGCAACTTTTTGGTTCTTGCGAACATACACAGACCCAACTCCGGACAAGGTCTGAGTTGCTACATCAAAGTTCTTCAGGAAAACTAGGATTGTGTCTTCGAGCCAAGGTGTTGGTTGGCCATCGGGGCCAGGCGTTGCAACCTCCATCCACAGTCTGAATTGTCCCCCCTTTGTACCGAACTTAGTATAAGCTTCCTCCACAGTCAGGTCGGAGTCACGGATGACTTGATCGGGACGAGTGGTTTTGTTCTGGCGATTAACCATAACCCAGAACCGAATTGCGTCCTCTTTGATATTGTGTTCCTCGGCGATATCCTTGGCGAATTCGCTGATCTTCTTAGTACGAAGAACGCGGTATTGCGCAGGCAAGGCCGGGTCATCCGCTGGGAGATCTGCGCTGAAGAGATCAAATCCATGGTGCGCCTGGAAAGTTTGCTCTGTGATAACACCAACATTCATGTAGAGGTGGGCCTCATCTCTCTCCTTCTTTTTTCGAAGCGCCTCTGCTTTGTCTTCGGCCAGGCGTGTGGCTGTAAAGAAATACAATTAATATTCTCTTCCAAAAAAAAAGAGCATCAACACACCCTGAAAACATACCAATGTGGGAGGGAACATCTTGCTGTTCAATAGGAAGAAGCACATCATCAGATCTCGTCTTTCGAACGTAGACCAACATGTACGCGTTCATGGAGCGCTTGTTGGAGTATGTGCGAGTGTAAGGCTGTCGCACTCCGCCATTCGCATTTTCATATTCACCACCATAGTTCTCTTCCAAAACTTCCTTCTCCGTCACGCGGTTCACACGGTCATCATCAAATCTGTACCAGTGGCCATCCTTGGTGGGCTTCAAAAATGCATAGTAGTGACCAGCGTCCAAACCACCGCTGTGGACAAGTACACCGTGCAACTCATAAATCCAAGGCTCGGACTTGTCGGCATTTTCAGAGAGGTAAGGGGCAGCATCGAACTCCATTGGGAAAACATGTCGGTCATTGACTTTCATCATGGTCAAAAGGTTGAGGTCGTATTCAAAACGCTTGAGGTGAAGGTGTAGGACAGGCGGGAAACTTTCAAAGATGACACCCTTCTTGGCATCTTGCAAGCCATACGGAGGACCGGCATCGTACTTGTTCTCGCCCTCAAGTGTTTCAACCTGGATATAATCCCGGAAACTGTCATCTAGGGTCTTGTTGCCCCGGACATTCAGCTGAATATCCCAGAAATCTTCCACGCGAGAAGATTCATAGTCGACGTTGATACAAGAGATGTAAGTCTTTGTCTTTCCAACAAACAATTGAGGCAATGCTTTCTCAGCAATTGTACCCTTCATTTTTTCTTCCAAGCGTTCCATGAGCTTCCGGGATAGCTCCTGGACGTCTTGTTGCTCGAATGCTTGGCGGGAGTCCCAGCCAAAAGATGTCGTCAATTCGGTCGTGGAAACAGCGGCATCACTAGTTTGTAGGTTATAGAACAACCTTTGAAGCGTCCAAGCACTGTTGTCGCGCGACGCCTCCTGGTCGGTAGGGATTTGATATACTGCTTTGCGGAAAGCATTGGTGAAATACAAAGATTGGACAAGTGAGTTCAAGTAACAAGTAGCGCCTTGATTTTTGAGACCGACCATGCCGGTCTCTTTCTTGGAGTCATAGCTTTGGAGAGAGGTTAGAATTGGCAATCTAAGAAAAGAAGCATCATGAGGCTCACTCTTGGAAGCTGTGCCAGAGGACACCGGTCGGGTCCTTGACAACACGAACGTAGGCTGTGACATTAGCTTCATCGTCCTGAACCAGCGGGACTCTCTTGTTCTCCCATGCCTCGCTGAAGAGGCTTCGAAGGTCGTAGAAACGGGTGAACCCCCAGTCTCCCTCGTCGGGAGTGAATCGGTGAGTCGCAACTGGACAAAAGGTCAGTTTCAGTTCATCAGGCCACTCAGTCCCAGAATTCCCCTAGGTTCTGATTTACCATGAGACACGTAGATGGACGGATCTTTTACGTTGGAAAGAACCAACGCAAATTGCACACAGGCGTACCAATTTTCCGGCGGTTTATCTTCCCAAGCTTGTTCGAGATAGAATGAGGCGTGCTCTGAGTTGTTACCAAAGGGGAAGAAGAGAATGCGCCTGGTCTCAAGTCAGCAGACTATTACGGTCGCTACCCTAAGGTAGTGCTGGCGCAGCAGCAGAAAAATCGATATCAAGATATATCACCCACCAAGGGAACCCTCCACATTTGAAGATCGGGCCATGGATCTTGCGGTCTTGCTTCCTCCAATCCTGAATATGCCATGTATTATAGGTTTCGTCTTCTGTTTCAAGGTCGGGGTTTTTGGGGAGGACTCGGGCCATCATAGCTTCATCTAGGGAACCGCGCGAAGATGGGTCAGCTGCAATCTCTAGATCACAAATGGGGACCAAGCTCATCGGGTCGGCCTGAATCGGAGAAGAACGACCAGCGGAAAGATCACCGGTCGCATCCCAGTCAGATTTGACTGACCGGCAATCGAGGGATTGCTTGGTTGGGGGCCCTCCGATGGAGGAGGGGGAGGGAGATCTGGATAGAAACATACGGTCGGCGGCCGAGAGAGGAGTAGGCTCATCGGAACCAGGACTCGAGACGACAACATCTGTAGTTTTCTCATTGGGATATTGGTCATACTCGTCGACGAGCATCTCATTCTCCGCGAGCTGGGATCAAACGGTTAGATCTGCAATGACGACACAAGAGGGGCACGGTCGGCAACGCACGTTTTCCATAACGAAAAGGGCCCTCCCGTCCAGCCGGAAGGCGCCTGTTCGGAATGGAGGAGAAAAAGATAAGAAAAGGGGGGAGGAGGAGAAGGGAGGGGGAAGAGAGTGGATGAAAACGGGGAAGAGAGGAGGCTCAAGAAGGACTCCAAAGGAGGAAAAGGTTGTTGTGTCGGGGAAGTTTGAAATTCTAAAGGGACGAAAGCCCGGCGAGCTAGCGGTGGCGGAGCCCTCGGTAGCTACAAAGACTTACAGTTAACAGTTAAACAGCCCTATTTAACACTTGCACTCGGTCCTTTTTCGTGATTGAAAATGGAGGGGAAAAATATATATTGATTTTCTTTGGCTAGAATTAGTGAGTCTTACGCATAGTTATCAACGAGGGATACTGGTAACTAGTTTTTAAGTAACATAGTAGTTGGTTATTGTAACAGGTTTGTGCATGGCACTTTGATATTGGGGAATCTAGAAGGAAGTACGAAGCAGTATTGGTTTATTGCAATTTAATATTGTCTAATTAATCAGGATGTATTTACTTAACACTAAATATTGCTAATTTACCAGTATTTTAAATCAATAGGGCATTTTATTCCATTTCCATAGACTGACTCTGTTAGATCAGATTCTTCACGAGCTTCCCGCAATATAAGCAGGGCAAGCAAGTATCAAACTACTGGTGAACCGGGATCAGGTCCCACATACTCTGAAGTGAACAGGCACAGTAAATATAGAGAATACTATTGTCTGATCCAGCATGACATCTAATTTTACCATGAATCATACGATCTCCTATCGTATATGTACAAAACAATAAGCAACTACTCAAACTAGTTGACTCAAATCTATACTTCTCCTCCACCCTCACCGCCCGAGGCACAGCACATGCTTCAAAACGGTCACCGGCACTGCCCAACTTCTCCAGTTCAACAACTTCTTGTATGAGTCTCTGTTTTCTTCAATATATGGAGCACAATGCTGTCAAGTCGCTCCACCCAAAGGCTGACACAATGTGCTCCTAAACGTTTCTATTCAGGAGGCCCGCCGCCCTGGCGCCCAGTCTCCGCTCTCGACGAGTATGACTCCCAGCATCTTGGACTTTCTGACTCTGGTCGTGTGCATCCCCAAAGGCTAACATTACGCGCTTTACAGATGGGTCGAACGCCAGATCCGTCCGATTAGTCTTCGCCAGTTGACTTTCTTCGGTCGTACCTTAACGGAACCGCGTCTTATAAGCTCCGCAAATTACGTGCGGACGGAGCTCCCCACCCGGTATGTCGCGAAATCGTGGAGATTTGAAGCAATACCCGCACTCCGCATACTACACCTTACAGCTCCGGCAAGGGATTCAATGTGAGCTAATGGGAACTCCTTTTTCTTCCTCCAAAAACAGACTTGCCCATCGTCTCCGCGATATACAGCAGCTTCCCTATGTGATTGTCTCCAACCCACATCTTTCTTTGGTCTACGAATTATACTATAAAGCTTTTGAGCGATTTCGGGTAGTTCCTGAAATCTGCAGCCTCGACGATAATGATCGATTCTGCGATATACTTCGCCAAACTCTCAAGGAGCATCTAGTAACCATTCCCAACCTCGCAATGGGTGTACTCGAATGCCAGGGACTCATGCCACCGGACGATATGGACCGTTTTATGAATACTTTGCTACGAGCAGTATGTCTCAAACTAGCCTCAATCTCGGAAAAGAAGAAACAAAATTCAACTGACCCGGCTATTCGAATAGAGAATCTCTCGCCGAGTCATTGCGGAGCAACATCTTGCTCTTACCGATACCTTCAACTCGCCATGGCACTTCCCCGATTCTCACGAGCGAACCGATATGAATGCAGACTTTGTGGGTGAAGTATTCCTCAAATGTAAAGCCAAGGAGGTGGTAGAGCGATGTGGAAAAGTTGCGCAGGAACTCATGCGACAGACCTCCCAGTCGGCCCAGATCCCGGCTATAAATGTTCAGGGCCACTTGGAGGCCACTTTTCCATACATCCTCAGCCACCTTGAGTATATCATTGGTGAGCTTCTGCGTAATTCGGTCCAGGCGGTTATTGAAAAATATCATGACTCCCCCAATCCACCGCCGCCCATCCAAGTGCTGGTCTGCGAAACCCCACAGCACGTGATTCTGCGCATCTCTGATCAGGGCGGCGGCATCCCACGGGAGATCCTCCCTTATCTGTGGTCCTTCAGTAAGGGACCCCGCACGCAAACACGACTGGAGAACTTGGGCAAAGTACCCGCCATGGCTGCGACTATGCAGGAGCTCAAAGTATCCGAACGAGAGCGCAAACATAATCGGGAGACTTGGCACGAGGGATCACTCGATACCTTGACCTCGCGACATCCTAATCTCCGACTAGGGATGGGTTTACCTATGAGTCGAGTGTATGCAGAATATTGGGCTGGTAGTCTTGAGCTTCATAGCTTGGAGGGTTACGGGGTAGATGCATTTCTGCAGATCTCCAAGCTGGGCAACAAGAACGAGCAGGTGACTACACGAGCGGCCATCGATGCTGTGTGAGGGATGACTCTAGCATTGTACTATAGACCCTCTCCACGCCACCTGCTCATCCTAGCTCTTTCCTATCCCTCTCATCAACCCAGTATCCTTCCCTCAAGGCTACTAGATATATCTTGCTTCTTCTAGGATTGCCCAATCTTCATTGAGGAACCACTAGTGGCTGGAATGACGTCACACTCAGCCCTATCGGCGGGTTCGCCGTGGACTTTGCGAATCAATCCACACTCCAAACAGCTTGACCTTGTCGTGCTGACGTCTTGTTGCCGATCATGAAACGTCTGAATTCTGCTAAGGACGATAATATTCCTATTTATATCTTCCTCTTTCTCTTTGCCATCCTTCTGCTCATTTTTCTGGCAACCACCGACTTCTTCAGCTCTGACTCTTCTAAACGCCCTCGTGATCCTCACATCTCTTGACAGTAACAACAACAACATCAGCGAACAAGGTCATTTCGTCATCTCACTGCTCTCATCATGGCTGGTGCCTGTTCAATGCTGTGTTTGATCATCATCACCATCTTCAGTACGTATCTCTCTCTCTCTTCATTTACCCGTCTCTCTTCACATTTCTCTCCGCTCTACTCTCTTGACTCTCCCGGCGAGATCTCCAAAGTAGGACAAGAGCGACCCACACGCCTTGCTGTTTGCTGCTTGGCACAAATCTACAAACGAGAGATCCGCCAAGACTTTCTGAAAGAATTACAAACTTACGATTCTTGTAGTTCCACCTCTGGGTGTTTTCCTCATTTCCGGCTGTGGCGTTGATTTTTGGATCAACGTCCTGCTTACGATCCTCGGGTAAGCTCTAGATTTATACATCCATTTGTGGAATCTTGTAACACAAAGCTAATCGCGACTTCTGTATAGGTACTTCCCAGGTCACATTCATGCATTCTACCTCGAATACGTCTATTATCAGCGTAAGGGTCGGGACCCCTTAACTCGCGCCTCGCAGCGTCCGGCTCCTGGTGTCTACTCGGAACGCATCCAGAATGGGGGTCACCACTCGCACCACCCTCACCCTCAGAACCCTCAGAACCCTCAGAACTATCAGAACTATCAGAACTATGGCACCGTCTAAGCTAGTCTTCGCAGCTCAGAATCGGTTCGCGTAATTTCAATACCCCCGAGGCCAGACCGCTTCAAGCGACCTATGTTATGTATTCGGCAGTCTTTTCCCTCTTGTGCTCGCTGTGACAGGCTGTTCATTCCCACTTCTTAACTTATTGAAGCGGTCGCATTATCATTTTCAATACCGAAATAAAATAAAACTTGATATACTTAATTCGCAAAAAAAAAACTCCCCCTTCGGAAGGAGTTTGGTATTCTTGTATATCAATCTTTCTCATCAAAAAGGATACCCTAGGGTAAAACAAGGCGATGTAATACATTGCGAATAAAGATTCCAATTCAATCAAATCAAAAAACAACCCAGACATCACTCACGAACTCTCCTTACCCTGAGTCTCACTCTTTTTCTGCTTCAATGCCGGAAAGTCAAATGTCTCACTGTTCACAATAGTCCCCTCAGTCCTAGGCACCGCCCCAGTAGCAGGAGCCCACCACAAAGCCCCAACCCACGGCTGCACATTCCATCCGACAGAAAGAGTAACATTCTGACGCTCCGCAAGACGACCCGTAATATCACTAATCTGATACTTAGCCTTTTGACCACGCAGTCTCAAAACACCGGGCTCAGACTCGGTCTTGGCACCCTTCTTATTTTTCTCCGCGATCTTGCCCTTGGCTGTATTCCGCTTAGCCTTCTTGCTAGTTACACCGGTGATGGAGGCAGGGAGGTGCGGGACGACTTTCTCTTTCAATGCGTCGAAGGAGTATGGTGAGGGGGTAGCTGGGATGATGGAGTCCCAGATAATGGATTCCGACTGCCGAACTTGAGAATCTGGCTTATCGGATGAGGAGTATGTTGCGTAGACGTAGACGAATAGTTGTTTGGTATTCCAGTTGAAGAGTGGGCTTAGGTCTGCGTCGAGGTCGAAGCGGATTTGAGCGTATTCTTCGCGCTTGGCTGAGTAGTAATGAGGTCGACCCTTGACACTGGAGATTGATGAGACGCGATTAGCTTCATTCTTCTATTGAGAATGGGTATACTATATTCATCTTTCATTTTTTTTTTTTGGTGCTTGTTTGTCTTGCTGACGCGCATGGTACACTTACACCTGGACGTTCTTCAGCTGTACAGAGGCTGTCGTGGCATCTGTGGGGAATAAGAGGGTTGACAGGGCAGCTAATCCTGCTACCACCAGAGCGACGGTGGTGAAGAAACCGAAGACGGCCTGCGCGCGGTTGAGTGAGGAATGCATTGCGCGTGGGGAGGTGTTGAGTCGGAGTTCGCAGGTGGCCCCAAGATGAAGCCAGCTGGGCGTGTTTGGTTATCGATAAGCGGATATACTCGAGTGGATGTCCAACAAGGATACGCAGGGGCCAATTTCAGTCCAATGAACACATTCTATGTACTATAACTATGAAGTATCAAGCATAATTTGGGGATCTTTCTCTCTTATGTTCGTTCTTATTCTACTCATGATTCATGAGATCATTTAGTAAATGTCCGGAGTATTCGCAACAGCATCTACAATGTTCAAATCAACAATAACAACACTTCATTGTATAGCGCAGATCTTCTAAGTACATTGTGAAAGAGTTACCTACGTATATAGGTAGTAAATGTCACTATCTAGGTATATTTCCAATGAGTATCCGATTTAATATGAACGCTGCAAATTCTCGCTCATAACGCGAAATCTTAATTCCCCATGTAATCGTCGAGTCATTCGAACATGATGTGTACCCTCACAGAATCCAAATATTAATGTCTAGAGGGCACTTCATTCATCTCATATCCAGATCGTATCGGAGAAGCTTCCGAGTCAATTGACTTGGTAGACTTCGCTTTCGCAGAAGACGATCTTTCTTTTAGTTCAGACCATCTTCGACCCATCACAACTCCCGGGTGACCGGCCGTCAGACAAAAGCAAGAAATGGTAATCATAGCACTCTCCAAAATCATGAGTGTAATCTCATCATTAGCGAGATCACTGTCAAATCCACCCTGAAGCTCAGCAACACGAAAACACGATCGGATGAAAATAGTGAGAATAGCCCCGGCAAGACCTGGCATCAAGTTAGCACAGACTAGTTCGTATATAAAAGTTACTTTTGTTTTAATAGGCAGCAATATTACTAACCAAAGAGAAATACTTTCCACTTCCATCCACTTCGGATAGTTCCAAGAAATGGATTTCTCATATCTTCTGGAGCCTTGCGCACTCGCAGGGCGAACTCCGATGCAAGCACGATGAAGAGGGTCAATGAGGCGACCTGGAAGCCCAATCCAGCAATCATGATGTTGACACCCGTATCCTTGAGACTTTGCTGATCATCACCTGCTATCGATGTGATGGCGCCACCGGCTGCTTGAAGAATTAATGCGATGATATCGCATGTGACGAAGATAATGGTGTACGTTCGCGGACGAATTCTGGAAATGTCCTCTCCATAAACTATTACAATCCGCCCCAAACAGATGTAGATAGCAGCGGTAAAGAAAGCAGGGGCAATCGTGAGACAAATCAGGTATCTAACGAAGAATTTTCAGTTAGCTTGCTTCATCTTCGACAGATTAGGTGAGGCTTCAAGGTTTCAATGGTTTGGTATCTTCACATACATGAGGAATGCATTGAATGAGAATGGATTGTCGTGCATCATTATTCGACCAACGTATCCCACTACTTCACCAACAAGTCCGAAAGACATAGCAATCATGTAGGTCCATGTTCGGTACCACGCTCCAATGACCAGGTGTGATACCAGGAAGAGCGCAAATATGGCAAGAAATAGTGTATTTGCTGCGAGATTAGGTCGGTAATTGATATATGCCCATTCAATTGGACATGTATCCAAGGAGCAGTTATCCATTTTGAAGGTCGATCTTCGTTTCCTTTTGCTGCTTTAATTTTTCTCTATACACCTGAACAAAGTATATTTCGTAAGATTTGATAGGATGTGTAAATTGTATGTGCGTCTAATTGAATATTCTACACCATCACAGAGACCTTCATCCTCTTTATACACTAGTAGTAAAAGAAAGTAGTAAGCGCTTGGTACTATCCACACTCAGAGGACGAGGCTATGCTATGTCCGATCTATCTCATCATGAAGCCCACGCCCTGAGATCTTGGAAGTGGACTATATTGAGCCTACGCGTCTGGGGGCTTAAATACGAATGAAGCTCTACGATTGGCGCTTGTATACTTGATGCCTGATCTGTGAATATTAGGGCTTGGCAGTGAGATTGCCAAGAAACGGACTTTGTGCGCATTTCCGAGTCCGCGGACCGATCTCCAATACACTTTTACTCCGAGTCCGCGGACACATAAAGTCCAACCCGTATCCGCTGCCTCCCGATTCTAGTGTATGCAGCAACTACATACATCTCCACCATGTCAGCTTCGGTGTCGGAGAATATAGGGCGGGTCAGGACGTGTGAAAATTGCGTTCGTGCTAAAATTAGGTGTTCGCGAGCCTCTAATGCGAAGAGTTGTGATCGGTAAGGAATATTCCCGCTTTGGCTGCTTCTATGTCTAGTTAGACGTCAGCTATTGTGGAATACTAAATTGGAAGTCTCTTAAAGATGTCTTCGTCTGAAGAAAGAATGTTTTTTCCGTCCAACAAAAGTTCGTAATCATGATAAGCGGGCGACGTATGTATACTACTAAAATGCTTTTCATTTTCATGCAACGACCGGCCAGACTGACACTTTATCTGATTATAGAAGTCGAATAGGACAACTTGAACACAAAGTTGATCAGATTCTAGGTCAAATCAATAACAGACCTCTTGAAAGCCCGCAAAGGGTCCTTCTATCTCCGCAAAGTGAAGCGTGCGACTCTACTAGTACTCAACATCCATGCGATGTGATCGGCAAAGGATTGATCACTCATGACGAGGCGAATCAACTGCTTGATAGCTTCCATGAAACAATACCATACTTCCCTTACGTGCAACTACCAAAGAAGGTCAAGAGTGAAAGTCTCAGATCAGAGAAACCATTTCTTCTGCTTTCTATCTTATTGGTCACCTCGTTTCAAAATGTCCCGCTCCATTTGGCCCTCGAGGAGGTTTCCACTTCTTACTTAGGGAGTACAGTTCTACAGGGCAGTCATGACTTGCCCTTGGATATAATACAGGGTCTGCTTGTCACCATAGCAGGGTAGGATCTTTCGCAAAAATCTTGCATGCTACGGCTTTTTTTTTTTTTTTTTTTTTTTTAAAAAATAATTCAAAGGAAAAAAAAAAAAAAAATTTTATTTGATTCGT
>Ga0102593_1001777_pt1 | contig 19315 bp, 22 predicted proteins | sample AraplaCol_mMS_r2_2_FD_76862 | JGI IMG/M metagenome (GOLD analysis project Ga0102593, IMG submission 76862) | Arabidopsis root microbial communities from North Carolina, USA - plate scrape MF_Col_mMS_r2 (SPADES assembly) (version 2) | ecosystem: Host-associated > Plants > Roots > Endosphere...
TGCCTATGTTCCGCCCACTTCCAGCCGGGGTGGTCACACCCGCGGAGAGGGAGAGCGTAGCTCAGCCGGTAGAGCAACTGACTTTTAATCAGTAGGTCTCGGGTTCGAACCCCGACGCTCTCACCATTTCTAGTTTTAAATGTAGCTGCCGCGATCTCAGATCAGCAGTCGCAGTAACGCACCCTCATCCTTCACCCCATGCTGGTACGAATGGATAACCCGCTGAGCCAGATCTTCGCGCTCGGTGTCTGTCGTGATTTGTCGCACCGAGATGACGTGGTCAAAAACTCTCTGGCAGAGGGCGACTTCTTCGTCGCCCAACACGGTTTGTGCGTCGGCTATCTGGGATCGGATCATGATCGCCCTCGCTTCCTCGGATCGATAGGAGGATGGAACATCTGCTTTTTAAGCGCATGAAGGGAGACACAAGGTCGTGAGGTCTCACCCCCATGGTCGGGACAGGTCTTTGTCCCGCCTGGCAACTAATTCTCGTTCGGCCCGCTCCACACATAGGCAGAAGCCGGCTTTCTCTGGGCATTCCAGATCACTTCGTACCCTATCTTTTCAAGAGAGAGTAAAGTGCCAAGCCTTTCGTCATCTGACAGGCTTCGCAGAGAAACGTTAAGTGCGTCCAGGCCCCCTAAATTGTAGAGGTTCACGAATACATCGAGTGCCATTGTTCTTCTCCCCGTGGAACAGTATAACACAAGAACAGGGGAATATTTGCTTCATACATAAATAAATATTTTATACATCTATTCGTTCTTCACGAATTATTTATGCTTTTCTTCATTCGGGTGTGGATCTTTGACGTGGGCAGCGCTTCGCGTCTTTGCCGCAGGAATTGAGCTTCGCGGAAATCCGCTGAGACACAGGAACCAACTTCCACTGCGGTCCGTTTTCTTCTCATCAACACAGAGGAGAAATCGACCATGGATTGGAATCGGATCGAAGGAAACTGGAAGCAGGCGAAGGGCAAGATCAAGGAGCAGTGGGGCAAACTCACCGACGATGATCTTGACCAGATCGCCGGCAAGCGCGACCAGTTGGAAGGCAAGATCCAGGAGCGTTATGGCATCGAAAAGGACCGTATCAGACGCGACATCGATGACTGGACCGGTCGCCAGACTTGGTAGTGCCTGAACAAAAACCCGGTGAAAGCCGGGTTTTTGCCGAAGGAGCTGAGGCGGCCAAGACCTGTCGGATGTCAGGAGTATCCACCAAAAGCCAAGAGAAGTGCACCGATCGCGATAACGGCCAGCGCCGGCCAGTTTTTAGTTATTCCGAGGAACCTGAGGCCTTGGCGCCGTGGCTCCAGCGTGGTGCCGCCTTGCGGCATTTGATGCGGATCACTCGGTCTTCGACCAAGCGCCGAGGTAAAGAGAAAAAGAAGTCCGCCGATGATGAGAGCGGCTCCGGTCAGGATTGCCCACATGGTGACCTCCATAGCAAGCGGGGTGTGGGGTAAACCAGATCGGGACCGGATCGTTCCGTGAATGGCTGCTCCCTTGAACAACCTCCGAGTCGGAACCGAAAGCGCTCGCATTGAATTGACCGCTGAGCAATCCTGGAGATCCTGATGGACAAGACACCGAAGACGGCAATCCGCGGCATGATGCTGTACGTCCTCGCTCTTCTCGTCTTGGGCGCGCTAGCGGGGGCCGTGTACACGATCTATGGCCATCCCGCCGATCCGTCTGAGCGACCAGCGGCTGAGACAATTCTGCAAAAAGCTCCAGCTCCGCAGTGAGATAGGTCGCCAAGCAATTGATTGATTCCCTTCGAGAGGAACGACCCCGGACGGCGCCTGCCACATCCCGCGCCCACCCGGTCAGGTCGTATTGAAAAGCCTGGGCTCCACAGCAGGAGACCCACAAGTGGCAGCGAACAGGGCTTTGGAGAGCAAGCCTGAAATCCTGTCGCAAGTCCTTCCAACCAGTATGGAGCTTATAATTATAGGGAGAACAACCTGCGACAGAGAAAATCGGCATCTGCGCAGGGCTGATTGGATCGGAGAGATGCAAAGGGCCAGGTCTGTCTGGACCCTGAGAGATCGCATTGGAACAGCCGGAACATGGGAGTTTGCGGATGAGGGAACATGCAGTCGTGGTTGCCGGGGCAGGGCCGACGGGACTGATGCTGGCAGGCGAACTGGCCCTGGCAGGCGTCGACGTCGCCATCGTCGAACGCCGCCCTGACCAGAAGCTTGCCGGTACGCGTGCCGGCGGTCTGAGTGCGCGGACGCTCGAGGTTCTCGATCAGCGGGGCATCGTCGACCGGTTCCTCGCGGAAGGGCAGATAGCCCAGGTCACGGGCTTCGCGGTCACGCGTCTGGATATCAGCGATTTTCCGACCCGGCACAATTATGGGCTGGCGCTGCGGCAGAAGCATATCGAGCGCATTCTGGCCGGCTGGGTCGGGGAACTGGCGGTGCCGATCTATCGCAACCTTGAGGTAACGGGTTTCGCGCAGGACGATACCGGCGTCACCATTGAACTCTCGGATGGTTCCCAGCTCAGGGCAGGCTATCTCGTCGGTTGCGATGGAGGCCGCAGTCTGGTTCGCAAGGCTGCCGGCATTGCGTTTGAAGGATGGGATCCGACGACCAGCAACGTTCTCGCCGAGGTGGAGATGGAAGAGGAGCCGCCATTGGGCATCCATCGCACCGCCCTTGGCATCTATGCCTTCGGCAGAGAGGAGTACGAAATCCACGACGGCAAGATCGTCTTTGCCAAGGAAGGTCCGATCGGCGTGATGGTGCCGGAGAAGAATGCCGGCGCGACAACCGAGCCGACGCTCGGCGATCTCAAAGAAGCGCTCATCGCCGCATTCGGAACGGATTACGGACTCCATCGCGTCAACTGGATTTCCAGGTTCACCGACATGTCCAGGCAGGCAACGGCCTACCGCAAGGGCCGGGTACTCCTCGCTGGCGATGCCGCCCATGTACATTCACCGGTGGGCGGGCAGGGCCTCAACACGGGCGTGCAGGATGCCGTCAATCTCGGTTGGAAATTGGCACAGGTGGTGAAAGGCACGTCGCCTGAAGCCTTGCTCGACACCTATCACGCCGAGCGGCATCCGGTTGCGGCCCGCGTATTGCGCACGACGATGGCGCAGGTCGCATTGCAGCGCACCGACGATCGCACCGAAGTCTTGCGTGACATCGTAACGGAGCTGCTTGGCATGGAGGAGCCGCGCAAACGCATCGCGGCCGAGATGTCCGGACTTGGTATCCATTACGATCTCGGCGACGGGCATCCGCTGCTCGGCCGCCGCATGCCTGACCTCGACCTGGTCACATCAGATGGTCCCGTGCGTGTCTTTACGCTGCTGCAAGATGCGCGACCGGTGTTCTTGAACCTTGGCGCGCCCGGCAGCATCGGCCTCCCGCGGTGGTCGGACCGCATCAGGTTGGTCGACGCCGGATATGCCGGTGCATGGGAGCTGCCTGCGCTGGGGGCGGTCTCCGCGCCAGCCGCATTGTTGATCCGGCCCGATGGATATGTGGCGTGGGTGGGCGACGGGACTGAGGATGGTCTACAGGAGGCTGTGAATAGCTGGTTCGGACCATCCGGCTAAAAGCCGAAAAAACTCTAACCTAAGCGGCGAGCGAGATCGAACCACAGTCCGATATCGTCTCCGGATCCGGCATCGGTTTGCCGCGGCGTTCCCATGTGCGGCGGCTGATGCCGAAAGCCTCCCAGGGGCGCACTTGGCTGAAAGAATTGGCGAGATAGTCGGCTCTGGAAAGCGCACCGGCGGCACGGCGCTGCTCCTCTTTTCGCGCTCGGTCGCGCTGGCGCCGCTTTTCCTTTTGAAGTTTTGTTCTTTTCCGCTTCGGCACGTCGAAGGCACCGATGGTGCGGATATCGAGGGCGCTCCGTTCCGCGTAGCTTAAGTGCAGACCGTGGCCGAGCGCGTCGGCGGACAAGGGAGAAAAGCGCAGCTTTGTCCGCTCGTAGATGACTTCCTCTATCTCGGCTTTCCCAGCCCATGGCAGCCATCGCGCCGCCCAGCCGAGAACCACATCGACGAACTCTTCCTTGAATTCGACAAGGGCGAGGCTGGCGATCACCTCGACATAGATCAATGCGTCGTCGGCCTCGGGCACGATGTCTCCATGACGATGCCGGATCAATTTCTCGATCTCGCGCATCCGGCCGCGGAAGTGGTTCCAACGGCTGGCCCGCATGCGGCGCTGGACGGCCTTGTAACCCAGCAGACAGTCGCCGACCGTGATGGCCGAAACATCCCGCGCCAGGCCATCCGGCCGATCCGCTTTTACAGCCGGCTTCTCCGATTGCGTCGCTTCATCTGCGCCAACAAGGTAAGCCATCGATCTTCCCTTACGATCTGCCTTGAGAGGCCGAAACGACTGATTGTAAAGGAAGACCGAGGGGGTGATCATCCACTTTTCGCGCTGATCACACGTCAATCGGCGGATTTTCGAAGAAACGGCGGTGGTCTCGATTAGACCCTGACGCTTTCAGGAAGTGGGTTAGAGACAATACAGCGACACTCGGTGGGACGTCGCTCGACGTGCAGATATCGCCCGCAGCCCGGCTAAGCGGCCAAGAAGGACAAGGCGCTCTTAATCCTTATAGATCCACCGGCGCGGAGGATTCATCGTCCATCCGATCGCCGGGAAGGGAAGACGTGGTTGGGCCACGACATTTCCATCAGCATGCGTCTGCAATCAGCGGAAGCCGAAGAAACTCAAAATCGCGAGCACGATAACGACAGCGCCGACAAGCCAGATCAAATTGTTCATGGGGAACCGTTCTCCTGTTTAGCATCGGGCCAACTGTGGCCCGATCACATAACGGTGAAGCAGGGTTAGGAGTTCCCGACCGGTCCCATTGCTGTCGCCTGCCACCTCCGGCGCAAAACCAATTCCGGCTCTATGCCTTCAATAACTGCACGAGCGGGCATTGCTGGGTCTGAACCCATCCGCGCATGCCGGGTTTGTGGAGCTATCCCGCTGATATTGAAAATCCTGGTGATCCTGCCTTGCCGGCGATGTGCAGGAAGACGTGATCGCGGACACACCGATCAGCACGCCCGCTACCAATGTAAAAAATCGGTTCATCTGAACGTCTCCTCGCAAGGTTGTCATGGTCGCAATATACCATGCCAACACGAGACTATACGAAACTTCCGGTGCATTTGATCACGCTCGCTTGACCCGCAACATTCGCGCGATTGATCAATCAATCTATATTCGTGATGCGTCGACCCTCAGCCGATGATCAAATACGCTTAAGTCTAATCTGATAGGGTTATTCTGTCGTTATGGAAGTAGTTGCACGGCGTTAATAGCCAAATTGACACGATTTTGACTTGAATAAGTCACGGTTTTTCAGTAAAATTACAGCATAAAAAAGTAATATAAATGGGAGGATACTATGTCGTCAACTCGGTTTGATCCGATTCTGCTTCATCGCCAACATTTCATCGATGAGGTCACGTGCCTCGATGAAATCTTCGATGTTCTGGACGGGTGGCCGGAGGACAAACGGGGTTTGGCATATGATACGCTGTTGAAGGCGTGCAGAGATACGGCCAACGGGCGTTTCCCGCTGAGCGCTGCACGCGAGAATTTCCGGCGTTTCCTGAAAATGTCGGGCGTGTTGGCGAAGGTCGAGGGCGGCCCCAAATTCGAGCGGCTGATGAACGAACATATGGGCAATGCTTAGAGCATGTCGCGCAAGAGTGTGCAGCGGTTTTGCGATAACGACATGCGTAAAAACAAAGAGCTAAAGCGCGAGGAGCGAATCTGAAAGATCGCGACGTGCTTTAGATCGTCGACGCATAAGCGCGCAGCCATAGCGGATTGAGGTGAGTTGGAGCATTGCGTGGGGTGGCCTCGCGGCCGTTTGATCACGGCGAAGTTGACGCCCAAAGCGGGGGTGAGCGGGATGCCGCCGAGCGTTGGTCAACTGCTCGGCGGCATCCTGTTTTTGAACCCGCTTTCGGCTCGGCTTATGAGCCCACGATTGAGCTGGACGATGGGGCGTTGATCGCAAATTGCGCGGCGAAAGCCCTGGCATAAGCGGGCCGAGATTCCCCGCGCGCGACATAGGCAGCCAGGTTTTGATATTCGTCCAAAATGCCTGACATTCTTAGTCGCAGCAGCACTGAAACCATCAACAGATCACCCGCGCTGAACGCATCGTCGAGCCACTCGGCGCCGCCTAAGTAAGCCGAGAGCCTGTCCAGCCGAGCGCGGACACGGTCCTTGACCAACGGCAAGCGCTCCTCGCTCCAAGGCTTGTCAGCTTCGAATATTCTTGCCGTCGTCAATTCGAGGATCGGCGGCTCGACGGTGTTAAGTGCGGCAAACATCCAGGTGATCGCGCGCGCTCTGGCATCGCGATCCCTGGGCAGCAGGCCCGCATGCTGCTCAGCAAGATGAAAGACGATCGAGCCGGTCTCGAACAGCGAGAGAGAACCTTCCTCATAGGTGGGGATCTGGCCGAAGGGATGGATGGCCAGATGGCCAGGCGTCTTCATCTCCGTGAAGGAAAGAAGGCGAACCTCATAAGGCTGCCCCACTTCTTCGAGCGCCCAGCGAACGCGCGTATCGCGCGCCAGTCCCTTGCCGCCATCGGGCGATCGTTCAAATGCTGTGATCGTGATTGTCATCGCATCGTTTCCTTGCTTGGGCGAATTTCTTTGGCTTCCTATCGTGACGACGCATGAGCCTGCCGGAAGCCGACATCGGCCTTGAACTATTTTGATTGCCGGGTGCAAATCGCGAATGCCGCTTCCGATCAAAGGTCGTGAGCGCGGTGGCCAATTCCGCAAGGCCGCAGGTCGTTGTCGCAAAACCGCGGCACAGTTTGCGCGCCATGCTTTGATGATCGCCTATTTCTTGGCCACAAAAACGCCGCAGCAAACCCTGCCTGGAGCCAACTCGCCATGCGGGTGTCGGATCTCAGCCGATTTTAATTTACGCCGGCGTCCGCCCACTCGCATCGGAACACCAGCATGGGCTTCGAAAACCCCTTGAACCGCCGGCGCGTTGCATGAGCGAAGAGATCGGCGGCGCCGTATTCCCGAAAAATATTCTCCGAGACGAGGATCTGGTCGCTGGAGGCTGCCGCACAGAGACGCGCGGCAAGTTGCACGGTCGAGCCGAACAGGTCGTTGCTGTCCTCGACCGGCTCGCCGCAGTCCAGTCCGATGCGGATATGGATCGGCTCGGTGTTTCCGCCGTTGTAACGCTCGAATTCCCGCTGGATCGCCATGGCGCATTCGACGGCTGCCGTTGTCGCGGCGAAGGCCGCCATGATGCCGTCGCCGGTGTGTTTCACCTCCCGGCCTGAATTCTGGCTGAGGCATCGGCGCACGATAGAGTCATGGGCGCGGACCATTTCGGTCGCAATCCGGTCGCCGAGGCGCGATGTCATCGCTGTCGATCCGACGATATCGGTAAAGAGGATTGCCCGGTGGCCGGGATCCACCTGAGCGGAGGATTGGCCGGGCGCCGGCTCAGGGTCATGGATTCGGCCAAGAAAAGCCTCGACCGCTGACAGGGCGACCTCGACGATCTCGCCGGCGACGAAGCCGTGCGCTTCACGATGCACACATTGCGCAGTTTCCGCATCCGGCGCATCCACGAGGCAGAAGGCGGTCCCGCGCCGCTGATCGAACCAATAGGTCAGGAACTTGACGCCGTACTTGTCCTGAATGTCGAGATCCATGCGATGTGCCTGAGCAACGTCAGCCGCTGACGTTCCTTCAAGAAAGTGCCGGTCCATGAAGATAGGCATCGCGCGCTCCTCCGAGATCCGCCGCGTGCAGGATAGATCGCATTGTACGACCGGGATGAAACTCCGTCCACCTTTGGCACAATCCATGAATGGTTATGAAGGTTCTTGCGTCCAGCAATGCATATGAGTTGCTGTAATCCTTATAGAGTATAAAAGGAAAGACTGAGTTTTAATCAGCAGGCGTGGGATGGGAAGCCCGATATTTACCATAATCAGTCGCTTAATGACTGATCGCAGGACTCCACTTCAAGCTCCATGTTCTCGAAAGCACCGGCTGCAGGGGATCTGGAGGCGACGAAGAGGAACGTCTACACTGCGAGCCTCGCCGAAAATCAAGTCTCGTAAGGCCGTGCTTCGGCTGGTGACGCGGCCCGCCGACGGCACGCAAATTGCATCGTACCCATGAGCGCCACCGAAATTGGGAAAAGCTGTAGCAAAGTGAGACAGACGGCACATTTTCGACCGGTTGGCTTGGCCTCAATGGGGCTCGGCCATTATGCCGTTATTAACTCTGTGTGGGACGCCGCGCGCACGCTCTTGCGCGACTGGCCGGTAGATGACGGCGAAGAGTATTTCGAGGCCGTCAAGTCGTGCCTGGATGCGATTATCGGCGATCTCCCACCGGAACACGTGCGGGCGGCCTTCATCAGGGCTGCGCAGGAGGCCGGCATCGCCGTCATAGAGGCGGCGGACTGACTATCGGCCGCGCTTCGACGCCAGTCCCGGCTTGCAACACCTACCTCAGCCAGATCGTTCCGGCGCTTGACTTTTCCTGCCAAAGTTCTAACTTAGAACAAAACAGGAACATTGGAGATGATCATGACGCATACGGAACAGGTGATCGCCAACGCCCTTGCGCTTGTCGAGGCGTCCCGCGCAGCCCGCGAGCGAGATCAACAGCGACGTGCCGCCTGGCAGAGAAAGGTCGAACTCAGCCGGCCGCTGCCGCCATTGCCGCGTCCGGTTCAATTGCCGTTGGCGCTGAACTGATGCGGCCGGCAAGGATCTTGGAACCCGGTCAGGCACGCCCCGAACAAGCTGGGGCCGATCAAGCCTGGCCCGATCAAACTTGGCCCGATCAGGCCTGGGAAGTTGAAGCCGTGCTTGCCTGGCATGACGACAATGCCAAGGCGGCGATACGCTCGCTGCTCGATGACTGCAAACATCTCCGCCAGCAACTGGCGCTGGCGGAAAGCGTGATGAGCCGCGGGATGGCCCGCGGCTGGGCGCCGCGATACGAGCGGGACGCCCTCTGAAAGGACAACGAAAGCGCGCTACTCGTGGTGGCGATTGGCCACGGCGCCCGTCTTTCAGACGCGCCAACAGCGCCGTGGCGTTTTGAGTTGCCGCTTATGCAGCAAGGCCGACATTTGCGAGATAGGCTTCCAGCGCCCCGGCGTGAGCGGAGGCAATGATGGCGCCGACATAGCCATCCGGACGCACGAGCACCCAGTCGCCCGATGCCAGACCGTAGGCATCATGGAAGTGCCCGCCTTCGTCGATGACGTCTCCGCGCCGGCCGATCCTGTGGATGTGCAGGCCTGGGCGCGGCGGCATGGCGGCTTGCTCGACCTCATAGCCCAACAGCGTCCAGTGCGCGCCCTTGAACAGTTCGAACAGCCGCGTCGTCTGGCCGCCCACACCTCTGAGCAGTGCATCGGGGGCACGGTCGCCGGCAAGCAGGCCGCCGCGTCGTTCCGGCTTTTCCACCGCAAAAGAGGAGGAGGGGTAGCCGATATCGAGTTGATGGACCTCGCGGCCGCGCCGCATCTCGCCTCGCTTCAGGGCGTCGAGAAGATTGGTCGCCAGACCAAGCATGGCGGCGGCGACCGGGCGGCGCTCCTCCTCATAGCTGTCGAGCAGCGCGTCGGGGGCGCCTGCCGTAGCCGCCGCCAGTTTCCATCCGAGATTATAGGCGTCCTGAACGCTGGTATTCAGACCCTGTCCGCCGGTCGGCGGATGCGTATGGGCGGCATCGCCGACCAGGAACACGCGGCCGAGCCGGTAGCGATCGGCAAGCCGGGCGTTCATGTGGAAGGCCGACACCCAGGAGACCGAGTGGACCTCGATGTCGTTCCGGCCGGTGCGCTCCTTGACCAGGGCGGTCAAGCCCGCCGCGGACAGGTCGACCTCGCCTTCGAGCGGGATGGGTCCCTGGATCTGGAACAGATCCGTCCCCGCCAGCGGGCAAATCGCGATCTGTCGCTGCATGTCGCCATCGCCGAAGCGATGCCAGGCGTCGCGATCCAATCCCGTCAGAATCACATCGGCGACGATGGCGCGCACCCCGAGCGTCTTGCCGGGAAAGCCGATATCCAGCGCATGGCGCACGAAGCTGCGGCCGCCATCGGCGCCGACGAGCCAGCGCGCGCGGATGGTCTCTTCACCGGATATGCCCTTAAGCCGCGCAGTCACGCCCGTCTCGTCCTGCTCGAAACCGATGAGTTCGCTGGCGAATTCGGGCCGGTGCCCCAGTTCGAGCAGGCGCTCGCGCATCACTCCTTCGGTCAGGAACTGCGGCACCATCAGGGGAAGATGGTAGGGCTCGGCCGGCGTCGGCTCCCCACCAACCACGGCGTCGGATTCGCTGAAGTTGCCGTCGTCGCGATATTCCCGCTGCCGGGGATAGATGCCGCCGAGCGCGACGATCCGGTCGAGGATGCCGAGATCTTCGAACACCTCCTGGCTTCGCGGTTGAATGCCCTTGCCGCGGGAGCCGTGGAATGGGTCGTTCAATTTTTCGATCAGGCGGAAGGATACGCCCCGCCGCGCCAGCTCGATCGCCAGTGTCAGGCCGGCCGCACCGGCGCCTGATATCAGCACGTCGACTGTCGAAGTTTCTGTCATTGATTTCTCCATGTGTGTATTATGCACATAATAGGAGAATCGGCATGACGTCAACAAAGAATGTGCAAAATACACATATTAGCGAAAAGCTGCGCGAACTGCATGGGGCTTTGATCGAGATCGTCAGCGTCATGAACCGCCCGCAGCGCGATGAGCAGATGGTCCGGGAGGCGGGCATTTCGCTCGATCGCGCCCTGTTTCCGCTGCTCGTCACGATAGAGCGGCTCGGCCCCATCGGGGTGGTCGAGCTCGCCGACCGCGCCGGGCGCGACTACACCACCGTCAGCCGTCAGGTCGCCAAGCTCGAAAGCCTCGATCTGGTGGAGCGCCGCGGAAATGCCGCCGACCGCCGCGTGCGCGAGGCGGTCATCAGCCCAAAGGGCAAGGCAATGACCGATCGCATCGACGTCGCCCGCGAGCGGATGGGCCGCGCCATTTTCGAGAGCTGGGAGGAACATGACTTCAATGAACTCGTGCGGCTGATGCGGAAGTTTGCGGAGGATATCAGCGGCGATATCGGCAATGGCGCGGGAGAAACTGAGGGCGAGGGCGGACCGCACGCGGATTAGAGCCTTTCCTGGTCAGATTGCAGCATTCTGTTGGCTCAAACGGAGTCGGATGGTCGACCGGCCGGCGCGCGTCGTAGCTAGGCTCTACGGCCAAGCCGGCCGGTCGATCAGCCGGCCCGTTTCAGCCAACCCTCCCGCAGATTTGCCTGGCAAATCTGCAAGACTTAGAATCGCCGGACGCAGCTATTGCTTCGCATGGCGAAGCAGTGCGGCCGGTGGGCCGGGCATCTTTCCGCCAGGATCAGAGGCGATCGGCTCGGACGTACCTTGGGGTATGCCCTTCGCCAATCGCCTCTGCCCTGACGAAAACCTGCTCCGGCAGAATGCTGCAATCTGACCAGGAAAGGCTCTAACCTCTGAATCACTCGGGAATGTGGCGGGTGAATTCACCGCAGCCATTGCGCCGGCGCGTCTGCGATGATTTTGTAGCGTCCTGCAATCGCAACGCTTTCCGGTGATTCCCAATGTTCGATATTCTGTGGCGCGGCCTGGTGATCGGCGCCGGCGCAACCATCCTCATGGACCTCTGGGCGATCCTGCTCACCCAGTTCGGTCAGGCGGCGCCCAACTGGGCACCTGTGGGACGCTGGTTCTGGCATCTCGGCCGCGGCAAGGTCTTTCACGACAGCATCGCCGACGCTGAGCCCTATGCCCATGAGTTGGCGCTCGGCTGGATCAGCCACTACGCCGTCGGCCTTCTTTATGGGGTGATCTTTGCCATCATCATGGGCTCAGCCTGGCTGGCGGACCCGACATTTCTTCCCGCCTGGATCTTCGGCATCGTCACCGTCGGGGCAGGGTGGTTCCTGCTGCAGCCAGGCCTCGGCATCGGCTGGGCCGCCTCCAAACACCCGACCCCGAACAAGGTCCGGTGCTTCAACCTTCTCGCCCACACTGTTTTTGCCCTGGGGCTTTATGGCACGGCGTTGATCATTGGCTGATCCTGGGGGCGGTCGGCTTCGCTCATGAGATCGCCGCCTGCCCCTCATCCGGCTGCCGCCACCTTCTTGGATGACAGGAATGTAGGATACTAACGCTTCCGGGCGGGTGGCCGCCCGCCCGGAAGCTGGTTGTCGGATCGTCACCTTCTTAGCCGTTTGGGGCTGTGGGGAGCAGGATCGCAACCGGCTCTTCATCTGGCCCGTGTGGTTGCAGGAACCTTGGGGTTCGTATCCAAGACAGGGACGACGAAGATGACAGATAATAGCATGATCTGTGCCGGAATCGATGTCGGCAAAAGCCATCTCGACATTGCCATCCATCCCGACGACGCAAGGCTGAGGGTGACGTACGACACCGCTGGTCTGAAGGCGCTTGACGCCTTCCTTCAAGAGCATGACGTCAGTCGCATCGGCTTCGAAGCCTCCGGTGGCTATGAATGGCGGCTGATGGTGCATCTGCGGGCCGGCAAGCGACCGGCGGCGCGTCTGCAGCCAGCGCAATTGCGGTTCTTCGCCAAGAGCCGGCTTCGGCGGGCAAAGAACGACCGGCTCGATGCCGCGCTGATTGCGCGCTTCACTGCAAGTCTCGAGCAGTTGCCGGCACTGCCGGACGCACGCTTCGACAGGTTGGCGGCCGAACTGACCTATGTGGAACAGATCGAGCAGCAGATCGCGCTGGTGAAGACCTTTGCCGAGACCGCCTTGTCGGAGGCCGTCAAACGCCGTCACGCGCGCGAGATCGCCCGGCTCGAAACCTGCCGCAAGGCCCGTCTGCTGCGGCTCGAAAAGACGGTTCGCGACGATTGTGACCTGGCCCGGCGGCTCGATCTGCTGATCTCCATCAAGGGGATCGGGCTGCGCAGCGCGCTGTGCCTGATCATTCGGCTGCCCGAACTCGGCCATGCCGGCCGTGCCGAGATCGCCGCCCTTGCCGGCGTCGCACCCTATGACGACGATAGTGGAAAACATCATGGCAGACGCCGCATCCAGGGTGGCCGCGAACGCCTGCGCAAGAGCTTGTTCATGTGCGCCTTCACGGCAACCCGGCACAATCCGGATCTCGCGTCGTTCTATGCGCGCTTGCGAAGCAACGGCAAGGAACACCTGTGCGCCGTCATAGCCGTCGCCCGCAAACTCATCATCCTCGCCAATGCCATCCTCATTCGAAACACCGAATGGACGCCACAATACCAGCAAAATTGAAACATGGTTGCTCCCCGCAGGCGGGGAGAAGGGGACATGTTGCGACCTCTCCGTTCCCCACTGGCCTCTCGCAGGGCACGTCCCCTCGCCCCGTTTACGGGGAGAGGGTTAGGGTGAGGGGCAGCCATCCGCACGAACTGGATTGAGTTAGGGTGAGGGGCCGCGTCCCGGGTCCAAATCGGACAACCTCACCGCGCCGCCCAGTTGGCGCCGCGGCGGAAGATGGTCTTCATTTGGGGAACGTCGAATTCCTTGGCCTGATGGCCGAGCGAGGAATAGAAGACGCGGCCCTTGCCGTATTTCCGCTTCCAGACGACAGGCATGACGACGCCGTCGATCCAGTAGGCGTGCTCGCCGGTGAACTTCGTCGTCGCCAGAACCTCGTTCGAGGGGTCAACATGCATGTAATATTGCTCTGACGTATAGGGGAAATCGGCAATGCCCTCCATGAGGGGATCGTCAGGCCGGGTAATGTTGACGGTATAGTCGATGATGTTGCCGGGGTGAGCCACCCACTGGCCGCCGATGATGAACTGGTAATCGACGGAGTCGCGGAAGGCATCGCCCGCGCCGCCGTGATAGCCGGCGATGCCGACGCCGCTTTCGATCGCCGTGGCGAGATTCTTGACCTCCTCCTTCTCGATCTTCGACATCGTCATGATCGGCACGACGAGGCTGAGATCATGGACAGAAGGGTCGGCAAGCGCCTCGGTGCCGTGCTCGAGATAGACCTTGAAGCCGTCTTCCTCGAGCATGGTCTTGATGATTTCGGCGCACTCCTGCGGCTCATGCCCGCTCCAGCCGCCCCAGACGATCAGTGCTTCACGCATAGTCTTTCCTCCTGAAACTTATTTCGCCAGCCGTCCGTCGACGATGGAATCGGACAAGGGGGCAGGGCGCTCCGTTGCCGTGGTGATCGTGACCGTTCGGCCGGTCGCGGCAGCGGTGTGGAACGCTTCCATGACTTCGAGCACATGCAGCGCCAGATCGCCATTGGCGCGATGCGGCCGGTTGGAGCGGATCGCATGCGCCATGTCGGCGACGCCGAGCGAGCGGTAGTTGCCGTCGGCATAGGGTGCTGTGACCGGCTGGTCCTCGAACGCACCGCCCTTCTTCAGATATTCCACAGGGCCGGCGAACTTGTTCGGATCGGGCACAACAAGCGTGCCCTCGGTTCCGTAGATTTCCAGCGGTACATGCTTGTGGCCGGCGACATCGAAGCTCATGGCGATCTGGACGACGGCGCCATTGGCAAAGGCCATCATGCCGGTGACATGGGTCGGCACATGCACGGGAATACGCTCGCCATTGCGCGGTTCGCTGGTGATCAGCCGTTCCGATCGCGGCGTCGTCGCAAAACCCGCCACCTGGGAAACCGGTCCGAGAAGATTGACGAGATCGGTGATGTAATAGGGACCCATATCGAGCATCGGCCCGCCGCCGACTTCGTAAAAGAAGGCCGGGTTCGGATGCCAGCGCTCATGGCCCGGGCACATGAAGGTTGCCGAGCCGCCGACCGGCTGGCCGATGACGCCCTTGTCGATCAGGGTGCGGGCCGTCTGGTGGCCGCCGCCGAGGAAAGTGTCGGGGGCAGCGCCGATGCGAAGATTTCTCGCTTTGGCGGCTTCCGCCAATTTTTTCCCTTCCGCGAAATTAATCCCGAGCGGCTTTTCCGAATAGGTATGCTTGCCGGCCTCGAGCGCTTGCAACGCCACGGCAACATGGGCCTTCGGGATTGTCAGATTGACGATGATCTCGACATTGGGGTCGGCGAAAAGCTCCTCGACTGATTTGACCGGAACGTTGAATTCCGCAGCCTTTGCTTCGGCCAGCTCCCGGTTGAGATCGGCGACGCCGCGGATGTCGAGAATGGGAAAGGATGCCATCGCCGTGAGATAGGCGCCCGAAATATTGCCGCATCCGATGATGCCGATACCGACCTTGTCCATGAATTCCTCCATTGATCGTGCTATTGATGGTGATTGGGGCGCCCGTCAGAGCGCCGGCCCCGTCGTGCTCCAGGGCGATTCGTAGAGTTCGTAGAGCGCCACCGCAGCCGCACCCTGCGCCCAGAAATCATCGGTCGAATCGTCGAAGACGAGTTCGCTCACGCCGCGCAGCGACGGCGGAATGGCGAGTGCATAGGCATCGCGCAGGCTGTTGAGAAAGGGTTCGCCGAGCGCCAGGCTCGACCCCACAAGAATGACCCGCGGCGGCGCAAACAGCGTGACGATATTGGCAATGGTCAATCCGACCGCTTCGCCGGCGCGGATGGCGGCACTGATCAGCCGGTCATCATCGGCCTTGATCAGCGCCTGGGCATGGTTCATGCCGCGGCCGAGACGGATCGCTTCGGCAAAACGCCCGTCGGCCTGCTGTTCGCCGAGGATCGCGCTTTCGCCGGCCTGGCTGAAAAGCCGGACGACGCCATTCGGTCCCATGCCGAGCACGAGGTCGCCGAGATTGTGGCTGAGGCCGCCGGCGCCACGAAACAGGCTGTTGCCGTGCAGGACGCCGAGCCCCAGCGTCTGCTCCAGCGAAATCAGCACCATATCCTCGAGATCGCGGGCCTTTCCGAACCAGTGATGGCCAAGCGTGATGGCGTGGGCGTCGCTTTCGACAATGGTCGGCGTCGCCAGCCGCGTCGACATCTCGGCGGCGAAATCGACATTGGTGTCGCGAAAGATCGGGCTGCTTCTTATATAGCCGGTGCGGTGCTCGATGACGCCGGGAAAGCCGAGGCAGACGCTGTCGACATCCTCCAGCGACAGCCCGGCATCGACGACACAGCGCCTGACCCCATCCTCGACCAGATCGGCGATGACGCCGATCGGCTGCCGGTCGATCCGGATCGGCAAGGCGAGCTTCGACAGCACGTCGCCGCGGAAATTGGTGACGACGAAAACCATCCTGTTGGCGGCGATCTTGGCGCCCACCACGCGGGCCGCATCGGGATTGAGCTCCAGCATCACCCGCGGCCGTCCGCGCACAGCCTCATTGCGGATATCGCCTTCGTGACGCGGGAGGATCAGCCCGTCGTCGAGCAGCGAGGCGGTGATGGCCGAAACGGTCGTGGTGGAAAGTTCGGTACGTTCGCTGATCTCTATCCGCGAGATCGGACCATGGCGCCGGACGGTATCGAGCACGTTCAAGCGATTGATCGCGCGCATTAATTCTGGATCTGCGGTCTTCATTGAAATTAGCCAGGCGATCGTTTCGTTGGGGCGGAACCCAAATATTTTTAACGGGTTACGAAATAAATAGCGGGCAATTCTGCGGTCCTGTCAAGCGCATTTGATAAAAATAGAGGCATTGGGTTGACATTGGGTCAAAGCTCCGTTGAATTAATCCGCATAGGGGAAAAATTGTGAGGACAGCCCCCTGGGAGGAAAAATCATGAATTTTATGTTGAAGAGCGCCGGTCTTCGCGGCAGGCGCATCGCATCCATGGCCGCGGCTGCCGGCATGTTGCTGGCCGGGGCAGGTGCAGCCTCGGCGACGACGGTGGTCAAGTGGCTGCATCTCGAGCTCGACCCGAAATATGTCGCGGCCTGGGAAGACATCGTCAAGAAATACGAAGCCCAGCACCCTGACGTAGATATCCAGATGCAGTTTCTCGAAAACGAGGCCTTCAAGGCCAAGCTTCCGACATTGCTGCAGTCCGACGACGTGCCGGATTTCTTTTTCAGCTGGGGCGGCGGCGTCTTGAAGCAGCAGTCCGAGACCGGTGCGCTCCAGGATGTGACGCCGGCCCTCGATGCCGATGGCGGCAAACTGCGCAGCGCCTATAGCCCGGCTTCGGTCAGCGGCCTGACGTTCGAAGGCAAGACCTGGGCCATTCCCTATAAGGTCGGTCTGGTCAGCTTTTTCTACAACAAGGCGCTGTTTGCCAAGGCCGGCGTCAAGGCCGAGGACATCAAGAACTGGGCTGATTTTCTCGCCACGGTGAAGAAGATCAAGGCAGCCGGCATCGTGCCGATCGCCGGTGGCGGCGGCGAGAAGTGGCCGATCCACTTTTACTGGAGCTATCTCGTCATGCGCGAAGGCGGACAGAAGGTCTTCGAAGCGGCAAAGACCGGCCAGGGCGAAGGTTTCCTCGATCCCGCAATCATCAAGGCCGGCGACGACCTCGCCGAACTCGGAAAGCTCGAACCGTTCCAGCCCGGCTATCTCGGCTCGACCTGGCCGCAGGCGCTCGGCGTCTTCGGTGACGGCAAGGCTGCGATCATCCTCGGCTTTGAAAATACCGAGGCCAACCAGCGCAAGAATGCCGGCGACGGCAAGGGTCTCGCACCCGACAATATCGGCCGTTTCGCCTTCCCGGCAGTCGATGGCGGCGCCGGCAAGCCGACCGATACGCTTGGCGGTCTGAATGGCTGGGCCGTTACCAAGAAGGCATCCAAGGAAGCGATCGATTTCCTCGCTTTCCTGACGAGTGCCGAGAACGAGCGGGCGATGGCCAAATCAGGCATGCTTCTGCCTGTCGCCGTCGGCGCCGGTGACGGCGTCACCAACCCGCTGCTTGCCGAATCGGCAAAACAGCTGGCCGCCTCGACCTGGCATCAGAACTATTTCGACCAGGATCTGGGTGCGGCGGTCGGCCGTGTCGTCAACGACGTGTCGGTGGAAATCGTCTCCGGTCAGATGAATTCCAAGGACGGCGCCCAGATGATCCAGGACGCTTTCGAGCTGGAACAATAACCAGCGCCTGCAGACCATTCCCGGCGCTCCCAGCCAAGAACGGAGCGCCGGCATAGCTGCCGACATGCCGAAAGCAGGATCCATGGCCAATATTTCAGTCCCGTCGATAACCACTGCCGCAAGGCCGGCAAAAAGAGCCGCAAACAGCAAGAGTTCAGTCGCACACGACCGGCTGGCGGTGCTGTTGATCTTCCTGCCGCCGGCGCTGCTGCTTTTCACGCTCTTCGTCATCATGCCGATGGGCGAGGCGGCCTGGTACAGCCTCTACAAGTGGAATGGCTACGGCACGCCGACCGAGTTCATCGCGTTGCGCAATTTCCAGGTTCTGTTTCGAAATGCGGCCTTCACCCAGGCGCTGGTCAATAACGGCCTGATCATCGTGATCTCGATCTGCATCCAGGTGCCGCTCGCCATCTGGCTCGCCACCATGCTGGCGCACCGCATTCCGGGTGTCGTCGGCTACCGCCTCATCTTCTTCCTGCCCTATGTGCTGGCGGACGTTGCCGCGGGCCTTATCTGGCGCTTCGTCTATGATGGCGACTATGGCCTGTTTGCCGCCGTTTCCAATTTCTTCGGCTTCGCCAACCCTTACGTGCTCGCCGACAAGGACGTGGCGATCTATGCCGTGCTTGGGGTGATCGTCTGGAAATATTTCGGCTTTCACATGATGCTGTTCATCGCCGGCCTGCAATCCGTCGACAAGAGCGTGCTGGAGGCAGCCGAAATCGACGGCGCCACCGGCTGGCAGAAGTTCCGCTACGTCACGCTGCCGCTGCTCGGCTCGACCTTGCGTCTTTCCATCTTCTTTGCCGTCGTCGGCTCACTGCAGCTCTTCGACATGATCATGCCGCTGACGGGCGGCGGGCCGTCCAACTCCACTCAGACGATGGTCACCTTCCTCTACACCTATGGCGTCATGCGCATGCAGGTCGGCCTCGGCAGCGCCGTCGGCGTCGTGCTCTTCATCATCTGCGTGACGCTCGCCTTCGGTTACAAAAGGATATTCATGCGCCATGACTGATATGAGCTCTTCCATCCGCATGAGCACGTCCACGCGCGTCTATCTCTACGTGTCGCTGAGCCTGATTGCCGCAATCGTGCTTGTGCCGCTGCTGACGACGGCGCTCGGCGGCTTCAAGACGCTGGGCGACCTGCGCACCAATCCCTTCGGCCTGCCGACGGAGTGGCAATGGGCAAACTATACCGACATTCTTTTCGGTGAACGCTACTGGCTGCAGATCGGCAATTCGCTAGTGATCGCGTCGCTCACCGTCCT
>Ga0102593_1001780_pt1 | contig 19296 bp, 18 predicted proteins | sample AraplaCol_mMS_r2_2_FD_76862 | JGI IMG/M metagenome (GOLD analysis project Ga0102593, IMG submission 76862) | Arabidopsis root microbial communities from North Carolina, USA - plate scrape MF_Col_mMS_r2 (SPADES assembly) (version 2) | ecosystem: Host-associated > Plants > Roots > Endosphere...
CGTCCGAAGTGGAGTTCCTCGGCGACGGCGCGGAAGTAGCGGAGATGGCGCAGCTCCATGATTGAAACGTCCCGCCTATCAATGACCAGGATATGGGTATTTCAGAATACCTATCCGCCGGTCCTATGGTCGAAGGATGAGCCGTACGACCATCCACTCCGATCCCGCCGACGCCGTCGCGGGCATCGCCGACGGCGCCACGATCCTGGTGGGCGGCTTCGGCATGGCGGGCATGCCCACCACCCTCGTCGACGCGCTGATCCACCAGGGGGCCACCGACCTCACCATCGTCAGCAACAACGCAGGCAACGGTGACACCGGCTTGGCCGCCCTGCTGGCCGCCGGGCGGGTGGCCAAGGTCGTCTGCTCCTTCCCTCGCCAAGCGGACTCCTACGTCTTCGACGAGCTGTACCGCGCCGGCAAGGTCGACCTCGAAGTGGTGCCGCAGGGCAATCTCGCCGAGCGGATGCGCGCCGCGGGGGCCGGTATCGGAGCGTTCTTCTGCCCGACCGCCGTCGGCACCCCGCTGGCCGAGGGGAAGGAGGCCCGGACCATCGACGGCCGGGACTACGTGCTGGAGTACCCGATCCGTGGTGACGTCGCCTTGATCGGCGCCTGGAGGGCCGACACCGTCGGAAACCTGCTGTACCGCAAGACCGCTCGCAACTTCGGCCCCGTGATGGCCACCGCGGCCGCGTTGACGATCGTCGAGGTCGCCAGCGTCGTCGACGCCGGCGCGATCGATCCGGAGACGGTGGTGACTCCGGGCATCTACGTCGACCGGGTGCTGAACCTCTCCGCCATGTCGGACGCCACCAAGGAGGCCTCGTGACCACTGCAGTCGACGTCACCGTCGAACACCTCGACCGCGGGCCGCTGGACCGCGACGAACTCGCGGCCATGGTGGCCAGCGGTATTCCTCCCGGCTCCTACGTCAACCTGGGCATCGGTCAACCGACCACCGTGGCCGAGCACCTCGATCCCGACGCCGGCATCGTGCTGCACACCGAGAACGGCATGCTGGGCATGGGCGGGCAGGCCTTCGGCGACGCCGTCGACGCCGACCTGACCAACGCCGGCAAGATCCCCGTCACCGAGACGGCCGGCGCCTCCTACTTCCACCACGCCGACTCGTTCGCGATGATGCGCGGCGGCCACCTCGACGTCTGCGTGCTCGGCGCGTTCCAGGTCAGCCGACACGGCGATCTCGCCAACTGGCACACCGGGGCACCGGATGCCATCCCCGCCGTGGGAGGCGCCATGGATCTGGCGATCGGCGCCAAGCGCGTCTACGTGATGATGAACCTCTTCGCCAAGGACGGCAGCGCCAAGCTCGTCCCGCAGTGCACCTACCCGCTGACCGGGCTGCGCTGCGTCAGCCGGGTGTACACCGAGGTCGCCACCTTCGAGATCGACTCCGCCGCAGGCGAAGTCCATGTCCTGGCGACCTTCGGCATCGCCGTCTCGGAGTTGTCCGAACGCATTGGATTCGAGTTGGTGGTCCGCTGAGGGGTGCCTAGGACAGCGTGCCCTGGTAGCGCCGCATACCGGCGAGCCAGCGCTCGTAGTCGTCGCCCTTGCGCCGGTACATGGTCAGCACGTCGGCGTGCGGCAACACCAGGAAGCGGCCGTCGCGCACGGCGTCCACCGTCATGGCGGCCACTCGATCCGCGCCGATGACCTCACCGGCGGTGGCGACGGCGGCTCCCGCCATCCGGGCCAACGGGTCGGGGGAGGCCATGATGCCGCTCAGCAGTGGTGTGTCGACGCCCATCGGGCATACGCACGAGACGCCGACACCCTTGTCGCCATAGGTAATCGACAGCCACTCGGCGAATCCCACCGCCGCGTGCTTGGTCACCGAGTATGCCGCCGCCCCCACCTGGGTCAGCAGACCCGCCGCCGACGCCACCGCGACGAAGTGCCCCTCGCCCCGCTGCACCCAGCCGGGCACCAACGCCTTGGCTGCCCGGACGTGGGCCCGCAGGTTCACGTCGACGACGGTGTCCCAAGCGGCCTCGTCGTCGCCGAGTCCTGGCGGACCCATGATGCCGGCGTTGGCGACGAAGACGTCGACCGGGCCGAAGGCCTCCGTCGCGCAGTCCAGGAGAGCGGCGACGCCGTCGACCGACGCCGCGTCGCCGACGACACCGGCGGCCGAACCGTCGGCCGCGGTGATCCGGTCGACGGTGTCCTGAACGCCGCCGGCGGCGAGGTCGCCGACCACCACCGAGGCCCCCGCGGCGGCGAACGCGACCGCGAGCTCGCGCCCGATGCCCGAACCGGCACCGGTGACGACGGCGACCCTGCCCTCGATCTGCATGGGGTCAGACCGTGCGCGCGAGCCGGTCGGCCAGCAGTGCCGCGAATCGGGCCGGATCGTCGAGGACCCCGCCCTCGGCGAGAAGTGCCGTGCCGTAGAGCAATTCGGCGGTCTCGGCCAAGCCGTCGGACTGCTCGGAGGCGGCCAGGGCGTCGCGCAGGCCCGTCACCAAGGGGTGATCCGGGTTGAGTTCGAGGATGCGCTTGCCGACCGGCACCTCCTGACCCGAGGCGCGGTACATCCGCGCCAACTGCGGGGTGATGCCGAACGTGTCGGTGATGAGGCAGGCCGGTGACGACGTCAACCGCGTCGAGAGCCTGACCTCCTTGACGTGCTCGGTCAGCGTCTCCTGCAGCCAGGTCAACAGGGCGGCGAACTCGGCGTCCTTGGCGTCGTCGGACGCGTCGTCGTCGGAGGCGCCGAGATCCACCTCGCCCTTGGCCACCGACTGCAGCGCCTTGCCGTCGAACTCCGGCACCGAGTTCACCCACACCTCGTCGACCGGATCGGTCAGCAGCAGCACCTCGTAGCCCTTGGCCTTGAACGCCTCGAGGTGTGGTGAGCGCTCGAGGAGCTGACGCGATTCGCCGGTGGCGTAGTAGATCTGGTCCTGGCCGTCCTTCATCCGCGAGACGTAGTCGGCGAGCGTGGTGGGCTCGCTGTCGCTGAAGGTCGACGCGAACGACGACAGCCGCAACACGGCGTCGCGGTTGTCGGCATCGGAGATCAAGCCTTCCTTGACCACGCGGCCAAACTGCGTCCAGAAGGTCTGGTAGTCCTCGGGGCGGTTGGCTTGCATCTCCTTGATCGTCGAGAGGACCTTGCGGGTGAGGCTGCGACGGATCACCTTGATCTGGCGATCCTGCTGCAGGATCTCCCGAGACACGTTGAGCGACATGTCCTGTGCGTCGACGACGCCCTTGAGGAACCGCAGGTACTCCGGTACCAGCTCCTCGCAGTCGCCCATGATGAACACGCGCTTGACGTACAGCTGGACGCCGGTCTGCCCGTCGCGGTTGAACACGTCGAAGGGCGCCGTCGACGGAATGAACAGCAGCGCCTGGTATTCGAAGGTGCCCTCGGCCTTCATCGCGATGACCTCGAGCGGCTCGTCCCAGGCGTGGGCGATGTGCTTGTAGAACTGGGAGTACTCCTCGTCGGAGACCTCACCCTTGGGTTTGGCCCACAGCGCCGTTCGCGAGTTGATCGTCTCGGTCTCGACGGTGACCGTCGGCTCGCCCCCCTCTTCGGCTGGGGGCGTCGTCTTCTCGACCTCCATCCGGATGGGCCACGAGATGAAGTCGGAGTACTTCTTGACGAGTTCGCGGATCTTCCACGGCGAGGTGTAATCGTGCAGTTCGTCGTCGGCGTCGGCGGGCTTGAGGTGCAGCGTCACCGAGGTGCCCTGCGGCGCGTCGTCGACCTCGGCGATGGTGTAGGTGCCGTCACCGCTGGATTCCCAACGGGTGGCGGTTGTCTCGCCGGCCTTGCGGGTCAGCAACACGACGGAGTCGGCCACCATGAACGTGGAGTAGAAGCCGATGCCGAACTGTCCGATCAGCTGCTCGGCGTCGGTGGCCTTGTCGGCCTCCCCGAGCTTCTTGCGCAGCTCGCCCGTTCCGGACTTGGCCAGGGTGCCGATCAGGTCGACCACTTCGTCGCGCGTCATGCCGATGCCGTTGTCGCGGACGGTCAGCGTGCGCGCGTCGGCGTTCGGCTCGAGCTCCACGTGCAGATCCGAGACGTCGACCTCGAGATCCTTGTCGCGGAACGCCTCGAGCCGAAGCTTGTCGAGGGCGTCGGAGGCGTTGGAGATCAGCTCCCGCAGGAACGAGTCCTTGTTGGAGTAGATGGAGTGCACCATCAGTTGCAGCAGCTGACGGGCCTCGGCCTGGAATTCCCTCTGTTCGACGTGCTCGCTCACGCCGCGATGATAATCCCCGGCGTCTTCGGCGTGATCAGCGGCGGTGAGCGCCGCTGATCACGCCGAAATCGCTCAGCCGAAGTGCACCCCTTGGGCCAGCGGTAGCTCGGAGCTGTAGTTGACGGTGTTGGTGGCCCGCCGCATGTAGGCCTTCCAGGAATCCGACCCGGACTCGCGGCCGCCGCCGGTCTGCTTCTCACCGCCGAACGCCCCGCCGATCTCAGCGCCCGAGGTGCCGATGTTGACGTTGGCGATGCCGCAGTCCGACCCGTCGGCAGCCATGAAGCGCTCGGCCTCGCGCATGTCGGTGGTGAATATTGCCGACGACAGACCTTGCGGGACGGCGTTGTTCAGCTCGATCGCCTCGTCGAGGGTGTCGTAGGTCAGCACGTAGAGGATCGGGGCGAACGTCTCGTCGTGCACCACGGCGGTCTGTGACGGCATCCGCACCACGGCGGGCTCGACGTAGAACGATCCCTCGCCCAGATCGCGGCGGGCGCCGCCGGTGACCACACCGCCGTCTGCGGTCGCCTTCTCCAGCGCGCCGACCATGTCACGGTAGGAGCGTTCGTGGATGAGCGGTCCGACCAGGGTGCCCTCGGAGGAGGGGTCGCCGATCGGGAGGCTGCGGTAGGCCGCGGTGATCCGGTCGACCAGCGCGTCGACGACGGAGGTGTGGGCGATCACGCGGCGCAGCGTGGTGCAGCGCTGACCCGCGGTGCCGGCTGCCGAGAAGACGATGCCCCGTACGGCGAGATCCAGGTCGGCCGACGGCGTGACGACGGCCGCGTTGTTGCCTCCGAGTTCCAGCAGCGACTTGCCGAAGCGCTGGGCGACCCGGGGGCCGACCTGCTGGCCCATCCGCACCGACCCGGTCGCGCTGACCAGCGCGATCCGGGGATCGTCGACGAGCTGTTCGCCGATCTCCCTGCCGCCCTGGATCAGTCGCGCCACACTCGCCGGCGCCCCGACGTCGGCGGCGGCGCGCTCGATCAGCGCCTGGCAGGCGATCGCCGTCAAGGGGGTGAGCTCCGAGGGCTTCCACACGACCGTGTCACCGCACACCAGGGCGACCGCGGTGTTCCACGCCCACACCGCGACCGGGAAGTTGAAGGCGGTGATGACGCCGACCACGCCGAGCGGATGCCAGGTCTCCATCAGGCGGTGGCCCGGTCGCTCCGAGGCGATCGTGCGGCCGTAGAGCTGCCGGGACAGGCCGACGGCGAACTGGCAGATGTCGATCATCTCCTGCACTTCGCCAAGGGCTTCGGAGGTGATCTTGCCCGCCTCGATGGTCACCAGGGCGCCGACGTCGGCCTTGTGCTCGACGAGGAGTTCGCCGAGCCGGGCGACCAGGGCGCCGCGCACGGGAGCGGGTGTGACCCGCCACGCCGCGAAGGCTGCCGCCGCGTCGGCGATGGCGGCGTCGGTCTGCTGCCGGGTGGTCTCGGTGACGGTGAACAACACGTCGCCGGTCACCGGGGTACTGGCCTGCAGGCCGGGTCCGCCCGGCTCGCCGAGTTCGGCGGTGGAACCGACGGCCTTCAGTGCGGCGCGGGCCCGGTCACGGAGCGCATCGGCGGTGGGAAGGGCGGGGGTGGAGGTCACTCTGTGGCTGCTTTCTCGTAGAGGTCGTACGGGTCGTGAACGTGCTGGCCGATGGCACCGGCCAGCCAGGTGGCGTCGTAGGCGACGTCACCGGTGACGTCGAGCGGGCGCTGGCCTGCCGTGGGCTCGGCGTCGAGGTTGGATCGGAATATGCCCGCGGCCGAGACCGGCAGGAAGTCCTCGTAGACAACGGGTTTGGTGGGATCTCCGCCCCGGTAGTAGGCCAGGCCGGCGGCGGCCAACTCGGCGTGCGAGGACGGGAAGTGCTCGGCCCACGCCGACGCGGGATCGGCCTGGCTCATCGCGAGGTCGTAGCGTTCGCGGCCGGCGCGGGTCAGCGCGACGCCGCGCGCCTCCACCTCGCCGAAGCGGACCCGCAGGGTGCCCTCGGTGACGGCACCGTGGGCGTCGCGGAAGCGGCGTGGCTCGGCGAGCGCGCGGAAGGACGTCTGGCGCAACAGGACCGCAGGCCCGTCGGTACGGGGTGGACCCTGGATGGTGCGCGTCATGGCGACGCCCCTGGCGACCATGCGGCGGTACAGCTCGTCGATGTCGAGCACGCGGGGCGTCAGATGGTTGACGTGGGTGCTCCGCACACCGGCGATGTCGGCTGCCACGGGAGACACCTGAGACAGTTCGTCGTACCACCCCGCGTCGACGGGATCGCGGGACAGGGCGAACGCGCCGACCGCGCGTCCGACGAATTCGTCGGCCACCTCGGGTCGGCACCCTCCGTCGGCGCTGATGATCCTTGCCATGCCGATCAGCGCGGGGTCGAAGAGCTCGCGCGCGTCGACGAATCGGTCGACGCGTGCCCTCAACCCGGGCTCGAAGAAACTGTCGTCGGCGGTGGCGAGCATCGAGGTGAACACGCGAAAGGGGTTGTGCGCCAGCTCGTCGGCGTCGACTGGGCGAAACGCGGTGGACACCACGGGGATCGGGTGCGCCGCCTGACGCAGGTCGTAGAAGCCGACCGGGTGCATTCCGAAGGCGGCGAACAGATCTGCGACGTCGGCGAGTTCGCGTGGGCTGCCCACACGGATGGCGCCGTGGCGTTCGGCGGTGACGCGCTCGATCGAACCGAGGCCGTCGTCGCCTCGACGGTCGCGGTTGACCTCGGTGCTCACCTCGACCAACGTGGCGTAGGCGGGCACTTCGGCGCCGTACATCTCCGAGAGCCCCGCGGCGAAGCGGCTCCTCAGGTCGGCGGTGGTGACGTTCATCGGGCGGTATCCCTGGGATAGTCTCCGGCCATGGATGCGTCCGACGACCTCGACGACATCGACCGGACGTTGGTGCGCGAGCTGGTTGCCGACGGTCGCGCCACGCTCGCCCACCTCGCCGCGAGTGCGGGCCTGTCGGTGTCGGCGGTGCAGTCCCGCGTGCGGCGGCTCGAGACCCGTGGCGTCGTGACGGGGTACCACGCTCGGATCGATCCCGAGGCCGTCGGAAACATGCTGTCGGCGTTCGTGTCCATCACCCCAATCGACCCCTCTCAACCCGATGACGCGCCCGCGCGACTCGAACACATCGCGGCCGTCGAGTCGTGTCACTCGGTGGCCGGGGACGAAAGCTACGTCCTCCTGGTGCGTGTCCGGTCGGCGCGAGCGCTCGAAGACTTGCTGCAACAGATCCGCACGGCAGCCAACGTCCGCACCCGAAGCACCATCATCTTACAGACTTTTTACGAAGGTCGCGACGTCCTACCGTAGAAAATCCTGTTTTGTGTCGCGCGAGCCGTAAAAGTTCCGTTACGATGCTGGCATGACCGCTGTCCTGCCTTCCCGCGCCTCATCCGCCGTCGCCTCCCGTGCCGTGGCTCCCGACGACGTTCGCGAGGTGCTCAGCCGCAGCATCCTGGCCGACGGACTGGACTTCGTTCTCGACGTCGACCGATCGGCCGGATCCCATCTCGTCGACGCCCGCACCGGCGAGCACTTCCTGGACATGTTCACGTTCTTCGCGTCATCGGCTCTGGGCATGAACCACCCGTCGCTCGCCGACGATCCGTCGTTCCGCGCAGAACTCGCCGCCGCCGCGGTCAACAAACCCAGCAACTCCGACGTCTACAGCGTCCCGATGGCCCGCTTCGTCGAGACCTTCGCCCGGGTCCTGGGTGACCCGGCGCTGCCGCACCTGTTCTTCGTCGACGGCGGCGCACTCGCCGTCGAGAACGCCCTCAAGGTCGCCTTCGACTGGAAGAGCCGGCTCAACGAGGCCAAGGGTGTCGACCCCGCGCTGGGCACCAAGGTGCTCCACCTGCAGGGCGCCTTCCACGGGCGCAGTGGCTACACCCTGTCGCTGACCAACACCGACCCCAACAAGGTGGCCCGGTTCCCCAAGTTCGACTGGCCGCGCATCGACTCCCCGTACCTGCGACCCGGCGCGGACGTCGAGCAGCTCGAAGCGGAGTCGCTGCGGCAGGCCCGTGCGGCCTTCGAAGCCAACCCGCACGACGTGGCCTGTTTCATCGCCGAGCCCATCCAGGGAGAGGGCGGCGACCGTCACATCCGGCCCGAGTTCTTCGCCGCGATGCGCGACCTGTGCGACGAGTTCGACGCCCTGTTCATCTTCGACGAGGTGCAGACGGGGTGCGGTATGACCGGAACCGCGTGGGCCTACCAGCAATTCGGCGTCACGCCCGACGTCGTCGCCTTTGGCAAGAAGACGCAGGTGTGCGGTGTGATGGCTGGCGGCCGCGCACGCGAGGAGCACAGCAGGACCCGCGTCGACGACGTCGCCGACAACGTCTTCGCCGTCAGCTCACGGATCAACTCCACCTGGGGCGGCAACCTGACCGACATGGTCAGGTCGCGGCGCATCCTGGAGACCATCGAGGGCGAGGGGCTGATGCCGCGGGCGGCCGAGCTGGGCCGGTACCTTCTGGGCCGGCTGCACGACCTGGCTGCGGAGTTCCCCGGTCTCGTCGTCGACCCACGGGGGCGCGGGTTGATGTGCGCCTTCAGCATGCCGACCGCCGCACGGCGCGACGCGCTGATCGCCGCGCTCTGGGATCGTCGGGTCATCATGCTGGCCAGTGGTACTGACAGCGTGCGCTTCCGGCCCGCGCTGACGGTCACGCGCGATGAGCTCGACGCGGCGGTCGACGCCGTGCGCGCGGTGCTGGCCGAGCGCTGAGCTCTAGCGGTCCGGCGCGGTGAGCCGGCGGATCGTCGACCCAAGCCGCACCAGGCCCTCGCCGCCGACGAGAACGCACCCGTGCCGCTCGGCGAGGCGTCGGGCGGCGGGGGTGAAGTCGTGGTTGGTGACGACCATGGTGTGCGCGCAGTCGTGCATCGCGGCACCGGCCACCACCTCCTGCACGGCGCTCGAGCCCACCGGTCGGGATTGCCGTTTGCATTGAATGGCAAGGCGATTGGGGCGTCGGCCGACGACGAGGTCGACGCCGTAGTCGCCCGTCGTCGCGGTCATGATGACCGACTCGCCACTGGACCGGGCGATGCGCGCGACGTGGTCCTCGAACTCGGTACCGGTCATGGCCTGCTTGGCGACGACCGGATCTTCCCGCGCCGCCGGGGTGCGCGCGCCGCGCAGCATGCCCACCAGGAAGGCCGGCAGTGCCGGGACGAGCGCGGCGGCGGCGGCGCTCCATCGCAGGTCCAGCCCGGCGACGTGCACGGCGATTCCCGCGGCGAGCGCCACCACGACGTAGACCTTCCACACGGTGGGCATGCTATGCCGTCCGACCGACAATCCGACGGCGCGAGCGCGGGTCAGCCCTGCAGTGCTCGCCACACCCGCGCGGGCGTCATCGGCAACCGGTGCAGACGCGCTCCACAGGCTCGGGCAATGGCATTGGCCAGCGCCGGGGCCACCGGATTGTAGGGCGACTCACTCATCGACTTCGCGCCGAACGGGCCTAGCGCGTCGTAGGTGTCGGCGAAGTACACCTCCGTCACCGGGAGGTCGGCAAGCTGCGGAATGTGGTAGTTGCGAAGGGCATTCGTCGTGACGGCGCCGTCGGGCCCGGTGCGCATCTCCTCGTAGAGGGCGCCGCCGATGCCTTGGGCCACCCCGCCCTCCACCTGGCCGCGGCACTGCTCGGGGTTCATCACCACGCCCGCGTCGGCCGCGTGCACCGACCGCAGGATGCGCACCTCCCCGGTGGTGACGTCGACCGCGACGCGGAAACCCTGGACGTTGAACGCCACCGATCGAGGCGTCCCGTCGTGCCGTCCGCGTCCCGTCAGCGGCCGCGCGCCCGGGGTGGCGGCGAGCGCCGCCCGCAGATCCTCACACGCCGCCTTGACGGCCAGACCGGCGACCACGGTGCCCGCGGAGCCGAAGGCGCCCGTGTCGTACGTCGTTGCGTCAGTGTCGGATTGGCGGAGGCGGACGCGCCCGACGTCGACGCCGAGCTCGGAGGCCACGATCTGACAATGCACCGTCGAGGTGCCGTTGCCGAACTCGGCGGTACCCACCGACAGCGTCACGTCGCCGTCACGGTCCAGGGTGACGGCGGCGTCTGCGAAGTGACCGCGCGGCGGGATGGTGGCGATCATCGCCAGGGCCACGCCCTCGCCAACCTGCCACTGCTCGCCCTCGGGGTCCGGTGCGCCCCCGCCCGCGGCCAGCGCCTCCTGGACGAGGTCCAGACACTGGTCTAGCCCGTAACTGCCGTAGGTCAGGTCGTCGTCGGCCACGTGCGCGTCGGTGAACGGATCGCCGGGCACGACGACGTTGCGGCGCCGCAGGTCGAACGGGTCGACGCCGAGCCGCTCGGCGAGCTGATCCAACGCCGACTCGACCGCGAAGATGACCTGCCCGAGCCCGTACCCGCGGAACGCCCCGGAGGGAATGTTGTTGGTGTACACCGCTCGTGCGTCGACCCGCTTGTTCGCGCAGCGGTACACCGAGACCGATTCACTGCACCCGTGGAACATCACGCCCGTGCTGTGGTTGCCGTAGGCGCCGGCGTCGACCAGCACGTCGACCGACAAGGCCGTCAACACCCCGTCCGGTCCTGCCGCGACCGTGGCGTCCACGCGGAAGGGATGGCGGCACGGCGCCGAGGTGAACTCGTCGGAGCGGCTGAACTCGTAGCGCACGGGTCGACCCAGTCGGAGCACGGCCAGGGCGACGAGATCCTCGGCCAGCATCTCCTGCTTGCCCCCGAAGCCCCCTCCGAGCCGGCGGGTGAACACGTGGACGTCATCGCGCTCCAGTCCGAAGACGTGACACAGCTCGTCTCGGACCAGGAACGGCACCTGGGAACTGGTGCGAATAACCAAGCGTCCCTTGTCGTCTCGCCATCCAGTGCATCCGTGGGTCTCCAGGTGGACGTGTTGGACGCGCGCGGTGTGCCAGCGGCCACGGACCACGGCGCCTCCGGACCGCTCGGCGTCCGCCACCCCAGCCTCGACGTCGCCGACCCCGCCGTGCACTTCGGCGACCACGTTGTGCATCGCGTCGGCGATGCGTGCGTCGGCGCCCTTGTCGGCGTGAAGTCGCGGGGCGCCGTCGGCACTGGCGAGCTCCGGGTCGAACACCGCCGGCAGTGGCTCGTACTCGACACGGATGGCACGACAAGCACTCTCGGCGATCGCCTGCGTGTCGGCGACCACGGCGGCGACCCGCTGACCGACGAAGCGAACGGTGTCGTCGAGCACGAGGGTGTCGTCGGGATCGTCGAGTCGATTGTCGTGGCGCGCGGTGGAGAACGCCACGGCGGGGCTGTCGTGGTGGGTCAGCACCAGGTGCACGCCGGGCATCCGGCGAGCCTCGGTCGCGTCGAGGGACGTGATCCGGGCGTGCGGCACGGGACTTCGCAACACCGCGAGGTGGAGCAAGCCCTCGACGTCGTGGTCCATCGTGTACTGCTCGGTCCCGGTGACGACCCGCAGGCCGGCGGGAGCGGCGACGGATTCCCCGGTGGCGCCGGACTTCTTGGTGTTCACCGTGCCGGCCAACGCGTCGGTGATCGCGCGGTACCCCGTGCAGCGGCACAGGTTGCCCTTGAGGTTCTGCGGCAGGTCTGCGCGCTGCTCGGCGGTCAGCGCCGACGCGGTGGTGATCATCCCTGCTGTGCAGAATCCGCATTGGAATCCCGCGGCGTCGACGAATTGCCGTTGGAGGGGATGCGGTCGATCGGGGGTGCCGAGGCCCGCGACCGTCGTGACGCTGCGACCGACGGCCCGGAACGCGGGGTAGATGCACGAGTGCACCGGCGCCCCGTCGACCAGTACCGAGCACGCCCCGCAATCGCCCCCGTCGCAACCCTTCTTCACCTCGAAGTGCCCGTGGTCGCGTAGGTAGGTACGCAGGCACTGGCCGGGTCGCGGATCCCCGGGTAGATCTTCGCCGTTGACGTTCATGCAGGCGCGCTCCACTGATGCGCGATCCCGCTCCGCTCCTCGCTCGGTCACGGGCGCAGCTCCGCGCAGATCTGCTCCGCCAGCACCAGGGACACCCCGCGGCGCCAGTCGGGATCGCCATGCGGGTCGTCGGTCCAGGCGTCGTCCGGGATGTCCGCGTGAGCCTGCCGCACGGCGTCGGCGTCGACCGAGGCCAGGGTGAAGACGTAGGGCCGCACGGTAGCCGCGGTGATCGACAGGACGAACGAGCCGTCGTCGTCGACGCGGCCGATGACGACGATGCCCGACCGGCCCAGCGGTGAGGGAGCCAGCTTGCGGAACGCCGTCCGCCCTCGCAATGCCGCTGCCGGCAGGTACATCGAACGCACCACCTCGCCGACGGCGAGCACGTTGCGGGAATCGCCGGTGACGAACTCGGTCACGGGAACTCGGTAATCGTCACCGTCGGCACGCCATACGAGAACCTCGCCGCGCAGCGCCGAGCCCAACGAGATCATCGACCCGGCCGGGAACGAGAGGCCGAGGTTGCCGCCGACGGTCGCTTCGCTCCACACCTTGAACGACGCCAGCAACGCGGTACAGCACTGGTGGAGCAGCGGTGCCGCCACCCACTGCGGTCGGGTCCGCGCCAGTTCCGCGGACAGGGCGGACACCTGGGCCACGGTGCAGGTCGCGGCGAGTTCGACGCCGTCGTCAGTCACCACGACCGGCGCCCAACCCAATGAGGCCAGGTCGACGAGTCGTCGGGTCTGCAGCTGCGGTTCGGAGAAGAGCCAGGTGCCACCAGCGAGGACGGCGTCCGACGGCCCGATCGGCCACAGCTCCTCGCGTCGGCGGGGTGCGCTGATCGTCTCGACGGTGGTCAGGTCCACTCTTCGACGGTAGCCATGCCGCGCGGTGCCCGCACGTCCTGCCGGCGGCCGGGGATGTCCCCGCACGGCGACGGGCCCGACCGATCGACTCGGTCGGGCCCGTCGCTGTGAGGTCGAGCTACTCCGCGGCCTTCTGGCGTGCCTCGGCGGCTTCGGCGCTGGCGCGCGCAGCCTCGGCTTCGCCTTCCTTCTTGGCGACGTCGCGCTGGGCCTCGGCCTTGTCCTGCTGCGCCTCGCCCTCCTGGGTGAGGCCGTCGTTGCCGGTCACGGTGCCGGTGACTTCCTTCGCCTTGCCCTTGACGTCCTCGACGACGCCCTTGATGCCTGCTTCGGGTCCACTGTCGCTCATGACTGCCTCTCATTCGTGGGTGCTCCGGCGGTGACGGCGGTCACCGGGCCACCGGACGAGCACACGGACTGCGTGCGCTCCGCACCCACGGGCTGCCCGTGGTGTCGCGAAGCTAAACGGCGTCGGCTCGATTCACACGCCGAGGCCCCAATTCCGTTGCTTTCCGCCCATTTTCGGAGCCGCGCGCACCGGGCCCCGATATCGGCGGTGGTTTAGTCGGCGTCCCCTTGGGCACTCCCACCTCGAATGGGTCGTATCAATCGAGCGGGAGGCGGGGCGACGTCGTGACGACGAGTCCGATCGAGTCACGTACCCGTGGTGCCCGATCGCCGGTGGTCGGCGACGGGAGTGCTGGTGGTTAGCCAGGAGCCACCTCGGGGTAATCTCGCGTGGAGATCACATGGAGGGCGCGTGTCAGACGGTGAGTACGGCCACGACAGCGGGCATAGAAGCTCGCGATCGGTGGAGGTTCGAGTTGCAGCCAAGTTGGAGAATCTGGCTGTGCTGCGCACGGTGGTCGGCGCCGTCGGCACCTACGAGGACCTGGACTTCGACAGCGTGGCGGACCTCCGGTTGGCGGTAGACGAGGCGTGCACCCGGCTCATCCGGTCCGCCACGTCCGACGCCACCCTGGTGCTCGCGGTGCATCCGCTGGAGGAGCAGCTCGTCGTCGACGTGTCGACGGCGTGCTCGTCGCCGGACATCGTCGTACCGGGCAGTTTCAGCTGGCACGTGTTGAGTTCTCTGACCGATGAGGTGAGTACCTTCCAGGATGGTCATGGCCCCGAGGATTCGCACATCTTCGGCATCTCCATGACGACGAGGCGAGCGAGCTCGCTGCGGTGACGACGCCGTCCTCCCGGGGTTCGGCGTCGCGCTCCAATTCTGAATATGCGGACGTGGTCGACATGTTCCGCACCCTGCAGGGGCTCGAAGAGGGCTCTCCGAAGTTCCTCCGTCAGCGCGACTCGATCGTCGAGCGGTGCCTGCCACTGGCCGACCACATCGCCCGACGCTTCGACGGTCGGGGCGAACCCCGCGACGACCTCGTGCAGGTGGCGCGCGTCGGATTGGTCAACGCGGTCATCCGATTCGACGTGGACGCGGGATCGGACTTCGTGTCCTTCGCGGTGCCCACCATCATGGGCGAGGTCCGCCGTCACTTTCGCGACAACAGCTGGTCGGTCAAGGTTCCGCGGCGGCTCAAGGAACTGCATCTTCGCCTAGGTGCGGCAACCGCCGAGCTGTCCCAGAAGCTGGGCCGCGCGCCCACCCCGTCGGAGCTCGCAGCCGAGCTCGAAATGGACCGCGACGAGATCGTCGAGGGATTGGTGGCCGGCAGCTCGTACAACACGCTGTCCATCGACGGGGCCGGCGGCGGCACGGAGGAGGCGCCCGCGATCGCCGACACCCTCGGCGACGTCGACCTCAACCTCGACCAGATCGAGAACCGGGAGTCGTTGCGGCCCTTGCTCGCCAGCCTTCCGGAGCGGGAGCGCCAGGTGCTCTTGCTGCGTTTCTTCGAGTCGATGACCCAGACCCAGATCGCCGAGCGGGTCGGGATATCGCAGATGCACGTCTCGCGCCTGCTCGCCAAATCCTTGGCGCGCCTGCGCGATCAGCTCGAGTAGCCGCTAGGGCAGCCACCCTCGATAGGCGTCCCACGCCGCGCCGGCCGGGGGAGCGTCGTCCCGGGTGACAGTGGCTTGGATGAGTCCGTACGGCCGGTCGTCGGCGTTGAACACCTCGTTGTCGTTGGTGAGCCCGAAGGGTGACAGGTCGTAGACGAAGTGGTGCTTGTTGGGCGCGGACAGTCGAATCTCCGCGATGAACGGGTAGGCCTGCAGAACCGCCCTTCCCATTTCGAACAGTGTCTGCTGCAGGGCGCGTGACTGCACCACCGCGAACTGCTTGACCAGCTGAGCCTTGACCCCGACGTAGGTGGGTTCCCAGTCGACGTCGGTCGTGGTGAACCGCCACTGGGCGACCAGTGAGGTTGCCATCACCCGGTCGTGCGTTGGCTCCAGAACGGTGTACGGATCGGTGAGGAACCCGGCAAACTCGGAGCCGGTCGACTTGAGGATGACCATGTCCTTGAGCCCGGCGACGACGGTCTCGCCGTCGGCGTCGACGGTGATCGCGGCGGTGCGAATCTCCTGGCCCTTGCGCACCCAGGTGTGGTCGTGCTCGACCCCGTCGACCACCGCGCGTTCCCAGGCGTACTCCTCGAGTTCGACGCGGGCGCCCTGCACCGGGTCGACGTCGGCGACGAAGTGCCGGGCCAGGGCCAGACCGTAGTCCTCGACCGACAGCAGACCCTTCTCCTTGGCGTAGGCATAGGCGGTCTGCTTCTGGGTGTCGGTGGGCAGCACCGAGGATTGATCGCCCGCCAGGTGCGCGGCACTGAAATCGCCACGTAGACAAGTGGTTACGTTGACGTCGTGGATTTCGTGGCGGGGGGTGTCCCGGTAGATCCTGACCACGCGGGTCTCGGCCTTGCCGTACTGGTTGCCGCCCAGGATGATCTCGGACACCGCTCAGCTCCCTCGGTAGGTGGAATAGGCGAACGGCGAGAGCAGTACCGGCACGTGGTATTTGCCTGCCGCATCGGTGATCTCGAAGGCGACGATCACCTCCGGGTAGAACGTCGCGACGCCGAGCGCGCCGAAGTAGGCCCCGGTGGCGAAGTGCAGTCGATACACCCCCGCGGGCAGGTCGGCGCCCAACCGTGCGATGCGACCGTCGTCGTCGGTCGTCGCCGTGGCCAGGGCCTCACCGTCGCGGTCGGTGAGCGTGACGGCGACGCCGACGGCTGGGCTGCCGGTCGTCGCGTCGAGGACGTGGGTGGACAGGCTCATGTGGTCATCTTGCCTCGGCGGCGGCGGGCGGTTCGCGCAGGAGGCGTTCGAGCCGAAGCCGGTTGATCTTCGCGAGCTCGCTGCGCATGACCCGGCGCTCGGTCTCGGGGTCGTTGTGCAGGCGTTCGGTGAGGATCGCCAGCAGTTCTTCGGCCGAGCGTCCGCTGGCGCACACCAGGTACACATAGCCGAACTTCGCGTCGTATTCGGCGTTCTTGGCGGCCAGTTCGGCCTTGACGGAGTCCGCGGCGGTCGTCACCGCCGCTTGCTCGCGCGCGGAGGACGCGTTGTCGACCGTGGCGCCGATCCGTGGATGACCGTCCAGGGCGGCGTCGATCTCGGCGTCGGGCAGCTCGGCAAGCACCCGGTCGGCGCGGTCGAGCAGCGCGTCGACGTCGCGAAACGGTGCACCCGCCAGGACGCGTCGCGCCCAAATGGTGGACGAGCACACGCCGAACAGCACGTTCATCCGCTGCCGATCGCTCAGCCCGTTGAAGCCGTCCAGGCCCAGTCCGTCTCGGGACAACCCAGACATCTACTGCAGTTCGTTGAGTCGGCCGAACCGCGCTGCGGCAATCGGATTGGCGTCGGCCACCAGGTCGTCGAAGCGGTAGTTCGCGATCTTGGCGATCTCGATGAGCGCGAACGCCCGCTCGGCGGCGGGGGAGTTGTCCATCCGCGACCAGCCGTTGGTGAGCACCCGCTCGAATCGCTCGGTCTCGCGCGCACAGATGATGAGCGGGAAGCCGAAGTGCTCGCGGTACGCGCCGGCCAGATTCACGACGTCATCATGGTCGTCGTCGTCGAGGTTCGACAAGGCGACGTGGTCGACGGCCAGCGCGTGCCCGGTCTCGTCTTCGGCGCCGAGGTCGGGGAAGGCGCTGAGGAGCTCGTCCTGTTGCGCGGACGTGCCCGTCAGCACCGCGTCCTGAAAGGCCTCCCGCAGCGCGGTCGTGCCGGCGAACGGCCGCTGTTCGAAGGCGCGGTCCACCGCCCACGGCACGTCCTGCACCACGTGACCGAACACCTCCGTGAAACGGTCCTTGGTCATCGAGTTCACTTCGTCGAGGGTGATCGAACCGCCGCCGGCGACTCTCGGACCCCGCGACCCGGTGTGGAAGAACACGATGTTGAGCACGATCGCCGCGACCGCGCCGATGCTGATGCCGCTGCCGAAGATCAGGTTCAGTCCGGTGGGCATGGCCTTGGCGAGGTCGGGATAGCTCGTAACCCACAGTGCCAGAGCAAGACTGGTGGTGACGATGATCAGATTGCGATGGTCGGTGAAGTCGACCTTGCCGAGGGTCTGAATGCCGACGACGGCGACGGTGGCGAACAGCGTCAGCGCGGCGCCGCCCAGGACGGGATTGGGGATCGACGCGACGACCGCGGCGACCTTGGGCAGGAATCCCAGGATGATCATGATGACGCCGGCCGCGGCGACCACCCACCGGCTCTTGACCCCGGTGAGGCGCACCAGGCCGACGTTCTCGGAGAAGGCGGTGTACGGAAACGAGTTGAAGATGCCGCCGATCGTGGTCGCCACACCGTCGGCCCGCAGCACGTTGCCGATGTCGGAGGCCTTGACCCGCTTGCCGACGATCTCCCCGGTCGCGATGGTGCTGCCGGTCGATTCGACCGCGGTGATGAGCAGCACGATGATCATGGTCAGGCACGCGACGAAGTCGAACTTGGGCATGCCGAAGAGGAACGGCGGTGTGAAGCCGAACGCCGACGCCTGGCCGACCTTGTCGAAGGTCATGTCCCCGAGGGCGAAGGCCACCACGCAGCCGACGACGAGTCCGAGCAGCACCGCGATGGTCGCGAGGAAGCCGCGGAACAGACGCTGGATGCCCACGATGACGGCGATGGTGCCCAAGGCGTAGAGGAACCAGCGGATGTTCGTCGGATCGGGCTGGTGCGTCGCGGGGTTGGTGACCGCGTCGAGTGCTCCGACGGGCACCAGACACAGGCCGATGATGGTGATCAGAGTGCCGGTCACCACGGGCGGGAAGAACCGCAGCAACTTGATGAAGACGGGTGCGATCAGGAACGTGAAGACACCGGCGACGATCACTGCGCCGTAGACGTACAGCAGGCTGGGTGCGCCTCCGCCGTTGGCGAGGCCGATCGCGATGATCGGCGAGACTCCGGCGAACGTCACGCCTTGCAGCAACGGCAGTCGCACGCCGATCTTCCAGAACCCGACTGCCTGGATGATGGACGCGATTCCGCAGGTGAACAGGTCGGCGGTGATGAGCTTGACGAGCTGGTCGGCGGGCAGGTCGATGGCGCCCGCGATGATGATGGGCACCAGCACGGCGCCCGCGTAGAACGCGACGACGTGCTGGAACCCGTAGGTGGCGAGTTTCGGCAGCGGGAGCACCTCGTCGACGGGATGCACGCGCTTCCTGTCGGTGCTCAGCGGCGGGGCCGACCGTGGGGTGGACACCGTTCAAGAATCGGCCAGGATGATGATGTTCGCATGTCGAGAGCTCCCTTCGCGGTCGGCGTGCTGTTGGCCGCTGGCGCGGGAACGCGCTACGGAATGCCGAAAGTGCTTGCCCGACAGGGTGAGTGGCTGCGCACCGCCGTGGCTGCGCTGACCGGCGGGGGTTGTGACGACGTCGTGGTGGTGCTGGGAGCGGCGGTGGTCGACGTGCCGCCGCCCGCCCGCGCGGTGGTGGCACCGGATTGGGCGACCGGCATGGGCGCGTCGCTGCGCACCGGTCTGGCCGCGGCGGCTGCGGCGGATCTGGTGGTCGTGCACCTCGTCGACGTGCCCGACGTCGGCCCCGACGTGGTCGCCCGGGTGCTGGCGGCGGCCGCGGACTCCCGTTCGGGGCTCGCCAGGGCGACGTTCGACGGGCGTCCCGGCCACCCCGTGGTGATCGCGAGCAGGCACCTCGTGGCGCTGTCGGCGACGCTGGACGGCGACGAGGGTGCGCGGAGCTTCCTCGAGCGCACGCCGGGTGTGGTGCTCGTCGAGTGCGGTGACCTCGCGACGGGTGCCGACGTCGATCGGCG
>Ga0102593_1001784_pt1 | contig 19274 bp, 16 predicted proteins | sample AraplaCol_mMS_r2_2_FD_76862 | JGI IMG/M metagenome (GOLD analysis project Ga0102593, IMG submission 76862) | Arabidopsis root microbial communities from North Carolina, USA - plate scrape MF_Col_mMS_r2 (SPADES assembly) (version 2) | ecosystem: Host-associated > Plants > Roots > Endosphere...
GACCGGTTTCGGCATCCAGGCCGAGCTGAAGGTCTCGCTGCCGGGCCTGCCGCGCGAGCAGGCGCAAGCGCTGGTCGAAAAGGCGCACCAGGTGTGCCCGTACTCGAACGCCACGCGCGGCAACATCGACGTGACGCTGACGGTCGTCTGATCGAAGCGGGCTGAAGCACGAAGAAGCGCGGCGCGGGCATCATGCCCGCGTCGCGCGTGCCCCCTCGCTATCGAACTTCTGTTTCGGCCATGGCGTCTGCTGCTATGGCCTCGCTTCGAACACCAGGTTGAACGGCGTCTGCGTCGCGCGGCGGAAGCGGGTGAATCCCGCGTCGCGCATCACCTGGCCCAGTCGCGCCTCGCCCGCCTGCGCGCCGAGCGCCGGGCCGTTGCGCGCCAGCGATACCGGCACGCAGATCTGCGACGACGCGCCGTAATACACGCGGCCCACCGGATTGAGGTTGTCCGCGACGCTGTCGCCGGCGAAGGGCTCCACCAGCATGCAGGTGCCGTCGCGCTTGAGCGCCTGCAACGCATGGCGCGCGGCGCCGACCGGGTCGGCCATGTCGTGCAGGCAGTCGAAGAAGCAGATCAGGTCGAAGTCCTTCTCCGCATACCCCGTGGCGTCCGCCGCCTCGAACTTCGCGTTGCCGGCGCCGGCCTGCTGCGCGCGTTCGCGCGCGACGTCTATCGAGGGTGCGTGGTAGTCGAACCCGAAGAAGGTGGATTTCGGGAATGCGCGCGCCATCAGCGTCGTGCTCGCGCCGTGGCCGCAGCCGACATCGGCCGCCTTCGCGCCCTCGCGCAGCTTGTCGACGACGCCGTCCAGCGCGGGCAGCCATTCGGTCACCAGGTGCGCGTTGTAGCCGGCGCGGAAGAAGCGCTCGGTGCCATGGAACAGGCACGGATGATGTTCGCCCCATTCCATGCCCTGGCCGGTGCGGAAGTTGGCCTTGGTCTTTTCCAGCGCGTGGAAGGTCGCTTCGACGATCGAGTAGGCGCCGGGAAGATCGACCGGCCCGCCGGGATCGGCCAGGCACAGGGCCTGTTCGGCGCTGAGCGAATAGGTGTCGGTGGCGCGGTCGTAATCGACGTAGCCGCCCGCGGCCTGGTTGCCCAGCCATTCGCGGACGTAGCGTTCGTTGGTGTCGGTGCGGCGGGCGAGGTCGGCCGCGTTCATGGGTTTTTCGGCCAATGCGCGGTACAGGCCGAGCTGGTCGCCGACCAGCATGAGGGTGGCGCTGATGGCGGCACCGAGGTCGCCCACGGCGTGGCCCAGGAACTGGTTCAGGCGTTCTTCGTTGATGCTGTTCATCACTGCGTGTCCGGGAAGCGGTCCTTCCCTGGACGCACGCGGTCATGCCTGCCGCAAGGCCCCCTGGTCGTTGTTTTACAACGCGCGGACGTGGCCATGACGGCCAGTCCGGGCCGCTCGTCAGCGAAGCTCCGATTCAGGAGCCCGCGTGCCGATCAGGCCGCTTTCGGCTTCAGGTCCAGCCGCATCCGCACCAGGCCGGTGCCGCCTTCCTCCGCGCTGCGCTCGAAGCCCAGCGATTCGGCCAGCGACAGCATCGCCTGGTTGTGCTCGAACACGTCGCCGTAGACGCAATCGAGCTTCTTGCCGCGCGCCCACTTCACCAGCCGGGTCATCAGGTACCGGCCCAGGCCCATGTTCGCCACGTAATGGCTGACCAGGATGGCGAAACCGGCATCGCGGCCGTTGTCGTCCACCGTGATGCGCGCCACCGCGCCGATCAGCGCCTCGCCCGGCGGCAGCGGCTCGGCCGCGACCAGGGCGAATTCGTTCTTGGGGTTGATGCGGGTCATCCGCTCGGCCGCCTCGGGCGTCATCTCCGTCAGCGCGTCGCGCTGGATCCCGGAGGAAAAGCGCTGGCGCACCTCCTCCGGCTGGAGGAGGGAGAAGCTGGCGCGAATCGGTTCTGCGTCTTCGGGGCGGATCGGACGAATCAGTACTTCGCGCCCGTTGGGAAGACGCATCCGTTCATGCCAGGGCGGTAGTCGTTCGCGCGCGGCCATGGGCGGATATTGGCACACTGCCCGTATTCACATTCTTCACGGGGACGGACGATGGACCAGGCGGGACTGCGGGGCTGGATGGGCGGCTGGCCGGGGGTGGAGGAGTCCATCAAATGGGGCGAGGACCTGGTGTTCTCGGTCGCCGGGAAGATGTTCTGCGTGACCCGGGCGGAGGGCGGCGGGGCCATGAGCTTCAAGGTCGAGGACGACCGCTTCCTGGAGCTGACCGAACGCCCCGGCTTCGAGCCGGCGCCGTACCTGGCCCGCTCGCACTGGGTGATGGTGGCCGAACCCGGCCGCCTGCCGCCCGACGAGCTGCGCGCCTTCCTGCGCCGAAGCTACGAGCTGGTCCGCGAAAAACTGCCGAAGAAGACACAGCGCGAACTGTCCGACTGAGATGCTGGGTCCTTGCGCCGGTCCGGGCCGGCGCGTTGACGCGACACACACGCAGCCCCCGCATCAGCGGCACATGCCCCGATGCTAGACTCGCGCCGCTTTCGACGCACTCATCCGATCAATCTTTAAGGACGACGCATGGCTGGTGGTGGTGATTCGACCCGCGCGATCTTCTTCGCGCTCGGTGCCAATTTCGCGATCGCGGTCGCCAAGGGCGTGGCCGCGTTCTTCACCGGGTCCAGCGCGATGCTGGCCGAGACCGTGCATTCGCTCGCCGACTGCGGCAACCAGCTGCTGTTGCTGCTGGGCATGCGCCAGGCCAAGGCGCCGCCGTCGCCGGATTACCCGCTGGGCTACGGCAAGGCGATCTACTTCTGGTCGTTCCTCGTCGCGGTGATGCTGTTCACCGTCGGCGGCATGTTCTCGCTGTACGAAGGCATCCACAAACTCCAGCACCCCGAAGAAATCAAGCACTGGTACTGGGCTGCGGGCGTGCTTGTGTTCGGCATCGGCGCCGAAGCGGTGTCGATGCGCGCCTGCCTGCAGGAGGTCAACAAGGCACGCGGCGACCGCAGCCTGTGGCAATGGTTCCGCGAGAGCCGCCAGGCCGAACTGGTGGTGATCTTCGGCGAAGACCTGGCCGCGCTGCTGGGCCTGGTGTTCGCGCTCATCGCGATCGGCCTGACGGTGGTCACCGGCAATCCGCTGTGGGATGCGCTGGGCACCATCGCCATCGGCACGCTGCTGATCATCGTGGCGGTGTTCGTCGCCATCGAGGTGAAGGCGATGCTGATCGGCCAGAGCGTCGACCCGGCACGCCAGAAGCAGATGCGCGATTTCCTCGAAGGTCGCCCGGAGATCGCGCGCGTCATCAGCCTGATCACGCTGCAGCTGGGCAACGAGGTGATGGTGTCGGTGCAGGCGCAGATGCACGAGCGCCGCGACGTGGAAGCGCTGGTGGACCAGATCAACGTGATCGAGCGCGCGATGAAGCAGAGCTTCCCGGAAGTGCGCTGGAGCTTCTTCGAGCCGGATTGCAAGGCGGGGATGTAGGCCGCCGCGCGAACGTTCGACGCAGGCTGGGTTCCGCAAGGCGAAACCCGTCCTGCGAAGCGCTCAATCCTCGCGCTTCAGCCACTCCACGCGCCCCGCCGCCGCGGCATCCTCGCCCAGCACCTTCGCCAGCAGCGGCAGCACGCCGGCCATCGTCTGGTCGAACTGCCACGGCGGGTTGAGGATCAGCAAACCGCTGCCGTTCATGCGCAGCGGCGAATCGTCGGCGCGCACCAGCAGTTCGGCGACGAAGGACGACTTCGCCGGGAGCGTCGCCGCACGGCGGTAGAACGGCTGCAGCGAGCGGCGCAGCTTGATCGGATACCAGAACGCATACGTGCCCTGCGGCCAGCGCGTGAGCGCGTCGCGCAGCGCGCCCAGCGCGGCATCGAACTCTTCCAGCTGCGCTTCGAACGGCGGGTCGATCAGCACCAGCCCGCGGTTGATGCGCGTGGTGCCGGTGCGCGGCGGCAGCATCGCCTTCATCGCGGCGTAGCCGTCGCGTTCGTGCACGGCCACGCGCGGGTCGCGCGCGAACACCGATTCCAGCTGGCCGGCTTCCTCCGGATGCAGTTCGCATGCGGCGATGCGGTCCTGCTCGCGCAGGGCATGCGCGAGCAGCCAGGGCGAACCGGGGTAGGCGGTGGGGCCGTGGTCGTGGCGGCAGGCGCGGATGGCGGTCAGGTAGCGCGCGATGGCCGGATGCTTCGGCGCCTCGGCCATCAACCGGCCGATCCCGCCCTCGGCCTCGCCCGTGCGCTGGGCGGAGTTGCTGTCCAGCGCGTACAGGCCGCGCCCGGCGTGCGTATCGAGCGCGAACGCCGCCGCCGGCTTGGCGGTCAGGGCGTCGCACAGGGCGAGCACGGCGATGTGCTTGAGCACGTCGGCATGGTTGCCGGCGTGGAAGGCGTGGCGGTAATTCATGGGGGACGGGAATTGGGAATCGGGAATGGGGAATCGTAAGGCCGGACGCCTCACGGCGCTCGCCGGGCGTGAATGCCGGTGCGCTTAAACCGCCAGGCCGTATGCTTTTGCCATTCCCCATTCCCGAACGCCATGCGCATCCTCCTGGTAGAAGACGAACCCGCCATCGCCCAGGTCGTGCTGCATGCGCTGCGCGCCGAGGGCTTCGAGGCGGTGCACTGCCTGACCGGCGGCGAGGCGCTCACGGCGGCGAAAGGGCAGGGCTTCGATCTGGCGATCCTCGACGTCGGGTTGCCCGACATCGGCGGCTTCGCCCTATGCCGCGAACTGCGCCGCGGGCGCGACCTGCCGGTGATCTTCCTCACCGCGCAGGACGCCGAGGCCGACCGCATCCTCGGGCTGGAAATCGGCGCCGACGATTACGTGACCAAGCCCTTCTCGCCGCGCGAACTCGTGGCGCGCGTGCGCGTGGTGCTGCGCCGGTTGCAGCCGTCGGCCGCGCGCGACAACGGCGCAGCAGGCAGCGGCACGTTCGTGCACGACAGCGAAGGCCACCGCATCCGCTATCGCGGCCACGCGCTGGACCTCACGCGTTACGAATACGGCCTGCTCGCGGCGCTGTTGCAGCGTCCGGGCGCGGTGCTCTCGCGCGGGCAGCTGATGGACCGCGTCTGGGGCGATGCACTGGAAAGCGGCGACCGCACCGTCGACACGCACATCAAGACGCTGCGCGCGAAGTTGCGCGACGTCGCGCCGGACCACGATCCGATCCGCACGCATCGCGGCATGGGCTATTCGCTGGACGTCGGCTCGCCGGAGGCGGGTGCATGAAGATCGGCCTTCGCATCTTCCTGGGCTATTTCCTGATCGTCGCGATCGCCGGTTTCCTGCTCGCGCAGGTGTTCGTCGCGCAGGTGAAGCCGGGCGTGCGGCAGGCGATGGAAGACTCGCTGGTCGATACCTCCAACGTGCTCGCCGAGCTGGCGACGGACGACCTCATCGCGGGCCGCATCGACACCGGCGACTTCGCCAGGCGCGTGCGCGCGATGGCCTCGCGCGATTACGGCGCGAAGATCTGGGGCTTCGGCAAGCGCACCTCGCAGTACCGCATCTATGTCACCGACGCGCGTGGCATCGTCGTGTTCGACAGTTCCGGCCGCGACGTGGGCCGCGATTATTCGCGCTGGAACGACGTCTACCTCACGCTGCGCGGCCAGTACGGCGCGCGTTCCACGCGCAGCGATTACGCCGATCCGGATTCCACGGTGATGCACGTCGCCGCGCCGATCCGCGACGCGGACGGACGCATCGTCGGCGTGCTGACCGTCGCCAAGCCCAACCGCGCCATCGCGCCCTTCATCGAACGCAGCCAGCGCGCCGTGTGGCGGTGGGGCGCGGTGCTGCTGGGCGTGTCGCTGATGATCGGACTGCTGGCGGCGTGGTGGCTGTCGCGCCAGCTCAATGCGCTGCGCCGTTACGCGAACGCGGTGACGGCCGGCGAGCGCGCCACACTGCCGCGCACGGCGGGCGAGTTCGGCGAACTCGGCCACGCGCTGGAAACCATGCGCACGCAGCTGGAAGGCCGCCAGTACGTCGAGCAGTACGTGCACACGCTGACGCACGAGATGAAGAGCCCGCTGGCGGCGATCCGCGGCAGCGCGGAGCTGCTGGAAGGCCCGCTCGACGACGCCGACCGCACCCGCTTCGCCGCGACGATCCGCGCGCAGAGCGAACGGCTGTCGCAGATGATCGACAAGATGCTCGCGCTGGCGGCGGTCGAACATCGGCAGCGGCTGGAACATCCCGAAGCCCTGTCGCTGGCCGAGGTCGTCGGCGACGCGGCATCGCAGTGCGACACGCGGCTGTCGCAGGCGGGATTGCAGCTGCGCCTTGATCTCGCCCCGGACCTGCCGCCCGTGCGCGGCGACCGTTTCCTCCTGCGCCAGGCGGTGGTGAACCTGATCGAGAACGCGGTGGATTTCTCGCCGCGCGGCGAGGCGATCGAAGTCCGGCTGCGTGGCGACGGCGACCGCCAGCGCGTGGACGTGGGCGATCGCGGGCCGGGCATTCCCGATTACGCGCTGGCGCGCGTGTTCGAACGTTTCTATTCGCTGCCGCGCCCGGGGAATGGCAGTCGCAGCAGCGGGTTGGGATTGCCGTTCGTCGCCGAGGTCGCGGCGCTGCACGGTGGCGAGGCGTCGCTGGAGAATCGCGACGGCGGCGGGGCGGTGGCGGGGCTGGTGTTGCCGGGCTGACCCGGGCTGCACATTTCACCGCCGACTTCACTTTCACTTCACCATCCCCCCATCGTCCCTCCACGCGACGCGCCGAAGCTGGCGCCGTCCCATTCCATGGAGCTGGACCATGCGGTTGTTTGTGAAGATCGGTTTCGTCGTCGCGATGACCCTCGCGATCCTGATTCCCCTGCTGATGATCCGAGGCGTCATCAGCGACCGGCAGATGTACCGCGAGCAGGCCGTCGCCGACATCGCGCGCAGTTACGCCGGTGCGCAGTCGTTCGCCGGACCGGTGCTGGTGGTGCCGTACACCGAGGAAGTCGAGGTCGAGGAAGCCGACCAGTTCAACGTGATGCGCAAGGTGCGTCGCGCCAAGACCTCGCAGTGGATGTTCTTCCCGACCTCGCTCGACGTGCGCGGCACGCTCGCGCCCGACACCCGCAAGCGCGGCCTGCACGAAGTGCGCGTGTACGAATGGAAGGGCAAGGCGGCGGCCGGTTTCCATGCGGTGATCCCGACGCAGGGCGACAACGCCTCGCGAAAGATCGGCCGCCCGTGGCTCAGCTACGGTATCGCCGACGTGCGTGGCCTCCGTTCCACGCCGGTGCTTCACGTCAACGGTGTGGATATCCCGCTGCTGGAAGGGCAGGGATCGCGCGAAGGTTCGGGCCTGCATGTGCGGCTGGACGTGCCGCAGCCCGGCCAGACGCTGGACCTGGACACGCAGCTCGACCTCGTCCTGGGCGGTACCGAAACGCTTTCGCTCGTGCCGCTGGGCCGCACGAACCGCTTCGCGCTGGATTCGACCTGGCCGCATCCGAGTTTCGCCGGCACCTCGCCGCGGCAGGACGCCACCGCGTCGGGCTTCCGCGCGGACTGGGACATCGCGTCGGTCGCGACGAATGCGCAGGGCAAGCTCGTCGCAGGTGCCGCACTGGGCGAACTGGCGCGCGAGGAGGGCGTGAGCGTGTCGCTGATCGATCCGGTCGACATCTACACGCAGGCCGACCGGGCCACCAAGTACGGCCTGCTGTTCGTGGTGCTGACCTTCGTCGGGTTCTTCCTGTTCGAACTCATCAAGCAGCTGCCGATCCACCCGATCCAGTACGGCCTGGTCGGCCTGTCGCTGGCGATCTTCTTCCTGCTGCTGGTGAGCCTGAGCGAGCACATCCGCTTCCTGTACGCCTACCTCGCCGCGAGCTTCGCCTGCATCGGCCTGCTGGGCTTCTACCTGAGCGCGGTCCTGCGCAGCACCGCGCGCGGCCTGGGCTTCGCCGCGATGCTCGCCACGCTGTACGCCGCGCTGTACGGGTTGCTGGTGTCGGAGGACAACGCGCTGGTGCTCGGCGCCGGCCTGCTGTTCCTGGTGCTGGCCACGGTGATGGTGGTCACCCGCAAGGTCGACTGGTACCAGCTGGCCGGTGCGCGCCCGGTGGTGCGTGAGGCATGAATGAGCGCGGCCGCGGAGGAAGGATCTCCGCGGCCGCCTTCGTCGTGCCCGCATCCTCATTCGCGCCACAGCCAGGGGGCCCTAACATGTATGTCATGGACGTCAAACCCGAAACGCAACGCCCGGTCCAGATCCGCTGCTACAACGGGCTGGCCATCGAGCCCTGGCTGGGCCATCTGGCCGCGCTGCGCATCGCGGTGTTCCGCGACTGGCCGTACCTGTACGACGGCGACGAGGACTACGAGGCCGAATACCTGAAAACCTACCTGCGCTCGCCGCGCAGCGTCGCGGTGCTGGCCTTCGATGGCGACCTCGTCGTCGGTGCGTCCACCGGCCTGCCGCTGGCGGACGAGTCGGAGGAGTTCACGCAGCCGTTCTCCGAAACCTCGATTCCCACCACGGAAGTGTTCTATTGCGGCGAATCGGTGCTGCTGCCGGCCTATCGCGGCCACGGCATCGGCCACCGGTTCTTCGACGAGCGCGAAGCGCATGCGCGCAGTTACGGCGATTACGCATGGACCGCGTTCTGCGCGGTCGATCGCGAGCCGTCGCACCCGCGTCGCCCCGCGTTCCATCGTGGCAATGAACCTTTCTGGACCAAGCGCGGTTATCGCCAGCGCCCCGAACTCCGCGCGCATCTGCCGTGGCGGGAGATCGGCCAGGACGGCGAAACCGATCATTCCCTCACGTTCTGGCTGCGACCTCTGGAGCGCACCCGATGACCTTTGGAAACGAACGCGCGGCGGCGCTGAAAGTGGCCGTCGCGAAGTACACGATCGATGCGCCGGCGGATTTCGACGCCTTCGCGCGCAAGCAGGCGCAGTGGCTGGACGAGGCGAAGGCGCTGGGCGCGCGCATCGCGGTGCTGCCGGAATACCTGTCGCTGGAGCTCGCGGCGACGTTCGATGCTTCGATCAGCGGCGACCTGCATGCGTCGCTGGCGGCGACCCAGCAGCATCACGGTGCCTTCGTCGAGCTCTTCTCGCGCCTGTCGCGAGAGCGCGACATGCATGTGGTAGCCGGGACGTTCCTGGTCGACACCGGGCGCGGGCGGTATCGCAATCGCAGTTATGCCTTCGCGCCCGATGGAGCGCATGTGTGGCAGGACAAGCTGCGCCTGACCGGATTCGAGAAGAAGACGGGCGTGATCGAATCGGGCGATGAGCTGAAAGTATTCGAGACCGACGGCGTGCGCAGTGCGGTCGCGGTCTGCTACGACAGCGAATTCCCGCTGCCCGTGCGCGCGCAGTGCGAGGCCGGTGCGCGGTTGCTGATCGTGCCCAGTTGCACCGATACCGAGGCCGGCGCGACGCGCGTGCGCGTGGGCTGCCTGGCGCGCGCGCTGGAGAACCGGTGTTTCGTCGCGCAGTCGGTCACGGCCGGCGAAGCACCGTGGAGCCCGGCGCTGGACGTCAACACGGGCGAGGCGGCGTTGATCGCGCCGATGGACGTGGGCCTGCCGCACGATGGCATGGTCGTGCAGACGCGCGGCGATCAGCACTGGGCGGTGGCGACGCTGGATTTCGGCGCGCTGGAAGACAGCCGCGCGCATGCGCAGGTGAGCAACGATCGCGACTGGGCGGCGCAGTATTTCCCGAGCGTGGCGCGGGCGAAGGTGGTGCGCGCTGCGGCTTAGGTTTTAGCCCCTCTCCCCTCGGGAGAGGGGTTGGGGTGAGGGGTAACGAAGCGTCAACGTCAAACGAGCAGTGCGGTGATGCACTTCGTAGGATGGGTTTCGCCACGCGAAACCCATCGCCTCTGCGCCTGATGATGGGTTTCGCGTTGCGAAACCCATCCTACGTAGCCTTCGTAGCGTTTGTGGCCGCACCCTCAGAACAACGTAACCCCCGGCACCAGTCACAACGACAAGCCCGCCAGCGCGCTGCCGATCACCGTCGCCGCCAGCACGTCGCTGGGGTAGTGCAGCCCCAGCACCACACGCGAGGCCGCCACGCTCGCCGTGAACGGCACCAGCACCCACGCCAGCACCGGATAGTGCGCCATGCCGACGATGCTGAAAGCCACCGCATGCAGCGTGTGGCCCGACGGAAACGAGAACTCGTCCAGCGGCGCCACCCATGCATGGATGCGCCGATCCGACGCGAACGGGCGCGGGCGGCGTGTCCAGCGCTTGAGCAGCTTGTAGAGCGTCAGCGCGATTACGCCGGTCGCTGCGAGGTGCGCCGATGCCGCCAGGCCGTCCAGCCCGTCCACGACGATCAGCACGCCCATCAGCGCGTACCAGAACACGCCATCGCCGAGCCGGCTCACGGCGGCGAAGTAGGAGCGCGAGCGTCCGCGTTCGCACACGCGGTTCGCGCGCAGGCACCAGCCGGAATCGCCGGCAATGAATTTCTTCTGCAGGGAATGACGGTTCATGACGCCTCCCGTTCGGCCGTCGTGGCGAGGGTGTCGGGCGCGCCTGCGCGGCGCGCTTCCACCAGTTGCTGGAGCAACGTGTCGAAATCGGTGCTGACCTGTTCCGGGCGCAACATCGCAACCGCCTGCCGCGCCGCGGCGCGCATCGATTCGCGCAGCGCGTCGTCGGCGGCGATGCGCACGCACTTCGCGACGAAACCGGCTTCGTCGTTCGGCGCGATCGCCGCGCCGTGCACGCCGTCGCGCAGGTATTCGCGCGCCGCGCCGTAGTCGAAGGCCACCGTCGGCACGCCGCTGGCGAGCGCCTCCAGCGTGACGTTGCCGAACGTCTCGCTCAGGCTCGGGAAGACGAACAGGTCGCCGCTGGCGAAATGACGCGCCAGCGCTTCGCCGCGCTGCACGCCGCAGAAGACGAAGTCGGGGTTGTCGCGTTCGAGCTTCGCGCGTGCCGGGCCGTCGCCGATCCAGACGAAGCGCGCGTCCGGGCGCACGGTCTGGATCTGGCGGAAGGCGCGCACGGCGAGGTCCAGGTTCTTCTCGGCGGCGATGCGGCCCACGTAGACCACCAGCAGCGTGCGTTCGCCGACGCCCCACTGCGCGCGCAGCGACTGGTCGCGCCGCGCGGGTTCGAACAGCGCCGTATCGACCGCGCGCGGCAGGCGCACGACGTTGTCGAAGCGCTGCCCCTGGAGGAAGTCGGCCAGCTCGCGCGTCGGCACCAGCGTCGCGTCGGCGTGGTTGTGGAAGCGGCGCATCCAGCCCAGCGCGGCGCCGGTGAGGAAGGGCAGGCCGTAATCGCGCATGTATTCGTCGAAGCGCGTGTGGAAGCCGCTCGCGGCCGGAATGCCCAGTCGTCGCGCCGCGCGCAGCGCCGACCAGCCCAGCGGGCCTTCGGTGGCGACGTAGACGGCGTCGGGGCGGTCCAGCTTCCACGCGGCAAGCAGCCGCGACGTGGCCGGCAGGCCCAGCCGCAGGCCGGGATAACGCGGCAGCGGTGCGCCGCGCACCAGCATTTCGTGCGGGGCCGCGATGTCCTGCGCGGATTGCCGGGGGCGCACGACGTGGACGTCGTGCCCCCGCGAACGCAGGCCCCGTTCCAGCCCCTGCACGGTCAAGGCGACGCCGTTGATTTCCGGCGGGTAGGTTTCGCTGACGATCGCGTAGCGCATGCGCCGGTCCCCGGCCTGAGCAAGCCCGTTGCGCAATCGTGGCCATCAGCGGTGAACCGGCGATGGCAGCGGCATGACGCGGCGATGACGCGGCATTCGAAAAACCGCGACTGAAAACGGTTACCCGCTGTGACGCGCGTGAAAGCTCCGTGTCGCGAAATCGCCAACGCGCTCGGATTAACAAATCCCTGCCTAGAATTAACCGCTTTGACATTCCCAAGGAGTGCGCGTGCACCGACGCGAAGTGTTGCTGGCCGGCCTGTCGTGGCCCGTCTGGGAGTTGTTGGGGAGCGCGCCCGCACGCGCATGGGCGCCCGCAGGCGCGCCGGCCGCGTTCGACGCCGACACCGTGGCGAAGATGGCCCAGGCGCTGGCCGCCAAGCCCTTCGTCCCGCAGAACAAGCAATTGCCGGCCTCGCTGGAGCGCATCGGCTACGACGAATACCGAAACATCCGCTTCAACCCCGCGCAAGCGCTGTGGCGCGCCGAGGGGCTGCCGTTCCAGGCGCAGTTCTTCCACCGCGGCTTTTTCTTCCGCGACCGCGTGGACATCTACCAGGTGGCCGACGGCACGGCGACGCCGGTCGTCTACAAGCCCTCGCAGTTCACCTTCCAGGGCGTGAAGGCGCCGACGGAAACCGACCTGGGCTATGCCGGCTTCCGCCTGCACGCGCCGATCAACAAGCCCGAATACTTCGACGAGGTCGCCGCGTTCCTGGGCGCCAGCTATTTCCGCGCCGTCGCGAAGGGGCAGGCCTACGGGCTGTCCGCGCGCGGGCTCGCGCTGAAGACCGGCGGGCCGCAGGAGGAATTCCCGGTGTTCCGCGCGTTCTGGCTGGAGCGCCCGGCCAAGGGCGCCACGCAGATCACCGTGCACGCGCTGCTCGACAGCCCCAGCGTCGCCGGCGCCTACCGCTTCACGATCACGCCGGGCGTGCAGACGGTGTTCGACGCCTCGGCGCGCCTGTTCCCGCGCGTGGCGCTGGAGGAGGTCGGCGTCGCGCCGCTGACGAGCATGTTCCAGTTCGATTCGAACGATCGCGTCGGCATCGACGACTACCGTCCCGCCGTGCACGACTCCGACGGCCTGGGCATGGTCAACGGACGCGGCGAGCAGATCTGGCGGCCGTTGCAGAATCCCTCGACGGTGCAGGAAAGCGGCTTCGAGGACGTCAATCCGCGCGGCTTCGGCCTGATGCAGCGCAAGCGCGCGTTCGCCGACTACGCCGACAGCGAAGCGCATTACGAGAAGCGCCCGAGCCTGTGGATCGAACCGCAGGGCGAGTGGGGCGAGGGCGCGGTGCATCTGTTCGAGCTGCCGACCGCCGATGAGTTCCACGACAACATCGTCGCGTTCTGGCGCCCGAAGCAGCCGCTGGCCGCCGGTCGCGAACACCGCTTCGACTACCGCATGCACTGGTGCGACCAGCACAGCTGGAAGCCGGAACTGGCCACCGTCACGCGCACGCGCATCGGCGGGCTGACCTTCGGCGAGAACGCCGGCAAGGCGCGGCTGGTGGTGATCGATTTCGACGGCGGACGCCTGGAAGGCCTGGGCGACAACGCCAAGGTGAAGGCCGACGTCAGCGCATCGAAGGGCCGCATCGCCAACATCACCGCGCATCCGAATCCGGGCGCGGGCGGCTGGCGCCTGGGCTTCGAACTGGTGCCCGGCAACGAACGCAGCATCGAGCTGCGCGCGGTGCTCGGCGACGATCGCGGTCCGCTCACCGAAACCTGGCTCTACCGGTGGACGCTGTGACGGAAGTTCGCCTGCCGATGTCGAACCTTCCGCTGGGCGACGAGCTGTCGCTGCTGCCGCCCGAAACCCCCGTCGAGATGCCCGTGCAGACGCTGCGTGCCGGCGCGCTGCGCAATGCGTCGCTGCCGACCACGCCGCGCGGCATGGGGATGCGGCGACTGGCCGTCATCGGCGGCGCGGCGCTGCTGACGCTGGTCGCGACCTACCAGATCTGGTGGGTGCTGCGCGGCGGTGGCATCGACATTCTGGAAGGCATCCTGCTGGTGCTGTTCGTCGGCCTGTTCGCATGGATCGCGCAGGCGTTCGTCGGTGCGCTGGCGGGGTTCGTGCTGATCGTCGGCGGGCATCGCGCGCGGCTCGGGCTGGATGCCGAACACGCGCTGCCGGAACTGGCCACGCGCACGGCGCTGCTGATGCCGACCTACAACGAGGACCCCGAACGCCTGCTCGCGGGTCTCCAGGCGATCTACGAATCCCTGCAGGCGACCGGCCGCATGGACCGCTTCGATTTCTACGTGCTCAGCGACACGACCAAGCCCGACATCCAGGCGCACGAGGAACGCGCGTTCCATGCGCTGCGCGATCGCACGGGCGGCCACGCGAACCTGTTCTACCGGCATCGCAAGGACAACCGCGAACGCAAGGCCGGCAACGTCGCCGAATGGGTGCGGCGCTTCGGCGGCGCGTATCCGCAGATGCTGATCCTGGACGCCGACAGCCTGATGACCGGCGACACCATCGTGCGCCTGGTCGGCGCGATGGAGCGCAACACCGACGTCGCGCTGGTGCAGACGCTGCCGATGATCGTCAACGGCAACACGCTGTTCTCGCGCATGCAGCAGTTCGCCGGTCGTGTGTACGGGCCGGTGATCGCGCATGGCATCGCGTGGTGGCACGGCGCGGAGAGCAATTACTGGGGCCACAACGCGATCATCCGCACGCGCGCGTTCGCCGAGCAGGGCGGCCTGCCTGAACTGCGCGGTCCCAAGCCGTTCCGTGGCACCGTGCTGAGCCACGATTTCGTCGAAGCGGCGCTGCTGCGTCGCGGCGGCTGGGCGTTGCACATGGTGCCCAACCTCGGCGGCAGCTACGAGGAAGGCCCGCCGTCGCTCACCGACATGCTGGTGCGCGACCGCCGCTGGTGCCAGGGCAACCTGCAGCACAGCGCGGTGCTGCCGGCGCGCGGCCTGCACTGGGTCAGCCGCTGGCACCTGTTGATGGGCATCGGCCATTACTTCACCTCGCCGATGTGGGCGATGCTGATGCTGATCGGCCTGGCGATCCCGCTGCTGAAGGCGGGCCTGGGCACGGCGGCGTTCTACCTGCCGGGCTTCTCGCCGTCGGCTTACTGGCACGACCAGGATCCGGAACGCTTCCTCTGGGTCTTCATCCTGACGATGTCGGTGTTGCTTGCGCCGAAGTTCATGGGCTGGCTGACGCTGTTCTTCGATCGCGAAACGCGGCGTGGCTGCGGCGGGATGGTGCGTTCGTTCCTGAGTATGCTGCTGGAAACGCTGCTGGCTGCACTGATGGCGCCGGTGACGATGTACGTGCAGTCGCGCGGCGTGGCCGAAGTGCTCGCGGGCAAGGATTCGGGCTGGGACGCGCAGCGTCGCGACGACGGCACGCTTCCGTTCTCCGGGCTGGTGCGCAGCTATGGCGGCGTGACGATGCTGGGCGTGATCGCGGGCGTGGTGGCGTATCTGATCTCGCCGTCGCTGGCGGCGTGGATGGCGCCGGTGATCCTCGGCCTGCTGCTGTCGATTCCGATCGTGGCGTTCACGTCGTCGCGCGGGCCGGGCATGTTCCTGCGACGGTTGAAGATCTTCTCGATCCCGGAAGAGCACACGCCGCCGACGGTGCTGGTGCGCGCGGCCGAACTGCGCGCGCAGGTGCTGGAGCATGAAGCGGCGCCGGAGCCGCGGTTGTAATCATCGAAACGTAGGATGGGTTTCGTGAAACGAAACCCATCATCAGGCGCAAAGGCGATGGGTTTCGCATGGCGAAACCCATCCTGCGATTCCGTAGCCCGGGTAAGCGAAGCGCACCCGGGTCGTGCGTGACAGCTCAGACGAACTCGAGCTTCAACGCCAATCCCAGCCCGCCGATATCTTCCGGCTCGCCTTCCAGATCCGCGCGGACCAGCGGGCGCGCATCGACCCAGCGGCGCGAGACGCACACGGTGAGCGTGTTGCCATCCGCCTTCGCGTCCAGTTGCGGGATCGGGTCGGCTTCGTGCGCGCGATGCAGCAGCACCGCCAGGCGCAACAACGCGGCGAGGCGTCGCGCGGACATCAGCAGTCGATCCGGCAACGCATCGAAGGCCGCCTTCGGGATGCTGCGACGATGCGTGCGTATTAGCGCGGCGAGGAACTGCTGCTGCTGGCGCGAGAAACCGGCGATGTCGGAATGCTCGACGATGTACGCGCCGTGCACGTGGTACTGGCTGTGCGCGATCGCAAGGCCGAGTTCGTGCAGGCGCGCGGCGCGTTGCAGCATCAGGCTGTCGTCGGCGTCCAGAGACCACGCCTGCGCGACCTGTTCGAACAGGCGCAGCGCGGTGCCGACCACGCGGCGCGCCTGGCCGTCGTCGATGCCGTAGCGCTGCATCAGTGCGGCGACCGACGCGTCGCGCGGATCGTCCGCGCCGCCGCGGCCGAGCATGTCGTACAGCACGCCTTCGCGCATCGCCGCCTTGCTGACGGCCATGCGCTTCAGGCCCAGCGCGTCGAACGCGGCTTCCAGGATCAGCACGCCGCCGGCGATCACCGGGCGACGGTCGGAGGACAGGCCGGGCAGGTCGATGGCCTCGATGCGGTCGGCCTGCAGCAGGCGGTCGCGCAGGACGGGCAGGGCTTCGGCGGTCACCGCGCCCTTGGTCAGCTTCATCGCCGCGCAGATGTCGCCGATGGCCTTGTTGGTGCCCGACGCGCCCAGCGCCTCGTTCCAGCCCAGCGCGCGGTAGGTGCCGGCGAACTGCTGGAACTCGGCGGTGACCTCGGTCAGCGCTTCCTTCCATTTCTTGCGCGAGAGCTTGCCGTTCTCGAAGAAGCGCCGCGTGGTGGCGATGCAGCCCAGCTGCAGGCTTTCGCGTTCGATCGCCTCGAAGCCCGAGCCGATGATGCATTCGGTGGAACCGCCGCCGATGTCGATCACCAGGCGCAGCTCGCCCGGGCGCGCGGGCTGCGCGTGGGCGACGCCCAGGTAGATCAGGCGCGCCTCCTCGCGGCCGGCGACGACTTCGATGGCGTGGCCCAGAGCGGTTTCGGCCGGCATCAGGAACGCCTGCGGCACCGCGAGGCGGCGCACGGTGTTGGTGGCGATGGCGCGCACGCGCTGCGGCGGGATGTCGCGGATGCGCTGGCCGAAGCGCGCCAGGCATTCCAGCGCGCGCTGGCGCACTTCCGGCGACAGGCCGCCCTTGCGGTCCAGGCCTTCGGCCATGCGCACGGTTTCGCGCAGGCGGTCGACGATGCGCAGCTGGCCCAGCACGTAACGCGCCACGACCATGTGGAAGCTGTTGGAACCTAGGTCGACGGCGGCCATGAGGTCGCCATCGACGAGCGGCAGTTTGCTGGTGGGGAAGGCGTCGCTCATGCGTACATGATCCCCGGTCGGGCCCGCAGCCGTCCATTGGGACCTTGGCCTGTTGCCTTCACGCGCCCGTCCATGGCCGCGTGCCCGCCTTACGCGCCGACGTTGGCCAGCAGCGACAGCTGTGCCGAATGCGGCGTCTCGCCCGGCCCGGGCGACAGCCGCTCATAGCTGCCGTCGGGTTGCAGCGTCCACGCGCTGCAGTTGTCGGCGAGGTAGTTCGCCAGCGCCTCCTCGTACACGCGCAGCGCCAGGTCCGGCGCGAGGACCGGGAAGCCCGTCTCGATGCGGCGCAGCAGGTTGCGTTCGAGCCAGTCGGCGCTGGAGCAGAACAGGTCCGGGTCGCCGTCGTTGGCGAACCAGTACACGCGATGGTGTTCGAGGAAACGTCCGACGATCGAGCGCACGCGGATGTTCTCGGAAATGCCCGGAAGCCCCGGCCGCAGCGTGCACGCGCCGCGCACGATCAGGTCGATCTGCACGCCCGCCTGCGAGGCCAGGTACAGGGCGCGCACGACCTGCGGTTCGTTGAGGGCGTTCATCTTGGCGATGATGCGCGCCGGCTTGCCGGCCTTCGCGTGGCGGGTTTCGCGGTCGATGCGCTTGAGCACGCCCGCATGCAGCGTGAAGGGCGACTGCAGCAGTCGCTTGAGCTTGATCGTCGGCGCCAGGCCCGAAAGCTGCTGGAAGATCAGGTGCACGTCGTTGCCGATGTCCGGATCGGCGGTGAACAGTCCGAAGTCGGTGTAAACGCGCGCGGTGCCGCTGTGGTAGTTGCCCGTGCCCAGGTGCACGTAGCGGCGCAGCTTGCGGCCTTCGCGACGCACGATGAGCATCATCTTCGCGTGCGTCTTGTAGCCGACCACGCCGTACACGACCTGCACGCCGGCATCCTGCAGGCGGTCGGCGAGGCCGAGGTTGGCCTCCTCGTCGAAGCGCGCGCGCAGTTCGACCACGACGGTGACGTCCTTGCCGTTGCGCGCGGCCTGCACGAGGCTGTCGACGATCGGCGATTCCTTGCCCGTGCGGTACAGCGTCTGCTTGATCGCCAGCACGTTCGGGTCTTCGGCCGCCTGCTTGAGCAGTTCCAGCACCGGCGTGAACGCATCGAAGGGGTGGTGCAGCAGCACGTCGCCCTCGGCGACCTTCTCGAACATGCCCTCCACGCCGCTGAGCTGGCGCGGCTGGAACGGGAGGAATTTCAGGTCCGGACGCTGCACCAGGTCGTACACCTGGATGACGCGGTTGAGGTTGACCGGGCCGTTGATGCGGTACACCGCGTTCTCGGTGAGGTCGAAGTTCTCCAGCAGCGTGCGCACGATGTCGTCGGGGCACTGCTCGGCGATCTCCAGTCGCACCGCGCGCAGGTAGCCGCGGCCGACGAGCTCGTCGCGCAGCGCCAGCGCGAGGTTCTCGACTTCGTCCTCGTCCACGATGAGTTCGGAATTGCGCGTCACGCGGAACTGGTACGCGCCCTTGACCTGCATGCCGGGGAACATCTCGTCGACGAACGCCGACAGCACCGCCGACAGGAACACGAAGTCGTGCTTGCCGCCCGACACGTCCTCCGGAATCTGGATGATGCGCGGCAGCGAACGCGGCGCGCGCACGATCGCCAGATGCCCCTCGCGACCGAACGCGTCCTTGCCCTTGAGCACGACGACGATGTTCAGCGACTTGTTGAGGATCTTCGGGAACGGATGCGCCGGGTCCAGGCCCAGCGGCGACAGCACCGGCATGATCTCGTCGCGGAAGTAGTCGCGCAGCCAACGCGTCTGATCCTCGCTCCAGCCGTCGCGGTGCATCACGCGCACGCCGGCCTCGGACAGCGCGGGGCGCAGCACGTCGTTCCAGCATTCGTACTGCGAACGCACTAGGTCGGCGGCGCGCTCGTGGATATGCGCCAGCACCGTGGCCGGCGCGAGGCCATCCGGGCCCGGCGGCACGCCGAGGTCCTGCGCATGGCGCAGCGTGCCAGCGCGGATCTCGAAGAATTCGTCGAGGTTGGTGCAGGAGATGCATAGGTAGCGCAGGCGTTCCAGCAGCGGCACCTGCGGATCCTGCGCCTGCGCCAGCACGCGGAAGTTGAAGTCCAGCGCGGACAGTTCGCGGTTGAAGTACAGCGCGCTGTCGCGCAACGGATCGGTGTCGAGCGCGGCGGTGGCGTCGAAGGCGGCGGCGTTCATGGCAGAACCTCGAGGGGCGACCGGCGTGCGCGAAGTGGGTCACGTTGCCGTCCTGCGGCCGCCAGGTGGTGTTGGGTGGCGCCGACCCTTGCTGCT
>Ga0102593_1001788_pt1 | contig 19216 bp, 5 predicted proteins | sample AraplaCol_mMS_r2_2_FD_76862 | JGI IMG/M metagenome (GOLD analysis project Ga0102593, IMG submission 76862) | Arabidopsis root microbial communities from North Carolina, USA - plate scrape MF_Col_mMS_r2 (SPADES assembly) (version 2) | ecosystem: Host-associated > Plants > Roots > Endosphere...
AAATTAAAAAAAAGGAATTTTGTAGAATTTTTAAAAGGGAAAAAAAAAAAATGGGGAAAAAACAAAAAAGAAAAAAAAAAAAAAAAAAAAAAAAGGGAAAAAAGAAAACAAAGTCAAAAAGAACTCCCGATTGGAAGTGGAAGGGAGTTAGCTCGAAATACGGGAATGTTATTAGCTGCAAGGGTGCAGATACGATGTAGAATCTGAATAGCAGCATAATGAAACACAATACATCTTATTATCACATTTCGCTTTTCAAAAAGGGAACTACCTAGGATGATGTTCGGACTGAGACGAACCGATTTGCCAGGTACAAGGAGTAAAGGAGGAATCAAAGAATCTTTCTCATTCAAGTTGAGATTGGAGGATTCGATAATTCGAGTACGCAAAGGGTGAAAGCATCAATTCATAAATTCAGAATCTTGTTCATCAAACACCAGCGTGGGCATATAAAAGTGGCGTGACTGGCATCTTGTCCATTTCATCCACCGCTTCACGAAGGATAATAGTAGAGAAGCGGCCCCCGCGGGGAGAGTGAATAAGATCGATTGTAAAACAATCTGTTTTATCAAGACCCTTGACCGAGTGACAGTCTTGTCTGGCCTGTTTACACAGGAAGAGAGAATTTCTTCCCTTTCAGCACCCTGTGGTACAATGTTAGCATGGATATATACCACAGGATGAAATGACCGTCATCATTCAGGGTCAAAGTAAGCCGAACGTACTTGTTATAGTAAATGTAGAAGAAATCCGAGTAGAGCAAAGTCTGAACGATTCCAGCGAGGATGGGAACGGGCTGGAAGGATCGTTGGAAAGAGGCTTCGGTGAAATACCGGTACATCCAGTTAGGAATATAAAGAGCTCGGTACAATCCCAGTGCGGCGAGGTAATGTGTAGTAATTGTATCTGCTTCACCGGTTCGTTGTAACATGAAGAGTTGAGGGAGAATGGCTACTGATTCCAGCCAAATCGAGAACGTCCAAAGGATCTAGGTATGTAAGTGCGCGAGCTTGGTGATGGGCGATGGAAACGAAGGATAATAGGCTACGAACCTCGGAGAAACGGTAGTCGTGCGGGAAGAGAATGGCCAGGATGGCGCTGATTCCGAGAAGGTATTGGACCTTGAATGTATCGAGATTTGGGTCATGAGTTGGTTTGTAGTCATTCAGCATGAGGTAGATGATATAGCCCGAGGATCCGATGAAGAGGAGTTTGAATGTAGTCAGGTAAAGCGAGTCTGTGAAGGTCCAGAAGAGATCTAATCAATTGAGAGTGTATCCTATTAGCGACAGACTCCAGAAACCCATGGTGGTCTAGATTTCCGGAATTCTCCAACTTACCCAGGTAGCGAGTGACGAAAACCAATAGGTATAACACTTGCGACTTAAAAGATAACCCGGAACAGCTCTGCGACAAGTAATTAGTGGCGAGCGGGCGAAGGAGATGATAGTAAAGCGTACGCTGGTCGACTTCATCTTCTGCAGAAGAATGAAGATCGATGCCAGATGAGAGAAATCGGCTAGCGAAGTCAGTAAATATATCATCAAAGGGAAACTCAGAGCGACTCACCTAATAATCTGAAGATATTCATGATGTCTCGAGATCGTACTGGGAGGGGGGGGGCGAATGGGAGAAGAAGGAGGATGAAGAGGAGAAAGTAGTTGTTGACACGAAAACCAAACCAAACGGAAGGGGGACAGACTGTGCCGATCAGGTACGCGCGCGGCTCCACTTGGAATGCACATTTCATAGTATATGATACGTATAATTGTATATTATTATATGTATTATATTATGTATAAGGCTAGATAGACAGTATAGTATTAAAAGAAAGTGGATAATCAATGACATTCAGTATATAGTACACATGGTATTCCGTAACTCCATATCCTAAGTGGTCCCCCATCATAACTATAGGAAGATATTGGTATAATATTAAGATCAACGCCAATCTCCTTATCAAAAAAAAATAAAAATCAGTATAAGACTCCCCCTCCAATACTCTCATCAGCCATACGCTGAAGATGACCCTCGGCAAGTTCACTCTTCAACGCGCAGATCGAACTCTCACGATCAAGCCGATCCCAATCGCGAAGACCGGCTCTTCGAGATTTTTGTATCGAGGTCATTTGATCCAGTAACTTCTCTTTGTCCGCTTCGAGTTGTGAAAGTCGTTTTTCGGTTGTAGCATCAACTGCACTTGGTAAAGCCCGACCTCCCGGAATGATCGAGTTCAGCCCCGCAAGATAATTAGGGGATTTCGGCGTCATGGGAGATCCAGATACTGAACTACCATGACGAGGTCCTTGATATCGGTATCCGGGGCCTCCGGGCATGGGAGGTGTGAAAGATGCCCTAGGGCCGGATGGAGCGCCATGTGAAGGCATGGGATGTGGCCCACGACGCGGTCCTGAAGGACCACCTATCCAGGGGCCATCTCGTGATCCGGCACCATGTCGTGGACGAGTTGGTGCCGCTAGAACAGAGGTATTGTGAGGCCCTCGATTGTGAGGGGGAGGACCCTTCAAGCCCTGGGATGGCCCGAGTGGAGGAGTCTGGGTTAGACCTAGGTTTCTTGGTTGGGTTGGGATATTTCGACTCAGACGAGGGCCCCCAGGCTGCTGCATTTGATCGAATGATTGTTTCTTGGCTAAGCGTTCTGGACCTTCTGGACCCTTCATGTGATCAGAAATGCCTGTTTCTTGTGGGTGATCACGGCGGGGAGATCTTCCTGGGGCAAATGAAGGTCGATGGAAAGGAGACTGGTGAGCTGGTGAGCGGCTACGGCTTCGACGAGGAGGTGCACCGCCGCGGTCTCCATGGTGGAAAGGAGACGAACGTCTTGACGTCGTGTTAGATTCACTTGCGAGGGCGTGTGAAGGGGATGTTTGCCTGGAACGTGATGATGGCCGGTCTCTGCCTATATCGGCAGGCGGGTCTCGACGATAAGGCTGAGATGGACTTTGTGAACGAATTGAAGCCGGTTGAGGAGGTCTCGGGGATAATACGCGGCTGTTCCTGTCACCACTAGGGATGGTTGGGGTCATGCGCCGTGCTGTTCGAAAGTCTTGACTTCCTGGAGAGATATCGCGGGGGCGACGCGGACTACTCCGACCTCGTGATGCATCACCCGATTTCCCCTCACTATATGGAGACCGCGATCTCCACGAAGGACCAGGTGGAGGCGATCTGTTCCTATCATCTCTTCTTGGAGAGAATCTTCGAGGCGGAGACCGTCGTCGAACGAATGGGGCTTGGCCATAACCTCGTGGCTGGAAGGGAGGTGTTCGTGATCGTCGACGATACTCTATAGGTGAGCGACTTCGTGGTCGTGTAAACCCTCGATTCGGTACCCAGGTATCAGCTCGAGGACGAGATCGATTCCGTGGAGGAGAACGTCGCCGGCCATCATAGCCTCGAGATGGTGACCGGGCAAGCCGGTCAGAGGGCCGATAGCTTTCACCTCCTCTCCGGTCGTCAAATCTATTGCTGACTATTAGTATGTGACTTATATCAAGATTTCAGTTCAACAAACCTTCTGCGATCTCGATCCATTCCCAATAGACTAGACTTTTCAGGTTCACAAGGAGACTTTCAATCGTTGCGGATGAAAAGGATTCTGCCCTTGGCGGTGAGTCACTTCTACATGTGACACCTGTGGTGTTTTTAACGATTTGGAGTTGTATGGCTGTATAAAAGTATAGAATTCGCACTCCACAAGGTCGTAGTTTGAAATTGGGTCATAGAATAAAAGTACAAGTATGAATATCTAGCGCCCGTGACAATCCAAAGAGATAGAGTAAATAGAAAAAAAAAGAACTCCCCCAATCAACGCTTGCCTTTTCGCTCTTCTTCCTTGCGTAACCGCTTGCGGCTCTCTTGTGCAATCATATCACTGAGATCCTCTTGGAATCCCCACTGGGGTTGGTTCTGTTGCTGCCTCTGTGCCTCATACAGGTTTTGAAGATTCTCTTTATTTAGTCCATCCCCGGATTGAAGAGTATCCAGGTCAACAGATACCTCAACATCTCCGGGCTTCTTTCGCTTGCGTGTTTGGTCATCCACGCCCAGAACGGGTGGTTTGCCGGACGAAGAGCTGAGGTCGTACGCTCTATCACCGCCGAAGAATCCTGAGACATTCGTTTGTCGCTCAGGAATGACCTGGTAAGCACTTCTGGGGTGGACAGACTCCTCGGTCTCAGTTCCACGGTGATGTTTCCGAACATCGAATTCTCCAGAGATATTCTCGGTCGTACCGATCTCTGTCGGTACGGCTGAGGCCATGCCACTAGGTGTCTCCAGACCACTAGGGGAATGTGTCCCAGTCTCTTGTGATTCTTCGTCTTCGTCCTCCTCTTCATCCTCGTCTCCTTCCTCTTCACTTTCTTCCTCGGATTCCTCCTCTTCTTGCAATTCTCCCCAAAGATCCTTCTCAACCGGTTCTCCTTGCTGCACGTTCTGCTGAGGTTGTAGAACACCAAAGATATCACCTCCATAAAGTGGTCGGTTATGCTCATCCACAGGCGGCTTTCCGTATCCTCCTGGGTGGTAACCCCACATCGCACCGGGTGGGGGAGGCGCATTGAGACCTGGAATCTTCAAGGCGGGATAAGAAGGCGGGGGCCCATATCGCTGTTGGTTGATGAGCCATGGGGGCGGTGCACCTGGAGGCATATTGAGAGCCTCCTTCAGTTCATCACTCAATTCACCAGGATGAAGATGCTTCAGATTGGTTTCGTACTCCTTGCCTTCGTAGTAGATCTCACCGTAGCGAGTCAATTCCGGCTTGGTCTGGAAGCGGAAGAACGCCTCGTAGAGCTTCTGATAATCAATATCCAATTTTCCCATTTTCGGCTGCACTCTCTCGCGTTGTTTTTGCTTGAGAGAGGATTGTTCTTGTTTGTCTAGTGCGGCATCGCGCATTTCGGCGATTCCAGTTTCTTGAATGAATTTAGGAAGAGCGAATGGGGCTTTTTCAACACCGCGTTTCGAGGAAAGGTACTCTCGCTTCAGAGACCAGTGGGATGGAACTGGAACCACATTTCGATGCGCTTTAAGATGAATCAAGAGTCGAGGATCTGCTGCTGAAGTGTCTGTCCATTCCACAATCTCCGGTTTATGAACCATGGCCTTCAGTTCAGCCACAGATAACTTATTCAGCTCTTTGCGCTTCTTTTTTGAGATCTTGTGCTCATTTGCTTGTTCTTCGTCGGGGATTTCGTCATCGTCATCGAAGTAGATCTCTGGCTTTTCAGCCTCCTTCGTGGGGGCATCATCTCCAGCTTCGTCAAATCTATTGACGACACCCTTGTACATCTCCCATAATGGATCATCGGGCTCGGGCACAACTACGTCTGGTCCTGCAGATGGCGCATCTTCTGAAATTGGTTTGCGCGGCGGAGATGTTGTCTTGGTCTCTTGGGCATTCTCAACAGGCGCGTTGACAGCCTAGGAAGAAGGATGTGTTAGCATCTAATCAGGCACTGGTATAGGGGCATTCTCACCTCCACCTTCTGCGCCTTCTTCCGCGCTCGCCTGAGCTGATTCTTGCTTGCCTTCATAATCAGCAATTATCCGCCCTGCGGTATTCCGTGGGGAGTTGAAAGCTGCGGGAAAAAAGCTGGGTTGAGATCGAATGGAGTCGCGCGTGGATCAGTTTCCGCCGCAAATGCCAAGCTCCTACACTCACCGCCTAGCACTCTTTTTCACAAAGTGCAACAGTTTACATTGAAGGGCTTAATTAATGAATTTATGGAAGGTTCAATGGATTGATAATTCACAGGAACCATATGGTTCTTCGGTTCTGGTCTATTGTACATGTAATAAGATGGATATGGTATGCTTCAAAGAGGAATGTGCCTATAAAGCACGAACGTAGTAAAAAGAACATGAGCACGCCTCATCTCTCAATCGCCGCTCCTCCTTGTTCAGGGACACAGGGAACAGCAAAGATGTTGGGTAGGGAGTCTATGAGGGTTTCGCATCGTTGGAGGATAGATTTCGTTGTTGGTAGGGAATAGTTTATCTCTTCTTCTTGGCGGATTTCGATTCTGGGTAATCGTCAGAGGTAGCTCATCTAAGTTATGACTGAAGGATCAACTCACCTGCGGCAGTTCTCTTCTTCTTAGGTCGACCCTTTCCTCGTAATTTGGCACTGTAAAACTGAGTCAATCGAAAGTACTTCCTCGCCGGAATTGAACCACACAAACATTTGAATAGCTTCCTCTCTGTCATCCTCGGCCTCATCAAATGTCGTCAAGCCAAGGGGTTTGTATGTGTTCTGCAAGTCTCTAAATGAGACGTCTTTCTTGGGATACCATGCTGCGAGGGCTGGACCACGTAGGCGCTGTCTGAGGATCTTATTTCCGAGTCGCAGTCTTTGCGGGTTGAAATTGAGGGAGAAGATGCGGCATTGCGCCTGGGACAAGCAAAAGAGTCAGTAAGCAGCTGGCTGCATTAAATGAAGAAAAATATTACCTTAACCAACTCAAGAATTCGAGGTTGTGACATCTTCGCACGGCTTCACGGGCTGCGCGGCAATGAGAGGAGAGAGTCGTCGGTTTGTTCAAACGCGTGTGCTTCCGCATTGGTCATGTGACTCCATTTTTTCGAGGTGGGCCCGCCATGTACAGACTCAGTGCGAGACTCTCTTTCTTCTGTCGATCAACCCTGCAATGAAATGAGTTCCAAAAGAACACTGGATTCCTCCAGTAGTAAGCGTCATGGAGATAGAGAAAAGCGTCATAAGGTTTGAATCCCTTTTCTGTAAACGATGAAAAATTGACCTGCTATCATGCTCTTTCGTCTTATCTCGCTGAACTCAATAACTAAGCATATATCGCAGACAAAGCATTCGACTGGGCCTGTACCAACAGAAACAAACACCAATAAGGAGGATTTCTCCGAGGATCAGGACTCAAAAATTTGTCTTTCACAGTTAAGACAACATGTTAAGGAAGTCAAAAACAACGTGACTATCCTAGAAGCCGAGCCAGACCTCGCAACTGCAATTTCTATGCTCGATGCGGCATTAAACCGGAGAGAAAAAGCCGTACAGACTCATTCTGGGTCGGGCAAGACAGAAAAAAGCTCTGGGCTGCCGTCATTGCCACCCATTCTAGATGATCGTCTCGAAAAAGCCGTCTTCACCCACCCTGGTCAGGATAGCAATCCTGCCGTGACTTATGACCGCTTGGAGATCCTCGGAGATGCCTATATCGAATTAATAGCAACCAAGCTGGTTTGGGACAGGTTCCCAAGTCTTCCCTCCGGCAGGATATCCCAAATACGAGAATCCCTGGTCAAGAACGAGACTCTTGCAGCTTATGCTGATGCGTATGGCTTAGCCCACAAGGCAATTGTACCTCCTGGCTATGCTGACCAGGCAAAGCGATGGATTAAAACAAAAGGTGATATTTTCGAGGCCTATGTGGCGGCGGTCATTCTTTCCGATCCCATAAATGGATATAGGAATGCAGAACAATGGCTGATTGCTCTTTGGTTGCCCAAACTTGTCGATCTGGGTCTCCAGAAATCAGATTTACATTCAAAGGAGGAATTAGCCAAGCTGGTCATGGCAAAGGGCATCAAGTTAGAATACGTCGAGGAGAAATCCGCAGTGATTCCAAAAGGTACTGGTAGCCAAACATTCTTCATCGGCGTCTATCTCACTGGCTGGGGATGGGAAAAGAAGCACCTTGGCTCAGGACAGGGACCGAGCAAGAATGCGGCTGGCGACAGGGCTGCGAAAAGTGCCCTTGCAAACACATCTCTGATTTCGCAGATTAGTCAAGCGAAAAAATTATCACTTAGCAACAAATAGAGGCAGATTAATTTTATGCTTCAGTATATCGCTCTAATCACAAAAACCATCATTATATCCACGATTCATCTTGAGTACAGAATAGGATATCTCAACTTGTCAGGCAAAACATAAGATAGATACTCTAACATTTACAATAAAGTATTGCTCTTCATACGATACTATCAGAAGAAAGATGTATATAACAGTTACGACATATAAAGATAGCCCATAGGAATTCTAAATAAAAGACTTCTGAAACGTAAATATGATCTCTAAAAACTTTTATAGAGAACAAAATATTTCCTGCCAACTTTAAGTGATTAGAGATTCAAGGGATTCCCTTTTATCTACCAGTATAGAGCCTTCGATTTTTATTTGACACTTGAGGGTGTATGTAGATGAGAGTATTTATACTAAGAGTAAATCAAGGTAATCTACATTGACCCCATTTCCACGAGTTACTACCACTACTACTTGTTTAGGTAGCTAGCGTGGGAAGACGCCAATGCATATTCCCGTCGAGCTTGAGAAACTCACTTCTAAAGTACTTCTGATGTCCAACATTTTTGTCATGGGGCAAGGTATGGGATTGCATTCATATGGTTAGACAGTGGAAGCTCTGGTTCCCCCTTTCACGAAGATTCTACTGGATTTGCGGGATGAGAGGCAACTATTGATAATAGAACAAAAAAGTTGGCTGGCCACTAGTAATTATATCAGCAAGTATCGTATTTTTGGTGGTTCGCAACTTCGTTGGCGGTCTGCGAAATAAAAGTTTTGGGCAGGGAAACTAATTTAAAGCCGCTGCATCACCAGCTGGCCTTGATGATCGAGTACAATCATAGAATCGACAGAGTGAAGAAGAGGCTCTGCTTCCAACGGTTAGAGAAATATACAGATACACAATATTATTCATACGCAGTTATACCGGATGTTGTTGCTAGCACGACCGTGTGTTTGTTTCGCCTCGATATGCTACTAGAGGGGAACAGAGAATGCAGCATTGGTCAAGGCCTGCCATAACATTATCAAGTATAAGAACCTTTTGTTTGATTATAACGCTCTGGCTAATGACTGCAAAAATGAATCAGTCCTGGCGCAAGAATAGTCATCATATAACAAATCAATTTATCAGCCATATCTTGCTGTCCATCACTAGTTCGAGAGCCACGAATAGCTACCAGAGAAAAGTGTCCTTCGGGAATATTTTGAATATCAATATCCAGAGCATAAGCTCGCAGAACCTCATTGTAGCATAGCTCGTTCTATCTATGGTTCCTAGAATATTGTCTCGAATTGTTCCTGAACAACCATACCGTCTGGCTGCAATATGCTATTTAAGAAGTATTCGTCCATATCGTACCAGAGTAAGGCAATTTCTGCAGAAGTAACTGCAGAGAGAGAGGGATTTGCTACATCCTACAGGGCCAGTTCCCAAGGTAATTTGTTCTTCGTCGATTACCACAGACAGATTCTGCATTCGCGGTATTTTCGTTACAGGAAAATACCCATTAACATTGCCAAAATTTCCAGAAAGCATCCTTTATCTATATATATAGCCTTGATTGGGGAATACCAGAGGCTTTAGGTTCTTTTTTTTCTTGTATATATCTACATTTTTTATTATTTCGGGTATTCAATTGGCGTACAAGTTTCTTTTTCTCAGTAGGATATTTGTGGATTTTTTGAAATTTTATACCTACCGCTATCAGCTGATCGCGGACTTTTTCCGGGATAATAACGGATTTTTCGAGAAGAGAAAATAGGGTCAGAGGGGAGAAGACGACGGAGTAGATTAAAGCTGGTGTATTATTCTTTTTTAAAAGAAGACTGTATAGGGTAAATTCCAGTACAAGTATTGATATAGCAAATATATAGGCTAGAATATTATATTATGAGATATGAAAGCTCAAAATATACTTCTGAATTTCTATGTTATCACCACGAAAACGTCAAAAAGTCGAATGTAACTGGAATTATTGATCTTTTTGTTTTATAAGTCTGATATACCAGCCGCGATGGACTGTGAGTAACCACGTGTCCGTATACATCTCAATACAACGAGCACTTTGGAGATTACTAAAGAATATTTTTCGATGTTATCTAACCAGAGGATGTGATTATTTTCTGTTACAATTGCTAAGGGTATCTCCGCAAGTACGTAAATAAATCAACCAGCGTTTGTCTTTCAATTAGAGAAGACGAGCAGAAACCAACAAGATTTATCTACAAGAACTTTACAAATCAATACGGCGGCATAAAATAATCGAAACAACGGCCGGATGGCTAAAACCGTTTCGATAATACTGCTGTAGAATTTATATGGCTCTATAAATTCTATATAGATCCAACCAAAGTCTTCTGTTTAATGTATGATCTCTGATATGACTGGTATTTTGGAGTGTGGAAGTTGAAGTGTCTAATATGTTATTGTTCTCAGACTGCCACGGACCATTACAATCACACGATATGTTTTGTCCTCATAGACTGCCATGGAGATCTGCCAAAACTGGTCAATACTGCTCTTCATTCAAAGGGACCAGGCTCACTTACTGCAAGACCTATGTAAACAATACGGTACGCAAGGATCTAATGATAAAATTCGGTATGTGAATTGTGTCCTTCAGTCTCGGATACGAAATCCAGTATATACTGACCAGAAAGAGCTGTGCGAATGAGAAACCCGTGTGGGCAAGACGTGGTATTATTCCAGCTAGAATCTTCCATTTGTAGTGCCAGAAATAGTCAATTAATAGTCCGTGGGACCGACACCTATCTGCAAAATCATGTCAAACATTGGATATTACACCATCATAGCCCAAGGCTAGCTTGTCATGCCCATCTGTGTTCTTCTAACTGTCTGTAAGGGCTTTTGGGTCAGATACCGAAATCAAATCATCGTCAAGCATATTGAAAATAGCCACCGAAAGGACCCCTCTCTAACCTTCCATAGTAAAGAATTGAGCCAGAGAGGCTACGGTTGTAATGTACCGGATAGAGTTTCTGGTCCGATATATTGTTGATATTGCTTTCCAAGAACTGCTCGTCACAATTTCCCTCGAGAACAAGAATAATTATCTTCAATTTCACATTTGTAGAAAGCAAGACGTAATCACTGGCTCACCCAAAAGTATGTACGCGAATCACATCGAGCATCAAAGAAAGACCGAGATACAGACTAAGTATTGTTGATGGATGCAGCTATTCACTGTACTCGTGATAGTGTGTATAGACTAAAAACAGAAATGCTACTGCAATCATTACAGTAGCTGTGATACTCACAGATGTTTCAAATGCGTTTCCAAGGACCATGGCGGCCAGAATAAACAATTTAATAACAGAATATAGTAAAATTGCAGTAAGCTTCGTAACATAACGCCACGAACTTTTTACCTTGCTGGACCGATCTTATAAATTATAAATTTGTACCCCAAACAGCAACCAAACAACAATTGCTGGAACTATTGTTAGGATATTCTTCTCAAAAAAAAGATAAAATCGTATCCTCCAAAATATCTCGATTCGATTATAAATTATTAGAAAAAAAATAATTGCAAGATATATTATCGAAAGAAAGATAAATTTGAATTTGAATATAAGAATATATTGAACAGAAAAAAATTTTCTATGATACAAATATTTATAACAACTGAAATAAATATATATATAATTTAATAAATCTGTTATTATTATATTTTTTCAATCAATCAATCAATACATCAATACATCAATTATCCAGTATCTAACTCGTTATCTAATTGCTACTGCTATTCTGAAACATTTTTCCAGTTCTGCTGTTCAAAAAAAATACTAGACCTGTTTATTGGGCCGTTTGTGGGCGAACTTTTGAGAGATTGCGTATCCATAAACCGTTTACGATTGGGGCTGGATATTTAGGGGCTAGTCCAGACTGTCTAAATGTGGATCAATTTTTTCATTATTTTATACCAGTATTTTTGGCCGTTTCAAAATTACATAATTGATTATGGCAAATTACAAAAATTACAATTTCTGATTTAATATTTCAATATATATTTGAAAGATACAGTAGTTTCTGGATAATCTTATATATTTTAAATTAAATCGAAAATCAGATTGTTATTTAATTATTTTTTTGAATTACTATCCTAGTTAGAATAATTATTCTGATACTATAAATTTATATTGAATTATATTATTATATAAATTGTGAAGACTAGTAGTAGAGTTGACTAGTAGTCTTAGTAGCAGAGGGGAGTAATCCCGAATAGAAAAATAATAATTGTTCAGATTCAAATAAGATAGAGAAGATGGTTACTCTCATTTAGGCCAGGCGGTGACGGCTCTATTTATATTAATTTGACGATAGTGAATAGAAGAGTCTAGACTGCTTTGGATTTGGTCTTGAAATGCTAACCAAAATCTAACCGCAAAATTGTGAGGTTTTGATATACTTACCAAATCCAAATCCACAGATTTGCGGTTAACCAGAACCGCAATGCGGTTATTTTGCGGTTAACCGTAGCACCGTAAATATAAAAATCTTAGCTATTTTAGTAATTTTCTTGTATATATTTTGGCTTGATATTTATTAAATTTATAAAATTTTCATAAAACTGCAAATGTTGGCGGGTTTGCTCTGTTATCAAGACCGCGGTTAACTGCAAAAGCCGCTGCGGTTTTGGAATACTAACAAAAACCTAACCGCAAAATCGTGAGGTCTTGAAATAAAGACCAAAACCTCTGCGGTTTTGGTTAGGTTTTAGGTTAACCGCGGTCTTTGCGGTTTGTGCCGCAGTCTAGAAGAGTCATTTGATCGATTCTGGAGAAAAGTTGAAATTATATGATTTGAAATCAAAGAATTGCCATATAGTCAATTCTATTAGATTCTATATAGCCACTATGATAGAATAGTGATATCAGTATCGGTAGTTGTATTAATGGCTATAGCCGATAATTGCTATATTAGAGTATGGTATATAATATTCAGATAAATACTACTGTATTATTTAGACTTCGCCAAAACCCAAGGGCATACCCGAACCCGCTGCCCGAGCTCTAGGGCAAGGACATAGATTCGTGTCCTTGCCCAAGTGGGTCTCGGGTATAGGCAGAGTACGGTATACCGTATCCAAGGACAAAGGTATAGAAATTTGTCCTTGTCCGAGTAGATCTCGGATATAGACAGAATACGATATACTGTATTCTAGAATATAGATACAAATCTATATCTTTACTGTTTTTTGTCTGAAGAAATTCGGATACAAATATTCTAATAGTATCTGAAAATATCTGAAAATAGTAATTTTATAAATTTTATAAATTTTGTAGTAATTTTTAGTATTTTATTGATAATTTTAAAATAAAATATTAGAATAATTCAAAAAAAATCGTATACAACAATCTGATTTTTTTTCAAAATAAAATAAACAGTTATCAATACTAATAATATTTATAAAATATATTGTAAATACTACTATAAATACTATTATTGCTATTATTACTATTATTAGTATAAAGTTATAAATATAAATCTGATAAAATAATTTTCTATATTTTCTATATTTTCTATTTTTTTATCGGTTCTGTTCTGCAAATTTTATTGATAGAAAAAAAAAGTACTATATATACAGTATTTTTTTTATTCTAACTGATAGAATATTATAAAATATTTGATTTATATATCTATATATCAGATATATAATATAAAATCTATTATAGTATATTACCGAAAAATCTGATTATAAATCAGATTTAAAAATATCGAAATTTTATAATTTTTATTAATACTAATAAACTATATCAGAATAATTTGATAAATAATAATTACAGAATTAATTAATCTGTAAAAAATAATAGATATTATAAATCTGATATTTTTTATCTGATAGATTATATATTTTTAGTCAGTATCGAAAATAGAAATATTATTAAATATTTATATTCAGAAATAAACAGATTAAATAAAATTATAAACTAAATAATAGTATTGATCAAAAATAGTATATTTATCAAATATTTCTACTATATTTCTAATTTTTGTATATTATATATATCTAATAGAATTTTGATATAGTTGATATTATTTTTAACTATTAGAAAAATAAATTTTTGAAAAATATTGATATTCCGATCTATTTGATATATATTGCAAATATTAATATTAATATATTGAAAATTGATAGTTCTATCTGAATAGATATCTTTGATATAATAAAAAAACAATTATTAAATATAATTAGAATATATTTTTGATAAAAAAGAATTACTGATAAATTATCAAATTATTTAACTGATAAATAGAAAAACAAATCTGATAAAATAATATTTCTATTTTCTGTAAAAAAAAATATAAAAAGAAAAATCCGATTCTTCAATAATATTGCTATATATACAATAGATTATAATCTGAATAGTTATATAAATAGATATTTTCAGTTAATCTATAATTAGAAAAATAGATTACCGATAAATAAATCTGTAGAAATTTTTTAAAAAAAAAAATTATTTTTCGGCCGAAATAATTTCGGATTTTTTTTGAATAAATTCTAATTACTACTGTTGTAGTAAATCAGAAATATATATTTTGTTAATTGTTTATAATTTTTGAAATTGTTAAATATATCAAACAGTTTAAAAATTTTTTTGGTATATTCTATACAAAAACTAGTAAACAAAATATTTTTTTGACCTGTAATCAATTTAATTATAGTATAAAATACAATCAATTATTTATTCTGAATAAATTTATCAGTAATATACAAAACAGAATCTATTCTATTTTTATTAACAGTATAAAAATAATTTACTACTGTATACCGAGCAGAACTACAGAATTGATTATTTTTTCTGAATATTATACTATACTATACTATACTATATACTATACTATACTATAGTAAATATCGGCTATAGTAATTAATACAATTACCGATACCGATAGTGGTAATACCACTAATTGCTATATACAATCTAATAGAATTGAATATATAGCAATTCTTTCAGAATAGATCAGATAACTGATTCTATTTACTACTGCCAAATCAATATAAATAGAGCCGTTATTCTCCGATCTAGATAAAGAGAACTATCTTCTCTATTTTATTTCAATCTCAACAATTTAAAAATTTTCTATTTGGGACTACTTCTCTCTGCTACTAAAACTATTAGTCAATTCTACTACTAGTTTTTATAATTTTTTATTATTATCAATATTATTTTCGATATTAATATTACTGCTGATATTTATATCAGAATAGATATTCTGATCGATAATAGAAATCGAAATTATTATCAGTTTCCGAATTGATAGAAAAATTGATATTGTTGATAAAATCAGTAAAAACAAAATATAGAAAAATTTTAATTTACTGATTTGTATCTATATTAAAAATTTTATAAAAAACAGAATTGCAATTGAAATCGATATTTTTAGTATCAATATCCAGATCAGAATCAAAAATTACAGATTTTCCAGATATAGATACAGTTATATTGTTATTAAAAAAAACAATATTATTGTTATCAGTATTATTACTATTAGTATTATTATCAATATTATTATTAATACTATTATCAGTATCAGCAGCAGAAAAAAAAACAGAAAAAATAGAAATATCAACAATTATCAGAAAAAAATTATTTCTAAATTTTCTACTGTAAATAAAATTATTAATCAATATTTACAATTTCAGATTGATAAACTATATTCAATTCAGTAGAATAAACTTTATTTTGAACTGTTTTTTGAAATTGTTCTAGATCAATTCTGATATTTTCCAGAAATTTTAATCTAAATTAATTAATCAGAAAATAACTCTGAATATTATACTATACTATAATATACTATATAGTATTGAGATTCCGGAACTACTATCTTGGTAGATTACAGCCGCCGTACGGATATTCTGAATATCAGAATATCCGTATATAACCGAACGGATATATATTTATCTATTCGTATATAATACCGCTAACCGAATACAATATCAAAATATACAATTTTATTTCTCAGATTTTATATAGTAGTATATTCTACTGAGATCAATCTTCTACGGTTGGTCCGAAAAAAATTTTATCGCCGCAATTATAAACAAAAAGATCTGCTCTGTTTTTTATCAGAATAGCAAAATTCTGATTGAAGAAATCTATAAACAGATATTGCTGTTATTTTTTTTATTAATATCCAGATTGTACCAGAGACAATATTATCGGAGTACAACGGATATAAATACAAAACCGGATCGATTTGATATTTCGAATTTCGAATAAATTGTACAATTGTATCAGTTTATACTAACAGTATAACAATCGATAACAATATCAACAGATATAATTAATCGAAATATTTAGAATAATATAATATAAATATATTTTTCCGACTAAAAATAGAGAAAAAATCGGAATTCTCTATTACCGGTATCAGAAAATAAAATAGATAATATCGATCTAGAAATAAATAAAAAAAAAATATAGCCGACCGGATTCAAATATTTCCGGTCAATATTGTAATTTAAATCTAAAAAATTACTGATATCAGATATTTTTAACTGTTTACAATATTTTAATAAAATATCCAAATTTTCTGTTTTTTCAGTTCTGATACTGAACAGATTCTATTATTATTTTTTTCGATATAATCCAAAATTATCGAATATTTTTCAATAATTCTGAAAATTATATAATCGAATATATTTAGATAATAAAATAGTTTATATAGTTTATCGAAAATATAAATCTGATTACTGTAAAAATAACTATATCAGAATAGAAATTTTTGATTTTGTATCTATTAAACTAATCGATACAGAATAAAATCAAAAAATTTTTATTAAAAAAAATTAAATCTATTTATAATTATAATAGTACAGTTTTTTATAATACTATATATTAATTTCTATATAACTATAAATAGTTTTTTATCGAAATTGAATATTTTGTAATAGTTATATTAAAAAACAAAAATAAAATTATATATATCTATAGAATATTTATTAAATATATCAATAATATTTGGATTGTATACAAAAAACAATAAAATCTAGTTTTTGAAAATCTGATTATAATTTGAAAAAATTTTAAATACTAACTAATATAAAAATTTGATAAATATTTAGAAAAAACTAAAAAATAGAAAAAATTTATCCGGATATTATAGAAAAATAATCAATTATTTATAGAATATACTATCAATAAACAGAATATTATTATTGATTATAAAAATATTACAATTACAGAAAATATTTTTATTCAATTTTTTTTTATAGATATAAAAATAAATTTATAACAGAAATAGAAAAAAAAATATAAATAACCGACTATATTAAATAGAATTGTTAAATAATTTATTGTCTACAAATATAATACAATAGTTATCGATTATATTAATTGTAAATCAATTATAGATAGTAATAATTCTATAAATCTAAATACTATATCTATAATTTCAGAAAATCTTCAATCGAAATAATTTTATATAAATATTGTATATTTTTGTTACAAACAATATAAATATATATATTGTAAATACTGGATACAAAAAATACAGTTTAATCAATTAAATACAGCTGGAAAAAAATCGAAAAACTAGAAAAATCTAACAATATTGAAATATTTACTAGTTATCTAAAAAAAATTTCTACTATTCCGGAATTTTTGAATTTTCTGGATCCGTATAATTCCGGATTTCGAATCCAGATTTTGTTATTAGCTATAGAAAATTTATTATTATTCTATTGTATTATAATTGGACTATTAAAAAATACTGTAACTATTTATATACCGTTGAACAATAGAATTTTATATATTTTTATTTTTTCGAAAATATTGAAACAGATAACTGTATAATATATCCGAATATTTTAAAACAGTTTTCCAAATTTATATATCAGACAGCCGAATTCTGTATACTATAATTATAATATATATATCTATAATTCTGGAAATATAGCGAAATTATCTAAAAATATAGATTCTAGATTTTTCGAATTATTAGTTTATACTGAAAAATTTTTTTTTCAAATATCAGAATCTATAGATTGATTAAACAATTTTCAAAATAAAATTATAAAATTATTATCGAATTTATATAATCAATACTATTTCTAGTTATAATTCTATTTTTCCGGAAATTTTTGTTTTCAATTTTATAAATATTAAATAAATTGTAAAAATTTTATCGAAAAAACTGTACAATTCTATATTTTTTATTATATAAATAATCAAAAAAAAAAATTAGTTATAAATAATAAATTATTTCAATATACAGATTCGAATATCTAGAAAATTATATATTTTTATCCGGATATATTTTGAAAATTGTTACTATCTAATTTTTTTCCGGATTGATCTATTTTTTATAAAATCAATACAGAAAATATTTTTTCAATCAATATCAATATATATTTTTTGTCAGATAAAAAATTCTGTAAATAAAAATATTAGATTAAAAATCTGTTCTGTAAAAATCTAATTCAACTGTTTTCAAATTCTGAATATTATACTATACTATACTATATACTATACTATACTATATACTATACTATACTATACTATATACTATACTATAGTATATTATACTATAGTAATATCGGCTATAGTAATCAATATAATTACCGATAGTGGTGATATCATTAATCGCCATATGGAATCTAATAGAATTGACTATGTGGCAATTCTTTCAGAATTGATCAGATGACTGATCAGATAACTGATTCTATTTACTATCGTCAAATTAATATAAATAGGGCCGTTACCCCCCGGCCTAGATGAAAGGAATCATCTTCTCTATTTTATTTCAATCTGAACAATCAAAAAATTTCCTATTCGGGACTACTCCCCTCTGCTACTAAGACTATTAGTTATCCCTACTACTAGTCTTCACAGGTTATAAGCCCGGATCGCTACTGCTAATCTACTTTTTTCTATTTAGACAATCGTGAAGTTATATCTATAATTTATATCACGATATATATTATAGAATATAATTATCCAGTTGAGGAACAACTATAGTTTCTCCGATATATTACCGATATTTATCCGATATTTTACCGGAAGGTTGAACTTTATTTTAAAGTTTAATCTTATCTCAAAGTTAATCTTATCTAAGATTAATCTTATCTCAAAGTTAATCTTATCTAAGATTAATCTTATCTGAAAATCAAAACCCGATACTATTATATATATATATATATATATATATATCAACATGGCAACTCTACCTAAAATAGAGATTACCAAATTGAGTGGCACTGACAACTATACCACTTGGGCTATTAGGGCATATGCTCTATTAGTTAAAGATGATCTAGGTTTTGATAACGTGCCAGCAAATGGTGAACTACCAGCTGATTTCAATTTGAATACTATACCGATAGCTAAAAACAAAAAGGCATTAGCTATCATCAAATTGTTATATGAGGACAGTCCTTTATT
>Ga0102593_1001793_pt1 | contig 19176 bp, 20 predicted proteins | sample AraplaCol_mMS_r2_2_FD_76862 | JGI IMG/M metagenome (GOLD analysis project Ga0102593, IMG submission 76862) | Arabidopsis root microbial communities from North Carolina, USA - plate scrape MF_Col_mMS_r2 (SPADES assembly) (version 2) | ecosystem: Host-associated > Plants > Roots > Endosphere...
TCCGGAACGCATCCAGACGAACTGACGCCTCGTCATGGAGCTTCTCGAATGGCTGGCTGCCACCACGCTTGCGGTCGAGCTTCGCCGCTCCGCAACGCTCTATATGTTCGTCAATGCCGCCCATATCTTGGCGATCGGCCTCCTGGTAGGCGCCATCCTGCCGCTTGATCTCAGGCTCGCCGGTTTCTTTGGCAAGGTGCCTGTGGAGGTCGTTGCGCCATTCCTGTCCCGCTCGGCCGGTGTCGGCCTCGCCCTGGCGCTGCTCACCGGCTTCTGTCTCTTTAGCGTTCGTCCGATCGAATATGCCGCCAATCCTGCCTTTCTTGCCAAGCTGGGGCTGATCGCTTTCGGCTTTCTGAATGTGCTGGCAGTACATGCCGGGCGGGCTTGGCGAACCGCAGTCACGATCGGCATTATCCGCCCCGTTGTGCGGTTCTCCGCAACTCTCTCGGCGATCATATGGGTCGCAGCCGTCATAGCCGGAAGGTGGATCGGTTTTCTCTGAGCTAATCACCCGTCTGATGTTGCCGGGCCGCGTCCACGCACGAATTGCAACGTTGTTTCGGCGACCCGCTGGCCGAGATGGCGAGCGGTCGCGAGGTCCGCTTCGGGCGGCACGATGTCAGCGCCTTCGTCGACATTCGATTGCGCGGCTGCACCGAGCCAGAAGCCCAGCCGGTTGAGCTCCTCGTTGGAGCCGAAGGAGGAATTGTTGGCTGGCGGCAAGTCGAGATTGATCCAATGCATGCCGTGTTGGGCGGCAAACAGCGCGATCTGCATCAGGGTGGCGAGCTTGTCGCCCGCCTGAGAACCCGAATTGGTGAAACCGGCCGCAATCTTGTCCTTCCAGCGATACCCGGCCGCCATGACCGCGTGCGAACTTGCCTCCTGAAAGGACTTGAATGCGGCAGAGGGTCCGGCGACATAGGTCGGCGCGCCGAAGATGATCGCCTCCGCTGCGGCAAGATCATCCCAACGGTTCGGCGCTTCCTCCACTGTCAGCAGCAGACCGCTGACGGCAGCGACCCGGTCGATACCCGCCTTTACCGCTTCTGCCTGGCGCGCCGTATGGCCGTAGCCGCTGTGATAGACGATGGCGATACGTGTCTCTGTCATGGGGCGATCTCCTCTGATGTGAAAACGGGTGCCTGCCTCCGCAGTCGACTGCGGATGGTGTGAAATGGGCAGATTGTGAGCGTGATGCGCCCTAGTGCAGGGCGTTCTGTTCCAGATGCGCGAGCTTCTCGGGATTGCGCGTCACATAGATCGCGGTAATCCTCTCACCCTCGATCTGAAGGGCTGTGGTCTGCAGCCAGCCGTCTTCCTCGATGCTGACAAAGCCCGGCAATCCGTTGATCAAGCCGTAGTGCAGCAGTTGCGACATATGCGCGGTGAAGATCGGTGCCAGCGCGACAAAAAGCCTTGTCACCTTGTCGCGACCGATGATCGGCTTCCGCGGCGCCACTGCCTTGCCGCCACCGTCCGTATAGACGGTCGCATCCTCGGCAAGCAGCGCCTGCAATTCCTGGATATTGCCGCTGCGCGATGCCGTGAAGAAGGCAGAGGCGATCTGCATTCCGTGCTCGGGCGGCAGGGCATAACGCGGCCGCGCGCTCCGGACATTGGCCCGTGCCCGGCTGGCAAGCTGGCGGCAGGTCGCCGGTTTGCGCCCAATCGTCGCTGCGATCTCTTCGAAACCGACTCCAAAGACATCATGCAGCACGAAGACCGCGCGCTCGAGCGGCGAGAGCCGTTCCAGCGCCAGCATCAGCGGCAGCGTAACGTCGTCGACTTCCTCCTCGGCCGCGACCACGATAGGCTCCGGCAGCCACGGCCCGATATAGGTCTCACGCCGGCGCCGTGCCGATTTCAGCTGATCGAGGCAAAGCCGCGTCACGACCCGATGCAGGAAGGCGGCCGGCTCGCGGACACCGCTGCGATCGGCATCGAGCCACCGCAGGAAAGCCTCTTGCACAATGTCTTCCGCCTCTGCGACGGATCCTAGCATGCGATAGGCAACCCGCGTCAGCCGCGGGCGCAGCGGATTGAAAGCGGTAATCGCATCTCCCTCTGCCGCTGTCATCTGATCCAGCTTCGCCATTGCCGTCGCCATTTCCTTCATCTTGTCCATTCGAGAAGGCTGGACGAGATGAGGCAGCGATTTGTGACACACTGTCCAGTTTTTTGTGCAGCCTTACCGGTCGCTCACCGCCGCACGTGGATTGATCCACGGTTCCTGATTGGAGCGGGCTATCAGCTGTTTGCCGAGAATATGGTCTGCGGCCTTCTCGCCCGTCATGATCGATGGACCATTCAGATTGCCATAGGTGACATGCGGGAAGATCGAGCTGTCTGCGACCCGCAGGCCATCGACGCCGATAACCCGCGTGTCGGGGTCGACCACCGCCATCGGATCGTTCTTCGCGCCCATCCGGCAGGTTCCGCAGGGGTGATAGGCGCTTTCAAGGTGTTCGCGCAGGAAGGCGTCGATCTCATCATCTGTCTGGACCTTCTCGCCCGGCTGGATTTCCGGGCCGCGATAGTGGTCGAAGGCCTTCTGGCCGAAGATTTCGCGGGTGAGGCGCACGCAGTGGCGGAATTTCTCCCAGTCTTCGGCATGGCTCATATAATTGAAGCGCAGCACCGGATCCGCCTTCGGATCGGCCGAGCGCAGCGTGACATTGCCCCGTGACTTGGAAAGATTGTAGCCGACATGCACCTGGAAGCCGTGCGTATTGGCAGCCGCCTTGCCGTCATAGCTGATGGCGACCGGCAGGAAATGATACTGGATATCCGGTTGCTTCAGCCCCGGTGCGGAACGCAGGAAGGCGCAGGCTTCGAACTGGTTGGATGCGCCGAGGCCGCCCTTGGAAAGCAGCCATTGCGCGCCGGCGACACCCTGCCAGAACCACGGCAGCCAGGAATAGAGCGACACCGGCTTCGTCGAGATCTGCTGGAAATAGAATTCCATATGGTCCTGCAGATTGGCGCCGACGCCCGGCCGGTCGACCTTTACCTCGATGCCCATGTCCTGCAGATGGCCACCGGGTCCGATGCCTGACAGCATCAACACCTTCGGAGAGTTGAAGGCGGAAGCTGAGACGATCACCTCGCGATTGGCCTTGACGATCTCGGTTGCGCCGCCGCGCTCGATTTCCACGCCTGTGGCGCGGCCCTTCTCGATGATGATCCTGTGCGCAAAACCCTTGACGAGTTCAACGTTCGGCCGCTTCAGCGCCGGCTTCAGATAGGCGCTTGCCGCCGACCAGCGCCGGCCGCGATGGATGGTCTGTTCCATCAGCCCGAAGCCTTCCTGCTTCGAGCCGTTATAATCCTCGGTCGTCTCGAAACCAGCCTGTTTGCCGGCATCAATGAAGGCGTGAAACAGTGGATTCTTCAGCACGCCGCGCTGCACATGCAGCGGCCCGTCCGTGCCGCGCCAGCCTTCTTCTCCGCCGTGCGAATGCTCCATGCGCTTGAAATAGGGCAGCACATCCGCATAGGCCCAGCCGTTGGCGCCGAGCTCTTCCCATCGGTTGTAGTCTTCCGCATGGCCGCGCACATAGACCATGCCGTTGATGGAGGAGGAGCCGCCGATCACCTTGCCGCGCGGGGCTGTAATGCGCCGGTTGTTGAGGTTCGGCTCGGGCTCGGAAAGATAACCCCAATTATAGCGCTTCATGCTCATCGGCCAGGCAAGGGCCGCCGGCATCTGGATGAACGGCCCGAAATCCGAGCCGCCAGCCTCGATGACGATGACCGTGTTCTTGCCGTCTTCCGAAAGCCGGTAGGCAAGCGCCGAGCCTGCCGAGCCGGAGCCGACGATGACGAAATCTGCCTGTTGCATGCTGTTCCCTTTGGATTGTCGTGTGCAACGGATGCGTCGATTTTGGATGGGCTCAGTAGGGTGAGACGACTGGCCCCATGCCGACATAAACCGTCTTCAGCTCGCTATAATGTTCGAGTGCTGCCAGCGAATTCTCGCGCCCGAAGCCCGATTGCTTCGATCCCCCGAACGGAATTTCCACCGGGCAAAGATTGTATGTGTTGATCCAGAGCGTGCCGGCTTCCAGCTGATCGACGACGCGGTGCGCGCGGGTCAGATCGGCAGTGAAGACGCCGCCGGAAAGGCCGAATTCCGTCGTGTTGGCGCGCTTGATCACCTCCGCCTCGTCGTCGAAATCGAGAACGCACATGACTGGGCCGAAGATTTCTTCGCGGGCAATCGTCATGCCATCGGTCACATCGGCAAAGACGGTTGGCTGCACATAGTAGCCTTCGCCGGTCACGTGATTGGGAATGCCACCGCCGGTCACCAGTGTCGCACCCTCCGCCTTGCCCTTTTCGATATAGGACAACACCTTTTCGCGCTGCGCCCAGGACACCATCGGGCCAAGCTGGCTGGCTTCGTCCATGGGGTCGCCGATGAGGATCGCCTCGGTGCGCGTCTTCAATCGCTTCAGGAACTCGCCCTTGATCTTCTTCTGCACGAAGACGCGCGTGCCGTTGGAGCAGACCTGGCCCGTCGAATAGAAATTGCCGAGCATCGCTCCGCCGACGGCGCTGTCTAGATCGGCGTCGTCGAAGACGATCAGCGGCGACTTGCCGCCGAGTTCCATCGTCACATGCTTGAGCTGGCCCGCAGCCGCAGCAGCTACCTTGCGCCCTGTTGGTACCGAGCCAGTCAGCGACACCTTGGCGACATCAGGGTGGTTGACGAGCAGCGGTCCGGTGTCCCTGTCGCCCTGGATGACGTTGTAAAGGCCCTTCGGAAGGCCGGCCTCATGCAGGATCTCGGCGATCTTGAGCGCACCGAGCGGCGTGGTTTCAGATGGCTTGAAGACCATGGCATTGCCGGCGACCAGTGCCGGCGCGCCCTTCCAGCAGGCGATCTGCTGCGGATAGTTCCAGGCGCCGATGCCGACGCAGACGCCGAGCGGCACGCGTTTCGTATAGGCAAAATCCTGGCCGAGCGGGATATGCGAGCCATTCAGGCCGGCGGGTGCCACACCGCCGAAGAATTCGAAGGCATCGGCGCCCGAGGTCGGGTCGGCAACGATCGTTTCCTGTATCGGCTTGCCGGTATCCAGCGTTTCCAGCTCCGAAAGTTCGCGGTTGCGCTCGCGCATGATCTCGGCCGCGCGCTTCAGGATGCGCCCACGCGCCATCGGGCTCAGCGCCGCCCATTCCGGCTGCGCGCGCTTGGCGGCCGCAACCGCCTTTTCGACGATGGCGGGTGTTGCGGCATGGAGCCGGGCGATCACTTCGCCGGTTGCCGGATAGATGCTTTCGATGACGGTGCCGCCTTCATCCTCGACATATTCCCCGTCGATGAAGTGCGATGCTTTCGGCTGGGCTTTCATGTCGCTGGTCCCTGGCTTGATGTTGCTTGGTTCATGCCCCCGATACGGGCGAGTTGTGTCGTGACATAATCCTCCGTCAGGGCGATCGAGGCTGTAATGCCGATCGGCGCCGATTTCAGACTTTGCCGAATATAGAGCCCGTCGATCATCGCGGCCGCGCCTTCGGCGATGCGTTCTGCGGCATCGGCAGGGCAGAGCGACCTCAGCGGTGCCAGCAGGTTGGAGCGCAGGCGCCGGGCATAGATGACGAGGAAACGCCGTGTCTCCTCGGATCGCTGGGCTTCGGCATAGAAAGCAAGCCAGGCGGCGATCGTCTGCGGCGCAAACTGGTCGGCCTGGAAGCTGACGCGGATAATGGCTGAGACCTTTTCGCGCGGTGTCGTTGCTTCTCTCAGCGCCGTCACCGCATCGTTGCGCAACTGGCGTAGAAGGAAGCGAACCGTCTCGATCAGCAATTGCTCCTTGCTGCCGAAATAATGATGTGCGAGCGCCGGCGAGACGCCGGCCCGCCGGGCGATATCAGACATGGTGACGGTGAGCGAGCCGTGATCGCCGATCACTCGCAGTGCCGCATCCACAAGCGCCTTGCGGCGCACCGGTTCCATTCCAACCTTCGGCAAGCCAATTTCTCCCCAGAATATAAGCAACGTATTTTTGATTGACTGATCAATCAATAAAAATCTTTCGCCAGATTGATCTCGCTCATCTCTTTCCGTGTAAAATTGTTGCAGCATATCTCCGGCAATCAGGAGGTGCGCAAATGGCCAATATTTATGACGGAATGTCCGCATCCCCGCTGCGGTCGAAATGGGCCTGGTTCGCCGGTCTCGGCGTGCTGCTTCTCATTTGCGGTCTCATCGCGCTCAGCAACCTGCTGATGGCGACCGTCGCTTCGGTCTTTTATGTCGGCATGCTGATGCTGGCAGGCGGTGTCATCTATCTCGTCCATGCCTTCCAGGTGCGTGGTTGGGATCATGTGCTCTTCTGGGCGTTGAGCGGCGTGCTCTATGTGCTCGCCGGCATCTGTGCTTTCATCAATCCCATCCTCACATCTGCCGCCCTGACCCTGTTTCTGGCCATCGCGCTGCTCATCGCCGGTGTCTTCCGGCTCTTCGTCGGCATCCACATGCGGCCCCTCAAGGGCTGGGCCTGGATTGTTGCGAGCGGCCTCATCACTGCTCTCGCAGGCTTCGTGATCGCTCTTGGCTGGCCTGTCAACAGCCTCTGGATCCTTGGCCTCTTCCTGGCAATCGATCTCATCGTTCAGGGCTGGACAATGCTCGCCTTCGGCCTAGGTATCCGCTCTTGAAACTTTGGAGAGAGGCGGGCTGATGGTTCGATCCGGCCGTTTCTTTTTTGACAAGGTCATGACGGGGGACTAATGTTCCCCGCTGGAGATCGGCTTCGCAGAAGAGCCGCCTCCTGTGCTCAGGCACTTCGGCATTGGCGCTTGTCGCCTTGAGAAGCCGAAAATGGACCCCCGAGGCAGTCTCTGCCGAAATAGAATGGGAGGAGAATTCCATGCCGATGGTCACCGTTTCCATCTCACCGCTCCAGGCAGCCGGCATCCGCGATGCTGTCGATCAAGGTGGATATGCATCGAGCAGCGAAGTCGTGCGCGAGGCACTGCGACTGTGGGATGCCGCCCGCAAACTGGGCGAATACAGCAGCGAAGTCCTTGCTGACGAAAGCGCACCCGGCAGCGGCAGATGCGTCGCCGATATGTTCGCCGATCACGAAGCCGAGCATCGCCGTTCGGCCTAGCCAAGCCGTTGATTGTAAGATCAAAAAATCTAATAAGCGCGCTGCGTGCATAAGCGTTTGCGCGGTCATGAAAGTTTCACACTGACGAAAGGGTTCGTTGACCCTTCTGCTCCATTGTCCGGCCGAAAAAGAAAAGGTCACAGTGGAGATTGGCATGTCTTTGGCTGCCAGCGTCAAACCGGGTGTCGTGCGTCGTTACGCCAGCGATCAGATCGTCACCCTCGCCAAACTCGTCATTGAAAATGCGTTTCAGCCGATTGTCGAAGCCGGTACCGGCACGGTTTTCGGTTATGAATCCCTCATGCGCGGGCAGGAGCGTATCGGCTTCGAGACGCCGATCGAAATCCTGGATGAAGCCCATGAGAACGGACAGCTTCTGCAGCTCGAGCAAATGGTGGCCAGCCGAGCGCTCGCCAAATTTGCCACGCTGTCGAACTTCGCAACCGCGACGCTGTTTCTCAATCTCGATGTCCGCCTGATCCCGCTTGGCAATCGCCTTCTCGAGAGCCTGCTTCTGCAGTTGAAAACGGCCAATATCCCACCGTCCTCCGTCTGTTTCGAATTCTCCGAGCGCTTCGACAATACCAGCGTGCCCGAATTCGCCGAGCTCGTCTCGCGCCTGCGCAAGGCTGGTTTCAAACTGGCGATCGACGATTTCGGTGTCGGTCACGGCGAAATGAAACTGCTCTGCGACTATTCCGTCGATTACCTGAAGATCGACCGCCACTTCGTCGCCGATATCGATCGCAGCCCGCGCAAACGGCACCTGCTGAAGAGTATCGTCAATATGGCTCACGTCCTCGGCACCCGCGTGATCGCCGAGGGTATCGAGACGGAAGCCGAATTCATCGTCTGCCGAGATTATGGCGTCGATCTCGTGCAGGGCTGGTTCATCTCCCGCCCTTCCACGCATCTCTCGGAACTGGTGCCGGCCTTCCCGCATCTGCAGGAACTCGGCAAGAACAAGGGCACCAGCCAGTCGCTCGACGAAATCCTCATCCGCAAGCAGATCGAAATGCTGCCGACCGTCTACGAGAGCGACGCAATCGATACGGTCTTCGAGCTCTTCCGCCGCAATCCCCGCCAGGCCTATTTCCCGGTCCTGAATGCCAATGGTGAGCCGCGCGGCATCATCCACGAGCACCACCTGAAGGAATATATCTACCAGCCCTTCGGCCGCGATCTTCTGAAGAACAAGGTCTACGAGCGCGCCATATCGCATTTCGTCGAGCGCGCGCCGATTGTCGGCCTCGACAGCGACGCCGATCAGCTGATGGCGATCTTCGCCAATATGGAAGGCAGCAACTGCCTGATCCTGACCGACAACATGCGTTATGCCGGTGTCGTTTCCGCCGCCTCGCTGATCAAGGTCATCAACGAGAAGCAGCTGAAGACGGCGCAGGACCAGAACCCGCTGACGGGCCTGCCGGGCAACCGCGCCATCCGCGACTTCATGCGCCATTCCGGACGCGACGGCGATGAAGTGCGCCACTTCTGCTATTGCGACTTCGACAACTTCAAGCCCTTCAACGATGCCTACGGCTTCCACCTCGGTGACCATGCGATCTCGCTCTTTGCCGCGCTGATGCGCCGCTACTTCTTCGCCGAGCGCCATTTCCTCGGCCATGTCGGCGGCGATGACTTCTTCATCGGCGTCGTTGGCTGGACGAAGGAGGAACTGACGGAAATCCTCGATCGTCTCATCAGCGACTTCCATGATGACGTGCTCGATCTCTATTCGGATGAGGACCGCGCCGCCGGCCGCATCCGCGGGCACGATCGTGCCGGTGCGGAAGCCTTGTTCCCACTAATGCGCTGCTCGATCGGCGTACTGGAACTGTCCGAGGGTCTGGTTATCGACGACATCAATCGGGTCAGCGCCGAGATCGCCCAGGTGAAGTCGAGCGCCAAGGAGAGCGACGAAGGCCTCGTATTCCATACGTTAGGCGAGGCGAATTGACGCCTCTGCCACTTCCGGCCTTCCCAAGCTACGGACCCTGATTTATCTCCATTGCTTAGGAATAGGGAGAGCCGGTCATGTCGTTGCCGTCGCGTATGCGTTTTGTCGATGTGCCCTCGTTCGGTGGGCCGGAGGCGATGGTCATTGCGGATGGACCTGTGCCGGCGCCGTCGGAAGGTCAGATCCTTGTCCGCACCGAAGCGGTCGGCATTAACCGGCCCGATATTTCGCAGCGCCAGGGCAGCTATCCGCCGCCGAAAGATGCAAGCCCCATTCTCGGCCTCGAACTTGCGGGGGAGGTGGTCGCGATCGGACCTGGCGTGACGGGTTATTCGCTGGGCGAAAAGGTCTGCGGCCTCGCCAATGGCGGCGCTTATGCCGAGTATTGCCTTCTGCCGGCCGGTCAGGCTCTGCCCTTCCCGAGAGGGTTCGATGCGGTGAAGGCAGCGGCCCTTCCCGAGACCTTCTTTACCGTCTGGGCAAACCTTTTTCAGATGGCCGGCCTGACGGAAGGCGAGAAAGTGCTGATCCATGGCGGTTCCAGCGGCATCGGCACGACCGCGATCCAGCTCGCCAAGGCTTTCGGCGCCGAGGTCTATGCGACCGCCGGCTCGAAGGAAAAGTGTGATGCCTGCGAGAGGCTTGGCGCCAGGCGCGCCATCAACTACAGGCAGGAAGATTTCGCTGCTGTCATCAGGGAAGAAACCGGCCATGGCGTCGATATCGTCCTCGATATGATTGGCGCGGCCTATTTCGAGAAGAACATCGCCTCGCTGGCCAAGGACGGCTGCCTCTCCATCATCGCCTTCCTGCAGGGCGCGGTTGCCGAAAAGGTCAATCTGGCGCCGATCATGGTCAAGCGCCTGACTGTGACAGGCTCCACCATGCGCCCGCGCACGGCGGAGGAGAAGCGGGCAATCCGCGACGATCTTCTCTCCGAGGTCTGGCCGCTTCTGGAAGCCGGCACGGTCGCACCCGTCATCTACGAGACCTTTGCATTCGAGGATGTAGCGGCCGCTCATCGGCTGATGGAGAGCAGCAACCACATCGGCAAGATCATGCTGAAACTCGGCTGAAGTGTGTCGCACAAAGGTGTATAGCGGTTTTGCGATCGCGACACGCTCTAACTCTTTGAATCTATGCATCGGGCTTTCCGAAAATCGATTCCGATTTTCGGTTCGATGCTGTGAGCGACAGCGCTGCGCCTGTCGCAATCAGCCCGGGCAATGCCATGATGAGATAGAGCCAGCTCGCCGCAGACAATGCACCCGCAATGCCGCCCGGCTCAACCAGTCCCGTGCCGTTGGCAATGACACCGGCGAAGGCCGCGCCGAAAGCGCTGCCGAGCGAGCTTATGGTCGGGATGGCGGCTGAAGCCTTGTCCTGCTCGCTGTCGGCTACCAGCTTCAGCACCTTGGCGACGAGATGTGCCCAGCCGAGGCCGACACCAAAACCCATCATGAACATGGCGATGGCCGCCGGTGCGAGGACGATGAGGCGCGCCTCAGGGTTCTCGCGGGCAAGGAAGACGGCGAGCACGGCTGTCGCTGCGGCTTCGGTCGAACAGCCCACAATGATCGCGGCGTTGGCTTTCCTGCCGGAGAAGGAGCCGCTGAAAAAGGCCGCCACCGTCCAGCCGAGCGCGACGAGAGCCACCAGATAGCCCGAAATCAGCGGCGTTACACCGTGCAGAACCTGCAGGAAATAGGGAATGAAGATATCGCTGACGAGAACGAAGTTGAGGCCGAGCATCGTCAGATAGACACGCGATATCGGCTGGCTCAGTGTCACCGCGCCCAAGGGCAGCAACCGGTTGTTTCCCCTGCGTTCCATGACGAGCATGGCGCCGACGGCGACGATTGAAACGCCGATCAGCCCAATCTTGGCAGTCGTCAACTCGATTGTGCCAGCGGTGCAGACCAGCAGCACCGCTGCAAGCAGCAGGCAGATCTGCGCGACCGGCATTTTTGTGTGTTCCCGGTCGTCCTTGGCCTGCGGCAGGAGCCGCGGCGCCAGCACCGCCATCAATACGCCGAGCGGGACAAGCACGGCGAAGGCGTAGCGCCAGGCGCTGCCATGCGCAAAGAAGCCGCCGAGCGTCGGGCCAATGACGGTCGAAATACCCCAGATCGCCGCATAGAGCGTGGACGCCTTGGGCCAGAGCGGTTCTGGATAGACAAAACGGATGAAGGCGTAGCAAAGGGCGGCGAGTGCGCCGGTGCCAAAACCCTGCACCGTACGGCCGATCAGCACGACCGGCATTGAAGGTGCAGCCGCACAAAGCAGGCTGCCGACGCCGAAGATCACAGCCGCGATGACATAGACACTGCGCAGCCCGATAGTCCTTGGCCGCATGGCCATGAAGATCGCGCCCAATATGGTGGCGGCGATATAAAGCGTCGTGACCAGTGAAAACAGCTCCAGCCCGCCGACATCGCGCACAATGCTCGGCGCGATCGTTGCTGTAATGTAGCTTTCCACGGCAGAGATTGTCATGCCGCCGCCAAGCATCAGCGTCGCCGGCAGAAGCGTGGGAGAAAACAGCTGGAAGACGGAAGTGGTCGAGCCTGACGGTTCCAAGGCGGTCTCGGACATGATGAATCCTTGCGTTTTTCCTGACCCGTGATTATTTTCCAAGTTATGAATTGGAAAATTGCATGAGCACCGGATTAAAACAAGAGATAACTTGGAAAATATGCGCCAGTCCCCCGTCAATCGTATCCTGATCCTGTTGAAGACAGAAGGGCCGCAGCTTGCTGCTGCGCTCGGCGATGCGCTCGGTATTTCCGGCGAAGCCGCTCGCCAGCAGCTTGCGAAAATGGCGGAGGAGGGGCTGGTGGAACCCGTCAGCGTCGCCGCCAGGGGCAGGGGGCGTCCGAGCCAGCTCTGGCATCTGACAGCGGAAGGTAACAGTCATTTCCCTGACGGCCACGCCGAGCTGACTGCGACGCTGCTGACAACGGTGGTTCAGCAACTTGGCCCCGCAGCACTCGATGCCGTCATAACTGCCCGCGAAAACGAAACGCTGCAGCGCTATCGCGACGAACTCGCAGACAAGCCGGATCTTGCTGCGCGCGTGGAGGGGCTGGCCGCCATCCGCAGCCGCGAGGGCTATATGGCCGATAGCTGGCAGGAGGAGGATGGATCATTGATGCTGGTCGAGAACCATTGTCCGATCTGCGCGGCGGCAACCGCCTGCGCCGGTTTTTGCCGTTCCGAACTCGATACTTTCCGCAGCGTGCTTTCGGCCAGGGTCGAGCGCAGCGAACACATCCTGCTTGGGGCAAGACGCTGCGCCTATCGCATTACACCGCGATGACTTAGGCAGGCTGGCGCACGCCGCTGCCGCTTTCCAGATAGAGCAGGATCACGATGGTGGCGATGCCTGTCGCCGCCCCGACAAAGGCCGTGCCGGAATAATCCGTTACCGCTGTTCCGAGTGCGAAAAGGCCTGCGGCAACGCCAATGCCGATAAAGGTGTTGAGCGAGATGAGCGAACTGCCGAGACCCGGCCGGTCGGCGATGAGGTCCTGCAGATAGGTGATCGGCAGGCTGAGGATGGCAGCAGCCCCACAGGCATTGAGACCGAGCAGCGCATAGAGCTGCCAGGGTGCGGTGGCAAAGCCGAGCAGCACCAGATAGAGGCAGTAGAGCACCGAGCCGAAAGCCAATACATGCACAGTGCGGAAACGTCGCTGTACAAGCCCCCACATCATCATGAAGGGCATTTCGAGAAAAGCCGTCAGGCCCGAGAGAAAGCCGACATCGACGACGCTGCCGCCGATCTTGTGCACGACGATGAGCGGCGAAACCATGCCGCTCAGCCGCTGCAGGCCGAGCAGCAGCGACATGACGAAAACACGGATGAAAACATCGGGCGCAAAGACCCGCTTCAGTGAAGCGAAGAAGCCCGGCTGGTTGGGGATCGTTTCGCGTACCGGTCCATTGCCGGGCGCAAAGAAGAAATAGAGACAGAAGCAGATGAGGCTTGCCACCGCAGCCACGCCATAAGCCGGCGTCATCGATGGCGAAGTGACCAGCGCAAGCCCGACCAGCCCGGGCGCCACCGCCCAGGACCCCGAATAGAGTGCGCGCACTGTCGAGGTGATGGCGACCGCTTCACTGCGGACCAGCTGGTTGGTGCGCGCCCGCACGCTGGCAAAGAGCAGCGAATAGGTGGAATTGCTCATCGGCACGAGGAACAGCACCGAGAAGATGAAGACAGCGGGACTATGGATGAGCGCTATCGATCCGAAGCCGATCATACCGGCAATAGAAAGCGCAAGCACCAGCGGTCGCCTTTCCGTCAGCCTGTCCGACCATATGCCGAGCGTCAGGCTGATCGAGACATTGACGATGGCAGCAAAGAAGACCAGCGCCGAATAGGCGCCGTCACTCATGCCGAGTTCGCTGATGCCGATAATCGACTGGTAGGGAACGGTCGACGCATAGGTGAAGGCGAGCGCCACCAGCGTGACGGTTGGAATGCGGATGCGGCTGTCGCGGATGATGGAAGAGAATGAGGATGGCATGAAAACGAGTCCTGATACCCCACCTTTAGCCCCATAGCGTCCACACGGAAAACGATAGTTTGACGCACCGCCGGTCACTTCGTGTGATCGCTGTTTAGATGCTGTGATCCGCCGTCATCGGGCGCGAATTCCGTTGGCTTTCAGAGATGGAGGGGCTATGCCTCCTGCAGTCTCTTTACCCACATCCGGATCCTTGCCATGCCCAATCCCGTCCTCGTCGAAGTCACCAGGGGCCTCCTTGTCGAAAGCCGTCACAGCGGTTCTGTTGCGGTCGTGGATGGCGATGGCCGTGTCGCCTTTTCGCGTGGCGATATCGAAGCAAGTGTCTTCCCGCGCTCGGCCTGCAAGGCCATGCAGGCCCTGCCGCTGCTCGAAAGCGGCGCGGCGGATGCCTATGGCTTCGGCAACAGGGAGTTGGCGCTCGCCTGTTCCTCGCATAGCGGCGAGGATGAACATGTGGCGCTTGCCGCCTCCATGCTCTCGCGTGCCGGCCGTGACGTGGGGGCGCTGGAATGCGGCGCGCATTGGTCCTCGGACCAGAAGACGCTGATCCATCAGGCGCGCACGCTGGAGAAGCCGACGGCGCTTCATAACAATTGCTCCGGCAAGCATTCCGGTTTCATCTGCGTCTGCTGCCATCAGGATATCGATAGCAAGGGTTATGTCAGCTACGATCATCCGCTGCAGCAGCAGATCCGAGACGCCATGGGGGACCTGACGGGCGCCACACTCGGTCATGATGTCTGCGGCACCGACGGCTGCTCCATTCCGACCTATGCCGTGCCGCTGAAAGCACTTGCTCATGGCTTTGCGAAGATGGCGACGGGTAATGGCCTCGGCCCCGAACGCGCGAAAGCTTCCCGCCGGCTCATCGAAGCCTGCATGGCCGAGCCCTTCTATGTGGCCGGCACCGGCCGTGCCTGCACCGAACTGATGCAGATCGCCCCCGGACGGATCTTTTGCAAGACGGGCGCGGAAGGCGTCTTCTGCGCGGCTATCCCGGAACAGGGAATTGCGATCGCATTGAAGTGTGATGACGGCACCACGCGCGCTGCCGAGGCCATGGTTGCCGCGACGCTTGCACGCTATTTCGAGAACGGCGGCAAGGAACATGCCGCGCTGAGCGCTCTGGCAAATAAATCGATGCGCAACTGGAATGGCATCCATGTCGGTGATGTCAGGGTGACAGATGCCTTTGCCTGATCGCGCCCCGATCGCTGCCCCGATCGCTGCATTGTTATATATATAAGTTATAAAAAAATAAGAATTGCCTAATATAAATGGACGCATGTCCGGCGGTCAGTCATGTCTCTTCGCCGCGACGGAGCGCATGAATACGGTTCCTCCTGATCTGCGAGGGCAGAACATGTTCGCAGGCCGCTATTTGTGGTGGATGCTGACTGGCATCACCCTCCTGATGTTCTTTACGCTCTGCTTCGATTACTTCACCTGGCTTGCGGTCCAGCTCTCCAATTGTGTGGAAATGGCCGGCTCCTGCATGCCGGTGGTGCAGTTCATGGCCGGTACGCTGAAAACTGCAGGCGTGTGGATTGCGATCGGGATTCTGTTTGGCGCTGCGCTGCTGCGGCTGAGCTACCTTTCGCTGCTGCGGCTTTGGGGGCTGCCGGTAACCCTGTGGTTTGTGGCCTCCATGCCCTTCCTGTTGTTCGTCGCGACCGGCGAACGCCTGCAATGGGCCGCGATATCCGAAGCGCTTTCGCTGGCTTTCCTGTTTCTCGCCTCCTTCCTTGCCTATCTTGCCATTCCCTTCGAGGACGATGACACCAGGCCCCTCGGCGCCTCGACCGTCCTACGTGGCATTGTCTACGCCGCGGCCTTCTATGGCGTTCTCGCCGCTGTTGCTGAAATGAACTGGCTTTCATCGATGGTGGCTAAGCTTCTAGGCATGCCGGCGCTCGCGGCCATCATTGCCAATGTCCAGCCACGCTTCCACGAGGTACTGACGCTTGGGTTCGGCAATGTCCTGCCTGGTGTCTTCGTGCTTATGGTTTTCATCGCCGCGCTTGTCCTCAGCCTGCTGCCGCCGGGCCTTGTTCCTCCGCTCCGCCGAAAGCGGGTCAAGCTGAGGCAATTGCGACATTGAGTTCGGCGTAGGGCTGAAGCCTTTCCCTAGGCATTTCTGCGGGCACGATCAGCCCCGCCACTTCGCCTGCGGCAAGCACTGTGCAGGGTGAAACGAGATCGAATTTCTCCGCCGTCAGCAGCACATGCGTCTCCGCCGAACACCGGGCGATATGCCGCTTGATGGCCGCCTCCTCGAAATCCCCGGTCGAAAATCCGTGCACGGGATGGACGGCCGTCACGCCGAGGAAGAAGAGATCCGGCCGCAGAGCGGAGATTGCAGCCATTGCGACCGCGCCTGTCGCCACCATGGAATGCTTGTAGAGCCTGCCGCCGCAGAGGATCACCTCGGCCGTCGGGTGATGCTCCAACTCGGCGGCGATCGTCGGGCTGTGGGTGGCGATCGTGAAGGCGATGTCGCGCGGCAGGTGACGGGCAACTTCTGCCGTCGTCGTGCCGCCGTCGAGAAATACCATCTGTCCGGCCTTCACCATCTGCGCCGCCCTCGCGCCGAGCCGCGCCTTGACGTCGGAAGCGACGTCGCGGCGGGCCGTGAAGTCTGGCAGGTCGGGGGCAATGGGCAAGGCGCCGCCATGCACGCGCTTCAATAGCCCTTCCGCCGCCATCTCCCGGAGGTCGCGGCGGATCGTGTCTTCCGAAAGCTCGAAATCCTCCGCCACGCGCTTGGCGATCACCTGCCCGTCGCGGCGCAGGATGTCGAGAATAAGGGTCTTGCGTTGGCTGGTCAGCATGAATGTTCCTGCACGAAAATTTACGGAATATCGTGAATATGCACGAATTGACTCGACATTCAAGAAATATCGTGCATTTTCGCGAAATCCCGTGCATGAAGCCGGGACTTGATGGAGTAGATCATGTTGATTTTGATTGCCGGGCCTTACAGGTCCGGAACGGGCGATGACCCGACGAAGATGGCTGCCAATCTCAAGCGCCTCGAGCAGCCGTCGCACGCGCTCTTCAAGGCTGGCCATGTGCCCATGATCGGCGAATGGGTGGCATTGCCGGTGTGGAACGCTGCCGGCGGCAAGTCGGTGGGTGACGATCTCTACGAGGAAATCTTCCATCCGGTCGCAGGCAGGCTGCTGCAGCTTTGCGAGGGCGTTCTGCGCCTGCCGGGCGACTCCAAGGGTGCCGATAATGACGTCCGCATCGCCACCGAGCGCGGCATTCCCGTCTGGTATCGGCTGGAGGACGTGCCGGGTTGCGCTTGAGGCCCTGCCTCTTCTTCCCGAGACGCAGAAGAGAAAGCGCCCCGGCGTCTTTCGCCGGTCCTGAAACTCGCGCTATAAGGCTCCCCGAAAGGGGAGTCTCATTATGCACACACTCTATTTCGCACCGGGTACCTGCGCTCTCGCAAGCCTTATTGCCCTGGAAGAATCCGGCCTTTCCTTCGATACGAAGAAGGTCAATACGCGGGAGAACGAGCAGCGCTCGGAAGCATTTCTGAAGATCAATCCGAAGGGCCGCGTTCCGGCACTCGTCACCGACCGTGGCGTATTGACGGAGTCGACGGCGATCCTCGCCTACATCGCCCAGATGGCGCCGACCGCGAAACTCGCCCCGCTAGACGATCCGTTCGAGTTTGCCCGGCTGCAAGCTTTCAACGGATATATCTCTTCCACCGTGCATGTGAACCACGCCCACCGCCCGCGCGGTTCCCGCTGGGCTGATGACGAAGCTGCGCTGGAATCCATGAAGGCCAAGGTGCCGCAGACCATGGGTGAAAGCTTTGAGCTTATCGAGGCCGCCCTGTTCAGGGGGCCATGGGTGATGGGTGACAGTTATACGGTCGCCGACCCCTATCTTTTCGTCATGACCGGCTGGCTGCCGTCCGATGGCGTCGATCCCGCGCGTTTCCCGGGGATCAGCGCGCATTATGCCCGCATGCTGGAACGCCCTGCTGTTCAGCGCGCGCTGGCACGTGAAAAGGCCTGAGCACGGTAAGCAGATATCAGCTTCTTCGGCGCCCGGTACGTCCAGGCGTCGATCAGCCGTTGCTTGAGTTCATCGTCGCCGATGGCGGCGATCCGCACGGGCAGGTGCGGCCAGCCGACATAATGGTTCGTCTGAAAGTAGATGTCTGGCGCCATCGTCAATAGATGTTCCTTGTGGTCGATCGGGATCGAGATCACCACCGTTTCGTCGTTCTTGACCGCGACGAAGCTTTTGCCCCCGACCTTCAGCGCCAGGTTGCCATAAGACGTGCTTTCCTCGATGCCGGAAAGGCCAGCCTCCTTTGTCAACCGCTTCAATCGCGCCAGAATGCTCGCTATGCTTTCCATCGTAATGTCCGCCCTGAATCGTCCCCGGGCAGATTCTATCATATGTTCAGGCGCATTTCTCTAGTTGTCGTTGCAGGGGGCGTCCGGGCGCGGGGACCGGCAGCGGCAGGTCGGCAAGCTCCCGCTGCGACATCGAGGCGATATCCGGGTGATCGAGAAGATCGTCACCCCTGTCATATTCGCTTTGCGGAACCCTGGAGACAGGGTTGGATTGGTTCAAGAAAAACTTCAGCAACGACATCTTGCTCTCGCTTTCTGAGGGCGCAGCTCGGCTTTTGGCGCAATGGATTTCAGTTGGCCGCGCGTCCAATCTAGTTATGGAATGGATATCGGCGTCCAATGATCGCAATATCAGCCGCGAACGCTTGCTTTTCAATTGAGATTACCGGTTTCCTGCTATAGGAAAACTATATGAGAAATCTCAGCTCCGTGCATCTCAATGGCCTTCGCGCACTGGAAGCCGTCGGTCGGCTTGGCTCGCTTCAGGCGGCTGCAGATGAACTTGGCGTTTCCGTTGGCGCTGTCAGCCAGCAAGTCATCAAGGCCGAAGCCCAGCTTGGCCGACTGCTCTTCGAGCGCACGCCGAAGGGCATGCTGGTAACGGAAGCCGGCGCACCTGTCCTTGCCGCCCTGAACGAGGGCTTCCTCCGTATTTCGGAAGCCGTCTCGATGGCGCAGAGAAAGGACGAATGCATCCTGACCATCTCGGTCGCGCCGGTTCTCGCCGCCCGTTGGCTGGTCTGCCGCCTCGACCGGTTCATGGAGCGCCACCCGGAAATCAACCTGCGCCTCGATGCGACGACGAGGCTCATCAATCCGGCCGCCTCCGATATCGATGTCGCGATCCGCGTCGGCAAGGGTCAATGGCCCGGCGTGAGGATCGAGCACCTTCTGGATCAGCAGGTCTTTCCCGTCTGCTCTCCGCAGATGGCCGCGAAACTGAAGAGGCCGGCCGATATCCTGAAGCTCCCGGCTGTCATCGATGCCCATGCCATGTTCACATGGGATGTCTGGATGCAGGCGGCCGGCCTATCCGGTGCCCCGCCCGCAGTACGCCACAGCTTCAACGATGCCTCGCTTTGCCTCGATGCGGCGATTGCCGGGCAGGGCGTGATGCTTGCCTGGCAGACGCTTGCGGGCTTTTCCCTGCAGGAGGGCCGGCTGGTCGCACC
>Ga0102593_1001800_pt1 | contig 19061 bp, 15 predicted proteins | sample AraplaCol_mMS_r2_2_FD_76862 | JGI IMG/M metagenome (GOLD analysis project Ga0102593, IMG submission 76862) | Arabidopsis root microbial communities from North Carolina, USA - plate scrape MF_Col_mMS_r2 (SPADES assembly) (version 2) | ecosystem: Host-associated > Plants > Roots > Endosphere...
GCTCGTTCATCGTCACGTTCTTGAGCGCCGTGATGCGCTTGCCCTTTTCCATGTCCAGCACGCGATCCACCAGCAGGAACGGGTAGCGGTGGGGCAGCAGCTTGAGGATTTGATGGATATCGAGCGTCGTCGTCATGTTTTCTGTTCCTGCATCGTCTTCACTTTTTCTGGGGGGCCTTCTCCAGCGCCTTCAGTCGTTCGCGCAGGCTGTGCAACTGCTTGAGCGTTGCAGCATTTTTTTCCCAGCTCGCATTGTCGTCGATGGGGAACATGCCGGTGTACTGCCCGGCCTTGTGGATCGAACGCGTGACCACCGTGGCGGCAGACACATGAACGCCGTCGGCTACCGTGAGGTGGCCCAGCACGATGGCGCCGCCGCCAAAGGTGCAGTGCGCGCCGATGGTGGCGCTGCCCGCCACGCCCACGCAGCCGGCCATGGCAGTGTGCTTGCCGACGCGCACGTTGTGGCCGATCTGGATCAGGTTGTCGAGCTTGACGCCATCTTCGATGACCGTGTCGTCGAGCGCGCCGCGGTCGATGCAGGTGTTGGCGCCGATCTCGACGTCGTTGCCGATGCGCACCGCCCCCAGCTGCTCGATCTTGACCCAAGTGCCCTGGTGCGGCGCCAGGCCGAAGCCGTCGGCGCCGATCACCACGCCGGGATGCAGCAGGCAGCGCTCGCCGACCACGCAGTCTTCGCTGATCGTCACGCGCGACTTCAGGACAGTGCCCGCGCCGATGCGTGCGCCCCGCTCCACCACGCACAATGCGCCGATTCGCGCCGTCGCGTCCACTTGCGCTTCGGGATGGATCACCGCGGAAGCATGGATGCGGTCGGCCTCGGGGCGCGCATGGTGCGCCTTCCACAACTGCGTGAGGCGCGCGAAATAAAGATAGGGATCAGCAGCGACGATGTACGCCCCGCGTGCCGCCGCGGCTTCGCGCATGGGGGGCGAGACGATCACGCAAGCGGCCTTGGAGGCCGCCAGTTCCTGCTGGTATTTGGGATGGCTCAGGAAACTGAGCGCATCGGGCCGTGCATTCTGGAGCGGCGCAAGCCGCTCGATGGACAGCGCCGCGTCCCCGTGGAGCTCGCCCCCCAGGGCGCTGACAATGGCTCCGAGCTGCAGTGACACGCCGGGTTCGCGGCGTTACTTGCCGCCCGTTGCCGAAGAAGGCGCCGACGCGTTCAGCGCCTTGATCACCTTGTCCGTGATGTCGTGCTTCGGATTGATGTAGATCGCTTCCTGCAGGATCGCGTCGTACTTTTCAGCCTCGGCCACCTGCTTCACCACGCGGTTGGCACGCTCATAGACCTGCTGCAGCTCTTCGTTCTTGCGCGCATTGAGGTCTTCCTGGAACTCGCGGCGGCGGCGCTGGAAGTCGCGGTCCTGGTCGACCAGTGCACGCTGGCGCGAAGTGCGCTGGTTTTCGGACAAGGTGGGCGCCTCGCGCTCGAATTTTTCGGAGGCCGTCTTCAGCGCCTCCCCCTGCGCCGTGAGATCTTTCTCGCGCTTGAGGAATTCCGCCTCCAGCTTGGCTTGCGCGGCCTTGGCCGGCTGGGCTTCACGCAGAACGCGGTCCGGATTCACGAATCCGATGCGAAAGGTCTCCTGCGCCTGGGCCGCCGGCGCGGCAACCAGTGCGAATGCAGGAATCAACAACGCGCCCGCGGCGGCGCGAATCAAATGCTTCATTTAGAAAGACGTTCCAATCTGGAATTGCAAGCGCTGGATTCTATCCTTCGGGATCACGATCAACCCGGTATTCGGATCCAGCACTTCCTTCTGGGATTTGATGGGGAAAGCGTAGGCAAGACGCAGCGGGCCCAGCGGCGAGATCCAGCTGATCCCCAAGCCGACCGAGGCGCGCAGCTTCTTCTGCGCCTTGTACTGCTCGTCTGTCAGGCCTTCGGCGCGCGAGCCGAACACGTTGCCAACGTCGAAGAAGCCGTAAAGCCGCAGCGTGCGGTCGTTGCCGGCGCCGGGGAACGGTGTGCTGAGCTCGGCATTGAAGACCGCCTTCTTGGTGCCGCCCAGAGCGGCACCTTCGGTCTGGCCAATCAGCGGCACGTCTTTCGGGCCCAGCGAATTCTGCTCGAAGCCGCGGATTGAACCCAAGCCACCGGCGTAGAAGTTCTTGAAGATCGGGTAGACCTTGCCGCCCAGCGGCTTGGCATAGCCCACGTCCGCGTTGATTGCAAAGGTGTATTGCTTGTTGATCGCGAAGAACTGCTGGTACTGGTAGTTCGTCTTGATGTACTGCATGTCTCCGCCAACGCCCAACTCGAGGTTGGCACGCTGCAGGCGCCCGGTGGTCGGAACCAGCGCGCTGTCGCGATTGTCACGGCCCCAGCCGACGGTCAGCGGCACGCCCCACACGCTCTTCTGATCGCACTCGGTCACGAACAGGCCGGTCGCATCCTTGTTGCACTGGAAGTAGCGCAGGTAGGACGCCGGCGTGAAGAGCCCCGAGAACGAGGTCGAAGTGTTCGGATCGAACGCGTAGCGCTCGAGGCCTGCGCCGAAGAAGACCGTGTCGACTTCGCTGAACGGCACGCCAAAGCGGATCGAAGCACCCTGGTTGACCAGCTTGTAGTCGCCGTCGACGTTGGTCGAGTACGGGCGCGTTGTCGTGTGGTAGACGCTGATGGTGCGCGAGATGCCGTCCTTGGTGAAGTACGGATCCGTGGTGGTCAGCGACAGCGTACGGTTGTACTTGCTGGTGTTGACCTGTACGCCGAGGAAGTTGCCCGAACCAAAGACGTTCTCCTGCGAGATACCGAAGGTGAGAGCCACCTTTTCCGCGCTGGAGTAGCCAGCACCGAGCTGAAGGCTGCCAGTGGGCTTTTCGTTCACGTTGACGACGAGGTCGACCTGGTCGGGCGAACCCGGGATCTCCTGGGTCTCGACGTTCACTTCGGTGAAGAAGCCGAGGCGGTCCACGCGGTCGCGTGAGAGCTTGATCTTGTCGCCGTCGTACCACGAAGCCTCGAACTGGCGGAACTCGCGCCGGATCACTTCGTCGCGCGTCTTGGCGTTGCCGCCCACGGCAACACGGCGCACGTAGACGCGTCGCGAGGGCTCGGCCTGCAGTGTCAGCGTCACGCGGTTGTTCACGCGGTCGATTTCGGGGCGAGCCTGCACGCGCGCGAACGCATAGCCGAAGGTGCCGAAGTAGTCGGTGAAAGCCTTGGTGGTTTCCGTGACCTGCTCGCCGTTGTAGGGCTCGCCGGGCTTGATGCTCACGAGGGACTTGAACTCTTCTTCTCGGCCGAGATAGTTGCCGTCGAGCTTGACGCCCGCCACCACGAACTTTTCGCCTTCGGTGATGTTGACGGTCACCGACAGGTCCTGGCGGTCCGGCGAAATGGCCACCTGCGTGGAATCGATGCGGAATTCGAGATAGCCGCGCGTGATGTAGTACGAGCGCAGCGTTTCCAGGTCGGCGTTGAGCTTGGAGCGCGAGTACTGGTTGGACTTGGTGTACCAGCTCATGAAGCCGCCGCTGTCCTGATCGAACAGGCTCAGCAGGGTCGATTCGCTGAACGCCTTGTTGCCGACCACGCGCACTTCGCGAATGCGGGCGGAGTCGCCTTCGGTCACGGTGAACGTGAGGTTGACGCGGTTGCGCTCGATGGGCGTGACCGTGGTCACGACCTGTGCGTTGTAGAGGTTCTTGCTCACGTACTGGCGCTTGAGCTCCTGCTCGGCACGGTCGGCCAGCGCCTTGTCGTACGGGCGGCCGTCGGCCAGGCCGACTTCGCGCAGCGCCTTCTGGAGCGCGGCTTTTTCGAATTCCTTGGTACCGACGAAATCGACGTCGGCGATGGTGGGCCGCTCTTCGACGATCACCACCAGCACGTTGCCATTGACGTCGATGCGCACGTCCTTGAACAAACCCAGATCGAACAGCGCGCGAATGGCAGCTGAGCCGCGTTCGTCGCTGTAGGTGTCGCCTACACGCAGCGGCAGCGATGCGAAGATCGTGCCGGGCTCGACCCGCTGCAAGCCCTCGACGCGAATGTCGCGCACCGTGAAAGGCTCGACGGCCCAAGCTGCCGTGGCCGCCAGCGCGCTGGCCACCACCGCGGCAACGCTACGCAGGCGAAAGCGACTGAAGTTTGTGTTCATCTGTGAATTGGGCCGGCGCGGAAAGGGCCAGCAGAAAGTTAACCAAAGAGCCGCGTGACGTCGTTGAAAAGTGCGACCGACATCATGACCAGCAGCAAGGCGACACCGCCGCGCTGCAGCCGTTCCATCCAGGCGTCAGAGACGCTCCTGCCGGTCAGGCCCTCCCAAAGATAATACATCAGGTGCCCCCCATCGAGGACCGGCAGCGGCATGAGATTCAGCACGCCAAGGCTCACGCTGATCAGCGCGAGGAACACCAGGTACTGCGTCAGGCCGAGGCTCGCGGACTTGCCCGCATAGTCCGCGATCGTGAGCGGCCCGCTCAAATTCTTGAGCGACGCCTCGCCGAGCACCATCTTGCCCATCATGCGGACGGTAAGCGCAGAGACCTCCCAGGTGCGCACGATGCCGTGCCAGACACCATCGATGGGACCCTGCCGAACCGTAACCATTTCTGGCGGCGCACCGACGTACGCACCGATGCGCCCGACCTTCGCGGCGCCCTCTTCGCGCAGTTCGGGCTTCACTTCAAGCTGGACTGGCTGGCCGCCGCGCTGAACCTGCCAGGTCTGCGCGCGAGGCTGGTCGCCATCGATCGAGGTGCGGATCACCTCCCGCAATTGCTGCCCGTCGACGATGGCCGCGTTCCCCACGGCGCGAACCAGGTCGCCGCTGCGAAGGCCCGCGCGTTCCGCAGCGCTGCCGGCCATCACCTGGCCGATCTCGGGCCGCGTCAATGGCGCGATGACGCCGATCTTGCGGAACATCTGCGGATCGGCATCCTTGGCTTCCATGCGGCTCAGCGGCAGCACGATCTGGCGCGCGGCCTTGCCGCCCTCTCCCGCGATTTCAAGCGTGAGATCGCGGCCGTCGAGTGCGCCGCGGATCATGCGCCAGCGCAGGTCCTCGAACGATTGCACGGGCTCCAGGCTGCCGTCGAAGCCCGCGCGGGTGACGTGCTCGCCACCGCGCAGGCCGGCGGCTTCCGCGAGCGAGGCCGCAACCGGGCGGGCCAGCTTGGCGACGGGCTCGTCCACGCCGATCCAGCTGACGACCGTGTAGAGCACCACCGCAAGCAGCAGGTTGGCTATGGGACCTGCGGCAACAATCGCAGCACGCGAGCGCAGCGGCTGCGTGTTGAATGCACGCTGGCGCTCTTCCGGCGCGACCGGCCCTTCGCGCTCGTCGAGCATCTTGACGTAGCCGCCGAAAGGAAACAGGCCGATGACGAATTCGGTTTCCTGGCCCGGATGCTGGCGCTTGGGCTGCCAGCGGTAGAGGGTCTTGCCGAAGCCCACCGAGAACCGAAGGACCTTGACGCCGCACGCCACCGCGACCCGGTAGTGGCCATATTCGTGCACGGCAATGAGGACGCCGAGTGCAACCACGAAAGCGATGACGGTGAGCATCCGGTTCCTCTATCGACGGGAAGGGTCAGGCCGCGAAGCGCAGCGCCGCGGCGTTGGCGGCCGCGCGCGCGCTGGCATCGAGCGCCAGCAGGTCGGCCAGCGATCCGGGCTTTGAGGGCGCAACAGCCTCCAAAGTTTCCATGTTGACCGCATGAATGCGGTCGAATCGCAGGCGCCGATCAAGAAAGGCTTCGACCGCGACTTCGTTGGCCGCATTGAGTACCGCCGTGGTACCGGGTGCCGCGCGCAGCGCGTGCCAGGCGAGGCCCAGGCCCGGGAACAGCGCCGCATCGGGGGCGTCGAAGCTCAGCGCCGCCATCTGGCGGAAGTCCAGGCGCCCTGCTCCGCTTTCGATGCGCTCGGGCCATGCCAGGCCGACGGCGATGGGGACGCGCATGTCCGGGGTGCCGAGCTGCGCGATGACCGACGCATCGGTGAACTGCACCATCGAATGCACCACGCTCTGGGGATGGATGACCACCTCGATCTGCTCGGGCAGCACGCCGAAAAGGTGGCGCGCCTCGATCACCTCGAGCGCCTTGTTCATCATGGTGGCGGAATCGACCGAGATCTTGCGGCCCATGACCCAGTTCGGATGGGCGCAGGCCTGCTCGGGCGTGACCGAGCCGAGAGTGTCAGGCGCGCGCGTGCGGAACGGCCCGCCCGATGCGGTCAGGATGATCTTGTCGATGCGGCGCGACCAAGTCGACGGATCCTCCGGCAGCGACTGAAAAATGGCCGAGTGTTCGCTGTCGATCGGCAGCAGCGTGGCGCCGCCTTCGCGCACGGTGCGCATGAACAGCTCGCCACCGACCACCAGGGCTTCCTTATTGGCCAGCAGCAGGCGCTTGCCGGCGCGGGCGGCGGCCAGGCAGGGGCCCAGACCCGCGGCACCGACGATGGCCGCCATGACGGCATCGACCTCTTCGTGAGACGCTATCTTTTCAATAGCGTCCGTGCCGCTCAGTACCCGCGTAGGAAGATTGTTCTGCTCCAGCTTTTCTGCCAGTTGCACCGCATGCGCCGGGCTGGCCATGACCGCGAACCGGGGAAAAAACCGCGCGCACTGCGCCAGCATTTCGTCGACCTTGGTCGAGGCGGACAGCGCAAAAACCTCGAAGCGTTCGGGGTGCCGCGAAATGACATCGAGCGTGCTGACCCCGACCGAACCGGTCGAACCCAGCACCGTGATGCGTTGTTTGGGTGTGTTCACAAGGAGGCCAGCATCATTGCAATGGGGAGTGCCGGCAAGAGGGCATCCACGCGGTCGAGCACGCCGCCGTGGCCCGGCAGCAGGCTGCTGCTGTCCTTGGCGCCGGCGCTGCGCTTGATCAGCGATTCGACGAGATCGCCGACAACGCTCATCGCCGCCAGAAACACCACGCCCACGAGCAGCAGCCACCAGCCGCGTTCATGCAGCCGGGTATAGAGGCTTGCCACCGTGGCGCCGGCCGCCTTGTCGGCCCATACCCAGGCAAAGGCCAGCACCACCACGCCAGCCATGCCGCCCCACACGCCTTCCCAGCTCTTGCCCGGGCTGATGGTGGGCGCGAGCTTGCCGCGCGTGAACTTGAGGCCGAAGGCGCGGCCCGCGAAATATGCGAAGACGTCCGCCACCCAGACCAGCACGAGAATCGAAAGCAGGAAGTTGATGCCGACCACGCGCGCCTGCACGGCGGCGAGCCACGCCACCCACAGCGCCAGCAAGCCACCCACCAGGCGCAGGCCGCGCGGAATGCGCGGCCAGCCCGGCACCGCCACCCGCAGCAACGCCGCCCCGCCAAGCACCCAGGCGGCGCTGGCCACCAGCCACATGAGCAACAGCGGCTGAGCGAGCAATCCGAGCCACCATGAAAGCGCGCACAGCACGACCGTTTCGATCCCGAGGAACACCGACAGCCGCTGGCTGTAGCCGTTGAGGCGGCCCCACTCCCAGGCCGCCGCGCCGATCAGCACCAGCATGACGCAGGCGAAGGGAACGTGGGACGGATAGAAGAGCGCCGGCAGCAGGATCGCCAGCAGGACGATGGCCGTGAGGATGCGTTGTTTGAGCATGCGGCTGGAGTTGTCGGGCCGTGAAGGCCCTCAGGCCATCTGGCGATCTGAAGTGGAATCGCCGCCGGCCGTGACCTGTGCGGAAGTCTTGCCGAACCGCCGTTCGCGAGCCTGGAACGCGGCGATGCCGGCGTCAAGTTCGGCTTCGTCGAACTCGGGCCAGAGCTTGCTGCTGAAGAAAAGCTCCGCGTAGGCGCTCTGCCAGAGCAGGAAATTCGACAGTCGCTGCTCGCCGCCGGTACGGATGAGCAGATCGGGATCGGGCACGTGCGCCAAGGCCATGGCGCGGTCGAGATTGGCTTCGGTGAGCGGCTCGCCCTGCTCCATCAGCTTGGCGGCGGCGCGTGCAATGTCCCACCGGCCGCCATAGTTGAAGCAGACGTTGAGAATGAGCTTGGTGTTCGGCGCCGTGGCTTCCTCGGCATCGACCAGGCCCTGCACCATTTTCTTGGAGAGCCCGGCCCGTTCACCGACGAAATGCAGCCGCACACCGTCGCGGCTCAGCTTGGGCACCTCGCGTGCGAGTGCACCGACCATGATTTCCATCAGGCCCGAGACCTCTTCGGGCGGACGGTTCCAGTTTTCCGACGAAAACGCGAAGACCGTGAGAATGCCCACCCCGCGATCCACGCAGGCCTTGACGCAGCGCCGCAGCGATTCGACACCCTGCTTGTGTCCCGCCACGCGAGGCAGGAAGCGCCGCGTCGCCCAGCGCCCATTGCCATCCATGACGATGGCAATGTGGCGGGGAACCTGCGGCAAGGAGGAGGCCATGCGCAGCTTCAAACGGCCATGATCTCCGCTTCCTTGGCCGCGACCAGGCGATCGATTTCCGCGATGTGGCGGTCCGTCACCTTCTGGATCTCGGCTTCGGCGCGTTTCTGGTCGTCCTCGGAGGCGAGCTTTTCCTTGACCAGCTTCTTGACCGCTTCGTTCGCGTCGCGGCGCAAGTTGCGCGTGGCGATCTTGGCGGTTTCGCCTTCGTTGCGGACCAGCTTGGTCATTTCCTTGCGGCGCTCTTCGCTCATGGCCGGAAGCGGCACGCGGATCAGGTCGCCCATCGAGGCCGGGTTCAGGCCCAGGTCGCTTTCGCGAATGGCCTTCTCGATCTTGGCACCCATGCCTTTTTCCCAGGGCTGGACGCTGATCGTGCGCGAGTCGAGCACCGACACGTTGGCCACCTGGCTCAGCGGGACTTGCGAGCCGTAGTAATCGACATGGATCGAGTCGAGCAGCGCCGAATTGGCGCGGCCGGTACGAATCTTGGTGAGGTTGTTCTGGAACGCAGCGAGCGACTGGTTCATCTTCGCATCGGTCGTGCTGCGAATTTCTGCAATGGTAGTGGTCGTCATCTCAATACTCCTCAGGCATGCACCAGCGTGCCTTCGTCCTCGCCCATGACGACGCGCTTGAGCGCGCCGTTCTTGAAGATCGAGAACACCTTGATCGGCAACTTCTGGTCGCGGCACAGGGCAAAAGCCGTGGCGTCCATGATGCCGAGATTTTGCGCGATTGCCTCATCGAAGCTAAGCGTCGAATAGCGCGTTGCATCGGGGTGGGTCTTCGGGTCCGCGGAATAGACGCCATCGACCTTGGTGGCCTTGAGCACCAGCTCGGCACCGATCTCGGCGCCGCGCAGCGCGGCGGCAGTGTCGGTGGTAAAGAAGGGGTTGCCGGTGCCCGCGGCAAACACGACGACCTTGCCTTCTTCGAGATACTGCAATGCCTTGGGCCGCACATAAGGCTCGACCACCTGCTCGATGGCGATGGCAGACATGACGCGCGCCACCAGACCCTGCTTGTTCATGGCGTCGGCCAGTGCCAGCGAGTTCATGACCGTGGCCAGCATGCCCATGTAGTCGGCCGTGGCGCGGTCCATGCCGACGGAGCCTCCCGCGACACCGCGGAAGATGTTGCCGCCGCCGATCACGACCGCAAGCTCCACACCCATGTTCACCACCTCGGCGATCTCTTCGACCATGCGAACGATGGTGGCGCGATTAATACCAAAGGCATCGTCTCCCATTAACGCCTCGCCCGACAGCTTCAACAAGATTCGCTTGTGGGCTGGGCGGGGATCAGACATGGGCAATTTCCTTACTTGGGGTTGGCGGGGCGAGTGTAGAACGAGGCGGTGAAAAAGCGGCGGCACACACAGGCGCACCGCCGCTTTGGGGCGTAACAGTTTTTACGCGGCGGCCTTGGCGGCAGCAACTTGGGCTGCAACTTCGGCGGCAAAGTCGTCGACCTTCTTTTCGATGCCTTCGCCGACCACATAAAGGGTGAAGCCCTTGATGCTGGTGTCGGCGGCCTTGAGCATCTGCTCGACGGTCTGCTTGTCGTTCTTCACGAACGGCTGGTTGTGCAGCGAGACTTCCTTGAGGTACTTCTGCACGCCGCCTTCGATGCGCTTGGCAACGATCTCGGCCGGCTGCGGCTTCTTGCCTTCGGCCTCGGCCGTCTTGCGATCTTCCTCGGCCTTGCCGGCGGCAACAGCGCGCTCTTTTTCGATCAGGTCGGCAGGCACGTCGGCGGCCGAGATGGCGACCGGCTTCATGGCGGCGATGTGCATCGCAACGTCCTTGGCCGAGGTGTCGTCACCTTCGAACTCGACCATCACGCCGATACGCGTGCCGTGCAGGTACGAAGCCAGCTTGCCGTTGCCGGCAAAGTGCTTGAAGCGGCGGAAGCTCATGTTCTCGCCAATCTTGCCGATGAGGCCCTTGCGGACGTCTTCGAGCGTGGGGCCGAAGCCGTCTTGCTCGTAGGGCAGCGCGCCCAGCGCGGCGATGTCCGCGGGGTTGTGCTTGGCGACAAGCATCGCGGCAGCATTGGCCATGGCCAGGAAGCTGTCGTTCTTGGTGACGAAGTCGGTTTCGCAGTTGATCTCGATCATGCCGCCGGCAGCGCCGTCGACGAAAGCCGTAACCACGCCTTCGGCGGTGATGCGGCCCGATGCCTTGCCGGCCTTGTTGCCGAGCTTGATGCGCAGCAGCTCTTCGGCCTTTTCCATGTTGCCGTCAGCCTCGGTCAGGGCCTTCTTGCATTCCATCATGGGCGCGTCGGTCTTTGCGCGCAGTTCGCCGACCATGCTTGCGGTGATTGCAGCCATTGTTCTATCTCCGTGTCCAAAAAATCAGATTAAAAAAAAGGGGCACCAAAGCCCCTTCTTCAGGCTCGCGAGAGCACCAATCAGGCCGAGGCGCCCTCTTCGACTTCGACGAATTCGTCGCTGCTGCCTTCGGCGATGGCCTTGACCACGTCACCACCGGCGCTGTTGCGGCCTTCGATGATCGCGTCGGCGATGCCGCGTGCGTACAGCGTGACGGCCTTCGACGAGTCGTCGTTGCCGGGGATCACGTAGTCGATGCCTTCTGGCGAGTGGTTCGAGTCAACCACGCCGATGAGCGGAATGCCGAGCTTCTTGGCTTCAGCCACGGCGATCTTGTGGAAGCCCACGTCGATCACGAAGATGGCGTCGGGCAGTGCAGCCATGTCCTGGATGCCGCCGATGTCCTTCTCGAGCTTCGCGATTTCGCGCGAGAACGTGAGCTGCTCTTTCTTGCTCAGGCTGTCGAGACCAGCTTCCTGCTGGGCCTTCATGTCCTTGAGGCGCTTGATCGAGGTCTTGACCGTCTTGAAGTTGGTCAGCATGCCGCCGAGCCAGCGGGTGTCCACGAAAGGCACGCCGGCGCGACGGGCTTCGGCAGCCACGATTTCACGGGCCTGGCGCTTGGTGCCGACCATGAGAATGGTGCCGCGGTTGGCGGTGAGCTGCTTGGCGTACTTCATCGCATCCTGGAACATCGGAAGCGACTTTTCCAGGTTGATGATGTGAATCTTGTTGCGATGACCGAAGATGTACGGGGCCATCTTGGGGTTCCAGAAGCGGGTTTGGTGACCAAAGTGGACACCGGCTTCCAGCATTTCGCGCATGGTGGTGGACATTGAAATTACTCCAAAGGTTGGGTCTAAAATCCAGCCCGTTTTGCGCCTCCTTCGAATGGAGTCGCAACACCTTGATTGGGCCGGTTTGCGGATGTGTCAGGCTGTGTGTGGCGGTAGCCGTCACGCGGTCAGCGAAACCCAAAGAGTATAGCACGCCGCTCCCCTGATCTTCTCCTTGCCCCAACCCCAATCCAGCCTCTGCGCCCGGCGCCCAATCCATGAACGACCTTCACGCCACCCGTCTGAACATGCTGGCAGGTGGCACCGATGCACGCACCGAATTGGAGCGCTCCATCGGCGTCGCCGAATCCCCTGCCTGCGCCCACGTCTTCACCCGCACGCTGTTCGACGAAGCCCGCCAGCAGGTCGGACTGTCGGCGCCGCAAAGCAGGCTCGCGGGGCTCGCCTTCACCGCCAAGGACCTCTTCGATATCGAGGGTCAGCCGACCGCCGCGGGCTCAGTGGTGCTGTCGCATGCTCCCGCTGCCAAGGCTGACGCCGTGGCCGTGACCCGCCTGCGGGCTGCCGGCGGCGTGCTGGCTGGCCGCACCAACATGACCGAGTTCGCCTTTTCTGGCGTGGGCGTCAACCCGCACCATGGCACGCCGGCCAACGCGAGCGACGCCGCCACGCCGCGCATACCGGGGGGTTCGTCATCGGGCGCCGCGGTTTCGGTCGCGACCGGTGCGGCTTTCATCGGGCTCGGTTCGGACACGGGCGGCTCGATCCGCATTCCGGCGGCGCTGAACGGCATCGTGGGATTCAAGAGCACAGCCCGCCTGGTGCCGGCCGACGGCGCACTGCCGCTCTCTACCACGCTCGACACTGTTTGCGCCATGACGCGTTCGGTCCGGGACGCCATCGCCGCTCACGAGATCCTTGCGGCGCGCCGCGTGACCGCTGGCGCCGCCTCGCTGGGCGCCTACCGGCTCGCGGTGGTGAAGAACGTGTTCTTCGACGACATCGAGCCTGCGGTGGCCAGCGCCTTCGAGAAAGCGCTCCAAACATTGCGCAGCGAGGGTGCCCAGGTTGAGGAAATCGAGCTGCCCGAACTGGCGGAGCTGCAGGCCATCAACGCCACGGGCGGGTTTTCGGCGGCCGAGTCCTATGCCTGGCACCGACTGCTGCTGGAGCGAAGCGGCGCCGGCTACGACCCCCGCGTCGCCCAGCGCATCCTGCGCGGCGCCGGCATGAAGGCGCACGAGTACATCGACCTCTTGAATGCCCGCCGTGCCTGGATCGCGCGCGTTGAAGCGGCGCTGTCGTCCTTCGACGCCGTGCTGTCGCCCACCGTGCCGATCACCGCGCCCTCCATTGCCAGCGTGGCACCGGGTGCCGAGCGCGACGACGAGTTCTTTCGCGTCAACGCGCTGCTGCTGCGCAACCCCTCGATCGTCAACATGCTCGATGGCTGCGCCATCTCGCTGCCCTGCCATGCGGCCGGCGAACTTCCGGTCGGCCTGATGCTTTGGCACACCGCGCTGCACGATGACGCCGTTCTTGCGATTGCCCTGCAAACGGAACACGCACTGCGAAGACAATAGCTCCACGCCCATCGAGGGCGTCAGCCATCTCTTCTTACTCAAAAATTCAATGAAAATCGCGATCGTGGGCGCCGGCATCATCGGCGTCACCACCGCCTGGGAACTGGTTTCGGATGGGCATGAAGTCTCCGTTTTCGAGCGTCGCGGCGCGGCGGCCGAGGAGGCCAGTTTTGCGAATGCAGGCGTGGTCGCACCAGGTTATGTGACGCCATGGGCCGCGCCCGGCATGCGGGGCAAGGTGCTGCGCTCACTGCTCTCTCCGCACGGCGCCGTCAAGCTGCGCTGGCCGCTGAGCACACGCGATCTGGGCTGGATGTCGCGCTGGCAGAAGGCTTGCAAGCTCGAAACCTATCTGGCCAACCGCGCCCGCATGCAGCGCCTGGCGTTCTACAGCCGCACCCGGCTGCACGAAGTCACCGAGGCGCGCGAACTGAGCTACGAGCGCAGCGACGGCTACCTCGTTCTGCTGCGCTCCAAGCGCGAGAAGAAGCTGGTGCAGCCCGGGCTCGACGTGCTGCGCGCAGCCGGCAGTGTGTTCAAGGAAGTCGACGCCGACGAAGCCCGGCGCATCGAACCCGCGCTCAACACCGACACGGCGCTCGCAGGCGCCATTCACCTGCCCGACGACGAGGTGGCCAACTGCCGCCAGTTCGCGCAGCTGCTCAAGTGGGAGTGCGAGGCGCTCGGTGCCCAGTTCCATTTCAATTGCGACATTGCGCCGCTGAGCCGGTCAGACCCCGCCTCCATCTCGCTTGCCAGCGGGTCACCGCCGCTGCGCTTCGATGCGGTGGTGGTGTGCGCCGGGCTTGCCTCGGCCCAGTTGCTGCGGCCGCTCGGCCTCAAGATTCCGCTTGCGCCGGTGTACGGCCACTCCATCAGCGCGCCGATTCGCGAATCGCTCAACGCTCCCCGCAGCGCTGTGATGGATGAGCGCTACAAGGTCGCCATCTCCCGCCTGGGCCAGCGCGTGCGCGTGGCGGGCAGCGCCGAGATCGGCGGTTCGCTGAGCACGCTGAACCCCTCCGCGGTGCAAACGCTCTACAAGGTGCTCCACGACTGGTTTCCCGGCGCCGTCACGCTGCAGTCGGGCGTGCAGCAATGGAAGGGTGCGCGGCCGATGCTGCCCGACGGCCCTCCCGTGCTCGGTGCCAGCGGCGTGCCGGGCGTGTGGCTCAACCTGGGCCACGGCTCCAGTGGCTGGGCGCTGTCGTGCGGCAGCGCACGCGTAGTGGCCGACCTGGTCAGTGGCCGCGATGCCGGCGTCGACCTCGAAGGCCTGGGCGTCGAGCGGCTCAGCCTCTAGCGTTCCGCGCGCCGGAGCGGCGTTTGGCCAAGCGCTTCATTCGTCGGCCGCCGAGCGGCAAAATGGCCCGATGCAACGCATCACGTCCGCCACCGCCGCTGATCTGTTCGACATTGCGGCGACGCGGCGCATCGAGCACGCAGCCGCGGCCACCCTGCCCTCCCACACGCTGATGCAGTGCGCGGGTCTGGCCGTGGCGCGGCTGGCAATGGCGCTCGCGCCGCACGCGCGCACGATCTGGATCGCCTGCGGGCCCGGCAACAACGGCGGCGATGGTTTCGAGGCCGCGGCGCAATTGCAGCACCGGGGCTTCCAGCCGGTCGTCACGTTCACGGGCGATGAAAACCGCCTGCCGCCCGATGCCAAGGCCTCGCTGCAATGCGCGCGGGACGCAGGGGTGATCTTTGCGCCGCAGCCGCCTGCCGCCTATGACTTGGCCATCGATGCTCTGCTCGGCATCGGATCGACCCGGCCGCCCGAAGGCGTCATGACACGGTGGCTGGGAGAGATGCACGCAAGCGGGCAACTGGTGCTTAGCGTCGATCTGCCGTCCGGTCTGCATGCCGACGCGGGGGTGTGGCACGCCGCCCATCCGGCAGCCGCCACGTCGGCTTGCGTGACCTTCCTGACGCTGAAGCCGGGCCTCTTCACGGCCCAAGGGCGCGACGCGGCGGGCACGGTGTGGTTCGACGACCTGGGTTGCGGCGCCATGGCCGAAGTGCCCGTTGCTCGCCTTGCAGGCCGGCCCGTGGACCGGCTGCGCAGCCATGCATCGCACAAGGGCAGCTATGGCGACGTGGCGGTGATCGGTGGCGCACCTGGCATGGCCGGCGCCGCACTGCTCGCTGGATCGGCCGCGCTGCATGCGGGTGCCGGACGTGTGTTCGTCGGCCTGCTCGACCCAAGTGCGGCCCCGGTCGATTTGGCACGACCCGAGCTGATGCTGCGAGACGCCAACGCGCTCGATCTTTCCGGCATGACCGCGGTCTGCGGATGCGGCGGCGGCACAGCCGTTCGCGCGGTGCTGCCGCGCGTGCTGGCGACAGCGGCTGCATTGGTGCTGGATGCCGATGCGCTGAACGCCATCGCGGCCGACAGTGGATTGCAGATGCAACTGGCGTCGCGCGCCAGGCGCGGAAAGCCAACCGTGATCACCCCCCACCCGCTCGAAGCCGCACGCCTTCTGAATTGCTCGGCCGCCGACGTCCAGGCGGACAGGCTCGCGGCAGCCCGCCTACTGGCGACACGCTACGGCGTCGTCGCCGTGCTCAAGGGCTCGGGAACGGTGATTGCGGATGGCAGCGGCGCGCCGCCAGTGCTCAACGTGACCGGCAACGCGCGCCTTGCAACCGCCGGCACGGGCGACGTGCTGGCGGGAATGATCGGCGCCGCGTTGGCGGCGCAACAACCGCCCCTCGAGGCAGCACGCGAAGCCGTCTGGCGCCATGGCCACATTGCCGACACATGGCCGGCCAACGCGCCGCCGCTGACGGCCGGCGCCTTGGCGCGCCAGGCGCCCTGAAGTCCCGCTCTATCCGCGGCCGACGAAGGGCATCTTCGTTGCCATGACAGTGTGGAACAGCACGTTGGCTTCCAGTGGAAGGTTCGCCATGTAGAGCACCGACTGGCCCACGATCTTGACGTCCATCAGCGGCTCGATGGCGAGTTCGCCGTTGGCTTGCGGCACACCCTTGGCCATGCGCGCCGCCAGTTCGGTCATGGCATTGCCCACGTCGATCTGGCCTACGGCGATGTCGTACTTGCGCCCGTCGAGCGAAGCGGTCTTGGTGAGGCCCTCCACGCCGTGCTTGGTCGCGGTGTAGGCCGCCGAATTCGGCCGCGGTGCCGTGGCCGAGATGGAACCGTTGTTGATGATTCGGCCGCCGCGCGGAGTTTGCGCCTTCATCGTGCGGAACGCCTGCTGAATGCAGAAGAACATGCCGGTCAGGTTGATGTCGACCACGCCGCGCCATTGGTCCGGCGTCCAGTCTTCGAAGGGCCCGGGGGGGTTGCCCACACCCGCGTTGTTGAACAGCAGGTCGACGCGGCCGAAGCGCTCGACGGCAGCGGCGAACAGCGCCTGCACCGATTCGGCATTCGCCACGTCGGTGGGCACTGCAAATGCTCGCGCGCCGGCGCCCGACTCTTCCGCCACCTGCTCCAGCGGCTCCAGGCGGCGCCCGGCCAGGGTCACGTTCCAGCCGTCGGCCAGCAATGCCAGCGCTGCGGCGCGTCCGATGCCGGTGCCGGCGCCCGTGACGATCGCGACGCGGCCCTTGTTGTTTTCCACGCTCATGTTCAGTGTCTCCTTCTCTGTGTGTCTGTAGGTGATAGGTGCGGTGCGCTGCCCGTCATGCGCGGCGCGGCTTGCGCCCCTTCATCTTGTTGGCGGCTTTCTTGACCGCCGACTTGAAAGCCTGCATGGCCGACTGCGGACCCACCGCCACGGAGCTTGCGCCGCGCTCGCTGCGCGGCTCGGGCACGGCTTCAGCCTTGTGGCGCGAGCTGCGCTTGGCCGATGCCTTGACCGGCACGCCGCCCGAGCCCACGCCCTTGTCCTTCATGGCACGCGCGGTGAGTTCTTCGCCTTCGCGCACCAGGCGGAAATCGATCTTGCGACCGTCCAGGTCGACACGGCTCACCTGCACCCGCACGCGGGTGCCGATGGCATAGCGGATGCCGGTGCGCTCGCCGCGCAGTTCCTGCCGCATTTCGTCGAACTTGAAGTACTCGCCCCCGAGTTCGGTGATGTGCACCAGGCCCTCGACATACATGGCATCGAGCGTCACGAAAATGCCGAAGGTGGTGGCCGCAGTGACCACGCCGCCGTACTCTTCGCCCAGATGCTCGCGCATGTACTTGCACTTGAGCCATGCCTCGACGTCGCGGCTGGCCTCGTCGGCGCGGCGCTCGTTGGCGCTGCAATGCAGGCCGGCGGCTTCCCATGCCAACACTTCCTTCGACGGCGCAACGGTGGCCTTCTGCGGCTTGGCGGTCGGTGCCTTGACGCGGGAGGCCAAGCGCTTGGCCAGCTTGGCATGCGCCTCACCCGGCGTCGGCAGCATCGGCAACTGGTAGCGCGTCTTGCCCAGAATGGCCTTGATGACACGGTGCACCAGCAGGTCCGGATAGCGCCGGATCGGGCTCGTGAAGTGGGTGTAGGCCTCGTACGCCAGGCCGAAGTGGCCGCTGTTGATGGGCGTGTAGATCGCTTGCTGCATCGAGCGAAGCAGCATGGTGTGGATCTGCTGTGCGTCGGGCCGTTCCTTGGTGGCCTCGGCAATCGCCTGGAACTCGCCGGGCCGCGGGTCGTCGGTAATGCTCAAGCCCACGCCCATCGCCTTCAGGTAGCCGCGCAGGATTTCCTTCTTCTCGGGCGTCGGGCCTTCGTGCACGCGGAACAGGCCCGGATGCTTGCCTTCGGCGATGAAGTCGGCGCTGCACACGTTGGCGGCGAGCATGGCTTCTTCGATCAGGCGGTGCGCCTCGTTGCGCGTGCGCGGCACGATCTTCTCGATGCGGCCCGCGTCGTCGCAGATGATCTGCGTTTCAGTGGTTTCGAAGTCGACTGCACCGCGCTTGCCGCGCTGCTTGAGCAATGCCTTGTAGACGTCGGCCAGGTTCAGCAGGTCCTTCACGCGGTCCTTGCGCTTGGCCGCCTCGGGGCCGCGGGTGTTACCAAGAATGGCCGCCACTTCGGTGTAGGTGAAGCGTGCGTGGCTGAACATCACCGCCGGATAGAACTGGTAGGCGTAGATCTCGCCGTCGGCGGCCACGAGCATGTCGCACACCATGCACAGGCGCTCGACCTCGGGATTCAACGAGCACAAACCGTTCGAAAGCTTTTCCGGCAGCATTGGGATAACGCGCCGCGGGAAGTAGACACTGGTGGCGCGGTCGTAGGCGTCGATGTCGATCGCCGAGCCGGTCTGCACATAGGCGCTGACGTCGGCAATCGCAACCAGCAAACGCCATCCCTTGCCGCGGCCAACCTTCGCGGGCTCGCAGTAAACGGCGTCGTCGAAGTCGCGTGCGTCCTCGCCGTCGATGGTGACCAGCGGCACGTCGGTCAGGTCGATGCGGCCCTTCTTGTCCGCAGGCCGAACCTTCTCGGGCAAGGCCTTGGCTTCGACCAGGCATTCCGCGGAAAACTCGTGCGGCACGCCGTACTTGCGAACGGCAATCTCGATCTCCATGCCGGGGTCGTCGATCTCACCCAGCACTTCCTTTACGCGGCCCACGGGCTGACCGAACAGCGCCGGCGGCTCGGTGAGCTGCACGACCACGACCTGCCCCACCTTCGCGGGACCGGTCGCGCCCTTGGGAATCAGTACGTCCTGGCCATAGCGCTTGTCCTCGGGCGCGACGAGCCAGATGCCGCCTTCATGCAACAGGCGACCGATGATCGGCTGCTCGGGGCGTTCGACGATTTCGACCACCCGCCCCTCGGGACGACCGCGCCGGTCTTGCCGCACCACGCGCGCCTTGACGCGGTCCTTGTGCAGCACTGCGCGCATCTCGTTCGGGGGCAGATAGATGTCGGCTTCGCCGTCGTCTCGCTGCACGAAACCGTGTCCATCGCGATGCCCTTGAACAGTTCCTTCAAATTCATCCAGCAGACCGCTGGAATGGCCATTATTTTTGATATGATTCTCTCTTTCCTGAAATT
>Ga0102593_1001801_pt1 | contig 19015 bp, 21 predicted proteins | sample AraplaCol_mMS_r2_2_FD_76862 | JGI IMG/M metagenome (GOLD analysis project Ga0102593, IMG submission 76862) | Arabidopsis root microbial communities from North Carolina, USA - plate scrape MF_Col_mMS_r2 (SPADES assembly) (version 2) | ecosystem: Host-associated > Plants > Roots > Endosphere...
GTTTAGATCTAGGTTATTTTGTTTCTGCACTTAACATTTGATCGATTTTATTACGCGCTGTTATCCCGTTCTTATCTTTCCATTCAGAAGTTCCACTGCTTCTTCGCTGTGTCACAAACACTGCCGCAGCTGAGATAGAAGAAAAAATTTGATCTTGTACCAGCACGTATCTACCATCTTTTATTTCTAATACACCGTTTGCTAAGAAAGTATTAATATGGTCTTGCTGCCTTTTAAGTTTAGCTCCTTCTAGCTGCTGTTCGCTCGCAAGCAAAGCTCCTTTATAGACAAGAAATCCATCGCTAACATATTTCCCCGTCGCATACGCATCTCGGCGTTTACAATATAGAACGTCCTCTACTATTACTGACTTTATATCTTTTGACAAATGTGTCTCAACTTGAATAACCTTTTCTATCGGTTGCTCTGTTTCAATTTTTGGTATGTTACCAGACTGTACAGCTCCGCTTTCATATTCTATTCCATTTGAAGCATCCGCAAAAATTGAAAAGCCTAATCCACCAAGTAAAACTTTAATAACATTAAAAATATCTGTCAGGTCATCTCGTCTAAACTCACGTACAAACGGCTTTGTCGGAACGGTTTGATTAATATCATATGTACCAGAGCGCATGGCTGCTAGATAAGAAATATGTTCTAAGTATTTTACATCAACTTTATCTAATTGATCTTGAGAGGCATTAGACACAATTAACACGGCCACATCCCAAAAACTTTTACCTGTTGATGGACTAGCATGCTGTCTTAAACGTTCATATCCCACTTCTGCCTCTCCAATATATGCCTCTTTATCTTCTCCAAATAAAAAATAAATGCCGGGCTTTTCTACTTCGCTTTCACCCTTTAAATCTTTCAAACTATTTCTGGGAATGAATACAGCCTGTATTGTTGTATTCGGCACCTCAGATACTTTAATCCCGTTTGGATCATCATCGTAAAACCAAGCCTGTATTCGTTTCGCGCCGCTTTTTCGTAGCATCTTTCTTCCTCCGTTTATATCTTCTTGAGCGTATTTTAACTGACATTACAATATGTAAATCACTTCCTAATTATAGACGCAGCAATCTATCATTCACAAAAATTAATTTATATCACCTGCTTGATATCTAGCAGGTCCCCTAAATACTTCTCTAACATGCCACCCAAGAAAATCTTCGCTCGGTTGATACGCCGGATGAATAGGACCTCTAAGCTTTTGCCCGTGAAACTTCATAAGCCATTCTTCAAATCCATTCGTCCCGTGCGCTTGAGTTGCCACTAACAGCTCATTATGATCGGAAAAAGTAAAAACTCCTCTATCAAATAATTTATGATGCATTGAACATAACGCGATTCCGTTACTTTCAATATCTGGCCCTCCCGCTTGATGCCACTTAATATGAGCAGCCTCCACGCCAACTAAATTATGACCAAGACGAACGTTAAACCCACAAACAGCGCAGCTATATCCGTAAGCTTGAAGAATTTTCTCTCGAAACTTTGGATCTCTTCTTCTCTTTAATTGTGTTTCAAACTCCAGCCCTACCGCTCTTAATATATCTTCATGAATTGTATCCGGAAAATGCTCATTTAATAAAAATTGTGCTGCGTCTTGAAGAAGCGTAGGATCATTATCAAAAAGGTTATAAACATCCTGTCTAAAACCGCCCATTATATTTGTACTCAGCAAATATTTATCGGTAAAGCTACGCTTATCAATATCTTCACTTAGCTCCCATATTCCATCTCCTGTCAAACGAACAAAAGGATGCTCCGGATGGTAGGAACTGCGAGAAGGTCCAAACTCCATAAGCAGCTCTTTTAAAGGGATTTTCACCTCGCTGTATGGCAGGTGCATTCGTTGCTTGGCCTGCAGCTGACCTAGGGCATACAGTATTAACAATGGTTTGTGCGGAGCTCTTTGATCTCTTTTTTTCCAAATGTTTAAGTTCTTTATTTTTTGAAGTAACTCTTCTCTGTTCATAAGCTTGCTTTAACTCCCATCTATAAAACTATTTAAAAACCTTAGAGCTAAGACCGTTTTTGAAAAAGTATTAATAAATGTAAGTATAATAGCTTATTCTATTATATGACACCATTGGATGATCAAGGGGGATTTTATTTACAGGGGCATTTATAAAACGACACATAACACTTTCTTATCCAAGTTGTTTTGTTCAAAGAATTCTTTTTTCATACCTTTTCTGTTTTCAAAACTTACTCGTTCTGTGTCTTTAATACATACGTTAGATAATCTCTCACAAAGAAAAAAGCTCTCCAACAAACATATAGGAGAGCTTTTAAAGGTTGCATACATTTTTTATCGTTGAGATTTTCTATACCCAGCTGCCTGTGCATCCGCTTCTGAACAGAACCAAACAATATTATCTTGAGTTCTATCATAATAAGCTCCGCCAGGTACGTGGTAAATTTTCGAGTTTTTATTGCCTTTGATTTGACCCGAACAAGACATGTTAGACTGTTGATCATCACTCGGATCGTTAGATATAGGCCCTTTTGGCTTTTATTTATTCTTTTCATATGACTGCTTTACCAAAGTCATTATGTATTCAATATTTTCTTCCTCAGTAATTTGTATTTCATAGTCACCATTTCCCCAATGACCTATATTTTCCACATTTCTAGCAACACCTGCAGGATCATTCAGCTCATCACTTTTTAAATTAATCCAGAGCTTTAATCCTTTTTTTAAAAGATGAATATCAGCAATGTTTCGCTGGTCCTTAGTAAAAGCTATATAGAGCTTTGTTGGTTTTATTGAAATATTATCACCGACATTTAAGATAGATTCTTTTAACAACTGATATAATTCAACAATATCATAGGGCCTGTTAGCGAGATGGTCCTCTTCAGTAAAAACTCTAATTTCTTTACTCACCTTTTCAATAGTTTCACTTTGCTTCGAAATTGTATTAATAGACTCCGAGACTTGTGCAGGTTTAATATGGTCAAAATGGAGTATATCATTTTCATACCGTTTAATTTCCCATAATTCAATAGGCAGGTCTTTAAAATTTATTGACTGCTTTTGATAAGTGGTGAATCTCGGAGAAATAAAAATAATCTTAGATTGTGACCAGTCTACATCACTACGCTTTAAATTCTTCTCATTATTTTCATTATATTCAAGAATAAAATCAGCTTTATTATTTAACATTAAAGAGAGATACGCATAACCTTGATCAATAACACTAAAACTCTTAGTATTTTTATATTCAATAATGACAAAAGAATTAGTTTGCTCATCATAAGCTAATGTGTCTATACGAAAATTACTAATATTAAACTCAGAGCTAATAAATCTCAGACCTAAGATTTCTTTTAAATTTTTTTCACATATCTGTTGTATTTCTTTTTCTTTCTTAAATGAATTTTCACTTATTTCTCTTAGTTTATCTTTATTATTTAATTGATATAAATACATTTATTTTCCCCTTACTTTTACTTTCTATTTTTTTAGCTTTTAATGTTATAATATCGAATTTTATTCAATAACTCAGATGAAAGAAAATTAACAACTATCCAACATCATCCATTTTGTTACATTTTTTATTTTATGTATCATTTTAATATGCATAAAGCTTTTATGGCTCAGTATGTATTTTATTACCCTTATTCAACATAATACCCATCATCCTCCATCACCTTCTTCAAAAACTCTTCTAAAGAATCGGCAATCTTTAAGTCATCATAATAAATCGCATTGTTCTGCTCTTCACTTATTTCTATCAGCAGCAGCGCACTTTCATTGGCTTCAAAAAATAGTAATTTACCCTCTTCTAAATCTTCGTAAAGTTCGATATCAGGGTATAATTCAAAATCATTCACTTTTAATCTAGCGTCTCTGATTGAAGAAGGGCCCATAATGCGGTTTATATTATATTCAGACTCCTGAAGAAAACCATAACCCACCTCTAAAAGAAACTTCCTTAACTCAAAAGGAAACTTTAAGCCCAACGTTCCTTCTACTTCTTTAATATCACTTTCACATACGGGGTAAAATTGATTATCTTTTTGATTCGCAACAAAGTCGTACCTCATTATTTCCTCTCCTTTAGAACTTACACATACGTACACTCATTACACATTGCTTAACTTAATCCTCATCAGACAAAGCAAAAGCATCACTAACATCCTCTAATTCTTCCATGATGTTATTGAAGTCACCCTCTATATGCAATAATTCCACCGTCTGGATAATCCCCACACCATCCACAAGGCAAATACCCGGATCTATGTAATTTAAATATGCTTTCAAAGAAGTTATTTTTAGTACCATTAACCGCTCTACTAATTGCACAATTGTTTAAATCTGCTACGATGTCTTCAAAAAAGGCATCATAATCTTCTAGGCTCTGTCGTAAGTTTTCAGCTATAACTTCTACTATTTCTTCTAACTCACGAGGTTTTTCAGCATCCGTTAAATCATAATATCGCTCCCATACGTCACTCATTTTTAATTCTCTAATGTCTTTCCAACTGTCTTCTTCTTCACCATATACTTCTTCATATGCAAGATATTCAGCCTTATCATAATCGTATATTACTTGTATTTTATCTACATCTTCTTTTTCTAGAGAAACCTGGCCATAATTTTTTGATAGCTCAATGACCTCTTCTACTAGAGTATTAAACTTACCACCATTATTCATTACTTATGGAGCCGCCTTTCCAAATTGTGATTCTTTCTTTTTTCCGAATGAAGCCTTGTATTATAAATCCCTAATCAATCCCGAGAGATTTCTACTAATCCTTTCAAATGATTTTCTTTCATAATTTCCATTGCTTGTTTCACATTTACTATTCCTTTCCTCATCTTCTGGATAAATTATGATTTCTTCAGCTTTATTTTTCTTATTAATTCCTCAAGTGAATGCTCCAATAATGTTAATTCGTTTGTTTCATAATCTTCTATATAAACTTTTCCAGTCTTATTATCTATGTTAATGGCCATTTCGTCCGGAGAAATAAAACCTATCTGTATGTATCTAAATTCCTTTCCTTGACTTTCATCATAATGCGTAAGATGTTTAAAATAACTTCGTACATCCTTACCCGGTTCAACAGGCTCAAGGCATATATATTTCGAATGATAAAGACCTTCTAAGCTTAAAAATAAATAACTGTTAAAATACTCTTTAATTGAATGATGCAAAGGCATTTTAATTTCAGCTTCGATCATACTAAAGTTTTCAACAGCCTTTTTTTCTACTGGTTTCCAAAAAACATACTCTTCTTCATCAGGCTCACTTACATATAGCAGTGGATGTATCTCTTCATCCCACGGTGCCTTTGGAAATGTGTTATAGTTTTCATTCCAATAATCTAGCAGTTTCTCAAAATAATCCGTCATGGCCGCTTTTACACTCATTTTAAGCCTCCTATTCACACTTGCAAATCGGTCCAATTCAACAGCCCCCTGTGTTTATCTATCTATTAGGTTAGCTTTAACGTCTAGTAGATTCGTTACAACACAATATCCTGATACCCCACTTCTTCTACACCTTCATCTTCCATTTTAATTCCTATTCCATTTTCAATATCCCAAGAAACATCGCAAAGTAAACCCAATCTTCTTTTTCCATTCTTCCTTACTCTTCTTACGATTAATTCAGTGGGCTCCACTAATTTTTTTAAATCTAAGACGGAATGAATGTTTGGAACAACCTGATCTGCTTCTGATTTATTAGCTATCATCTCTCTATACTCTTCATAGTTCTCCATATAGTAATCGTATATATGCTTTTCTGCCTTATTCATTATGTTTTCCATATTTTGAATAAAGTTAAGAAATGCTTCTTTTTGTACATGTGAAAAATCAGTGTTTTCGTATGCATCAACACTTAAAAGGATTTCTTTTTCTACACCAAACATTTTAATCGTAGTTTTCCCTCGCCAAAAGTTGTTTTTATATTCAAGCTTTCCAAATGATTCATCATTAATCCTTGTCATTCTAATCGCTCTCCTAGCTTAGCTTTTAAATTACATAGCCTGTTTATTTGTAGCAGCTACCGTTTTTTCTACTCTTTAATTAAATCAATGTAATACTCATTATCGTTTATAAATTTCTTAAAAAAATCTTCTAATGAGTCTGCGATTGGCGTGTCCAAATAAAAGACTGGATTATGAGATAGTGTTAAGTCTAACGATATGTATACTCCTTCGTTCACTTCAAAGAAAATAAGTTTATCTTCTTCGTCAAGTTCTTCTAAATCGAAATCGAATTCAAACATTCCTTCTCGTAGTTTAGCATCTGCTATCGTTTTGGGTCCCATAATTCTATTGATTGCCGTATTACTTGGCTCCTTAATAAATCCATACCCAACGTCTAAATATAACTGCCGTAAATCGTTAGGAAAACGAATACCCATTCTTTCTTCTGCTTGTAAAATCTCCTGCTCAGATACATGATAAATGTTATTTTTCCCATTATTAATAAACGCAAAATCTGCCATTGCTGTTACCTCCTATGAGATGCCGTTCATACATTTTTTATGATCAATTAGATTCACTCCAATGGTGAAGACTGTGTACGATTAGCGAAAGTGCAAAATATCTATTTCACTTAAAATCCAGCTGAGAAATGAGCTCTTTTAAACTAGACGACAAATATTTATAGCTTTTCTCTTCACCGTTTTCTACGAAAATTTCTCCAGACTCATTATTCATAACAACTAGCATGCCATTGCTTTCAAAACCTAACGGAATGTACGTACTGTTTTCTTTTTCAAGAATATACTCCTTTACACGTTGACAAAATGCTTCAGGTTCTACACCGGGAATGACAGGATATAAGTTAATATTATACTGAGACACCCATCCAATCATTTCAAGAAACCAAAACGAGTTAAAATAAGCTTTTACATCATTATGAAGTATCACGTTTATTTCTTGTTCAAACTGTTGAAAATTTGTATTTTCACACTTTTCTAGATGTTTCCACGCTATATAGCCTTCTTCGTCTTGAGAACCTACATAAATATTTGCATCTGCTTCTTCATTCCAAGAAATCAAAGGTAACGTTCCATTGAACTCTTCCCATTTTCCCGTTAGTTTCTTAAAATATTGTTTCATTACATGTTTCAAAAGCTTCCCCCTACCTTATATACAACTATATTTCCAACTCTATATTCTCCGCCCCATTCACACGGAATATAACCGCTAAAATCCATACCTAACAATTAAAATAGGATTTCAGAAAATCAGAAAAGGTAGGCCACGTTGCCTCTAATTCTCCTTTTAACAGCAGCTCGTCTCCTCCTTCAAAATTTACTATGTACACGCTATCGGTTAAAGCATCAAGCACTAGTACGGCATTAGCTGATGTTTCACTTAAAATCAGATATTGTTTAGGAAAACCGTATTCTCTTCGGCAAATAAGCGTATATGCTTCAATGTTATTTTCTTCATCTACTAAATCAAGTAATTCAAAAGGTATGTATTCTTCCCAGAATGGTCCGGCATACCGGTTATAAAATTCTGTGAAGGTTTGGGATCCCTTTACTTCTAGCCGTGCTAAAGCATCCATTACTGAAGTTTTATCTTCACGTATATATATTTTTTCTTCAAGAACTTGGTTCAATTTATTTGGCAACATCTTGATGTAACATTCCTCCTAAGTCTTGTTTTCTACTAATTAATTAACTAATCAACGTTTACCGAAATAAATGTAGCCACATCACTCGGAAAATCATCTAGAAATGCATCACAGGCTAACTTTTTTGTAATGATTTGATATAAAAAATCGGTCATGGACAGTGAGTAAATATAATTTTCAGGCAATCTAGATTCATACACCACCACTTTCCATTCGGCGGGGCTCCCTTCAGTTAGCCAATATAATTCGTCACCATTCTCCGTATATCCCCAAGGAAGAACACTTCCATTTTATGGATAAAAATGATGTTTATAATATTGAGGGAATTGAATATTAAACTTCAGTTCAAGCTCTTTTAAGGCCTCTTTATTTACTCCTGGATTTAACTTATGGCTACCTTCAACAAATAGCTTTAGTTCAAGATTTCCTCAATAAAGCTCTTCGCCCATTTATAAAACCTCCTATTTATTTAGACTTCATAGGGATCTATTGTCTAACTCTTACCATTATCACCTGCATAATCTGACTCCTAAATAATCAGTAAAAGAGATACTCATACCTCTACAGCACATTAAATAAACATATACAGAATGATACCTCTCATGGAATTCGAAAGGAGAAATCACCTTTGACAAAATATCGGATTATGACCTTTGATGGAGGCGGTACTTTAGGTGCTTTAAGTTTACAGCTTTTGAATAGATTAGCTTACCAAAACCCAAAGTTAATTAGTGAAACCAATGTTTTTTCAGGAAATTCGATTGGTTCATTTACTGCTCTTGCATTAGCAAGCGGAAGATCGCCAGAAGAAACGTTTCAGTTTTTCAAAGATCACATCTTACCAGCATTCAGCATTTCCCGACCGGGCGGACCTGTTTTTAACCAACAATTACCCTATTCTGGTTTTATTAAAGCCATACGAACATTTTTCCCCCGAGACCTTCGCCTTAGAGACTTAAAGAAACGAATTGTTGTGCCTGCCTTTCACTTATTTGCACCGGAGCTGAACCGTTGGAATCCTGTGTTATTTCATAATTTCCCTGACTCTCCCTATCTTAATGAAAAAGCGAGTGACGTAATACTTAGGAGCAGCGCTGCCCCTGCAACGCAAAGAGCTTATCAAAACTATGTGGATGGGTATACAGTAGCAACTAACACCAGTACAGCTAGTATCGCATTTGCAGTGGGAAAAGCAAAGCAGCCGCTGGATCAAATTGCCGTATTATCCATCGGCACAGGTGAACAGCCAACTCAATTAAGAAGAGATACGAAAGGATGGGGAATGGTAAGTGCCGATAACATACGACCAGAAGATATGGAGGACCTGCCGCCAAATTGGGGAGTACTTTTAGACCGGTCTCCTAATGAACCCTTGCTGCCGTTTCTTCAGATTATCTCTGGTGGATCGAGCTATTATGAATCAATGGTTAGCTCTGAGCTTTTAGGCGATCAGTTTTTCCGGTTAAATCCGAGGATTCCTAATTTCTCTAAAACGGACCCTTCAGTGGTGCCCGCTCTTATTTCAATTGCTAATAAAACTAATTTACGACCTGCATTTCATTTCATTGAAAAAAACTGGAATTAATATGACCGTACTTTAGATTAATTTTTTGTTTCTATATGGAAGTATTTAAAATTTTATATAACAAGATATCCACGCTGGCAGCGTAGAGATCACCCTAACCTCAATCACACCACCCAATCACAACAACCGCTAGCTCCAAAAAGGAACTAGCGGTTGTTCATAATCTCTCAGAAACCGTTCACTCTTCCACCGGCTTCTGCTCATCTGTTAATGTATCAATTTTAGTAATTTGAAGTTTGTCTTTACCAGCAGCTTTCACATGATAAATTCGTTCTTTTTTAAACTGCGTGCTCGCGTCATATGAGTCGGTGAACGTGTATACTTCGCTTGTATAAATGTCATAGGTTCCGTCGTTATGTGATTCTGTTTTTGTCACGAGAAACTGATCGTTAGCAAACGATACGTTTTTTCCGGCGAGTGATGTGATATAGCTTTTTAGCTGTTTATAAACTGGCTGACCCGAGTCAATATAGGGCGCCATCGAACTAAACTCTCCGCTGTTTAAGCTTGAAAAGTAAGCGGCTTTATAGGAGATAAAAAAGTTTTCAAGCTCTGTTTTGCTTACGTCAGCTGGCTTAGGTTCTTCATTTTTTAACGGCTTGGTGTTGGTCGTGGCTTTTATGTCTGCGCTTGTTTCTGCCGTTTGATTGTCACGATTCATGTATACAATCGTCAGTAATAAGACAAGGACGATAGCGCCTCCTATTAAAACAGGAAAAGTACGTCGTGATGCTTGCTGTTTTTTGAGCATGGGAAAGTCTGCGTAGGCTGGCAGTGTAACAGGGTTTATATCTACCTTTAACCGAGCTAATGGCTTTGGCATCTCCATGCTTTTTATACTGTTCAGCGGCTGAAGTGCTAAAAATTCTTCATATGCAACAATAAACTCGTTTACTGCTATTCCTTTATACATGCCGTAAATTCGATTCCACAGTTCCCGACACCTAGTATCCTTTATATCTTCACTCAGTTCGTTAAAAAATGGTCGTGATTTTTTAATAAAAGCCGCTAACCACGTTTGATGAACGTCAACTTCGTGGACTCCATTTAGGTCCGTAAGTGATTGCTTTAATTTGGCGTGTTCATTTGCATCGTTTTGGCTAATGACTTCCATACTGCGTTCCGTTTCTTTCAGCACGGTAGAAAGACTTCCGCTCATTTTTTCTTGTAGCGCATCAAACTGACTGCGAACATCAAGCCAGTGAAGTTCGAGTAACTGTTTTTGTGCAGTCGTGGCTTTTCGAATGCTTTCATTTAGCTCATGCTGCTTTGTGCGAAAGACGGTCGCTTTTTGCTTGGTCACCAATTTATTTTTGCTTAGCTGATGCCATTCTTGCTTTAAGCTCTTGGCTTCTTCAAGTACTGTGGCTATCGCTTGTTTTACATGTTCATGCTTTTTTTGAAAATCAACAAATGCCGGCAAATAAGCATTCCAGCTTTCCTTGATTTCTTTTAGCAATGACGTGTTAGCATGTTTTTCTGTTAGTTGAAAAAAGTCATTCCTAAATGCCACCATATCCGCTTCGGAAGAAAGTTCTTTTCCGAAAAGCTCTGTCACATTCTTATGTATGCTTGTTAACTGTTGGATCTGTTTCATATTGCTTTGACGCTTTTTTATGTACTCCGGATAATCGCTTGAAAGAAATGTCATCATTGTATATTCAATGTTGTTCATATTAGACTCTGTACGTTCTTTTTCTAGTTCTTCATACACTTTCTGCAGATGACGTTCTACTATTGAGAGAAACTTTTCTTTGTCCATCCCGTCTACTTCTTCTTTTAGCATGTTTAAAGATTCCGTTTCCCCGATAAGAGATGTTTTTTCTTTATATAGCTGTATCCACCTTTCTAGTAAATGTGCTGCTGATTCATTCCAGTGGCTTGTATTCATCGTTTGCTTCACCTGTTGTTTTTATTTTTATCCTTTTTTAACTATACAGGAATTTAACAGAAATTCTATTACAGTTTTATTACTCTTGAAAGATAAGGTTCAAGCTTTCTAGAGCTGCTTCTAACGTTTGTTTGGCTCCTTGGTCGTAGCTGTGTGCTACAAGCACTACGGTTGTAAATATGGCTTTCCATTTTGCCAGTCTGTGCGTTTCTTCATCTACTTCTCCGTACTCTTTGAAAAAACGTGCTCTTGCTTTAGAGGGTAGGAAGCTATAGGCAATCGCTAGGTCAACTGCCGGATGACCAATATGAACGTCTCCCCAGTCAATAATGCCTGAAACCATATTGGTTTGATCAACAATCATGTTTTTAATATGAAGATCTCCGTGAACTAGTACATGTTTTTCTTGATAGTGAATTTCTTGTATGTCATTTACATAGTCTTCAAGAACCCCTTGGTTAGAATAAAGGTTACGCTCTTTCATTTGCTTAACATACTTTTCTAACGTCGGCTTTCGTTTCATCATATCAAGCCGATTTAACTCGTCAAACGGCACGCCAAGCTCTTGGGCTTTTAAATGAGGATAGTGATGCAGCGTACGAAGAAATCTTGCTAGTATAGAAGCAGATTGCGTACGTTCCTCTTCTGTTAATCGCGCAGGCGGATTTCCTTGAACGTAGTGATAGCCCGTAAACGGCCAAGGATATGCGGCATTCGGCTTACCGAAAAAAATGGGTTCGGCAATGGATAGCGGCAGCTGAGAAGCAAGGCTTGGTAAAAGCTGATTTTCTGTTTCTAATAGCCGCACTGCGAGTTCTCGTCTAGGAAACCGGAACACAAAGCGGTCGTTCACTTGATAGACCGTATTGTCAAAGCCGTAGCCAAGCAGTGAAATCGCAGCGGGCGCAAGTTCTGGAAACTGCGTCTCAATTAGCGTTTTGGCAAGCGGTGCTGATACGATTTGTTCTGCATCCCATGCATTTGGCACTGTGATCACCTTTCTTTAACGTGAAGTTTGTATGTAAAGTATACTATAAATAATTTTGACCATAAAAACCCTCTGACGCAAAGCCAGAGGGTTTCAGTGAATATATGTCACGCCATCTTTTTACATAAATAAGATAGAGGCCTTAGAACGGTACAACCAGCCTCTGAGTTAGTAGCCTCCATGTACGTTTACTACTTAATACGTACACCAAAACACCTTATCGGCTGTGTCTTCAACGTGCTCCACCTTAATAAAGTTCAATACAAGATCCGTTTGGTCATTTCCTATATACTCATTTTTGTCAACATTATAAAATTGAATAAGCTCGAGCTTGTACATACCATTTTTAATATCAATTCTATACTTAGAACAGTTTTCATCAGGTACTAACTGATCTTCAAACTGGGCGGCCATCGTAAGGCAGTCATAATCTACGAGATAAAGCTGATGATTGGTTACATTTATATAACCTGTTGCTTTCCTAAAGTATGTATCTATATCCGACTCTGTTCCAATCTTCACTTCTACGTTCCAAGAGTGTTCAATTCCTTCTTCTGTCATTTGACATACTAGGATATTTCTCTTTTTCATTTCACTGCCGAAGTGGTTCAGAAGCTGGTCTAGCTCCCAATCCTCATCGACAAATGATTGATATTCTTTTGCGTTGGCTACTCCAATAAAATTGGTATCGCCAAAACTCATACAAAACTTCACTTTATCTCCTCCGAACTTTAAAGTAATTTTTATGATCCGTTAACATATATCCGCAAACTTCTTACAAGCTTTCTCTAACTCTTCTTTTTTAGCAAGCTGAAAAATCCACTCTTCAGGAATGCCATCCAGCCCATAATATACTCCTGCCACAGTACCCGTAATAAAGCCTATTGTGTCTGTGTCTTCTCCTAAATTCACAGCGGTAAGTACAGCTTCTTCGTAGTCGTCACTTTGAAGAAAAGACCAAAGCGATGCTTCTAGCGAGCTGACGACATATCCGGTTGACCCGATTGCATTTCTCGCTGCGTGCGGCAAGCTTAGGTTTAACACTCGTTCGTACGCAGAAAACTCTGCTTCATACTCCGTACCTGTTAAATGTTTTTGGCAGAGGTTTACCGCGTTTTCATATGCTTCAAAGGGCTCGTCGCCGTGAAGGAGACGAATAAGCAGCTCCACATATATAATACAGCCAAGCGTAGAGCGCAAGTGGCGGTGCGTGACGTGCGCAATTCTTTCTATTTCTTCTTTTCTTTTTGTAAAGCTAGGTTCATCACATAGTGTAAACGCAAGCGGAGCAATACGCATAAGCGCTCCGTTTCCGTTATCGTATTCAGCGCTTCCTCCCCACTCTTCTTTAGGAAGTCCGCTTTTATAGCGGCGAATCGCTTCGCTTGTTGCGATGCCAATATCAAACATTTCTCCGTACGGCGTCCAGTAGCCATCCGACCAATAGTTCGCAAACTTTTGCATTAAATCATACTCATCTTGTTTGTCTATTAAATTATCAATTAAGCACATCGTCAGAGATGTATCATCTGACCACGTTCCTTTAGGCTGGTTGTATGTACCGTAGCCGGTCATAGTCGTAATTTGAAATGAATCGCGTTTTTTAAACTCAACTGGAACACCTAAAGCGTCTCCGACAGCTCCTCCTAGAATCGTAGAAAGGACTTTTTTATGTAGCGTCATGTGATCAACTCCTTTCTATTATTGTAATTGTTTGATTTTGGAATTTGCAAGAGACACCCTGCCTAGACGCTTTTTCTTCTTTATAAAAAGGAATTTACCAGCGTTCATCTAATTTAAATAAGAGGTAAAAAAACATGTGAGGTGCGGTAGATGATTCATTTTTTTGAATATAATTGGCAAGTGAGAGATGAATGGTTTAGCTGGTGTTATCAACTTTCAAGAGAAGAACTGTTGAAGAAGCGGACTGGAGGAATGAGTAGCATTTCACAAACTTTTTTTCATATTATTGATGTGGAATACAGCTGGATACGTGCCATCCAAGGTAAACAAGATATCGTTCTTTCTTTTGAAGAACACGATACGCTTGAAAAGCTTCAAGCGCTCTCTTCTGCACATAGACCTAACATTGCCGACTTTCTAAGCCATTTGAATATTTCTAACAAAAGGTATATAACAGTCCCTTGGGATTCTACTTCTTACACAGAAGCTGACATCTTGCATCACATCATCATTCATGAAATCCATCACATCGGTCAGCTTTCTATTTGGGCAAGAGACATGAATAAACGGCCTATTTCTTCTCACTATGTAGGAAGAAACATAAAAGACATTTCTTCGTACTTCTCTAAAAACAATTGACCAACAAGAACAAATGTTCTATATTTTTTGTAAATATATGGAGGTGAAAACAATGAGACCAGAATTTTCAAAAAACTTATCTATCACTGACTTTACGGATTTTTACTGGCTCAAAACCGAGCTGCAGCAATTTTGCCGAGAAAATAACATGAGCCCGTCTGGATTTAAAATGGAACTTTCAAAAAGAATTGAAGTGTTTTTAACAACCGGTGAGACTCAACAATCAAAAACACCGTCTAAAAGACGCTCGTCCTCTAAAACGCAAGCGCCACTAACATTAGATACCGTCATTGGGAAAAATCACCGCTGCAGTCAAGAAGTACGGGCTTTTTTTAAAGAAGCCATTCATCCTACATTTCATTTTTCCACCTATATTCAAAACTACTTTAAAGAAAATGTAGGGAAAACCTATCGAGATGCGGTAAAAGCGTGGTATGAAGAAGAAGAAGAACGAAAAAAGCAGCCTTCCTATCAAAAAGAAATTGCGCCTCAGTTTGAATACAACCGCTTTATCCGCGACTTTTTTAACGACCCGAAAAACAAGGGAAAAGGCCGCGATGATGCGATTGCAGCGTGGAAACAGTTAAAACTTCAGCCTGGAAGCAATCAATACCGCTCTTAAATCAAACCCTACATATAAAGATCATTAAAACACCACCTCAAGAAAAGGTGGTGTTTGTGCACGCCTGTAGATTTCTTCACATACACATGTGCTGTTTGTTACGCCGTAAAATCTTTAGCTATAAACAGACTCTTTTTTAATTAAACCCAGCGTCTGTGAAGTAGATGCATGAATTTCGTTAAAGAAGTCTGGATGATCAACTAACGACATGCCATAGGAAGGAATCATTTCTTTTATTTTTGGCTCCCACTTGTTCATGTTTTCTGGGAAGCATTTTTCCAATACTTCAAGCATAACGTGAACGGCTGTTGACGCACCTGGAGAAGCGCCAAGAAGTGCAGCAACAGAACCATCAGCGGCACTTACAACTTCTGTACCAAACTGAAGCGTTCCTTTCCCTCCGGCTTCCGTATCTTTGATTACCTGCACACGCTGGCCTGCTACGACGATATCCCAGTCTTCGCTTTTCGCGTTCGGGATAAATTCACGCAATTCTTCTACACGTTTTTCATTTGATAACAGCACTTGCTGAATTAAATATTTTGTTAATGCCATTTCTTTGACGCCTGCTGCTAGCATGGTTAAAATATTATTCGGCTTTACAGAACTGATTAAATCCAGGTTTGAACCTGTTTTTAAGAACTTCGGTGAAAAGCCAGCAAATGGACCAAACAACAGCGTCTTTTTGTTATCAATATAGCGTGTATCAAGGTGCGGAACCGACATTGGTGGAGCTCCGACTTTTGCTTTTCCATATACTTTCCCGTGGTGCTGCGCAATTACTTCAGGGTTATTACATACCATAAATAATCCGCTTACCGGGAATCCTCCAATATGCTTGGATTCAGGAATACCTGTTTTTTGAAGTAAAGGCAAGCTTCCGCCTCCACCACCGATAAAGATGAATTTTGCCGTGTGGTACTCAACTTTGCCGCTGTCTACATCTGCGACTTTTACTTCCCACATACCGTCACTTTTACGTTTAATATCTTTTACACTTCGTTTGTAATGAACGTGAACCCCTTTATTCTTCAGATGGTCAAACAACATGCGTGTTAAAGCACCGAAGTTTACGTCTGTTCCCGAATCAATTTTAGTTGCGGCAATTGGTTCATTTGACGTGCGCCCCTTCATGATTAACGGAATCCATTCTTTTAGTTTGTCAGGACTGTCGGAATACTCCATTCCTTGAAACAACGGATTGTTTGACAGCGCTTCAAAACGCTTTTTCAGAAACGATACATTTTTTTCCCCTTGTACCAAACTCATATGCGGAATTGGCATGATAAAATCTTGCGGATTGCGAATCAACTTGCTGCTTACCAGATAAGACCAAAACTGTCTTGACAGCTGAAACTGCTCGTTAATTCGGATCGCTTTTGTTATATCTATAGATCCATCAGCTTTTTCTGATGTATAGTTTAGTTCGCACAGCGCAGAATGGCCCGTCCCTGCATTATTCCATTCGTTCGAGCTTTCTTCCCCTGCGTCTGCGAGTTTTTCAAATACTTTAATGTCCCATTCAGGTGCTAACTCTTTGAGTAATGACCCCAAAGTTGCGCTCATGACTCCGGCACCAATTAAGATAACGTCTGTTTTTTTCTGTACGTTGCTCATTATAACCTTCCTCATCCCCTATATTTGTAAAAAGATGTAGGCGCTCCTGCTTACGTAGTAAAAAAATTCAGGTGCGACCTAAGAACACACCTTTTTCTGTCTCACTTATAACTATATCACAGTATAATTGTCTGATGATTATAAACTATTCAAAAATGATAAAAAAGTGAGAAAATCGCCCACAAATTCTAAAAAACTTATTAAATTCCATCTGCATTTTCTTTTATTAGTAAACTTTTATACCTACTTCTAAGTGGCAAAGCATTGATTAATAAAATAACAAACTATTCCAAAAATTCAGATCAAAAACCAAAATAATTTTCTTGAAAATTTCACCTACTATAACTATACTCATTCGAAAGAACAAACAGCACTATAATTAGAAATGCCTTCATTCTTTTTGACTAGTTATACGTAGATGTATTCATATATGTATAGAGCACCGGCTCGTCCAGGTGCATATTTAGAGAAATAAGTATATATTATAACAGCTGATTTTCAGCTCGTATTGTAAGTTACAATATCTATGTCATATAACATACCATGAAATAAGTGAATAAGTAAATGATTATTCAGAAATTTATGTTATAAAACCTAACATGTATGTTGACTTTTACATAGGACATACTTGTTGATAAAGAGAATAACACTTTACATGCTCCTTTCATTTTAAAGTTGTTTAATTGCCTTGTTCATGCGCCATGGTTGTTGCTGAGTTCAATCAAAATAAGCCACGATTAGCACGTGACTTGTTTTGATTCTTATTGAGCTGGTTGAATATCATCTTGTGTAAACGTCCAAATACCACGATCTTTACTAAAACCGCTAAATTCAAACTTAAAATCGCCTTCTTTTGATATATCAAACGTTGCAATACCGCTTTGTTTTTCTCCTGGTGAAATATTTCCGTTCAAATGATTCTCTGTTGCACCAGAAACAACTGTAGCAAAGTATTGAGTGTCTCCTTTTTGAATATTAAAATGAAGTAGCTCACTTATTTTATGATTTTTCTTTCCTTTATTCTCAATCGTAATATTCATTTTGATAAACTGTCCGTTTTTGTTTTTAGATAGCTCATCATCCGGTACGACTTGTGGAGAGTCTACTGTAATCGTAAAATCATCAACATTAGCAGTTTCACCTAATTTTTTGGTAACCGTATTGTAGAATTTATCTGTTTTTTCTTTATCAAACTTCGCATCAGCATTTAGCTCTTTATCGTCTGATTTCTTTTCTGATGACTCAGCTGAGTGTTTCTCATTTCCACTAGCTTTTTCTGATTCTCCGCTCGAACAAGCCGCAAGCCCTAATACTAGAAAACATGTACTTGCTCCTATTAACCATTTTTTCTTACTCATTACGGGTTCTTCCTTCTTTCGATTAGTATTTTATGTATAAAGAGTTAAATCTACGTAACTCTTAATCCAAAAATAGGATATACCAAATACTAACAGTCTGTCAAAAGTAAATATATTACAACTGTTCTATATATTAAATAAGGACCTTCTGCTCAACACTCATTCATTAGACAATAGCGGTACTCATATACCTTAGCAAATTGCCTTTCACCAAGTATTTAAGTAATGTTTGTTACTATTCCACTGAAGGGTTATGATCAGCTTTTACATGCTTTAGTCCTTCTATTACTTTATTCATTCGTGGCAATAAATCTTTTATTTCGTCTAATGTTAGCTCGTCTTGCGCTTCTTTTGGGTTAAATTCCCCAACCTTTCTGTTATACCTCTAATGCACCCAACGAAAACTTGCTCATGGGTAATTGCAATTTCTCCAATAGCAGTGTCCGCAATAAAATCTTCTACCTTGCCTAAGTTATCAAATTCATCCGCTAGTTTTGCTATAGCATATCTATACCCTCTGCCTTCATCTACCAACTCTTCATACGTCTCCTGAATTGCATCAAATATTTCATTATACTCCCAATCTTTCATGGTATTACTCCTCCTTTATCTCCGATTAACGCTTAAAGGACAAAGTTTTTCAACCTTGTCCTTTAAATGACTAGCTTATTTTATTTAACCGCCAAACCCCATAAAGGTTATAAAAAGGATCATAACTTTCAAACAGCACACACGATTCTGCTCTTAATTGAAAAACAGGAGCTTTAGGGTCGACACTAAATGTTTCTCCACTATTAAATACGGGATTTTCAATTAACGTATATAGGCAAAAGGTTTGAAATAACTCTACTGTTTCAGCTGGATTGGTATTAGATGTAGATGTTAGTAAATCTTTATAGCCGAAATTATGCATACCACAGGTGTAAAACACATCTTCTTCTCTGGACATTTGAACGAAAGCAGCAAATGCTCTGTTCTCTGTACCATTGTTAACGTATTCTATCCAATTATCTT
>Ga0102593_1001804_pt1 | contig 19005 bp, 17 predicted proteins | sample AraplaCol_mMS_r2_2_FD_76862 | JGI IMG/M metagenome (GOLD analysis project Ga0102593, IMG submission 76862) | Arabidopsis root microbial communities from North Carolina, USA - plate scrape MF_Col_mMS_r2 (SPADES assembly) (version 2) | ecosystem: Host-associated > Plants > Roots > Endosphere...
CGTCGATGTCGAGGTACGAGGTGTTGGTGGCCAGCACGGCGCCGGGCTTGCACACGCGGTCGAGCTCGGCGAACACGGCCTTCTTCACGCCCATGTCCTCGAACACGGCCTCGACCACGATGTCGGCCTGCGCGAGCGCGTCATAGCTCGTGGAGCCCGAGAAGCGCGCCATCACCGCGGCTTTGGCCTCGGGCGTCATGCGGCCCTTCTTGATCAGGCCGTCGTACACCTTTTCGACATGCTGGCGGCCGCGCGCAAGGCTGGGCTCGTCTCGCTCAATCATGGTCACGGGCATGCCCGCGTCGAGCATCGCCACCGCGATGCCTGCGCCCATGGTGCCGCCGCCGACGATGCCGGCCGCGTCGAGCGCACGCGGCTTGGCCGCCTTGGTTTCGGGCGCCTTCAGCACTTCGCGTTCGGCGAAGAAGGCGTGGATCAATCCCGCGCGCTGCGGGCTGTCGATGCATTGCAGGAACAGCTTGCGCTCCAGCGCCATGCCTTCGTCGAAGGGCAGCGTGAGCGCGGCTTCGACCGCTTCGATGATCTTCATTGGCGAGAACAGGCCGCGGCTCTTCTTGGCGGTGTCGGCGCGTGCGGCTTCGAGGGCGGCGCGGCTGGCTTCCGCGTCCGCCAGGCCGGCGGCCTCGCGCGTGCGGCGCACCGGCGCCTTGGCGGCAACCAACTCCTGCGCATAGGCGAGGCCTTCGGCCAGCGCGTCGGCTTCTGTGCCGAGCCGGTCGACGAGCCCAAGCGACAGCGCTTCCTTCGCGCCCGCATGGCGGCCGCTGAGCATCAGTTCGAGCGCGGGCTTCACGCCGATGAGGCGCGGCGCGCGCTGCGTGCCACCGGAGCCGGGCAACAGGCCAAGCGCCACTTCGGGCAGGCCCAGCTTGGCCGACGGCGCGGCAAGGCGGTAGTGCGCCGAAAGCGCCACTTCCAGGCCGCCGCCCAGCGCCGCGCCATGGATCGCCGCGACCACCGGCTTGCTGCAGTTCTCGATCGCGAGGCATACCTCCGGCAGCGATGGCGGCTGCGGCGTCTTGCCGAACTCGCGGATGTCGGCGCCGGCGATGAAGTTGCGGCCCGCGCCCACGATCAGCACCGCCTTCGCGCCGCTGTCGGCCTCGGCCGCGTCGATCGCCGCCACGAGGCCGCGGCGCACTTCGACGCCCAGGGCGTTGACGGGCGGGTTGTCGATGGTCACCACGAACACGTCGCCTCGTCGCTGAAAGGTGACGGGACCGGAAGACGTGGAGGGGCTGGAGCTTGGGGTGGCCATGTGCTTTGTCTCTTGCGTGGCGAGCCCTGCAACGCGAGGGGCTCGAGGCTCTTGGGGTGAACCTCGCATTCTTGGTCCGCGCCGCCGCTTTGACAATTGCATAGTCCATTGACAGACTGTCAAAGGATTTTTGACACAATCGGGTGCATGGACCTCCAATCGCTGACCCTGCTGGTGGAAATCCTCGACGCTGGCAACCTGAGCGCGGCAGCGCGCCGGCTCAAGATGAGCCGCGCCAACGTCAGCTACCACCTGAACCAGCTGGAGCGCTCGGTCGGCGCGCAGCTGGTGCGCCGCACCACCCGCCGCGCCGAACCCACCGAGATTGGCCTGCGCCTGTACCAGCACGGCGTGGCGATCCAGACCGAGCTGCTGGCCGCCAAGGAATCGGTCACCACGCTGGGCCAGGGCCTGCAGGGCCGCGTGCGCCTGAGCGTGCCGAGCGGTTATGGCCAGCTGGTCATGGCCGACTGGCTGATCGACTTCAAGCGCCAGTATCCCGGCATCGTGCTGGACGTGGTGTTCGAGAACCGCATCGAGGACCTGCTGCGCGACGAGGTCGACATTGCGATCCGCGTGGTGCCCGAGCCGCCGCAGAACCTGGTGGCACGCGACCTGGGGCCGGTGCGCTACGTGGCCTGCGCGTCACGCGACTATGCGAAGAAGCATCCGCTGCCGGTGCAGCTCGACGAACTGCAGGGCGCGCCAGTGGTCACGGCGGCCGTCATCGGCCGGCAGCTGCGCGTGTCGGCCTACCAGGGCGAGACCCGGCGCGAGGTGATCCTGGAGCCGACGCTGATCTCCGAAAACTTTCTGTTCCTGCGCCAGGCTGTTCTCGCGGGCCTGGGCATCGGCCTCGTGCCCGACTACGTCGTGCAGGAGGACGTGCGAAAGGGCGAGGTGGTGACCACGCTCGATGACTGGCGCCTTTCCATCTTCGGCACGCAGATGTTCATGCTCTATATGCCGAACCGGCAGCACACGCGCGCGATCCGCACCTTCATCGATTTCATCCTGGAGCGTGTGCGGGCGCCTGGCGCCGAACCGGCCGATCAGTCGCAGCGGTAGGTGACTTCACCCTGCGGCGCGCGGGCTGCCGCCTTCGGGTCGAGGTAGCGCAGCGGGGCGCCGAAGTTGCGGCAGTAGGCCTCCGCGTCCTTTGCCGTGGGCGACTTGTACACGCCGTCCCCCAGCCGTGTGACGATGGGTGCCGGCCCCGTTGCGCATGCCGCGACAAGGGCGGCCGGAACGAGCAGGCAGAGAGTGAGTGAGCGTCGCATCGGATCGGAGGGCGCATGGCTGCGCGGACAGCAGTAAGAAGCCCGGGACTTTAGCGCTTCGCAGCCGGTGCCAGGCCCGAGGAGATGACCGACGGCATGTTTTCTGCTGTACTGGCCGCATGAACGATGCTGCTTCCCGTGCCGCCTTGATGCCGCTTGCCCTGCAACCGCTGACGCCGCAGGCCTTCGCACCCTATGGCACTGTGATCGAAGCACCGGCTGGCGCAGGCCGCCCGATCAACGGCGGCAATGCGCAGCGCTTCGACCTCGTTTCCGATCTGCAGCTGGGCACCGATGGCGGCCAGCCGATGCTCGCGCTGTTCCGCGCAGAGGCGCGGCGCTTTCCGCACCAGGTCACGGAGATGGAGCGCCATGCGCTTGGCAGCCAGACCTTCGTGCCGCTAGGAGAAAGGCGCTTCGTCATCGTGGTCGCGCCGCGCGGCGAGGCGCCTGCTCCGGAGACGCTTGCCGCTTTCATCACCAACGGACTGCAGGGTGTAACGCTTGCCCCCGGCACCTGGCACCACGCCCTGCTGGCGGTGGACGCGGGCGACTTCGTGGTGGTGGAGCGTGCCGGCGATGCGGTCGACTGCGATATTTGCTCGCTCGCGGCGCCAGCGATCGTCGACTGGAAGAAAAGCTAGGCGGCCTTGCCGGCGGGCTTTTTCTTGCTGGCAAGACTTTGCGCCACCCGCACGGCCTCCCTGGCCAACGCCGCCAAGGCCTCGTTGTCTTCGATGATCTCGATGGGAACCTCGAAATACTTTCGCACCTGCACGCGCCGCGCCTTCGTGTCGTAGGCAAAACATTGGCTGCCCAGCTCCTCGTATTTCGGCCGGGTGTCCTTGTCCACGACGAAGTACAGGGTGCTGCCCATGATCATCCCGAACTGCGTGGCATCGGCCGACAGCCCCGTTCCACCGAAGAAGCGCGTCCTGGCGATGCGCGGGATTCCGGCGAGCCGGTCCACGATGAAATCGGCGAACTGCGACGAGGCTTCGGACATGATGTGCTGGCGCCAGGCGCCGGATGGAGAGAGGGCGCAGTGTCGCCGAGTCCGGCAAAGCGGCGCCGCGTCAGCCTGCCGCGATGATGCGCTCCGCCATCCGGATCAGCGACCGGTCCGAGCCGGCCGGCCCGAGCAGCGAGATACCGAGCGGCGCACCCTCGCGCTGCGCGAGCGGCATCGACAACTGCGGAAAGCCCGCAAGCCCCGCGATGCACAGCATCTGGATCGCGCGGTTGCGGTAGTCCTCCAGCCCTGCTTCGCTCTCGCTGCGCAGCGGCGCGATGTCGGGCATGGTCGGCATCAACAGCACGCCGTCGGTGCCGAGCAGTTGCGCCAGGTGGCTGCGGAAGGCGGCCCGAAAAGTGCGGCCGGCGGCAATCTGCGCGTCGGTCACGTTGCGCGACCAGGCAAAGCGCTCGGCCACGCCAGGACCGAGCGGCGGTGCGTAGCGTTCGATCAACGGACCATCGGTAAGCCAGGCCTCGTGCGCCTGCACGTAGCGGAAGTTCCAATACATCGCATCGAAGGAGTCGAGCGCGACGGAGATGCCTTGTGCTTCGCCGGATAGGCCCTGCACGCGCGCGGCTGCATCGGCCAGCGCATCGGCAGCGGCCGGCGTGGCAAGCGACCACACGTCGTCGGGGCGCAGCAGCCGCACGCGCTGCGGCAGCGCGGGCGCGTCCTCGCCCAGCAGCACGTCGGCCACACGCGCGAAGGTGCCGATGTCGCGCGCGAACCAGCCGCAGGTGTCGAGGCTGGGCGCCAGGTCCAGCACGCCATCGAGGCTCACGCGGCCGTGCGTGGGGCGCAGGCCGTACAGGCCGCAGTGGTTGGCCGGCGCACGCACCGAGCCGCCGGTGTCGGTGCCGAGTGCAAAGTCGCAAAGATCCGACGACACGGCCGATGCCGACCCCGACGAACTGCCGCCCGTGATGCGGTCCTTGGCCGCGCCATTGATCGGTGCGCCGAAATGCGCGTTGTTGCCGTTCATCGAAAACGCCAGTTCGTCGGTCACCGTCTTGCCGATGAAGCGGGCGCCGGCGTCGAGCAGCTTCTGCACGGTGGGCGCGGTGCGCGTCTTGATGCCTGACATGGCCAGGACGATCGGGCTGCCGCCGCCCGTCGGGTAGCCCGCCACGTCGAACAGGTCCTTGGCGGCAAAGCTCAGGTCGGCCAGCGGACCGGTGCCTGCGCGCGCCACGGGCACGTCGGGGTAGGGAACGAAGGCGTGTGCGGGGTCGAGCAGCGGCATGGCGACGGCGATTGGATTGGAAAAAAGTTTCAGGCGACCAGCACGGGCGCAATGGCCGCGGCCGCATCGGTGCGTATGCAGCGCGCGCGATGGTTCGGCGCAAGCTCCACTGCCGCGGGCTGTGCGGCCCGGCACATGTCGTTCGCAAGCGCGCAGCGCTCGGCAAAGGCGCAGCCCGGCGGCAGGGACGAGAGATCGGGCGGCGCGCCGCCGATGGTCTCTAGCCGCGTGCCACGCGCCAGCGCACCGTGCGCGCGGCTCTTGAGCAATGCGATGGTGTAGGGATGCCGCGGCGAGCGGATCAGCTCGCGGGCGGTGCCTTCCTCGACGATGCGTCCGGCATACATCACGGCAATGCGGTCGGCCACTTCGACGGCCGCGCCGATGTCGTGCGTGACGAAGATCACCGAAAGACCCAGGTCGCGCTGCAGCTCGCGCAGCAGCAGCAGGATCTGGATCTGCACCGTGGCATCGAGTGCGGTGGTCGGCTCGTCGGCCAGCAGCAGCTGGGGCTTGCAGGCCAGCGCCAGCGCAATCATGGCGCGCTGGCGCATGCCGCCGGACATTTCGTGCGGATAGGCGGCCAGCCGGCGTTCGGGGCTCGGAATGCGAACCCGCTCGAACAGCGCGAGCGCGCGCTGCCGCGCTTCGGATTCGGAAACGGCTTCATGGCGGCGGATCGATTCCACAATCTGCGCGCCCACCGAATACACCGGATCGAGCGCCAGCAAGGGCTCCTGGAAGATCATCGACGCCACCTTGCCGCGAAAGTCGAACAGCTCGCGCTGCGGCATCGCAAGCACGTCGCGGCCTGCCACCTGCACCTGGCCGCCAATGCGCGTGCGGCGCTCCGGATGCAGGCGCAGCAGCGTGCGCATGGTCACGCTCTTGCCCGAGCCCGATTCGCCGATCAGCGCCACCACTTCGCCGCGCCGGACGTCCAGGCTCACGCCGCTTAAGGCATGCACGGGCTTGCGTCCGCCCGAGAAGGTGACGCTGAGGTCGCGCAGGCGGACCATCGGCTCGCCGTCTGGAATGATGCTGCTGTTTGTGCTCATGCGACTTGCCTCATCGGTTGCAGCGCCAGTGGATGCCCGCTGCCCGGCTCGTGCGCGAGGCAGCTCACCGCGTGCTGCGAGCCCGCGGCAATGCGTTCGGGAACGACCTGGCTGCACACCGGCGCGGCCAAGGCGCAGCGCGGATGAAAGCGGCAGCCGGTGGGTGGGTCGATGGGGTTCGGCGGATCGCCGGCCAGCGGAGCTTCCTCTGTGCGACGGTCGGGGTCCATCGAGGGCATGGAGGACAGCAGCGCACGTGTGTACGGATGGGCCGGCGCCTCGTAGAGCGCATCGGCCGGGCCGATCTCGGCCACCTGGCCGAGGTACATCACCATGACGCGATCGCTCACGTAGCGCACCACGTTGAGGTCATGGCTGATGAAGAGATAGGTCAGGCCGAATTCGGCCTTGAGGTCGAGCAGCAGGTTGATCACCTGCGCCTCGACTGACTTGTCGAGCGCCGACACGGCTTCGTCGAGGATGACCATGCGCGGCTGGAGCGCCAGCGCACGCGCGATGTTGACGCGCTGGCGCTGCCCGCCCGACAGCTCGTGCGGATAGCGTTCGGCAAAGCGCTGTGGTTCGAGGCCGACACGCGACAGCAGGTCGCGCGCGCGGGAAACGGCTTCGCGCCGGGGCACGCCATGCACCTGCGGGCCGAAGGCGATCGAGTCCTCGATGGTGAGGCGCGGGTTGAGCGAGGCGTAGCTGTCCTGGAACACCATCTGCACCTGCCGGCGGAATTCCTTCAGCGGCAGGTCGCGGCTTCCGACCTCGCGGCCGTCGAACACGACTTCGCCGCGCGTCGGTTCGATGAGCTGCATCAGCAGACGCGCGGTGGTCGATTTGCCGCAGCCTGATTCGCCGACCACGCCGAGGGTTTCGCCCTTCATTACTTCGAAGTCCACGCCGTCCACCGCGCGCACGGTGCCGCCGCCCCGGCCGAGAGGATCTTTCTTGAGCGGGAAGTGCTTGACGAGGCCGGTGATGGTGAGAAGCGGTTGTGCGGGACCGCCGATGTCTTTCAGTTCGTCCATGCGGTCATGCTCCTGTCGGTTTGCACGCTCTTGTTTCAGGGCGCGTGCACAGGCCACCGGGTACTCCCCTCCGCGAATGTCCCCCGCCTTCGGCTCCTCCTTTATTTCGCTGCGGGGAGCACCCGGCGCCCTGTGCCCGCCAAGCGCTGTCGTGGTGCTGGCTGATCAACGACTGCTCTGCCCAACGCTCCCGCTGGCGGGGTGCCTTGCGCAGCGAAATAAAGGAGGAGGCCGAAGGCCGGGGGACATTCGCGGAGTAAGGTACCCCGTCGGCGGGAGCGCGCCCTGAATGCACAGAAAGACAAGCGCCCATCACTAACCCTTGTTGTCCATTGCAGAACGCAAGCCGTCCGACAGGATGTTGAAGGAAATCGACGTGATGAAGATCATCACCCCCGGCAGCGCAGCCACCCAAGGCTGCACGTAGATCGCAGTGCGCAGCGTATTGAGCATCAACCCCCACTCCGGCTCTGGCGGCTTCACGCCCAGGCCCAGGAACGAGAGGCCCGAGGCCAGGATCATCGACACTGCGATGAGGCTGGTGGCGTAGACGAAGATCGGCCCGAGCACATTGCCCAGCACGTGAACCCGCACGATGGTGAACGGGCTCGCACCCGAGGCGCGCGCCGCCTCCACGTAGTCGCGGTTGCGCACTTGCGTGGTGACGCTTTCGGCCACGCGCGCGATCTGCGGAATGAACACGATGGTGAGCGAGATCAGCGAGTTGACCACGCCCGCGCCCAGCGTGCCCGACAGCGCAATGGCCAGCAGCACCGAGGGAAAAGCGTAGAACACGTCGATGGTGCGCATGACCAGCGTGTTGGTGATGCCGCCCGCATAGCCCGCGATCAGCCCGATGACCGTGCCAAGCATGAAGGCGCAGAGCACCGGCGTGATGCCGATGAAGAGCGACAGCCGCGCACCGACGATCAGCCGCGAGAGCATGTCGCGGCCCAGCTCGTCGCTGCCCAGCGGCAGGCCCGCGGTGCCGATGGGCTTGAGCCGCTTGAGCATCGACGACTGGTAGGCGTCCGCCGGTGCGATCCAGGGGCCGATCAGCGCAAGCGCGATCAGCAGCAGCACGACGATGGCGGCGCCCACCGCCACCGGGTCGCGCCGGAAGCGCAGCCAGACGGAAGCCCAGTAGCCGCGGGAGCGTTGGGTCGGCAGCGGCTCGACGGCCGCAGCCACGGGTGAAGAAGAAGCGAGCACGGAGGACATGGCTTTATCGGTTTGACCTTTTTCTTCAGGCACGCGCAATGCGCGGGTCGAGCAGCGTCTGCAGCACGTCGACCAGCAGGTTGAGCACCACGAAGAACAGCGCCAGCACGAGGATGGTTCCCTGCAGCAGCGGCAGGTCGCGCTGGAAGATGGCCGAGTTCAGCAGAAAGCCGGTACCGGGCCACGAGAACACGGTCTCGATCAGGATCGAGCCGCCCAGCAGGTAGCCCAGCTGCAGCCCCATCACGGCCAGCGCCGTGGGCGCCGCGTTCTTCACCATGTGGCGGAACACGCCGAAATGCGTGAGCCCCTTGGCGCGCAGGCCGACGATGAATTCCTGGTCGAGGATGTCGGCCACCAGCGCACGCACGGTGCGCGCGATGATGCCCATCGGGATCACCGACATCGTGAGCGCCGGCAGCACCAAAAACTGCAGATGCGCCCAGTCCCATGCCCAGTCGCCCGAACCGCTCGGGCCTGCGCCCGTGGCGGGCAGCCACATGAGCTGCGAAGAGAACACGATCACCATCACCATGCCGAGCCAGTAGTGCGGCACGCTCACGCCCAGCACCGACAGCATCGATGCGAAGCGGTCGACCCACGAGCCGCGAAAGTAGCCTGCTACAAAACCGAACAGGCAGCCGAGCACGAAGCCGATGAAGGTGGCCACCAGCGCCAGCCGCAGCGTGTTGCCCACGGCGGTGAGCACCTCCGAGGCCACGGCGCGGTTGCTGGCAATGGACACGCCCAGGTCGCCGTGCAGCGCGCGCCAGACCCACATGGCGAACTGCTCGGGCAGCGAACGGTTGAAGCCATACAGCTCGCGCAGTTGCGCCTGCAGGTCGGCCGACGCATCGGGCGGCAGGATCGACACCAGCGGGTCGCCGGGCGCGATGTGCACCAGCAGGAAGCACACGAGCGCCACGCCGACCATGATCGGCACGGCGTAGACGATGCGGCGGATCAAATATGAAAACATGAAGCTCTATCGTCAGGACGAGGCAAGCGCAGCGAAGCCCCTTCGGGGAACACCGCGGAACCGGCTTTGCCGGGCCGCTGGTGTTGCCCCCGGTGAGGGGGATGGCGTAGCGACACGAAGTGCGCGAAGCTTGGGGGAGAGCTCATTCACTCCATCGTCATGGTGGCGATGTCGATGAACCAGCTCTTGGGCTGCACCACGTTCTTGATCTTGGCCGAGAGCGCCCGCGGACCAACGTCGTGCGCAATCCAGACGAAGGGCGCGTCGTCCACGATGTGGGTGTGCAGCTTGGCCAGCGCCGCGTCGCGCGCCTTGTCATCGAAGCTGGTGCGCGCGTCGGCCACGAGCTTGTCGACCTCGGCGTTGCCGTAGTAGCCCCAGTTGTTCGACACCGGCGGAAAGGCCTTGGTGCTCACGAAACGCACCATCGCGAAGAACGGGTCCATCGCCGCGAAGCTCACGTTGGTGGCATTGGCACCATTGGCCGAGGGGTCCTTTGCGCCCTTGCGCCAGTTGGTGAAGAGCGTGTTCCATTCGATCACGTCGAACTCGACGTCGAAGAAGCACTGCTTGAGCGACTGCTGCGCAAACTCGTTCATCGGCAGCGGCTGCATCTGGCCGGAGCCCGAAGCGGAGATCTGCACCTTCACCTTGATCGGCTTGGCGGCGGAATAGCCGGCTTGCGTCATGAGCGCCTGCGCGGCCTTCACGTCGTACCTGATGTCGAAGCCCGGCTTGCCGAACCAGGGGTGGCCCGGTGGCACCGTGCCCTTGGGCTCGGCCATCATGCCGCCAAGCAATTGCTTCATGCCGCCGCGGTCGATGCACAGGTTGGCCGCCTGGCGCACGCGCTTGTCGAGCCATGGCGAGCCTTCGGCGAACGAGAGCTGCCAGGGCCACACGTGCGGCTGGGCGTTCGAATAGATCTTGAAGCCGCGCTGCGTGATCTGCGCCATGGCGTCGGGTGCGGGCGCCTCGATCCAGTCCACCTGGCCGCCGAGCAGCGCGGCGGTGCGTGCGTTGGCTTCGGGCATGGGGATCATCACGACCTTGTCGATCTTGGGCACGCGCTTGGCGTCCCAGTAGGTCTTGTTGGCCGCCAGCTCCAGCCGCTCGCGGGCTACGAAGCGCGTGACCTTGAACGGACCCGAGCCGGCGGGATCGGCCGCGAAGGCGGTCCATGCGGCCTTGGCCTTGTCGGCGGGCGTTGCACCGGCCGCGGCGTCGAACTTCTTCTGCCACTGCGCAGGCGAGGCCATGAACAGGTTCGTCAAGTTGATCGGCAGGAAGGCATCGGGCTCGCTGGTGGTGAACTCGACCGTCATGTCGTCGACCTTGCGCGCCGTGCGCAGCGTGGGCATGCGCGAGGCGGTCACGCCCACCTGGCTGGGGTCGAACTGCGGCGCATCCTTGTCGAGCACCTTCTGCACGTTCCACACCACGGCATCGGCGCTGAAGGCCGAGCCGTCATGGAACTTGACGCCCGGGCGCAGCTTGAAGACCCACTTGGTCTTGTCCTTGGCGTCGACCGCCCACGAGGTGGCGAGCCCGGCGATCAGCACGCTGGGCGCGTCGGCCTTGGACAGGTCCCATTGCGTGAGCGAGTCGTAGATCGGAATGCCGGTGAAGCGGTTGCCCTCGAAGCCCTGGTCGGGCTGGCCCAGCGTGCGCGGAATGTCGGCGGCCGTCATGGCGATGCGCAGGGTTTTTTCCTGCGCGAGCGCAGCGGGTGCGGCAACGGCCAGCATGGCCAGCAGCATGCTGGCGGCCAGCGGTTTCAGGAAAAGGGCAGGGATTGCAGCACGCTTCACATCAACTCCTAAGGAAAGGTCGGGCCGGGGCCCGAAGACGAAGGCCATGAGGCCAAGGGAAGCGGTCAAGCACGACATGTGCCAGCCGCTGTTCCGGGGCCCCGATGCGACAATCGCCTCTCATGACAGATACCCTCACCATCACCCGCCCGGACGACTGGCACCTGCACGTGCGCGATGGCGCCGCCCTCGAAGCCGTGGTGCCGCACAGCGCGCGCCAGTTCGGCCGCGCGCTGGTCATGCCCAACCTGCGGCCTCCCGTGACCACCGCCGCGCAGGCCATGGCCTACCGCGACCGCATCCTCGCCGCGGTGCCCCAAGGCGCGGACTTCGAGCCCGTGATGTCGCTCTACCTGACCGACAAGCTGCCGCCCGAAGAAATTGCGCTGGCCGCCCAGGCCGGCGTGCGCGCGCTCAAGCTCTACCCGGCCGGTGCCACCACCAACAGCGATGCCGGCGTGACCGACATCCGCCACACCTACAAGACGCTCGAAGCAATGCAGAAGCACGGCCTGCTGCTGCTGGTGCATGGCGAGGTGACCGACCCGGCCATCGACCTGTTCGACCGCGAAGCCGTCTTCATCGACCGCGTGATGATTCCGCTGCGGCGCGACTTTCCGGAACTCAAGGTGGTGTTCGAGCACCTCACCACGAAAGAGGGCGCTCACTACGTGCGCGACGCCAGCCGCTTCACGGCCGCCACCATCACCGCGCACCACCTGCTGTACAACCGCAACGCCATCTTCACCGGCGGCATCCGCCCGCACTACTACTGCCTGCCCGTGCTCAAGCGCGAGACGCACCGCGTAGCGCTGGTCGAGGCGGCCGCCAGCGGCAGTGATCGGTTCTTCTTGGGCACCGACAGCGCGCCGCACCCAGCGCACCTGAAAGAGCATGCGCTCGGCTGCGCCGGCTGCTACACCGCGCTCACCGCCATCGAACTCTATGCCGAAGCCTTCGACAGCGTGGGCGCGCTCGATAAGCTCGAGGGCTTTGCCAGCTTCCACGGCGCCGACTTCTACGGCCTGCCGCGCAACAGCGGCACCATCACGCTGAAGCGCGAAAGCTGGACCGTGCCCGAGACGGTGCCTTATGGCGATGCCACGCTCAAGCCGCTGCGCGGCGGCGAAACCGTGAACTGGAAACTTCTATGAGTTCTCCGTCACGCGATCTGTCGCCTAACGCGCGAGATCTGAAGTTGGCACGATCCAGTCGAGGAACACCACGGAACCGGCTTTGCCGGGCCGTTGGTGTTGCCCCCGGTGAGGGGGAGGGAGAAGCGACACGAAGTGCGCGCAGCCTGGGGGTGAGCCAATGATTCGGGTGATGCTGCTGATCGACGCCGACAACGTCTCGGCCGACGTGATCGAGCAGGCCGTGCAGCGGACCATGGCCGAGCACGGCGCCATCCACGTGCGGCGCGCTTACTGCAATGCCGAGACCGCGCTCAAGCAGCAGGCGCTATTCAAGCGGCTGTCGGTGCGGCCGATGGTCAATCTCTCGTCCGGCAAGAACAGCACCGACATCGCGCTCGCGGTTGACGCCATCGACCTCGCGATTGCCGAGCGTCCCAATGTGGTGGTGCTGGTGTCGTCCGATTCCGACTTTGCGCCGCTCGTGATTCGCCTGCGCGAAAAAGGCTGCCGCGTGTGCGGCCTCGGCCAGCAGGGCAAGACGGGCGAAGAGACCGTGGCGGTGTACGACGAGTTCACCGATCTGCGGCACCACGGCGCGCCGCTCGCGCCGCCCGCCGCACCGCCCCGGAAAGCTGCGGCCAAGGTGGCCGCGAAGCGCGCGCCCGCCGCCAAGACCGGCAAGAGCGCGGCCACCCCAGCCCGCAAGACCGCAGCAGCCAAGACCCCGGCCCGAAAAACGGCCAAGGCGCCCAACCCGGCGCAGCCGCCTTCCGAGGCGGCCGAGTTCATCCTGCAGGCGGCGCCCGCATTGCGCAGCGGCGCCGACGTGCCGCTCAATGACGTGGCGCAGGCCTTGCGCGCGGCCGGGTTGCTGGGCAAGCACGGCAGTTCGCTCAAGCTGTTCGACAAGCTCCCGGAGGAATTCGCCGTGCTGCAGCACCCCGACCGCATCCGCTGGACCGGAGCCCCCGCGCCTTGAGCCTGGAGGCGATCGACTGGGCGCAGCCCTGGCTCTCGCCTTATCGCACCATTGGCGAATCGGCGGCCCACACCGCGCTCTGCACCTCGGTCGCCGAGGCGCTGCAGCAGGGCGCAAAGCCGTCGCCCGCGCCCACTTTCGTGCCGCAGCTGGACCTCCCGGCGGGCCGGGCCTACGAAGCCCACATCTTCCAGACCGGCACCGTGCCAACGCGCGACAACCTGCACGACTTTTTCAACGGCCTGGTCTGGCTGGCGTTCCCCGAGACCAAGCGCCGCCTCAATGAACTGCAAGCCGCCGAGATCGCCCGCAATGGCGTCACGTCCACGCGCGGCCCGGTGCGCGATGCGCTCACGCTCTTCGACGAGAACGGCGCGCTGCTCGATGCACCCGCTGCGTTGTGGAAAGCGCTGGCCGCGCGCGACTGGCACACGCTCTTCGTGACGCAGCGCGCACTGTGGTCCGAAGCGCGCCTGATCGTTTTCGGCCATGCGCTGCTCGAGAAACTCACCGCTCCGCGCAAGGCGCACACCGCGCACGTGCTGCTGATGCCTGCACCAGAGGGTGGTGTGCCGGCGGCACTCGACGACCGGGCGCTGTCGCGCAGCCTCGATGCGGAATACCTCGCGCAAAAACCTTTTGTTCCGCTGCCGGTGCTTGGCGTGCCGGGTTGGTGGGCGGACAACGCGGCGCCGGATTTCTACGACGATCCGAAGGTCTTCCGGCCCGCTCCATAGAACTTTTGCTCCTATCATCGCTCTACCCGCCAGCCGCGGTGCGGCTCATCCAGAACCCAAACAACACAGGAAGAGCGTCATTTTCCGCACGGCTTGAAGAGGACCATCCGGTCCTCATCTATGCGGCAGCATTCCCCACGGAGAATTCAACTTGAAACGTATCCTTCTGTTCGTTTTGACCAATGTGATGGTCGTTGCAGTGCTCGGCATCGTCGCCAGCCTGCTCGGCGTCAACCGCTTTCTGACAGCCAACGGGCTGAACCTCACGGCGCTGCTCGGCTTTGCGCTGATCATGGGCTTTGGCGGCGCGATCATTTCGCTCTTGATCAGCAAGCCCATGGCCAAGTGGACGACCAAGCTGCACATGATCGACAACCCCCAGACGCCCGACGAGGCCTGGATTGTCGGCACGGTGCGCAAGTTCGCCGACAAGGCCGGCATCGGCATGCCTGAGGTCGGCATCTTCGAGGGCGAGCCCAACGCCTTTGCCACCGGCGCGTTCAAGAACTCGTCGCTGGTGGCGGTGTCCACCGGTCTGCTGCAGGGTATGACGCGCGAAGAGGTCGAGGCCGTCATCGGCCATGAGGTGGCGCACATCGCCAACGGCGACATGGTCACCATGACGCTGATCCAGGGTGTGATGAACACCTTCGTCGTCTTCCTGTCGCGCGTGATCGGCTATGCGGTCGACAGCTTTCTGCGCCGCGGCGACGACCGTTCGTCGGGCCCCGGCATCGGCTACTACGTGAGCACCATCGTGCTGGACATCGTGCTGGGTTTTGCCGCCGCCATCGTGGTGGCTTGGTTCTCGCGCCAGCGCGAGTTCCGCGCCGACGCCGGTTCGGCCGCGCTCATGGGCCAGAAGCAGCCGATGATGAACGCGCTGGCCCGCCTCGGCGGCCTGCCCGCCGGCGAGCTACCCAAGGCGGTGGAAGCCATGGGCATCACCGGCAGCATCGGCAAGCTCTTTGCCACGCACCCGCCGATCGAAGAGCGCATTGCCGCACTGCAGAACGCGCGCGGCTGATCGACCCGCACCAAAAGCAAGAAAGCCGCCACGGTTTATCCGTGGCGGCTTTTTTTTGTCGCTTTGCCGCGCTTCAGTACGAATGCGCGGGGCAGCCTGTCAGGCCGCCAGAGGAGCCTGCGGCCGCTCGGCACGAGCGCGTGCGAGCGTGCGCGCCACCTCGTCGGTGTTCATGCCATACATCTCGGCAAATTCCTGCTCGCTGCTGCGGCCGCTGGCCTCGAAGGCGCGCAACAGCGCTTCGCGCTTGGCGGCTTCGCGGGCCAGTTCGGCCAGCGCTTCGTCGAGCACGGCATTGGTTTCTTCATCGCGCGAGCGCACCAGCACGGCATAGGCCTCGCGATCGAGGCCCGAGGCTTCCACCGCGCGGGCGATGCGCGCCACCAGCTGCGGGCGCAGGTCTTCGCCGCTGCGTTGGGCTCGGCGCCGGTGCAGCTCGAGGATGGCGTGGTGCACGTGTTCCGGTGCCACGGGTTCGACCACGGTGCCGTCCAGATCGTGGCGCGGATGGCCAGCCGCCACGGCCTCGAGGTAACGCGTGGAGCGGGCGTGCAGGCCGAGCGCGACCTTCAGGTCGTCTTTCTTGAAGTCGTCCGGATGCTTTTCGAGCAGGTCCTGGAACACGCCGAGCTTGAGCGGCAGGAAGCGCGCGCCGAAAAGGTTTGGATAGAGCTCGAACAGTTTCTCCAGCGCCGGATGCACCTTGCGCGAGCGGGCGGGCTGTTGCGATTGCGGGGCTGCTGCCTGCTTCGGCTTCTGCTTTTGCTGCTGTTGCCGTGGCTGGCGCGGCGGGCGCGAAGACCGGGGCGGGCGGCCATCCGCAGCTGGCTGCTGCGTGGCGGCGCCTTCGGCTTCCGTCGGCTGGACTTCCTGGATTTCTTCTTGAGGCGTGGCGGTGTCGGTCATCGGTCGGTTCTTGTCAGGGTTGGCAGCGGCGGAAAAATGGAGCTCGCCCGCTCAGCGCGGGCGGAACATCTTGAAGAGATTGTCGGGGCTGATCTCGAAATAGTGTCGTAGATGCCGTCCTTCAGCAGGTGCCGTGCAATGTGCACGCCCACCACTTCGCCAAGGATGAGCCAGGTGGGCACCGGCACGCCGTCCACGCCTTCGAGCTGCAGCACCTGCGTGAGCCGGCACTCGAAGGACACGGGGCTTTCGGCCACGCGCGGCACTGCGATGTGGCGCGACGCCGCGGGCGTGAGGCCGACGAGCTCGAACTCGTTCACCTCGGGCGGCACGGCCGCGCACGACTGGTTCATCTGCTCGGCCAGCGGCCGGGTGGCCAGGTTCCAGCCAAACTCGCGCGTCTGGCGGATGTTGTGCAGGCTGTCCTTGGCGCCGATGCTCGCAAAGCCGACGATGGGCGGCGTGTAGTTGAAGGCGTTGAAAAAACTGTAGGGCGCGAGGTTGAGCGCGCCGTTCTCGTCCTGCGAAGAGATCCATCCGATCGGCCGGGGACCGACCATCGCGTTGAACGGATCGTGCGGCAGGCCGTGGCCCTTGGCGGGCTCGTAGAAGTGGAAGCCGTCGTTGTTGTTGTTGCTGGTCACGGAAGTTGCTCCTTACGTCCCCGCGACGCTGCGCGCCACGGCTTCGGCCACCTTGATGCCGTCCACGCCGGCCGACAAGATGCCGCCCGCGTAGCTTGCCCCTTCGCCGGCCGGATACAGGCCGCGCACGTTGAGGCTCTGAAAGTCATCGCCGCGCGTGATGCGGATCGGCGACGAGGTGCGTGTTTCCACGCCGGTCAGCACCGCGTCGTGCAGGTCGAAGCCCTTGATCTTGCGGCCAAAGGCGGGAAAGGCCTCGCGCATCGCCTCGATGGCGTAGGCGGGCAGTGCCTGGTGCAGGTCGGTGGGCGTGACGCCGGGCTTGTACGAAGGCAGCACGCTGCCGAGCGCGGTCGATGCCTTGCCCGCGATGAAGTCGCCCACCAGCTGGCCGGGCGCGCGGTAATCGCCGCCGCCAAGCACGAAGGCGTTCGATTCGAGCTCGCGCTGCAGCGCGATGCCGGCCAACGCATCGCCCGCGGTCTCGGCCGTCCAGCCCGGAAAGTCGCGCGGGTCGATACCCACCACGATGCCGGCGTTGGCGTTACGATCGTTGCGCGAATACTCGCTCATGCCGTTGGCTCCCACGGGGCCCGGCTCGCTGGTGGCCGCCACCACGGTGCCGCCCGGGCACATGCAAAAACTGTAGACCGAACGGCCGTTGCTCGCGTGATGCACCAGCTTGTAGTCGGCCGCGCCGAGCAGCGGATGACCCGCGTGGCGGCCCCAGCGTGCGCGGTCGATCAGCCCCTGCGGATGCTCGACGCGAAAGCCGATGGAAAAGGGCTTGGCCTCGATGTGCACGCCGCGTGCGTGCAGCATCTCGAAGGTGTCGCGCGAACTGTGGCCGAGCGCCATCACCACGTGGTCGGCACGCAGCTCGCTCGTCTGGCCGGTGGCCTGGTCGAGCACGGTGAGGCCGCGAAGCTGACCGTCTTCGATCTGCACATCGGTCACGCGCTGCTCGAAGCGGATCTCGCCGCCCAGCGACACGATCTGCTCGCGGATGTTCTCCACCACCTTCACCAGCTTGAACGTGCCGATGTGCGGATGCGCTACGTAAAGGATCTCGGGCGGCGCGCCAGCCTTGACGAACTCTTCCATCACCTTGCGGCCGAGGAAGCGCGGGTCCTTGATCTGGCTGTAGAGCTTGCCGTCCGAAAAAGTGCCGGCGCCGCCTTCGCCGAACTGCACGTTGGATTCCGGGTTGAGCAAGCTCTTGCGCCACAGGCCCCAGGTGTCGCGGGTGCGCTGGCGCACGGTCTTGCCGCGTTCGAGCACGATGGGCTTGAAGCCCATCTTCGCGAGCATCAGCGCCGCGAAGATGCCGCAGGGGCCGAAGCCGATCACCACCGGCCGGGGCGCGCCCTCGGGCGCCTGCGCCGGCGGGGTGTAGCGCATGTCGGGCGCGGGCTGGATGTGGGGGTGGCCGGCATGCTTTGCGAGCAGCGCGGCTTCGAGCTTCGCGTCGGCCAGCTGCACGTCGACGATGTAGACCTGCAGCAGCTGCGGCTTGCGCGCATCGAAGCTGCGCTTGAACACCTTGAACTCGCGCACGCTGGAAACCGGCGTGTCGAGGGCGGTGGCAATGGCTTGGGGGAGGGCCGCGTCGTCGTGGTCGAGCGGCAGTTTGATTTCTGAAATTCGCAGCATGTCGGTAGGGCTTGTGGTTATCAAGCAGACTGCGGATTTTACGCGCCCGGGGCGCTATGAAAGAGATAGCTGGAGTCAGGCCGGCAGGAAGCCCTCTACGGAAAGGTAGCGCTCGCCGGTGTCGTAGTTGAAGCCCAGCACCACCGCATCGGGCGGCAGCGTAGGCAGCTTTTGCGCAATGGCCGTGAGGGTGGCGCCGGAAGAAATGCCCACGAGGATGCCTTCCTCCACGGCGCAGCGGCGCGCCATTTCGCGCGCCGGTTCGGCGTCGACCTGCAGCACGCCGTCGAGCAGCGAGGTGTCGAGGTTCTTCGGAATGAAGCCCGCGCCAATGCCCTGGATCGGGTGCGGCGAGGGCGCGCCGCCCGAGATCACCGGCGAGGCCACCGGCTCCACCGCGAACACCTGCAGCTTCGGCCACTTCTTCTTGAGCACACGGGCCACGCCCGTGATGTGGCCGCCGGTGCCCACGCCCGTGATCAGCACGTCGATGCCGTCCGGAAAATCGGCCGCGATTTCCTCGGCCGTGGTGCGCATGTGCACCTCGACGTTGGCCGGGTTGTTGAACTGCTGCGGCATCCACGCGCCCGGCGTGCCGGCCACGATTTCCTCGGCGCGGGCAATGGAGGCCTTCATGCCACCGGCGCGCGGCGTCAGGTCGAAGGTGGCGCCATAGGCGAGCATCAAGCGGCGGCGTTCCATGGACATGCTGTCGGGCATCACGAGGATCAGCCTGTAGCCTTTCACGGCCGCGACCATCGCGAGGCCGATGCCCGTGTTGCCCGAGGTGGGCTCGACGATGGTGCCGCCGGCCTTCAGCGCGCCCGTCCTCTCGGCGTCTTCGACCATCGACAGCGCGATGCGGTCCTTGATGGAGCCGCCCGGATTGGCGCGCTCGGACTTGATCCACACCTGCTGCTTCGCATTGCCGAACAGGCGGTTGATGCGAATGTGGGGCGTGTTGCCGATGGTCTGGAGGATGTTCTGGGCTTTCACT
>Ga0102593_1001807_pt1 | contig 18947 bp, 18 predicted proteins | sample AraplaCol_mMS_r2_2_FD_76862 | JGI IMG/M metagenome (GOLD analysis project Ga0102593, IMG submission 76862) | Arabidopsis root microbial communities from North Carolina, USA - plate scrape MF_Col_mMS_r2 (SPADES assembly) (version 2) | ecosystem: Host-associated > Plants > Roots > Endosphere...
GAAGGTCCGACCTGGTGATGCCGGGCCCGCCCTTGCGCGGGATTTCCTCGCCCTGGCAGACGGAGATGACATAGATGGTGATATCGGCAAGATCGGGCGAAAAGGTCGCCGCCAGATTGTCGCCGCCGGATTCGATGAAGACCACGTCGAGATCCGGGATCCGCTGGTTGAGGCCGGCGATCGCCTGAAGATTAATCGTCGCATCCTCGCGAATGGCGGTGTGCGGGCAGCCGCCGGTCTCGACGCCGACGATCCGGTCCGAAGGCAGTGCCTGCATGCGCACCAGCGCCTCGGCATCCTCGGTCGTGTAGATGTCGTTGGTAACAACGGCGACGGAATAGTCGTCGCGCATCGCCTTGCAGAGCTTTTCGGTCAGCGCCGTCTTGCCCGAACCGACCGGTCCGCCGATGCCGACCCGCAGAGGTCCGTTTCTTGATTTCATATGCCTTACTCCAATCGAACCCGATGATAGCGACGCCGAGGCCACACGCCACCGTCAAATGACGCAGATGCTCGGATAATTTACGCCATCACGAACGGAACAGCCGCGTCGCCTGCGTCTCATGCCGCAGGCCGGCAATATCGGCCTGCACCGTCGCCGAGCCGAGATCGTCGAGCGACGAGACCGCTGCCCGCCGCGCGACCTCGGTGATGCTCTCTTCAAGACCGGCGAGCACGGCAACACCGTCCTTCTGACCGGTGACGCCGAGGCGGATGCCTGAGGAAACCGCCTGCGAGGCATAGGCATGCAGGAAGACGGCGAGCGCCTTCTCAGCCCCGATGCCGTGCGCGCCGGTGACAGCCCCGACCGCGACGGGATAGGCCGCCTTGTCAGGCAGCCTTTCGAACACACCATCCGGCCAGGCGCGTGCCGCCGCCAGGAAGGCCTCGCCGAGCAGCATAGTTTCCTGATGGCGCTCGCGCGATCCGGCCAGCGCCTCCGCGAGCGCAGCGATCTCGGCAAGGCGCTCTGGCTCTTCCTGCCACCTGTGGCTTTCGGCCAAAAGTACCGCATCGGTCCAAACCGAGCCATGGCCGATCAGCGTGCCGATCCAGGCCGCCAGCGAGGCGGCATCGGTGACCAGCCCGTCGGCCACCGCCCGCTCCAGCCCGCCCGAATAGGCAAAGCTGCCGACCGGAAAGGCCGGCGAAAGCCATGCCGTCAGGCGCAACAATGCCTGCAGCTCACAATCTCCAGTCATCGAGCCTCAGTCGTGTTTATGGTCGTGATGATGCCCGTGATCGTGGTCATGGTCGTGATCACATCCCGGCCCATGCACATGCTCGTGGCCGTGATCATCTTTGTGCTCATGCCCGTGGTCATGAGCCGCATGACCTTGATCGCGCGAATGCGCGTCATGGGAATGATAGGCGCCGCGCGCCGGCTGGAAGGGTTCGTCGATGTCGAGGACGGTAGCGCCGAGCCCCTGCAGCATGCTGCGGATGACGTGGTCGCGCAGGATGACGATACGGCCTTCCTCGATCTGCGCCGCGAGATGGCGGTTGCCGAGATGCCAGGCAAGCTCGACCAGATGTGTGCGATCGCGGCCGCGAATTTCGAAGAGCTTCTCATCGGCCGCGAGAATCTCGATCAGTTCACCGTCGTCGCGCACCAGCAGGTCGCCATTGGCGAAAAGCACCGGGGCCTTGAGATCGAGCATGACCATCTCGCCATTTTCCAGATGCAGCAGCTTGCGGCGCAGATGGCGCAGATCGTGCGGCAGCTTGACCTGGGCGATCGGATGGGAGGACGGGGTTCCGGCGGGAAGATAGGAGGTAACGCGCTGCATGATATGTCCGTTTTGCTGAGGCGACCATGCAAAATAGCCTTTCCAGATGCAAGCACCAATGGCCTTTGTGCCCGCTTCGGGCTTTTATATTCCGTAAGCCTGCATCACGTTGTCGCTCTCGGTTCCCCTGCCCTTGGCCTCGAGGCCACTATCGGCGAGCCCGTGCCAGGCATGATGCAGGCCTTCCCGCTCGTGTACGACGCGATTGCGCCCGAGCGCCTTGGCGAGATAGAGCGCGCGGTCTGCCGACGCATAGACCGCCTGCTTGTTGCGGCCGGCGGCGAGATCGGCAACACCGCCGGAAACGGTAATACGGATATCGTGCCCTTCGGCCGCGATGGCGCCGCTTGCGATCCGGGCCCGGACACCTTCGATGCGTTCCATCCGCGCCTCCAGCGGCTTGCCGGAGATGATGATGCCGAACTCCTCCCCGCCCAATCTTGCGACGACGGACATTTCATCGAAGGCGGATATGAGTATGGCCGAGACCGCGGTGATGACGGCATCGCCGCAGCCATGGCCGAAGCGATCGTTGATCGCCTTGAAGCGGTCGACATCGAAAATAACAAGCGAGGCGTCGCCTTCGGTGTACTCGAGCGCCTCTGTGAAAGCGCGCCGGTTCAAAAGTCCCGAAAGCGTGTCCGTTCGGCTGAGCTTTTCGAACTCCGCCCGCGACAGCGTCAGTTCGTGCAGGGCAAAACCGGCGGCCAGCGACAGCATGCCGGAAACCGTCCCGCCGACAAGCCAGGAAAAAATGACGCCGAAGCCGATCGCGTTCGAAAGCGTCACCGGCAGCAGCCCGAGAAAATCGAGCGGCGGGATCGTCACTGCCATGATGATGCCGGAGAGAAGGACTGTCAGAAAGCTCATCTTCAATGCAAAGACATAGACGTTCCCGCGATATTGGAAATTGCCGAAATCGGCCTGCAGCGACATCCAGTTTCTCATGAGAATCGACCTTCCTGCCCGGCGTTTCAAGGCATTGATAGGAGCCAAATTGCTGCGGGTGTCTTAATCGACTCGTTAAAATTCGAACGGTTTCGGACCTTTCGGTGGACAGATTTTTTCTAGCAGGAGATGCAGCCCTCCAATCCCTGAATCGGACAGGGCGACGAGACAGTTAGCCGTTTGATTTAAAACAGCTTTATTAACCAGGAAGATGGGGCTGTTCCAGAATGGCCTAACTGAGGAAAATACCGGCTTTTCCACCGATTTTTACAACCGATCGGAGAGTATGATACACAATTCACTTTAAGAGGGGATCGCCTGGCGATTGGCTCAATTGTAGACACCGAGAGACAATCGCAATGATTGTGGAAGCGGATTCCATAAGCCGGTCCTAAGTCCCGCCGAGCGGAGCGCGGCAGCCGTCCACGTGTTGCAGCCGAAGAGCGCGTTGAAATATCCGTTGGCCTCGAAGAACCGGTCGATCTCGCCGTAACCCGCATCCGGAATGCCCGCCACCACGCCCCCATTTCGAACGAAGCTGTCCGCGATGAAATTCCGCAGCCGCGCCATTTGATCGTCGCCGATATCGAACGCCGCAACGGCCGGCTGCGGCTCAGCGATGCGACCGGCAAGATCGACATGCAACACCGAACGGTCGATCGTCAGCGCCCCCAGCACCGGCAGCGGCTTCAGCTCCGACCAGCTCGGGGTTTCCAGATAGAAGGCAAGGCCGCCCCAGCCGACGATGAGCCACTCCGCATCCGGATGGCCGAGCGGAAAACCGGTCTCGGCGAGAAAGGAAAAGGCAGCTCGCGTCTCCTCGTCGAGCGGAATGGCAATATCAGTATGGATCGGTCCGGACAGCAGCAGAATCCGATGCGTCGCCGCCGCAGACGACGCCTCGACGGTGGCAATCAGCGGCCGGGGAACGAAGGTCCCGCAGGCCGCCAGAAACACAAGCAGAAACACGGCCCGCAACAGCCAGCGGATGCCTGTTATCATCGGCGCCATCCGTCGCACAGAGGGCCGTGTGGCCTAAAACAGGAAATAGCGCTGCGCCATCGGCAACACCGTCGCCGGCTCACATGTGAGCAACTCGCCGTTCGCCCTGACCTCGTAGGTCTCCGGATCGACTTCGATTTCCGGCGTCAGGTCGTTGTGGATCATCGACGCCTTGGAGATGCCGCCGCGCGTATTCTTCACCGCGACAAGTTGCTTGGCGACGCCGAGCCGGCCCTTCAGGCCAGCATCGACTGAGGCCTGACTGACGAAAGTGACGGAGGAATTGGTGAGGCTCCGGCCGTAGGAGGCGAACATCGGCCGGTAATGCACCGGCTGCGGCGTCGGGATCGAGGCATTCGGATCGCCCATCGGTGCTGCCGCGATCGAGCCGCCGAGCAGCACCATGTCGGGCTTCACGCCGAAGAAGGCAGGATTCCACAGCACAAGGTCGGCGCGCTTGCCGACTTCGACAGAGCCGATCTCGTGGCTGAGCCCATGGGCAATCGCCGGGTTGATCGTATATTTGGCGATATAGCGGCGGACGCGGAAATTGTCGTTATTGCCCTTTTCCTCCTTCAGCCGGCCGCGCTGGCGCTTCATCTTGTCGGCAGTCTGCCAGGTGCGGATCGCCACCTCGCCGACGCGACCCATGGCCTGGCTGTCGGACGAAATGATCGAAAAGGCGCCGATATCGTGCAATATGTCTTCGGCAGCGATCGTCTCCTTGCGGATGCGGCTTTCGGCGAAAGCGATATCCTCGGGGATCGACGGCGACAGGTGATGGCAGACCATCAGCATGTCGAGATGCTCGGCGATGGTGTTGACAGTATAGGGCCGCGTCGGATTGGTGGACGACGGAATGACGTTCGGCTGGCCGCAAATCTTGATGATGTCGGGCGCGTGACCGCCGCCCGCCCCTTCCGTGTGAAAGGCATGGATGGTGCGGCCCTTGATGGCGCCGATCGTATCCTCGACGAAGCCGCTTTCGTTCAGCGTATCGGTGTGGATCATCACCTGCACGTCATATTCGTCGGCGACCGACAGGCAGCAGTCGATGGCGCCTGGAGTCGTGCCCCAGTCCTCATGCAGCTTCAGCGAGGTGGCGCCGGCCAGCACCATCTCGGTCAGCGCCCCTGGCAGCGAGGCATTGCCCTTGCCGGCAAAGGCAAGGTTCATCGGGAAGGCGTCGGCCGCTTCGATCATCCGGGCGAGATGCCAGGGACCGGGCGTGCAGGTGGTGGCGAGCGTGCCGTGCGCCGGTCCCGTGCCACCGCCGAGCATGCAGGTCATGCCCGACATCAGCGCTTCCTCGATCTGCTGCGGCGCGATGAAGTGGATATGGCTGTCCATGCCGCCAGCGGTGACGATCTTGCCTTCGGCGGCGATCGCCTCCGTGCCCGGGCCGACGATGATATTGACGCCGGGCTGCATATCGGGATTGCCCGCCTTGCCGATGGCGACGATGCGCCCGTCCTTCAGCCCGATATCGGCCTTGTAGATGCCGGAGTGATCGACGATGACCGCATTGGTGATGACGGTATCGACCGCGCCGTCCGCTCGCGTCACCTGACTCTGGCCCATGCCGTCGCGGATCACCTTGCCGCCGCCGAACTTCACCTCTTCGCCATAGGTGGTGAAATCCTTTTCGATCTCGATGAAGAGTTCCGTATCGGCAAGGCGCACTTTGTCGCCGGTGGTCGGTCCGAACATGCCGGCATAGGCGGCGCGCGAGATCTTGTAGGGCATCCATCAGGCTCCGTAGGAGGAAGAGACAAGCGTTTTTCCGCCGAGCCGCTTGAGGCGGCCCAGGGCAATATAACTATCGACGAGCTGTCGTTCGGCCGCAAACGGGTGCCACTCCCAGCCGACGTGACCGAAGCCGGCCAACATCACCTCGGCTTCGGGAAATTTGCTCAGCACTTCGGCAATAACGATCATGCCGCTGCTCGGCACGACATAGGGTGCCGGCGCAAAAGCCGAGAGCGCCGCATCGACCACCTCGTGGATCGATTTGTCGATGACGACGTGCGTCTTGCCAGTCTCTGTGCAGAAGGCGCCGAATGCCTCCGTAAGGTCGTCGCAGAAATCGTCGAGATCAGGATGCGAGACGGCAAGCGGCGCCCGCATCGCGGCGAATTTTTCCGGGTCGCGCACGCTCCAGACTTCGCGGGCCGAAACCACGCCGGGATGGGTGCGCCATTGTAGGGAACCGAGCATCGCCTTTGCGGGTCGGCCGGTATTGCACACCGCGACGGCGTCTGTCCTGCTACCGCCGGTCCCATAGGAACGGCAATCGTTAAAGCGGACGACGAAATCAGCGGCATCGATCACGCCTGCTTCCGCCTCAGCGACCTCGCCATTGCCGACGATTACGATTTTCCTGATCACCTTAGTTGCTCATCGTGTCTTCGAGCTCTTTCAGCTCTTTCGTGCGTTTGTCGGTGATGTTGGCGAGGCACCCGGCGACCAGCATCGGCTCCATCGTGCCGCCGCGGGCCTGGAAACCGAAGGCGTCGCACTCGGCGTCTCGATAATCGATCCAGGCGCGCTGCGCCTTGACCAGCGCCTGCTCCGCGCCCTTCATGTCGCCGTCGAGATCCTTGTCGACCGCCGCCAAGGCGGCGCGGGTCTTCTTGTATTGCACATTCAAAGCCTTGTCAGCGGTCTCGTGGCGCGCCGCCTCGCAAGAGGTCATATCGGATTGCGTCTGGGGATTCTGGCAATCGACATCCTGAGCGGAAACGCTACCAGCCATCAGCAGCATCGCCGCCCCGATGAGGCAGATGTTCAAACGCATGCATCCCTCCCGTTAGAGCTTGCCCATCACCAGCTGACGGAAGCCATAGACCTCGCGCTTGCCGGAAAGCGGGATCAGCGTCACCGAGCGCGTCTGTCCCGGCTCGAAGCGCACCGCCGTTCCCGCCGGAATATCCAGTCGCTTGCCATGCGCCGCCGCCCGATCAAAGGAGAGTCCGGCATTGGTCTCGGCGAAATGATAGTGGCTGCCGACCTGCACCGGCCGATCACCGGTGTTGGAAACCTCCATCGTCACCGTCGGTGCGCCGGCATTCAGTTCGATGTCGCCGCTTGCGGCAATGATCTCACCCGGTATCATCTTATCTCCTTAAGCAGCCCTGGGCGCGCAGCCCTCGGCCTTCAGCACACGCTTCGTCGACGCCGGATGTTTGGCGAGCCTATCAGCCGGCCGGATGGGTCTGGCGACGAGATTGCCGCCGCAGTTGGGGCAGACGCCCTTCAGCACGCGATCAACGCAATCGGCGCAGAAGGTGCATTCATAGGTGCAGATCCGTGCCTCCGCGCTCTCCGGCGGCAAATCCTTGTCGCAGCATTCGCAATTGGGCCTGAGCTCGAGCATATCGGTCTCCCTACCGGATCGGTTCGTGTACGGTAACGAGCTTGGTTCCGTCCGGAAAGGTCGCCTCCACCTGCACGTCATGGATCATCTCGGCAATCCCCTCCATTACCTGATCACGGCCGATCACATGAGCGCCGGCCTCCATCAGCTCAGCGACCGGACGACCGTCACGGGCGCCTTCGACGACGAAGTCGCTGATCAGCGCAATCGCTTCCGGGTAGTTCAGCTTGACGCCGCGCTCCAGCCGCCGCCGGGCCACCATCGCTGCCATCGATATCAGCAGCTTGTCTTTTTCTCTCGGAGTGAGGTTCATCTTCTACCTGCTTATTGAACTCATAGATTCCAGACTTTCGGCACGGGCGCACCATTGCGCAAGGCGGAAATGACCGGGATCAGGATTTTTCTCAGCGAAAAGCCGTCGGCTGCCGCAAGACGGACGACGAGCTTGCCGTCCCAGGCGCTCGCACCGCCCATCGCGCCTTCGACGAGCGGCCGCACCTTGCCGAGATAGGCTTCCGCAAGCGGCCCGGCATAAAGCAGCGTCGCAAAAGCCACCTGTCCGCCGAGCACCGCCTGACGCGCCGCCAGAGCGGCCACCCCTTCGGAAAGCCTCAGTTCTTCCGCATGGATCAGCCGACCCGAGCGGCGGATGCGCCAGCGGTCCCGGAAAAGCCCGGTCGTCACCGTCTCGCCCATCGCCTTGCGGCCGAGCAGTATGGCCTCGACGGCCAGAAATTCTGCGCTCTTGTCGAGATCGACATCCAGCCGGCGAAAAAGTGCGGAACGATCAAAGAGGATCGTTTCCTGCGGCAGCCAGTCGACGCGGGCCTGGGCTCCGACATTGATATTGGTCGTCACCTCGGCTGTGCCGGCCGATGCCTTGTAGATCTTCTCGCAGGCCTGAGTGGTGACGTCGATGCGCGTGTCCGCTCCGGCCTCAACGCTCCAATCCATCCGATCGCCGCCGGTCAGTCCACCAGCGGTGTTGATGATGACGGCTTCCATCGAGGCATCGAAGGTATCGGGCAGGCGGATCTTCGCCGCGCCCTCCTGATAGAGCTCACGCAGACGCGTGCGGCCGTCGAGCAGCTTTGCCGCCAGATGCCCGCGTCCTTCCGCTCTTTGCGGTCGCGTGCCTGCCGCCGCAATCATCATAACGTCCCTTTCGGTCGCGCCACCGGTTCGTTCGATTGCGCAGGTGACGGAAAGCAAGCAATTCCCATGCCGTCCTAGGATACCCGCAACGGACCCGGCAAATTTGAAAGGCGCTGCGCCACCTGCCGAAAAATGCAGCAGTTGCCGATCAGACGGTCAGATGACGGCGGGCCTCCGGCGTATCCAGTGTTTCGGCGAGGCCTTGATGGACGATCTCGCCGCGATCCATGATGTAGACGTAATCGGCAAGCTCCCGGCAGAAGTCGAGATATTGTTCGACGAGCAGGATCGCCATGCCGGTGGAATCGCGGAGATAACGGATCGCCCGGCCGATATCCTTGATGATCGACGGCTGAATGCCCTCGGTCGGCTCGTCGAGCACGAGAATCCGAGGCCGCGTCACCATAGCGCGGCCGATCGCCAGCTGCTGCTGCTGGCCGCCGGAAAGATCGCCACCGCGGCGCGACAGCATCGACTTCAGCACCGGGAAGAGGCTGAAGATGTCATCGGGGATATTCCGGTCGCGACGGCCGAGCGGGGCGAAGCCGGTTTCGAGATTTTCCTTGACCGTCAGCAGCGGGAAAATCTCCCGCCCCTGCGGCACATAGCCGATGCCCTGCTTGGCGCGGGCAAAGGGCGGCAGGCCGTTCAGCCTGGTATCGTTGAAGGTGACGGTGCCGGCCGACACCGGATGCTGGCCGGTCACGGCGCGCAGAAGCGAACTCTTGCCGACGCCGTTGCGCCCCAGCACGCAGGTGATCTTGCCCATCTCCGCCTTGATGGAGATGCCGCGCAGTGCCTGCGCCGCGCCATAATGCAGATTCGCGTTGTCGACTGTCAGCATCCGTTCACCCATTCCCCATCAGTTCATCAGCGTCCGCCTCAGCATCTGCAGGGCGTACTCCTGTTCATTCGTTTTCTCGCCGCCGGCGACGGCCACGTCCTCGGCAATGCCGATCAACTGCTGACGCTCTTGCATATCGAGCGCCTTCATCCAGAGATCCCGGAACCGGCGGATCGGATCTTCGGGACTGGTGACGTTCTTGGACGCCCAATCGGCGAAAACCAGCACCTCCTCCATATCGCCCGGCCGAATGATGCCTTTCATGCGGCTGCGGACCACATCCTTCGCAGCGTCGAGATACATCGGCTTCTCCTTGGCGAGGCAGAAGAAGAAGGCCACTGCCGCAATCGCCGGATCGGCGATCGAGGCCAGCGGCGCTGCCTCCGCCTGCTTGCGCAACTTTCCACGCTTATAGGCGCCCCGCATCCGCTCGACGGAATCGATGATCTCGCTTCCCGCCTCACGCACCATCTTAAAACGCCAATACCAGATGACCGCGCCGCTGACCGCCGCGACCAGAATACCGAGAAAAGCCATGATGAAACCCCACAAAAAACCCCGCCCGTTTTAGAGCGTTTTCTTTTGTCAGGTTCAAGCCTCTAAGTTGCATGGATCACCGGCCCAAATAGTTCTCGATCACCTTCGGATCCGAGCTGACGAAATCGATCGATCCCTCAGCCAGCACCGAGCCTTCCGCAAGGCACGTCACCTTGACGCCGAGGTCGCGGATGAAGCCCATGTCGTGCTCGACGACGACCACCGAGCGGGTCCGGGCGATGTCCTTGAGCAGGATTGCCGTTTCCGCCGTTTCGGCATCTGTCATGCCAGCAACCGGTTCGTCGACCAGCAGCAGCTTCGGCTCCTGCGCCAACAGCATGCCGATCTCCAGCCATTGCTTCTGCCCATGCGAGAGGTTGGCGGCGAATTCGTCGCGCCGATGCGTCAGCCGCACCGTTTCGAGGATCTCTTCGATGCGTGCTTTGTCCTCGCCCGAAAGGCGATAGAACAGCGTCGAGAACACGCCGCGGCGGCGGTTCAGCGCCAGTTCCAGATTGTCCCATACCGTGTGGCTTTCGAAGACCGTCGGCTTCTGGAATTTGCGGCCGATGCCGAGCTCGGCAATATCCGCCTCGTCCTTTTTGGTGAGGTCGATCGTGCCGTTGAAAAACACCTCGCCCACATCGGGCCTGGTCTTGCCGGTGATGATATCCATCATCGTCGTCTTGCCGGCCCCGTTCGGGCCGATGATGGCGCGCAGTTCACCGGGCTCGATGACGATCGACAGCGAATTCAGCGCCTTGAAGCCGTCGAAGGAAACCGAGACGCCGTTGAGGTAAAGCACGCTGTTGGGTTTGACGTCGGGGATCATGGCGCTCACTCCGCGGCCTGGATTTTCGGTTCGATGACGTCTTCCTGCGCCACCGGTGGGGCAGCCTTGGAGACGGCTTTCCGCCTGCCGAGATATTGAGCGATCGTGCCGACGACACCTTTCGGCAGAAACAGCGTGACGGCGACGAAAAGACCACCGAGCGCAAACAGCCAGAACTCCGGGAAGAGGCCGGTGAAGATCGTCTTGCCGCCGTTGACGAGGATCGCGCCGATGATCGGTCCGATCAGCGTCGCCCGCCCGCCGACCGCCGTCCAGATGACCACTTCGATCGAGTTGGCGGGGGCGAATTCGCCGGGATTGATGATGCCGACCTGTGGCACATAGAGCGCGCCGGCAATGCCCGCCATCATCGCCGAGACGACGAAAGTGAAGAGCTTGAAGTGTTCGACGCGGTAACCGAGGAAGCGCGTGCGGCTTTCGGCATCGCGCACCCCGACCAGCACCTTGCCGAACTTCGAGCGCACGATCGCTGAGGCAAGCAGCAGCGACAGCGCCAGCAAGACCGCGGTTGCCGCAAAGAGGGCTGCACGCGTGCCGTCAGCCTGGACGTTGAAGCCGATAATATCCTTGAAATCGGTCAGGCCGTTATTGCCGCCGAAGCCCATGTCGTTGCGGAAAAAAGCCAGCAGCAGCGCGTAGGTCATCGCCTGGGTGATGATCGAGAGATAGACGCCATTGACGCGTGAGCGGAAGGCGAACCAGCCGAAGACAAAGGCGAGCAGGCCGGGCACGACGAGCACCATCAGCGCCGCAAACCAGAAATGGTTGAAGCCGTACCAGAACCAGGGCAGATCCTTCCAATTCAGGAACACCATGAAATCGGGCAGGATGGGGTCGCCGTAGCTGCCGCGCGTGCCGATCTGGCGCATCAGATACATGCCCATCGCATAACCGCCAAGCGCAAAGAAGGCGCCGTGGCCGAGCGAGAGAATGCCGCAGAAGCCCCAGACGAGATCGAGCGCCAGCGCCAGCAGCGCATAGGTCAGATACTTGCCGAACAGCGACATGATGTAGGTCGGCACATGCAGCGGATTGGTCGGCCCGGTCATCAGGTTGAGGACCGGCACGAGAGCGGCGACCAGAAGCAGCAGCGCGATGGCAATGACGATCTTGCGATCCAGTGACCGGAGAAGGAAGGCCGTTATCATGCTTCCACCGCCCTTCCTTTGAGTGCGAAGAGCCCGCGCGGACGCTTCTGGATGAAAAGAATGATGAGGACGAGCACCAGGATCTTGCCGAGCACGGCACCGGCGAAGGGCTCGAGGAACTTGTTGACGACGCCGAGCGAGAGCGCGCCGACGAGCGTGCCCCAGAGATTGCCGACACCGCCGAAGACGACGACCATGAAGCTGTCGATGATGTAGGATTGGCCGAGGTTCGGAGAGACGTTGTCGATCTGGCTGAGCGCCACGCCGGCGATACCGGCGATGCCCGAACCGAGAGCGAAGGTGAAGGCATCGACCCAGCCGGTGCGGATGCCCATCGAGGACGCCATGCGGCGGTTCTGCGTGACGGCGCGCATCTGCAGTCCGAAGGCTGACCGCTTGAGCAGCAGGAGCAGCGTCACGAAGACAACCATCGAAAAGACGATGATCCACAGTCGATTCCAGGTGATCGAGAGCCCGCCGAGATCGAAGACGCCGGACATCCAGGTTGGATTGCGGACCTCGCGGTTGGTCGGGCCGAAGATGCTGCGCACGGCCTGCTGCAGGATCAGCGACACGCCCCAGGTGGCGAGCAGCGTTTCGAGCGGGCGGCCGTAGAGATAGCGGATGACGGCGCGCTCGATGACCAGGCCGACGAAGCCGGTAAAGACGAAGGCGGCGGGCACGGCAAAGGCAAGTGAATAATCCGCCACGCCCGGGAAGGCCGAGGTGATGTATTCCTGCACGACATAGGTCGTATAGGCCCCGATCATCACCATCTCGCCATGTGCCATGTTGATGACGCCCATGACGCCGAAGGTGATGGCAAGGCCGATCGCCGCAAGCAGCAGCACCGAGCCGAGCGACAAGCCGTACCAGACGTTCTGGGCGACATCCCACAACGCCAGGCTGCGATTGATGGTGCTGATATTGGCCTGGATCGCCGGCTTCAAATCGTCAGGCGCGGTTTCGAGCGTGGTCGTGAGGATGGTCAGCGCATCACGATTGCCGCGAGCCGCGATCGTATCGATCGCAGCCTTCTTGTCTTCGACGCTCGCATCGGTCTTCAGCAGCAGCACTGCGCGCGCCGCTTCCATCGTATTCTTGATCTCGGCGTCCTTTTCAGCCGCAAGCGCCGCGTTCAGCAGGTCGAGATTGGCGGGATCGGCATCTTTCAGCAGGCCCTGTGCCGCGGCGAGCCGCGCCGAGCGGTCCGGGCTCATCAGCGTCAGCTGGCTGGTGGCGGCGCCGATGACGCCGCGAAGCGCGTTGTTGATCTTGACCTTGATCATCATGTCAGGGTCGACATCGGCAGCGGCTTCGCCGGTGATTGGATCGGAATAGGTCGGTTCGTCATCGGTGCCGCCCTGGAGGAGCACCGGGCCGCCGTCGGAATTGACGTAGAGAAGGCCGTCGCTCAACTGCTCCAGGATCTGACCGACATGCGGGTCCTTGGAGGCGACCAGCGTCTTGATGGCCGCTTCGCGCTCCGGAAAATCGCCGACGCCGAGCGCATCGATGAGCACGTGGATATCGTCCTCGGCGCGAACTTCGCTCGATGTTGGCAGGCCGGGAACCGCGAGGCCGATAAATGTCAGGCCCGAGAATGTCAGGCAGAGCGTGATGAGGAAAATCTTTATGGCGCGATACATCGGCTTTCTCGCCCTTGATAGTGTTGGCCTCGCGGCACAATCGCTGGGACGGAGCTTCCGCCCGGTGTTGAACCGGACGGAAGTCTTCAGGCAATCATCTGATCGGGGTCGTACTCAGGAACCCTTGCCGCCGCACTTGCCGGTGGCAACGTTGAAGTTGCCGCAGGACATCGGCTTGCGCCAATCGGAGATCAGGTCCTTGGAGTCGGGCAGGTAATCCGACCATTCGTCGCCAACAACGGCGGGGGTCTGCTGGACGATTTCGAACTGGCCGTTGGCCTGGATTTCACCGATCAGCACCGGCTTGGTGATGTGGTGGTTCGGCATGACGGTCGCATAACCACCCGAGAGGTTCGGAACGCTGACACCGATGATGGAGTCGAGAACCTTGTCGGTATCGGTCGTGCCGGCAGCCTGGACGGCCTTCACCCATGCGTTGAAGCCGATATAGGCAGCCTCCATCGGATCGTTCGTCACGCGCTTGTCGTTCTTGGTGTAAGCGTGCCAGTCCTTGATGAACTTCTTGTTGGCCGGGCTTTCCACAGACTCGAAATAGTTCCAGGCAGCGAGATGGCCGACGAGCGGCTTGGTGTCGAGACCGGCAAGCTCTTCTTCGCCGACGGAGAAGGCGACGACGGGAATGTCGGTTGCCTTGATACCCTTGTTGCCCAGTTCCTTGTAGAACGGAACGTTGGCGTCGCCGTTGATCGTCGAGACGACGGCGGTCTTCTTGCCGGCCGAACCGAATTCCTTGATCTTGGAAACTTCGGTCTGCCAGTCGGAAAAACCGAACGGCGTGTAGTTGGTCATGATGTCTTCTTTCGGAATACCCTTCGAAATCAGGTATGCCTCGAGAATCTTGTTGGTCGTGCGCGGATAAACGTAGTCGGTCCCTTCAAGAACGAAGCGCTTGACGCCTTCTTTTTCCATCAGGTAGTCGACTGCCGGAATGGCCTGCTGGTTCGGAGCAGCACCGGTGTAGAAGATGTTGCGCGAGGATTCTTCGCCCTCATACTGCACGGGGTAGAAGAGCAGCGAATTCAGCTCTTCGAAAACCGGCAGAACGGACTTGCGCGACGAGGACGTCCAGCAACCGAAGACAGCGGCAACCTTGTCCTTCTGGATCAGTTCGCGGGCTTTTTCGGCAAACAGCGGCCAGTCGGAAGCCGGATCGACGACAACCGCCTCGAGCTTCTTGCCAAGAAGGCCGCCCTTTTTGTTCTGCTCGTCGATGAGCATCAACATGGCGTCTTTCAGGGTGGTTTCGGAAATCGCCATGGTGCCGGAAAGCGAATGCAGCACGCCGACTTTAATCGTGTCGTCGGCGGCAAGTGCGCCCTGGAAGGCGGCCGATGCCGCCATGACGGCACCGAGCGCAGCGCCGGTGATCGTGGATCTGAGATTCATCTGGTTGAGCCCCTCTTCTTGTTCCGCAACAGGCCGGAAACGGAATTTAACTGTTGCCGAGGGGACTATCGGGTGCTGCATCACAAAAACACATACGCAAAATGACGTAGGTGCAGGGGGCAAACGAGCAGGCCGGAAAGCCAAGAGCATCCCCGCAGTTGGGAATGCCCTCTCGGTTCGCAAAGAAAATTATCCTTCGATCGTCAGTGTGACTGAGGTCGGACCGTAAGAGAGGCTCGCCTTATGGCCGGAGATGGTGAGCTTGCCGAAGGTGCCGGAAAGGGTGCCGGCCTTCAGGATCTCGATCTTCGTTCCGGTCGCCGGGACAAAACCATCGGCAAGCGTCACGTCGAGATCGCCGGCCAGCGCTGCTTTGCCCTCGATCGCCAGCGTGCCGGCGCCGTTTGCACCGAGCGCCAGTTTCGCCGTCGCATTGGCTGACTGCTGATAGTCCCCGCTTACGGCCAACGGCTTGTCGGCCGCCACGACGAGCGAACCGCCATCGACCATCAGTCCGCCGGAGCCGAAAGCCGAGGACGACCCGGCCACCAGCGCGCCCTCTTCGAGCACGGTGCCGCCGGCATAGCTGTTGGCGCCGGATAGTCCGAGAACGCCGCTGCCGCGCTTCACCAGCTTGCCCTTGCCGCCGATGTCGTTGCGCCAGCTATCGATCGCACTGAAGCCGCCCTTTGCAGCATCCATCGTCACGGTCACATCTTGATCGAAGGCGCCGTAACCGTCGGCGGCGGCAAACAGGTTGAGGCGGCCATAACCTTCCGCGTCGTCGAGGAGCGGATAGCCGGAGGCGATCTCCGTCGTCTTCAACACGTCGCGGCGCTGCTCGCCATCGAGATAGGGCAGACGCGTTTCGAGAAGCGCTTCGGCACCCTCCGGCACGCGGGGCGGCTGATTGGTCGGATGGATCGTCGGCAGGCCGTAGCTCAGGCGCTGCAGCACATAGGCGCGATTGGCGTCATGATCGGCAAAACGGTCTGCGGCGATCGGCGCCGCATGCGCAGCAACTTCGAGCGCGCCCGCGTCGGCAACGCCCGATTTGGCGATGAGCCAGGACTGTGTCTGGGCATAAGCATCGCTCTTCAACCCGGCATTGTCGGCCTTGTTCAGATTGTAGACGACCGTCGCGGTGCCAAGCATGCGGCCGCCCATCACGTCGAGAGGGGAATGCATGCCGGCAAGGATGCGATCCTCACCCAGCTCGCTGGCGCGCGTGATCATTTCCTGGAAGCGTTGCGGCGCGAGATAGGCCATGGCGAGCGCATCCCGCCAGGCTTCCGCCGTATGTCCGCTTGGGAAGCCGCCGTCCTCGACCGGCTTGCCGCTCTTGGCAGGCTCAAGCGTCGGGACGACCGAAACGTCCTGGCTCCAGCGGTAGGGACGGCCATATTTGAAGTAGCGCTTGGCGGGCTCCGTCGAGCCGTCACCGCTGGCGGCGTTGATGAAGTCGATTGCGAGGCCCATGTCCGGATTGGCATCGGTCTTGTTTTCGGTGTCCGGCTTGCTGCCGGCGCCGCGATTGTTGCCCTTGTCGTCATATTTGACGGTCGTCGCATCGGCGGCCACCTCGGTGATCGTGGTGGTCTGCTTGGAGCCGGCCTTCCAGGCGTCGGTCAGCGGACCAAGGCCATCGACGATGCTGGCATTCTTGCCCCGCCGGTCGTCGAGATAGGCGGCCACGGCCTGATCGGCCGTCCGCGCCTTGGTCACCTTGACGACATAGGCGATGTTCGCATCATGGACGAGTTTGTTGATGACCTGACCATCGGTCTTGCTGAGCGGAATGCCATCCCAATCCGTCTTGGCAACCGCCGGACAATTGTCCTTGGCCGGCGCTTCGACGCCCGCATCAACGAAAGGCGTGCGCGGCGTCCAGACTTCGAGGAAACCGGAGAGAAGGTGAACGGCGGCATTGGTGTCCACCGTCGAGAAGCAGGCGTCACCGCGCTTGTTGGTGTTTCCGGTCTCGGCATAAGGCGCGTTCACCGCCGTGGCCTGTTCTGCGACGGCGAGCGACGGCACGATCGAAACGAGGCAGACGAGGGCGGTGCTGAGGCGGAAAAAGCTTGAAACAAACATAGGTGATACCTGAAATGGTTGAAGGAACGGCGGGAGAGTTAGAGGCTTGGTGTGACAGACCGGCTTCAAAAATATGGCGGTTCCGTGAATCTGCCAGTGCTCCGCCCTTGCCTTTCTCACCCATCCCGCCAAAACTGTTTCGAGACGATAGGCCAACCGGAATGCCGGAAGGAAGACATGGCAGCCCGCCAACGCATCATTCCGGTAAGACGCGAATATAATCGCTGGGTCGCCAACCAGACGCTGGAAGATTATGCGCTGCGCTTCACCGCAAAAAGCGCCCGTCATTTCTCCTCGCAGCGCATCGCCCAGACGGCGATCGGCGCGATCTCGTTCCTGGCGCTGGAAGCGATCGGCGGCGCCATCACCCTCTCCTACGGCACCACCAACGCCTTCTATGCCATCATCGTCGCTTCGATCGCCATGCTGGCGATCGGCCTGCCGATCAGCCGATACGCCATCCGCCATGGCGTCGACATCGATCTTCTGACGCGCGGCGCCGGCTTCGGCTACATAGGCTCGACCATCACCTCGCTGATCTATGCGAGCTTCACCTTCATGCTGTTTGCGATCGAGGCCTCGATCATGTCCGGGGCGCTGGAACTCACCCTCGGCATCCCGCTCTGGATCGGCTACATCCTCAGCGCCGTCATGGTGATCCCGCTGGTGACGCACGGCGTGCGGCTGATCAGCAAGTTCCAGTTGATGACACAACCCTTCTGGATCGTGCTGAACATTCTGCCTTTCATCTTCATCGCCTTCATGGACTGGCAGAAATTCGATCTCTGGCGCGCCTTTGCCGGCATCCATCATGCCTCAGGGCCGCCCGGCACCGTCGCCGATTTCGATCTGGTGGAGTTCGGCGCCGCCTCCGCCGTCATCCTCGCCCTGATGTCACAGATCGGCGAACAGGCCGACTTCCTGCGCTTCCTGCCGCCGGAGCCGCGGCGCAAGTGGCGCCATCGCCTCGCTGTCTTTCTCGCCGGCCCCGGCTGGGTCGTCATCGGCGCGCCGAAGCTGCTTGCGGGATCGTTCCTGGTCGTGCTGACCCTGGCCTCGGGCGTGCCAGTCGATCGCGCCGCCGACCCGGCGCAGATGTATCTGACCGCTTTCGGCTACATGGTCCCCTGGCAGAATGCCGCGCTGTTGCTGATGGCCGCCTTCGTCGTCGTCTCGCAGCTGAAGATCAACGTGATGAATGCCTATGCCGGCTCGCTCGCCTGGTCGAACTTTTTCTCGCGGCTGACCCACAGCCATCCCGGCCGCGTCATCTGGCTGGTCTTCAACGTCGCGATTGCCCTGCTTTTGATGGAACTTGGCATCTACCGGCTGCTGGAGGAGACGCTCGGCATTTTCTCGATCATCGCCATGGCCTGGCTCTGCACGATCTCCGCCGATCTCTTCATCAACAAGCCGCTTGGCCTCGCGCCGCCCGGCATCGAGTTCAAACGCGCTCATCTCTACGACATCAACCCGGTCGGGCTCGGCGCCATGACGCTGTCGGCGACGGTATCGCTGATTGCCCATTTCGGCGCCTTCGGCGCGACGGCCGCCTCGCTCGCTCCCTATATCACCCTCGTTATCGCGCTCATCGCCTCTCCCGCGCTCGCCTGGGCGACGAAAGGCAGGTTCTACCTCGCCCGCAAGCCGCGCCACAGCTGGAAGAACCTGACGAGCATCACCTGCTCCGTCTGCGAGCATCCTTTCGAGCCGGAGGATATGGCCTGGTGCCCGGCCTATGCCGCGCCGATCTGTTCGCTCTGCTGCTCGCTCGACAGCCGCTGCCACGACATGTGCAAGCCTGCCGCCCGTCTCAACGCCCAGGTCGGCACCGTCGCCAAGGCGCTGCTGCCGGAAACCGTGCTTGGCAAGCTGACGACGCGCCTCGGCCGCTACGGCATCGCCGTCGTGCTGGCCTTGACCGCCATCGGCGCAATCCTGGCGATGATCGCTCATCAGGTCGCCGCCGCCTCGCCCGAGACGGCTGAGGTCGTCAACCGCACCATCCTGATCGTCTTCTTCGTCTTCTCGGTGATTTCAGGCGTCGTCTGCTGGTTCTATGTGCTCGCCCATGACAGCCGCGTCGTCGCCGAGGAGGAATCCTCGCGCCAAAACACGCTGCTGCTCAAGGAGATCGCCGCCCA
>Ga0102593_1001809_pt1 | contig 18945 bp, 15 predicted proteins | sample AraplaCol_mMS_r2_2_FD_76862 | JGI IMG/M metagenome (GOLD analysis project Ga0102593, IMG submission 76862) | Arabidopsis root microbial communities from North Carolina, USA - plate scrape MF_Col_mMS_r2 (SPADES assembly) (version 2) | ecosystem: Host-associated > Plants > Roots > Endosphere...
TTTTCCCTCCATCCTCCATTCACAATGTTTGGAGCAGTGCGTCGTTTTGGTACCGTGCATGCTTTGCGTGCTGCGGTGCCGCGCTCCTCATCGGTCCGCTGGACACCTCAATTGTTCAAATGGCAACCTCCGTCGACTCGTTCCCCTGGTCTGGACCGATCTTTCCAGACTTTCCCGGCCCTGCGTGAGGCTGTCGCAGCTGTTGAGGCTGATATCAAAGAGTCTGCGCAACAAGAACTCATCACTGAGTTTGCCGATTTGCAGACCTCTGGCCTGATCAGCCCTTCGTTGATCCGGAATATTACCCACCCCAACCGCATGGGTCTGAAGACTATGACCGATGTTCAAAGTCAAACGATCAATCAGATGCTTCAGGGCGATGATGTGTAAGTTGAACTCCCTACGCGTCAGTTCTTTCAATATAACCGTTGGATGATGATGTTTGCTAACCCTAATCCAGTCTGGCTCAGGCAAAGACCGGAACTGGCAAGACGCTTGCTTTCCTCATTCCTACCATGCAAAATATCATCAACGATCCTACCTTTACCCCAGCCCGCTTAGGCCGTGGACGCGGTCCCCACGGAGCCAACCCTACCGATATCCGTGCACTCATTATCTCTCCCACTCGCGAGTTGGCCGAGCAAATCGCTGCTGAGGCGATGAAGGTTGCAGCAAACTCAGGTCTGGTGGTGCAAACTGCTGTTGGTGGTACTCAGAAGACGGCTGGTCTGAGGAAGATGCAGCGTGAAGGCTGCCATCTTCTCGTTGGTACCCCAGGCCGTCTCAAGGACATTCTTTCCGACCCTAGAAGCGGTGTCGCGGCGCCTAAGCTGAACACCCTTATCCTTGACGAAGCTGATCGCCTGTTGGACGACGGTTTCTCCGAGGAAATCAGAGATATCCAAAGCCTGCTTCCTGACCCCTACAAGGTGGATCGCCAGACGCTCATGCTCTCAGCCACCGTGCCCAGAGAGGTGATGCGAATGGTGGACCGAACAATGAAGCCAGACTATAAGTTCATCAAGACTGTTCGGGAGGACGAGGCTCCTACCCATTTACGGGTACCCCAGAGGGCGATTCTCATGCCGGGATACGAGAATGCTCTACCTGCTGTCCTTGACATTATCAAGGAGTATAAGAATCGTCAAAGTCAAGATGCGACCTTGCGTCCTTTCAAAGCCATCATTTATGGCAACGCTACCAATGAGGTCTCGCTCGCCGCTCAAGTCTTTGAGGAGCTTCAAACTTCACCCGATAACAGACGCCACCCATTGGGCCGAATGGAACTTATTGAGATTCATTCGAAGCTGAGCCAGGCCCAACGCACAAATGCTGCCAATGGTTTCCGTAGAGCTACCGAGGCCCTTCTATTTTCGTCCGATGTGACTGCTCGTGGTATGGATTTCCCAGAAGTGACCCACGTCATTCAAATTGGCCTGCCTCGTGACAGAGAAACCTACATTCATCGTCTGGGTCGGACAGCCCGTGCCAACAAGACTGGTGAAGGTTGGATTCTTTTCGGCGAAGCCGAGCTCTCTTGGTTCCGAAGACAAATGAGTGGTATCCCTATTGATGAGGACGTTTCCATTCCCACCGGTGCTCAAGACTTGACCCGGGGTTTGGTGGGTGAGCCTGACGGCTCTGTCGCCCAGGTGATGAGCGCCATGAGCAGGTTGCAACCATCAACCCGTGAATACGCCTGGAAATCCCAATTCGGCACCCTTTCCAGAACACACCAGAACAAGCGTGAATTCGTCGAAATCATGAACCGACTGGCTGTTCACGGTTACGCCCTCCCAGAACCCCCAGCTATCAGTGCCCGTCTCGCGCAGAACTTGGGTCTATCGCGTGTTGGCCAACTAAGAGTTGAAGGGGGTCACTCTGGAGATGTGGGCATGGACCGTCGTTCAGACTTCCGTTCTGACCGTGGTTTCGATCGCCGGTCTGGAGGTTTCCGTCGTTCTCGCGATCATGATTCTCGTTCTCGTGGATTCGACTCTCGACCTCGCCGTCGATCATCCTTCCGTGATATGGATTTTAACCTGTGATGCATGATCTCAGTGACGCAGGGCAATCGGTTAAGTTACCATCCTTGCATTTGGGCGGCGTTCCTTTCCATGTCCTCTGGTTCAAACATTTTGTAGAATATGTCTTTTGTCTTCGATTTTCCTCTTCTCTCCTCATGTGTTTTATTGCTGTCTTGTGACCAGATACTCTTCATGGATATAATCTCCAAGTTGTACAATAGATAGGATACCATCAAGCAAATCATTTTAATGTGAAGTGTATTAGAAGTTCTATACAGAATTTGAACCTGCTTAGCTCTCAAATGTCAAAACTATGTATGCTATTAAAAACTGCTCCTACTTAGTGTAAAAATGCAGTGCAGCCCATGCCACTCCAGGGTTGTCCATTCCAAGTCTAATCCTGATATCAGTGATACTTTGCAGCGCCGTTGCGACGATAATTAGAACCAAAAACTGTCTAGTATATAACCATTGGGGAATAAGTAACACCGTGAGCAGGAAGGGAAAGTAGAAACCGTATATAATTCAATAGCATATCCCAATATTTTGCAGTAACCAGTATGTCCGAGCACGAAGAAGAATAAAAATCTATCCAGAGGAAGACACTTACAATGAATCAACCTCGGAAGGAGGTAGGAAGAACAGAGGGGGATAATAATACCTCTTCACGTATTTGATCTCGCAATCTCTCTCTGAATCTAGTCGCGGGCAATCATGTGTTCCCGAGCAGGACCGGTACCGATCCACTTAACGGGAACGTTGCCAATCTCACGCTCGATGAACTCGATATAAGCGCGGGCGTTGGGGGGCAGGTCTTCGTAGCGGGTCACGCCCATGGTGTTGGATTTCCAGCCAGGAAGAGTGGCATACTCGACCTGGATCTTGTCGACGACGTTGGGATCCGCGGGGAAGGTGAAAGTAGTGCGGGTGCCATCGGGAAGAATGTAGGCGACGCCAACCTTGATCTCATCGAAGTCATCCAGGACATCGAGCTTGGTGAGGTTGAGCGCAGTGTAGTGGTTAATGGCGTGGGAGTAGCGGGCGAGGACCAGATCGAGCCAGCCGCAACGACGACGACGACCGGTTGTCACGCCAAATTCCCGGCCGACCTGCTGAAGCTTGTCGCCATCTTCATTCAATTGCTCGCTAGGGAAAGGTCCGGAGCCAACACGGGTGGTGTAGGCTTTCAATACACCAATGACCGACTTGATGCTGGTAGGGTTGAGGGCAAGAGCTTGCACGGCACCTCCCAGGCCGGTGGAGGAGGAGGTAACAAAGGGGTATGTTCCGTGGTCGAGATCAAGCATGAGGGCGTTAGCACCTTCAACGAGGGTGTTGGGCGAGTTCTTGTGCTCCTCCAGGAACGCAAGTTGGTCGACAATGTAGGGCTTCAACTTAGAGCGGTATTCCTATTAAACTCGTTAGAATCAGTTCGATTTATATGCAACCCCAAACCAGATCAACCCCACAAGGATCGGAGTAGTTCTTCGTCCCTCCCCCACATACCTTGAAGCGAGCGATTTCCTCCTCGACATCGTACGAGATGTCACCGAAGCGAGCGCGGTAAGAGGTGTCAAGAGTGCGCAATTTCCGCTCGAAGGTAGCCTCATCCAGAATCTCACCGATGCGCACACCGCGGCGCGCAGCCTTGTCACTGTAGCAAGGACCGATACCCTTACCGGTGGTGCCAACCTTACGGCCACCAAGACCAGCCTCCTCCAAACCATCGACAACAGAGTGCAAGTCGAAGCAGACGTGTGCGCGGTCGGAAATGAAGATGCGACTACCGGCGGATTTCAGACCCTTGGTCTCAAGCTGAGCGAGTTCCTTGAAAAAGCTGGGGACGTGGACGACGGTTCCGGCGCCAATCAGGTTAATACATGAAGGCGAGACCAGACCGGAGGGCAAGATGTGGAAGTCATAAGTGACATTTTCGTGGACGATAGTGTGACCAGCGTCTGGGTAGAGGCCGATTTTAGTACTTGAATTCACATTTGGGCCAAGTCAAACGGTCATGGAGAGAAAATACGTACTGTGACCACCGGCAGCACGGCAGCAGAGAGTCGCCTGCTGCGACAGCATATCGGTAATCTTCCCCTTTCCTGTTCAATTCCCATCATAAGCGCTGTCCAATAGTGTAAAGTGCATGGTTCTGGTAATGAATTGCTTCATCTCATCTCAAGGCACTTTGCGGCCGCCTCTAGCGACTAACCTTCATCACCCCATTGACTTCCTAAAACGATCGAGACCATTGTGTCGGTTCTATCTGAGCGAATTGATCCAAAACAGTTCCAATAGCGATATTTGGATATCCTGGGGTTTGGCGACAATCAATTGTAATCAATTGTGTTGCTAGTGGCGGGGGATTGGAAAAGAAGAGAAGTAAGTCCGGCTTCGGGGATTGGCGGGGCAGCGAGTTCTGGCGCGGGTCAGTCGTTTCCTCTCTTCCGGTGTAAAAGTTGGTCGTCCACTTAAAAGTGTTGGTGGGAAAAAAAATCAAAATCAAACGAGAATGTAGTTCTATACATACCGAGTAATAATTACAATACTCAAGAGAATATCAGAATATAGAAAAAAGAGCAGCCTTATATGACTGCAAAAGTGACTCATGACGGTATTTTTGCGCGTATTTTATGGTATTGCTAATACGATACGCGGGGCTTGATGCCTGAGGCGGCAGTCTTCAAGTACATACATTATGCAGTACAATCACAATATGCACTATGAAGAGTAATTCCTATATTCTAGCGTAGGAACTAGTAGTTAACCAAGGTTAGTAGTATACAATAGTAGAGGAATTCATACAATGGAATAGTTAGGGCATGGCATCCAAAATACCATATGCGGAACAATGAGGACCGAAGTTAATCTATCAAATGCAAATCATATCCAGGGTATTTACCAAAAAGACACCAAAGTCCAACATGCAAAAGGAAAGAAGAAAAAAAGGCAAAAAGTGGAGAAGAAGAGGAGGGAGAGGAAAATGAGCGGGCATTTCACCCATATCAGGTCATTCATCGCAGAAATCCCACAAAAGGCAAATCTATCAAACCACCTTTCCCCCATCTCGAATCCATTCCCGAAGACGTCCCAGGTCTAAGATACATTCTCGATGCATTTCACAGGCTACTTCCCAGTGCTTTCGGACCTGAATATCTTCTTCAATGCCTCTAAGGTATGCACTATATCCACCAGTTCGGCGATCGGGAACCAATTCATCACTCTCGGTGACATTAGGGTCTGCATGGACTTCGTCTTTGCTCGGCGTGGAATCTTCATCATCGCCATTCATTCGTAAACGAGTTGTGTCACCCACTGCACTCATCCAGCCTGGTGCAAGCCCGGTCTCAATAGCGTCTTGTCGAGTATTGAAATGTAGTAGCATGCGTCGATTGAAAAGATTCCAGTCGTGCATGTAACTTCCCATCGTTGATACATAGTAATTCCATTTTTCCCGAGGGAGCATGAATTGCGTTGAGCCTGGCTGTATGGGGACCAGTTCAGGTGCCCGTGGTCGTTTGGGTGGGTTGGGCAGCTTGAGTTCTCGTGGTCGAATGTCGTTTTTCGTGGTCTTCTGTTGTCTTGCTTTGGATTCGAATGGTAAGGTGGCGAACACATCCTCGAGATTCTCGATGCCTCCGCTATTGGTGCTGGTGAAGGGTGCTGTGTTACGAAGATTATCCAGATTGAAGAGAGGGGTACGAGTCTCCGTCTTCGATGTGCCATTTACTGTATGAGGTGATGCGGTCTTTCTCGAGTCGGTAGGAATACTTGCCCGAGCATTTGCATTAAGATCCGGATAGCTTGTATTCGCGGATCCACTGCCAGAATTGTGCCCGTTGGTGGCAGATGTAGATGCAGGAGCAGAGGCAGTTGGGTGAACGGGTGGCAATTCATCATCAAGATCCATAGCTTCGGGCTCGACCTCAGCCCCGGCGGGCAACGATGAGGTGGATGCTGAGGGTGTGTCGCCATTGATTGTGTCTCTGATTTCCTCTGCTTCAGTTGCCACCTTAGCCGGCTGAGGACCGTTTTGAACTTTAGTTGCCGGTCTGACTGGCTTCTTTGGACTCCGTAAGGGTGGCGTCCTTGTTTGCCGAGTCTTGCTATCATCGTCTACGCTCCAAGAAAGATTTCGAAGTTGCTCGCTCCATTGCTCGGCAGAGAACTTGGCTTGCGCAAATGGTGTTGGTGCCTGTTGTGGTTGGGGTTGCGCTTGAGAACCACTTCCTCCGCTTGTAAACTGGGGGAATTTAGGGTGGTCATGCGTGGCTGTCGTCGTCTGCGTTGGGTTGGTATGGTTTGCGGTTCCATCCTGGCTCTGTGTGCCAGGGGGAGGAGTGAATGAACTTGACTGTGGAGGCTGTGGCGGATCTTCCATTGAAAGGCCCGCAAATCCAGGCCATGGATTTTGTTTTGCTTTCCATGAATCAGGGGGCATCTGAGCAGCTCCTTTTACATCACTGTTTCCCTTCGGAGATGCACGAAATCCATTCCTGGCTTTGGCGTGGGCACCGAGGAAATCAAACTTGTCAAGATGTTCTCGCCAGTCTTCCTCGGAGAATTTCTTGTGCAAATGGCTGGAATCGCCAAACGTTGGCTGGGAGGTCGTCTTGCTTCGAGCTGAGTCGGGTCTGGACCACATAGTAAAAAAATAAGTATACGGATTGCCGAGAGAGTAGGAATCAAGATGGCCATACCGTGAAGAAGAGCTGCCGAATGGGCCTTGTTGGCCTTTAGAGAAAGCTGCACTATCCGAATTATGTCCTTTGTCACCGTAAAAGTCAGCATTGCCATCGTGGTATCCCGAACTTCTTCGATATTTCCGGAATCCTCGAGGGGACGGTGATGGTCCGGGGTGTTTTTGGCCTTGTCGGGCACGAGAGTTCTCACCGGTGCTGGAGCTCGAATCGTTCTGCCCGTAGAGATCGGGGAACCTTTGTCGGTGACGCATTCGACTCTTGGGTATGGCCTTTGGCTTGGGGTGGACGGGTTGTATTTCCTCTTCGCTGGTGGAATCATCAAGATCACTGGATGTTTCCGAGACGGAATATGCCCGGTTCCGTGCGGCTTTTGGACTAGCACTACGACGACGTTCATGTTGAGCAGACGTTGGACTGGTTTGATGGCCTCCAGATGGAGTGCGAGTCGTGGACGAACGTCCAAGTCCAGAGCTTGTAAAGAATGTCCTTTCACCACCTGTTGCCGCATAGCGGCTACGCGTCCGTTCATATTCCGGGGTTGACTGGTTTTGCTCAGAGACGGTCGGTTTCTTCGCTGTAGGCGGTGGTGCAGGGTCAAAGTACATGCTGCTAGGACGATTTGAGCTGGTATATGCTGAGGTATTTCGGGCCATGGGTTCGTCATCTCCAGAGGCTCCAGGCGCATATCCATTCTTCTTTTTAGGTGAGTTGGGCGTTGCAGAAGGGTTCTGGGTTCTGTAACTTTCTTGAAAACGCTCGTAAGCTGACTGAGGGCGCGGTTTACCGAAAGGTTGATTTTGCTGTCGAGGTGTTCCCCCTGGTGTTGCACGTCCTGTATTCGGATCGAATCCTCGCCAGCCTGCAGACCCGGCAGCATTGGCTCCCCTCATCCCCGAGAAACCTTTGAATGCGTCTGCCCTCGTCTGGCTCTCGTCCTGTGGCTTATGCCATGATTGTGGCCCTGCGCGGGCATGCGCTTCATATCGCTTTGCACCTGCCGATGGTCCATTTGGTTTCGGTTGTGGTTTGGCAAAAGGCGGCGGTGGGTTGTATTGAGGCCGCGGGGGAGTAGGTCGAAAAGCAGTTGGTTGAGGTCTCCGTGTGCTGCTTGTCTTTGGAGGACCTGATACCTTACCATAACCGGCGCGCAATCTGTCTGTATCGTACTTGAGTCGTGTTGTAGGGTCACTTAAAAGATCGTGGGCGGTTTTGATGGCCTGGAACTTCACATTGAACTCTGCTTCCTTTCCGGGGTTCTTGTCAGGGTGGTATTTGAGCGCTAAAATCTATCGTTAGTATAATTTCAGAGCACAAGACACATTTGAGGCCCTTGATAGCGTACCTAGCTTCCTGAACTGCTTTTTGATATCTTCTGATTCCGCGCTGGGGGCAAGTCCAAGATCTGCGTAATAATCCCTTCGTACGTCGGGTTTGGCCATTTTGACACCGTATTATTGCGGCACTATTAGATTTTCGGATAATATCCAAGGGTCATCATAAACGGTCGTGTAAGAAATCGGCGCACAAGCGCATGTCCGAAGGGTATAAGAAAAAAGATAAGAAAAAAAAATAGAGTCGGTCCCGGTGAACTCAGCGAGTGACACTTTGGGAGCAAAGCAAAACGATTATGTTAAGGTGAAACGAATGAGAAGATTCTTGAGGCGAATTCAATACAGTCCCCTGGTATATCGAGTAACGTATTCAGTGTAGGAGTAGGAGTATGTAGAGCGCGTCTCGGCGGGGGATGTCGGTTGGTTCCAGGGTCCGCTCCGACAGGGCTGAACGAACCAGTAGCACGAACTAGCGGAGTCGGGAATTTCGGTGCTTGTGATCACGGGGAATGGGCATGGTACGATTCGCGCAGACCAAGTTCGACAGAGGGAGATGTTGGAGGGAGAGGGAAGGGGAAGGGCGAGGAATCTCTCCGAGGGCAGAATCGCAGATCGGGAAGATCGTAAGACGGCGGAGCCGGGGAGGGACAGTAGGCTTCTCTGAGCACTGGGCACTGGGCACCTGATGAGGTTGAAGTCAGGCAGTTGGGTCCAAGCGCATGAGACTAAAGTAGCCAACGAAATGTGACAAATAAAGAATGGCCTGTCAGCCTAGGTTTTTTTTTTTCCCTTTTTTCTATTTTTCTCGAAGTTGATGCGTTGGCGAGTTGAAAAGTAAAATAGGCGGCGGTGTTTGTTTTGGTGCGAATTCGTGCCCAATTGGCCTTTTTGATTTTCGGTCTGGGCCTTCCCATGGATTTTCTTCATACTTCGAGTTAAGGACATGCCATTGATATTTCTAGACAGGTTCGAGTGCATGTAAAGGAAATACAGTTGATTACAAATTGCTAATATATAACTATATGTTCAATCATTGGTCGTACAACGTGGACATTAAATTAATGTCTTCTCTCTGTATGTTTATGTAGATAGTATATAAGAAATATATGGTATCCCAAGCGCAGAACCCAGCTTGCAAAAAGATCATGGAACAAAATATAACCAAAGAAAAAGAAAAGAAAAGAAAAGAAACAGATAATCAAAGCAGCCAAAACCCCGGACTCGCGAACCCGGTCCTATTCCTGTTAATCCTCTTTGACAATGCAATTCCCGATAAAGCAAAAAGCGGCGGTAGAGGTGAGCTTGGGCAGAGTAGATGCGATGAAGACAGCAGACCAGCAAACCTCGACGAAGGAGAGATGGAGGGAGGACGGTAAGGGGAAGGGGAAGGGAAAAGATACGTATAACAATGAAGAGATTAAAGGAAAGTAAAGAAGACAGATAAGCAACAAGACGAATAGAAAGAGATGAAATGAAAAGCAGGGCAATGCAGGCACACCCTATGCATCGCCACCAGATGCACCAGGCCCAGATCCACCGAAGAAGTATCCTTCTAAAAGATCATAGTTAGGATTTTCACTCCAATCGTGCTGGAAATCCATAGCCATGCCGAAGCCTAGGTCAATTCCCACGTTTTGGCCTAAATTGGGACCCAGGGGAGGCATATTGGCCATGTGGTAATCGGCACTTGCATCGGCGTCCATATTTGCTGGATGATCAGGATCTCCTGAATTGAAATCCAAGAAGTCAAGACTGATTCCGGGCTGGTTTTCCGGGTGGTCGGCAGATGAAAGACCATGGGGTCCATTTGCTGAATGGGCAGCGACACTACCAGGGGAGCCGGACTGTGGTGGGGAATTACCATAGTAGAACTGGGGGTGTGGATGCTGTTGGGGTGAAGTAGGGTTTTCGTATTTCATATAGTACTCCATTGAGGGAGTGCGCTGTGCGAACGGACGAGTAGGGCGATCGCCTGTCGTGAACCCAGAGGGTAGATTCTCCGGAGCATCTGGCCGAACGGCATAAGCGGGGCCTCCAGGCCTGTTCTCGACCCTTGATCGATCTGTCAGGGGTGGATTATCACTGAACAGATCTGCCAGATTCATATCAAATTTGGGGACCGGTCTGGAAGAACGAGTTTGAGTTGGCCGGCGAGCTTGACCTTGACCCGCTTGTTGCCGCTGGCCCATTTGCTGGCGTACGCGGCCAGGATATAATGAGTTGCTCGCATGAGATGACGCCTGGACACGGGACATATCAACCTGAGACCCGAAGCCAGTGGTAGACAGGCACATCTGGACCGTGGCTTTACTCATCCGCTCGAAAGCATCACGGCAATTTTCAGCGGGTGGACACTTGTGCATCAGATCGCCCAAGACTGAAGTCGCTGCAAGGACAGTGAAGTCGACCTCATCGAGAGTGAGCCGGCTTCGAACAAGAGGTGAATGCCAGATAGCATATAAGAAGGAAATTCCTGAGACGTCAAAGTTAGCATTTACTCAGGTCAAATTACTATATAACAAGCAAGCGAAGAGCTTCATACCAGCCATGAAAATATGATGAGTAGCCAGGTACGTATAATTTACCAGACGCACGCGGTGAAGCTGGCGATAAATTCGAATCACCTTCTGTCCTGCCTCGGCAACGTTGAGATAGACATGATCTTCTTCATCGCCTTCATCAGGGTTGGAGAAAGATGGACTAGAGACATCGTCGGCTGGTGTCAGTTCGCTGGCTAGCTCTGCAGGTACAGTCAAGCTCTGCTGATATAACAAGATAATTCCTTGCCAGTAATTCAGCTCCAAAAGCTCAATAGAGAATCGAACACCCGTATCCGCACGAGTCGGGGCAGTTTCGTGCCATTCCACCAAGCGGCGGTGTACATCATGTCGCCATGAGCGGAATGAATCAAATCCTTGCAAGAAGGGTGATGTGAGTTCAGCGTGAGGTAAGATGGCCATGTTATCTGATGTTCGTCTTCGCACGGCGCGGGCCTGCTGATATTGAAGAACATCGTGAATCTCCGACTGGAGAAGCCGCAGCTTGAAATAATGGAAAGCAACATGCTTATATGTGGAAGCTCCCTCCGGTGGTGTCAGTAGACCTGACTTGGTGATATACTTGTCATCCATCATAGATGGAAACTCAGTACTTATTGCTTGATCACTGATACCGAATGGTCGCCCGACGCAGGTAGCAACGAGACGGTCGAAGCTATATACACACCACCAAAGGCGACGTCGCAGATCACGAACCCATTCACGCCGACCACGCTCACGCGCGTCGATGCGTGGCTGTATGGGGTTTCCGTCCTTCGTTGCAGTGTCGAGACCAACACCATCCTCATAGTGAAGGCCTAAATCAACAGCCAGACGCATTGCAACACCTACAATATACCATAGACCAGGCGCAACGGGGCGAAGCAGCGCGAAACTGGCCAACAAGAGCACGGCTTGGAGTTCTTCCAAGCCCCCAAAGCCTTCACTGGACGAAGAGCCCAAAAAGGACTCCAGATGTACAATTGCCGAAGCATGATATTCCTCCGGTTGATATTGATGGCTAGAGAGTCTAGGACGTTTAGTTGTAGATGACGCTCGGTCACGGCCAGCGCGGCTCTCGTCATCGGAATTTTGAGGCTTATCGTCAAAGATGATCCCAGCACCAATAGCAAACACGATATTGAGGATATAAAGGGCGCGCGGGGAGCGGTTCTTCTCTTCCAGCTGATAAGTACGATCCAAAAGTTCCATAAATTCCCCGCGATGAAGAATAGGCATTTGAGGGTTGGCATGTTCAAAATAGAGATCGATGAGTCGCTCCGCCAACTCTCGGTCCGGGAAAGCTGCACGTTTCATCATCGGCTTTGTTTGCAGCCCGAAAAATGAATCACGCATAGTACCTCCACCGGGACCTCCAGCAGCTGTCTGAGGCAGACGATCGCTTGTACGAATGGAAGAACGCTCGGGAATATTCCCCGGAAGGGAACTCCTCACTGCGGCAAAGACAACCCGAGCAAATGATATACCAGAAGTTGAGCCAAGATATCGAGGATCAGATGTTCCTTGCACTGAAACCATACCAATATTTGATACCAGATTATGCAGGCGCCAATTGTCCTCGTTGGCTGGATCGCGGGCTCCTTCGGTTGTTTGCTCGACATCTGCCCGCTGTTCGGGTTTATCGCCATCTTCTCTCAGCGTAGGGTTGTTTTTCCATTGGGTCTTCTCGGGAAGATCAACGGGTTGGCCATCAAGAGTGGAAGATGGTTGCGCAACATCGCCTTCGTTCTCTGTTTTGACCGCCTCTTCTTCGTCGAACGCGACAGCTTTCTTGAATTCTATTTGATGTTCTGCCAACTGCTTCTCGAGATAGGCGACTCGGGTTTCTAGGAAATAAACATAGCTACGCGGTATTTCTCGTTTGGTGATCGGGTCGTAGCCGACACAGCGGACTCCCGCTTTTTCACACGATTGACAACGCGGAAGACGCTGGTCGCAACGGTTCTTGCGTAGTCGGCAGCGGTTGCAGGCCGATACATTGCGGAAGGAAGAAGAGGACGCATTCGAGGCAACGGTTGCAGTTGAATGCGCAGGTGATGTAGAGGGCACCACAGCTGAGGCGGAGGAGTTGTTGGTACCATCTCGCGAGGCTGCGGGGTCGGATTGAAGAGGCGGTGTTTCGCCGGAAGGATGAGGTCTCTTCTTCCCCGAAGAAGAGAGGGGTGATGGCGGGGAGGGAAGGTTAGGCATTGTGAGAAACGAGTGGCGAGAAAGATAGAGCTGCGATCATCTCTTGGTGATGGGGTTCGACGGAGATCGTGGTCGGAAACAGCGGTTGGACACCCGGGCCGAATCAGCGTTCATGATAAGCCGGTGAGATGTTGTAAAGCAGTCTCAATGCAAGACCACAGCTCTTGCGATCCAGAACGAAAGAAAAGGAGGCGGCCCGCACTATTCGCAACGTGGACACGGTCAACAAGCTCTCCGCGGCGCAGATATACGCGACGGAGGTAGAATATCCTCCGACAACAGATTAAGCTAAGAAAGACGCCAATAATAGAGGGGCGATATTTCTCTGCATGCGCATTAGAAGTCGCGAATCTTTTAGTTGAACGAACGATCAGCGCCCCAGAAGGACGAGGGCAACACTGTAACTTGCAGAGCGATGAAGAGGAGAGAGTAGCATCGGATAGGGTTGTGGTGGAGTTTCGGATCAACTGTGGGTGGTCCATCCAGAGACTCTCCGGATATTAAGTTTCCCGAGGGCATGGAGAAAAGTAAAGACTCGGCATTCTCGGTACCCCAGATTCCTCGTGGCTGATCGAAGGATTGGGGAACAAACTGAGGGGAACAATTAGTTTCTGTCTAGTCAGCATGGCTCTGAGGTCGATAATTGGCTGCGCATGATTATTGCCAGTAACCACGCCGCCATCGCCAGTACAAGACAACCGATGCGGCGGGAGTCTTGGTGTCAAGTGGATCTTCCCCGGGATAAATGTGCTGCCATTGGTGGAGCCGCGGAGAACTGACAACTGACAGCTTGTAGCCTGGACGAGGCCCGCGATGTTGGTTGATGAGGGGGTAGGAGGGGAGGTTGAATGTTGGAGGATGCAGATGGGAGGTGGGAAGTGTTATGGCAGAGAAGAAGGAAAGGATATCTCCCAATCCTGGAAAACCAGGCTACTATATATGCGATGCACATGGCATGATTTCTGCGCGGCAAGGTGGTAGTATAGGTTTCATAAGTGGATATGCTTGGCTTGCAGTTCTGCAAGAGGAGAAAAAGTTACAGTACTTCAGTTTACCATTTAGGCGCCCGTGTGGGGGCCTCTATACCATGAAGAGGAAAAGAAGAATTCGAGAGAACAGGCCCGAGTGGTGAGACGGGCGTTTAATTGATCAAGTTCGCATTTGTGAAAGTATAATCTAATCTCATGGGTTGACTGATGCCTCATTAGGACAATCAGATGAAGAATGGGGATGAAGAAAAGGAAGAAGAGAGAAAGAACAGGAAAATGGCAAAGACAATGCAAAACGAAAACAACACAATATAGCCTCCCAGATGCATGAGTATCATCATAATATATCCCGTTTCAAATGCTCCAAGTTTAAATAAGAAAATGACAACGACAAAACATAACACAATAGATGAAGGTTAATAAACGAGATTTCACCATCGGTAGCTCAGAGACTTTTTTGGTAAGCATATGCATCCCTTCTATGACAGTTGCGCCGTATCCTGGTCTCTAACACAAGAGACCGAGGAGAAATGAGAAATGGAAAAAACGAAAATAGCATAGGTGTAAGATGGAAAATCATCAGGGAAATGGGAATCAAGGTATCATGGCTGAAAATTGGAAAAGATAGAAAGGAAAAAGTTGCCCATGGGTAGAGCAGATCGAAGTTGCGCTGGCAATGGTGTAGTCTTTCCAGAAGACAGACAGAGTAAAGAATAGAAAGAAAAGAAAGACCAAGCATGCGATCTTGTATGTCTGTTCTCTTGGTTGATCTCGAGCAAAGAGCATAGCGAGACTAGATATATTAGACACGAGGGACAGATGATAGATCCCCATCGGAGGTGGGCAGATCGAGATTCAACTTTGAAACGTCATAATCATGATCGATGCTGGACCGCAGAGAAAGCAGTCGTTGTTCTTCTTCCGAAACCGAAGAGAATGATTGACGCGGGGTGAGGGAATCCGCAAGAGGTTCCCGCTTCGTTTCCGCTTCACTCACATCGGGTTGATCTTTAAATCGCTCGGGCTCTGAAGATTCCTCCATCCAGAAGCTCTGAATGGCACCAACTAAGCAGACAAGACCGCAGGCCCACCAGGCCAGCACGGAGTGTCCGCTCTCGAGCCCCTTCGAATGCAGCAAACCGGTTACTGTCGGACCAAAGGCTCTGCTTAAGCTGGCAGTGGAAGCAGCAGCACCGTTAATGGAGCCCAGGACTTTGGAAGTAGGTGCAGCATTAGCGAGGAGGATGGCAGTAGCGGGGAAGGCGATGACATGGAAGGTGATCTTGCTGATCAAAGCGACGTAGACAGCAGGCATCTGCAATTTAGCCGGAAGAAGAATGAGATAAGGCACAGCCAGGTAAAGCGGTGGCCAGACAAGCAGGACGAAGCGGAACGTGCGCAAAGTGCCAAAGTGCTTGACAACGAAGGGGAAGAGCCATAATTGGGCAATCATCGAATAGACACCCTGTACAGCCAACATGAAACCAATCGTCTTAGTGGGGAGACCGAGGCCGCCGGTAAACTCAAAGGGGAGAACAACACGGTCGTCAGATTTGGGTGTGCTCAGGAAGACCGGCATCAGCTGATCGAACGACACGCTGTGGCTGCAGAGAAGAAAACAAGGTTGTCAGCATCAAGAGATTCTGCGAAACATCGCTAATCCTGCCCTCTGCCCAACCGCAATTAAGAGTGAGGGGGTCAAGAGAGGGGGAAAAACAAAAAAGGGACAACTCACTATGCAAGAATGCCGTAAGCGATGATAGTCAAGATGACCTGTCGAGTGAAAGCCTTGGGAGCGGGGGATTTCTGACCCTCCAGGTCACACTCGGGGGAAGTTGAGGCGTTATTCACGGGGCGCAGGCAAGGCGATGATTCGGCACTCTCGTACTCGGGTGGCATATCATCATAGACAAAGTACTTGGATTCCTCAACGCCAACGTCGGAATCGTCGGGGAGTTGCACACGCGAGGTCCAGCATTGGTTGACAAGCCAGTGGCCCAATTCGAGGCCAGGGTCACGGCGGTGCTTCTTTTCAGGGTGCGTCTCCTCCAGGAAGAGGAAACCCACCACGATACCACAGATGAGAACCACGATACAGACCAGGTTGGGCAGCAGAAAGGGAAATCGGTCAAAAAAAGTGCCGCGGGCGAAAATCGTCGGATAATTCTCGCAGGGCTGGGCGAGTGCACCGCCCATAGCCGGACCAACAATTGAACCCAGACACCAAACAAAAGGCATGATAGAATAGGCTCGAGGCTGGTGCTCTTTGACCGTGACGATCTCCGCCACAGTTGTTTGGAGTACACCAATGTTTCCGTTCAGCAGACCTCCCAAAGCACGCGCGATCATTGCAGTCGCCAAGTTGGGCGCAAATCCGAAAGCAACCATGCTGATGGCTGTTCCAATCAAACCCATGATGAGCACTGGCTTCCGGCCGATGCGGTCGCTCATCCGGCCCCAGAACATGCCAGCAGAGAATTCAGCGAAAGTGAAAGAAGATGTGATCATTCCGGCGTAGAGGGCAATCTTCTGGTCGTTATCCGTCACATGGAATGATTCAACCATGTGATACACGTATGGGAAAATGGACATGAAAGCAATTGGTTCACAAATTCGGACCAAAGCTGCATTTTGTTAGTTTGTGATCCAAATTTTGAAATTTTTCAATTGCTGGTGGTAGTAGTATATGGCTGTGATGAATGAAGCTCATAGATATGATCCCAAATTCATGGGAACAGCCACATAGTTTCCCATGCAAAACAAAAGTACTGCGACTTACCTAACACAAACAATTGCCGAATGGGAAATGCAGTCCAATCCTCACCAGTTCCATGGCGTTGCCGCCGTAAACAAGCTGGCCGCTGAAACATTATGTGATGTGAGATTGTGAAAAGGGAGAAACAGGAATGGCGAGGAAGAGAACGGTAATAAGATGCGTTCTCAACAAGACAAGAAGAAAAAAAAGCAAAGAAAATGGAATAAGATGTATTCAAAGACCCCACTTCACTCCGGGAAGGCGTAGTTGACAATCCCAAAAAAAAAAAAAGGGCAGAAGATCAAAAGTACCAAAGAGGTCCTTTTGATTTTGGATCCGGTCTCCCTAAAATTACCCCAGGTTAATGCGTCAGGGTCGAAAGGGAGAGAATGCAATTGTTGTGGAGGCTGAACGTCGGAGCAAGGAGCAGTGAGCTGATTGTTTTAGGGCTTCAGCATTGCTCCCCCTGCGGTTGGAAATTCTATCGCGAGTCCGATAAGGTAGGGTTGGGAAATAGATTGCAGAAGACTATGAAACAACTGCAAGGGAGAAGAAAGAAAGAAAAAAAAAAGCTCCGGAAGTCTCTTTTTTTTTTTTCTTCAATGTCTTCTTTTCTGCACTCCTTTCCAAATGAGATCAGACAAGAAAAAGTTTAGTGCTTTTGAAGCCAAGGCAAGAATTCCCGGAAAGTCGGAGGTTCTCCAGAATTTCGTAGGATCGACAGATAGCGCAGATCGGATCAAACAATTGGAAGAAAGGAGTAGTCAAAGAGGAAAGAAGAAGTAGAGCGAGGTGGAAGTGGAAGTGGGAAGGGCGGTAGGAAGAATGGCGAAGGGATCTATAAAGAATCTTGGAAGAGGGAAAGGGTTTGAGTTTCCAAGAGATCGAGAGGATGATGAGATGAGCAAAGGGGATTTCATTCAATGTCGACGGAGGGGAGACGGGAGTTATTATATTGTCCCGCGGGTGTCGACAGTGGATAGCTCCATCTATAGACAGCCGATGTGATCAGGCGCCAAAAGAGACTAAAACGTCAACTGTTCAGCATCTGAGAATTTCGGTTACAGCTGTACAGAAAGGCGCAGGATGCAGATGGCAAGCAAACATGGTCAATCAGAGGAATAAAGACAAAGGGAAGTGGGTCATGATTTATTATTTTTATTTTATTTCTTTTTCTTTTTTTTTACAGTAAGAAAATTCAGCTCCTTTTTGCTATTTTATCAATTAGGATTTTCTCTCTCTCTCTCTCTTCCGGCTAGATTTGACAAGAGAGGGGTGAAAGGAGTACTGTACTAAATTAAATTAATAGAATTTCACATTGCCCACTTCTCTTCTACATTACACCTCCAAAGATTCTGTGTAATTCAACCATCCGACTGGGGGATCTGACCACTCAGCATCGATTAGATGGCTGTATGCCTAAGTATTAGAAACAAGAATAAAATGAAAATTCAAATATTAGAAAAGAAAAATAATAATAATAATAAATCCAAAGGGGGAGGAGATGGGGGGAGGAACCAAGCGGAAGAAACACCCTGGAGGCAAGGATGGTAAACAAGAAAAAGAATTCAAAAAACAAATTGAATTTAAAATCTCAAAAAAGAAAATCACAAAATAAATTCTTTTTTTAAAAAAAAAGTAGGTGGAGCCAACAGGAGAATCGACGTGAGGTACGAAAGACGGGGGGGAAAGAAGGGCATCGTCATCGAGAGAGTCGGGGGCCAATGGTAGGACTTCCGAGAAAGGGATTCGACGGTACGGTAGGAAAGAACCCGATTGTCCAACGATTCCATTCCTCGATCAATCAGAATCAGATCAGATGGGACAAGGGAGTCCAAAGTTTTTTTTTTTTTTTTTTCATAGTTAGCTCTGTGTACAGTATGTACTTTACCCTTTTCTGTTAAACCGGCCCCCTTTTCCCCCTGGGATTGATTCGACAGATCTGCTTCCCCCAGATCGCTGTACATAGTGCCCTACAATACAGGTATACAGGTATGTGTGTATGTACAATGTATCTACTGTTTAGCTCCATAAGTGATGATGGATCAACCCGACCCACGGCCCTGAGCCCCGGGCCCCGGGGGACAGCAGGAGGCGAGTCCTTAGTGCCGCTAAAGGGGGGGCTTAGGAGGGGCCACTTTGAATCCAAGTACGCTAAACAACGTATGTGGACTAAGGCAAGGATGATCGTCTGGCTTTTTGTCTTTTTTCCATTTTTACCTTTTGGGACTTTTACTCCCGGAAGTGTGGTTTTAGTGTGAATTAGTGAGATGATAGATCTAACATCCTTCTGCCCCCCCCCCCCCCCCCCCCCCCCCCCCCCCCCCCCCCCCTCTTTATTTTCTAACCAAACCTACACCAAAACCACGAAAATTCAAAAACAATTTTTTAA
>Ga0102593_1001811_pt1 | contig 18930 bp, 14 predicted proteins | sample AraplaCol_mMS_r2_2_FD_76862 | JGI IMG/M metagenome (GOLD analysis project Ga0102593, IMG submission 76862) | Arabidopsis root microbial communities from North Carolina, USA - plate scrape MF_Col_mMS_r2 (SPADES assembly) (version 2) | ecosystem: Host-associated > Plants > Roots > Endosphere...
AGGCTGCAACGGACGCAATATCTGTCGATCACTTCCTCTCCGAGACGGCGGCCCATTCCGACGGGTTGGTCGACTTTGTCAAAAGAGCAGGGCTTGCGATCCTGCCCAAATGGTTTTTTAAACCGCCTTACCTCAAGGCACCACAATGGCCGGTGTCCAGAGAGCTGATCCGAACGGTTAGAGTCGTGGCCAGCTGGCATTCATCCAAGGACAGCACGGATAGAAAACCAGTCCTCGCAGGTGATCCTGTTCCCCCACGGGGCGGCCTGTGGTTCGAGGTCCGGCAGCCCGATGGCTCGATCATTCCCGATGGCTATACTGTTCATTGGCGCGTCACGAATACCGGAGCTGCCGCCATAGCGGCTAACAGCCAGCGCGGAGATTTCTATGTCTCCAATCGGAGATACAGCCGTTGGGAGCCCCTGCAATATCGAGGCGTCCACATGACGGAAGCATTCATCGTTCGCATGAGTGACGACCTATTGGTCGCACAAAGTGAACCGTTTGCCGTTCTTATCGAGTGATTTTACATGAGCGATATCCACCTAAGGCAGAACGATGACCATTTTCAAACGCTCCTGAGTGCTCGCTCGGGCATCTATCGGTTGGCCACGATCTGGCAGATCACGCAGATCACATTGACTCTCGTTGTTCCGGTCGTACTCAGTTTCACGAGCCTTCATTTTGCTTGGCTGCGCCCATATGTAGCCTGCTATGCCCTTTTTGCTTCCATTCTGGACATTCTGCTTATCGACCGTTTGAGCAAAAAACTTATTAAACAGTCGGCACTGGTCTCAGAGATGTTCGACACCGATTTGTTTCGCCTTACCTGGAACGCGTTTGTCTGCGGCAAGCGTATGCAGCCTGAGGATATCCGTGATTTTTCCAAATATTGTTCCGTCGCCAGCAAGGCGCAACTTGTGAACTGGTATCCTCTTGCCATTGCCGCTGCACCCCATGAAGTGGCAAGCCTCATCTGCCAAAGAACGAACCTGTTTTACGACGGCAGGGTGAGGGGAAGGAGCGCCTGGTTGCTTTTGACTTTCCCGATAATCTACGTCGTTGTCATTCTGGCAATGGCGCTTTGGTGGGCGTTGTCGTTCAACGACCTTGTGCTGACCGTCGTGAGCCCGTCTGCAGCAGTCCTCATCTGGTCGCTGAGAGAACGTTTCCGGCAACTGGACGCAATTGCAGCTGGTGAAAGCTTGAGAGGCGAGGTCGAAAAGTCTTGGCAATCACTGCTGGAAGCAGGGTCCGAGCAATCCGCAGATTCCCGCATCCGGCAGCTCCAAGACAGCATATTTTTGCGGCGCTCGCAGAATCCACTTCCCTTACCGTTCATCTACAAATTTATCCGCAGTGGTTCCGAGGACGCGATGAATTTCGGGGCGGAGAATCTTCTCAAGGACGCGGGTTATCTGCGCTGACAGCGGACAAGGACAGGGCCTGAGAACTGAATTGATGGTGACGGCCGGACCTGAGATGGAAACACGCAAGCTTGTCTGCTACAGCGTCCTATACTTCCTCGATCTCAGCGCCCTATTGGTCCCCTTGCTTTGAATCCAAAAGCGCCAATACTCTCGCCGCAACTTTATGTTGATTTATGAGTCGAGGGAAGTTTGAGCGATTATTGGACGAATAAGCCGGGTGCGGCGGGAAATCTTCGACTTCTAACCCGTGAAGGGAAATGGCTCGCATGGGAGGATCAAGAGGCTGACCCCAGCGACGCCAGCACCAAGAGAATTGCTGGTGCGAAGGGGCGCGTCAACGAGGTCCTGACACAGGCCGTCCACGCAACCAACGTCCTGACCCTCCTCGGATCAGGGGCATCCTTCTGTGCAAAAAACACTGGCCCACTACAAGCGCCTGGAATGAGCGATCTTTGGCACGCTGCCAGAAAGAAGGTCTGCGAGCACAACATCGAAAACTACTCAGATTTCGATAACGTGGTGCTGGACGTGGTCGGTGCATTACCACCCGAAGAAAAGGGTGAGCAACGAGCAGGTGACATCGAAAATCTCCTCAGTCTCTGCAAAATGAAACTGGAGTTGATGGAGGTCCGAGCGAACGAAAATGAGAAGACAGATTCGAATGGACCGATCAGCAAATTGAAAGCTTTCATCGAAAAGGCCGAGGGCGCGATCCTCGAAAAAGTGGACTTTGTAGATCAAGCCACGGCGCTAACTGCCCATCGAGGGTTGATCCAGAAGTTTGCGAAACGCGCAGTCGACAAGCCCCGCGTCAAGGTTTTCACCACCAACTATGATCTTTGCGTCGAAGAGGCTGCCTCTCGCCTGGGCGTAGTTCTGATCGATGGCTTTTCACATAGTGCCGAACAACGTTTCAACCGCGATTACTTTCAGCACGATACTGTAAGGCGGCAGACGTCCGGGACGAAGGCTGACTATATCGATGGGGTCTTTCACCTTTACAAGCTTCATGGCTCGATTGACTGGCGACGACGCACCGATGGCGTTGTAATCCGTTCCCAGGCAAGCGATCCGACCTTGCGACCGGTACTAATCTATCCGAGGTCGACAAAGTACCAGGAAGCTTTCGAAGCGCCGTACCTCGACATGTTCGCCGCACTACAAGCGTCTCTTCGTGAACCGGATACTGCGCTTTTGGTGGCTGGCTTCGGATTCGCCGACGATCACATTAGCGCTCCTATTTGGTCCGCCCTTGAATCAAACCTCAGTCTTCGTTTGATCTTGGTCGACCCATCATTCATTCCAGCCGTGAAGTTGGATGCACATCCAGCCCCTGACCATCTTCTCGAAGCCGCTCTGCCGACAAGAAAATACCAGAACAAGATCACGCGTTTGGTCTTGGAAGGTGATCCACGAGTCACGGTATTGAATGGCAGGTTTGAAGACTTGGTCGACGCCATTCCCGCGATTACTGGCGAGTCAGATCGCCAGCGTCTCCAGATGCGCCTGGATCATATTAGAGACGTCGCCGTATGACTAATCCGGCGATAGCACTAATCGATCCAGACAAGCGCCTCGGCACCGTGACCCGGGTGAGCGCGTCCTCAATTGAACTAACCATTCCAAAGGCGCTTGCTGCTAGTGGGCAACGAGGCTTGGCGCGAGGAGCGACGGGTGACTTTGTTTTCATCGACTGCGACCAGGAGACGATCCTCGGCCGTATAACCGACGTCTTTATTCCCGAGCGACAGCGCCCCGCTCTGGAACGGCAGATGGAAGTTGACGCAAGTGCAGAGCCACAAGGTCGTGCCCAGCTTCTCGCGACAGTCAACAAAGCGACACATAAAGTCACGCGCGGAATCAACGTAACGCCGCGTGTTGGCGATGGGATTTACTTGGCCGATGGTGGAGCGCTTGCCGCTGCAATCAGAGAGGCTCTTCAGGGCGAAATCGAGCCGGGGAAGAACGAGCGCCTTCTAGTAAATCTCGGCAGGTTATCTGGAATTGCGGATGCAATGATTGCAATGCCTCCAGAAAAATTATTTGGGCGGCATTGTGGAATATTCGGCGCGACCGGAGGAGGTAAAAGCTGGACGCTGTCCAAGCTTCTCAATGAGGTAGTCCGGCTTGAGGGGAAATGCATCCTTTTTGACCCCACCGGAGAGTTCGCGGGTAAAGTTTCTGGCGCAAAGGAATATTCATTCTCGAAAGCAAACGAGGAGCAGCCGCTGGCGAGATTTCCATACCGACAATTATCTGAAATTGATCTTTACGCGCTCTTGACGCCATCAGTTCAGATGCAGGGACCGAACTTACGAAGCGCGATCAAGAGCTTGAGACTAGCCGGAGCGCTGCAGAAGTTGCCTTTCCGGTACGACGTCAAAGCAATGGAAGACGGTAGTAAGCGCTTCTCGGTTGGAAAGCGGGGATTTGTAGAGGTCCGTCAGAGTGGTGTAGTAAGGAAGGCCGGAAACAGTCGCCATGCTTTGTCTTTGGCACTGATCGAGCTGTCGGCGGAACTTGACTCGCATTACTGCGACTTCGACGTTCATCTTTTGTCTGACCAGATCAAAGAAGAGTGCGTGAAGCAGCATACAAACGATGGCATGGGTTCCTACGGAACCCACGACGACTTCGCTTTAGGAACTTGCAACTCCTTGAACGTCCGCATCGAGAATTATTTGTCTTCTCCGGAAATGAGATGCCTTTTCTCTGACGAAGGTGCTGACATCTGCAAAGAAATACGAGATTTCATTGCGGACCCCGCCCAGCACGCTCTCGTTCTTTCGTTCGAGCACGTCAGCTTTAAATACAACACCAGAGAGTTGTTGTTGAACACGCTTGGTCGTTTTCTGCTGGGCCTTGCGCGTCAGAACGTATTCCAAGAGTGCCCGCTTGTGTGCTTCCTCGACGAAGCCCATCAGTTTATCGGGCGATCCATCGGTGACGATACCAATCATGTGATGCTCGACGCGTTTGGCCTGATCGCGAAAGAAGGTCGAAAGTACGGCCTGACAACGACTATCGCTACGCAACGCCCCCGTGATGTCCCCTCGGACGTGCTCAGTCAGCTCGGCACCCTCTTCGTTCATCGTCTGACCAACGACCGTGACCGTGAAACAATCGAGAGGGCATGCGGCGATCTAGATCGTGACGCCGCCGCTTTCATTCCATCGCTCGCGCAGGGCGAGGCGATCATCGTTGGGCCGGAGCTACCTGCTCCGCTACCTGTCCTTATTGATCGTCCTGAAAAGGGTCAGCAACCAGGGTCTCATGGCCCCCGCTACCAAGCCTTCTGGGGCAGCGCCCTTGGCTCAGAGAAAAACTAGATGTAAAGGACTTCTTGCGTTAATTGGTGGGATAAAATTGAACGAGAGATTTGCTCAGATTGTTGCGCAGCTTCCAGAGCGTTTTGAGAATCTCATGTCAATGGCACCCGTCAAAAATGGGAGCATTCGCCCAGACATGAAAGGATCGGGTGTCTATCTGTTTTCGGAGAAAGCGGTTCGTGGGGATGTGCCGTTATATGTTGGCCGCACAGATCGCCTTGATAAGCGCTATCGGGAGCATACGGGCCGAAGCTCCGATCACAATAAAGCGCCATTTGCATTTAGACTTGCTCGCATCGAAACCGGGAAGCTGAGAGCTTCCTATAGTCGAGGCGGGGAAACGCGATCTGCATTAATGGCCAATCCTGATTTCCTTGCTGTGTTCCGGTCCTGCTTAGAGCGTGTTTCTGCAATGGATTTCCGCTACGTCCTGGAGCCTGATCCCACGACGCAGTGCCTCCTCGAAGTCTACTGCTCTGTTGCGCTTCAATCTGAACACAATACGTGGAAAAACCATTAGCTTACGCTGAAAGCGATGGCAAAGCCGTGAACAAGCTTCGCTCTCGTAGACACCGCAATTTCCCGATGCAATACAGGAAACAAATGATTCCCGCATTTCGAGAGATTCGATGTCCAGTGCACTCAAAGACCTTTTCGAGCGTTATCGTAGCGGTTCCAAGAGCGAGCGGGAGAAGGGAACGTACTTCGAAAATTTGGCCAAGGTCTTTTTCGAAAACGACCCTCAATATGTACAGCGCTTCGATAAGGTTTGGACCTTTGCTGATTTCGCCAGAGAAAGAGGCATGGGCGGGCAAGATACCGGCATCGATCTGGTTGCACGCGTCAGAGATGACGGCGGATTCTGCGCGATCCAGTGCAAGTTTTACAAGGAAGGCCATCGCATCCAGAAGGCTGATATCGACTCCTTCTTCACGGCTTCCGGCAAGCGCCCGTTCACCGAACGCTTAATCATTGACACGACGAACGCTGATTGGAGTGAACACGCCGAGGGCGCGTTACGGGACCAGTCTATCGAAACGCAGCGCATCGGCCTCTCGGACATCGAACAAAGCCCAATCGATTGGGGCATGTACATTCGGGATCAGAAAGTAGTTCTAGCGGCGAAGAAAGAGCTGCGACCGCACCAGAAAGAGGCTTTGGACGCCGTCAGGACAGGCTTTGACAAAGCTGATCGCGGCAAGCTCATTATGGCGTGCGGCACGGGCAAGACGTTTACCGGACTGAAGATAGCAGAGGATTATGCGGGCGTTGGCAAGATGGTTCTCTATCTAGTGCCGTCTCTTGCTCTCATGTCTCAGTCAGTTCGGGAATGGTCAATCGATACTGATACCCCGCTTCGCTGCTTTGCCGTATGCTCGGACGTCCAGGTCGGTAAGCGGCGCAATAACAACGACGATATCGGCGACATCGAAATCCACGATCTAGCCTATCCGGCAACGACGGACGCCAAGACCTTAGCCGAGAAAGTAAACGCACATCCCGACCTGCGGATGACTGTCATCTTCTCGACCTACCAATCCATTCAAACGATATCAAATGCTCAAAAGAAATACGGCTTGCCGGAATTCGATCTTGTTATTTGTGACGAAGCTCACCGTACGACGGGCGCGAAATTCGAAGATGAGGACGACTCTAACTTTGTCAAGGTCCACAGCCAGGACTATATCGAGGGTAAGAAACGCCTGTACATGACGGCAACGCCCCGCATTTACGGCGATGGCGTGAAGACAAAGGCCAGCGAAGTTTCAGTCGAACTTTGCTCAATGGATGACCCAACTCTTTACGGCGAGACCTTCTTCCAGCGTGGGTTCTCCTGGGCGGTCCAAAATCAACTACTGACGGACTATAAGGTCATCGTCTTGGCAGTAGATGAATCAATTGTATCAGCAGGGGTACAGAACCGCTTGGCGGATGCCAACAGCGAGCTGAAACTCGATGACGCCACAAAGATCATCGGTTGCTACAAGGCATTGTCAAAAACCGATCTGAAGCAGGACGTGGCAACCGATCCGCACGCCATGACGCGAGCAATTGCTTTTTGCCGCGATATTAAAAGTTCGAAATTGATCACCAATGAATTCGGCAAGGTAATCGAAGAATATTTCGATAGTCGAAGCATCATGGACGTCAACCTCGCTGAAGAAAGCAAGCTGCATTGCGAACTGGAACACGTAGATGGAACGTTCAACGCGAAAGCCAGGAGCAACCTTCTGAACTGGCTGAAAGAGGATGCTGGTGAAGATAACTGCCGCATCCTAAGTAATGCTCGCTGCCTCTCCGAGGGCGTGGATGTCCCCGCCCTGGACGCGATTTTGTTCTTGCATCCGCGCAAGTCTCAGATTGACGTGGTCCAATCAGTCGGTCGTGTTATGCGCAGGGCTCCTGGCAAGACAATGGGGTACGTTATCCTTCCCATCGGCATCCCCGCCGACATGGCACCGGAAGAGGCGCTGAACAACAACGAGAAGTACAAGGTTGTCTGGCAAATACTGAACGCGCTTCGCGCCCATGACGACCGTTTCGACGCGACCATCAACAAGATGGAGCTTGGGGTCGATGTGTCGGATCAGATCGAAATCATAGCTGTCACAAACGATATGCCAAACCGTAACAAGCCCGAGGCCACCGGCCTTGGAATTGGAAAAGGGAGCGATCTCGGGGATGATGAAAATCCAAGCGGCTCGACGGTTTCCGAACCCGTCCAGACGTCTTTCTTGTTCGATGAAATTTCATCCGCCATCATGGCGAAGATCGTCAAGAAATGTGGTCGGCGCACCTATTGGGAGGACTGGGCAACCGATATTGGCAAGGTGGCCCAAACTCATATAACTCGCATCAAGGCGTTGGTAAAACAGCCAGATAGTTCGGAACGCCAAGCCTTTGAGGAGTTTCTGGGGGAGCTACGTGACGATCTCAACGATAGCATTTCCGAAGATGAAGCTATCGAAATGCTGGCACAGCATATAATCACAAAGCCCGTCTTTGAGGCTCTATTTGAAGGCTACAACTTCACTAAGGAAAATCCGGTTTCCCGTGCCATGCAGGGCGTTCTAGATGCGTTGGATCAACACAATCTAGAAAAGGAATCTGAAAGCCTCCGGAAGTTTTATGCAGACGTGAAAATCCGCGCATCCGGAATCGACAACGCTGAAGGCAAGCAGAAGATCGTCGTCGAACTGTACGATAAATTCTTCCGTAACGCTTTCCCCAAAATGACGGAAAAACTTGGGATCGTTTACACGCCGGTGGAGGTGGTGGACTTCATCATTCATTCCATCAACGACGTATTGCAGCAAGAATTCGGACAAACGCTCGGAAGCCAGGGCGTCCATATCATCGATCCATTCACCGGCACCGGTACTTTTATCACTCGGCTACTGCAATCGGGCCTGATCAAGCCGGAGGAGCTGGCGCACAAATACGCCCACGAAATCCACGCCAACGAAATTGTCCTGCTCGCCTATTACATAGCAGCAATCAATATCGAGGCCGTTTATCATTCTCTCTCTGGTGGGGAGTATCGCTCCTTCGAAGGTATCTGCCTCACTGATACGTTCCAGCTCTATGAGCAGGAACGTGACCTGATCAGCGACTTAATGGTCGAAAACAGCAACCGCCGTTCGCGGCAGAAACAGCTCGACATTCGGGTCATAATGGGGAACCCACCATATTCCGTGGGGCAAGGTAGTGCGAACGATGCCGCTTCGAATGTATCCTACCCCAAACTTGATAGTCGTATCGAGGAGACATTCGCCGCACGTTCGAACATGATGTCGGTGCGGACTCTCTACGATAGTTATATTCGAGCAATTCGGTGGGCAAGTGACCGTATCGGGGACGCTGGCGTCGTTGGATTTGTTACGAACGCTGGTTTTGCTGAGGCGCGATCCGCTGACGGATTGAGGCGATGCTTGGTTGAAGAGTTTTCAAACATATATGTTTTCCATCTGCGCGGGAGGCGGGGGAAACAAACGGCCGGTGAACGGGCGAAACAAGAAGGCGGGCAAATTTTCGGCGCGGGAAGTGGCGCTGCTATTGCTATCACATTGCTCGTCAAGAACCCAAAAGCATCGTCTCATGGCAACGTGTATTTTCATGATGTAGGTGCTTACCTTAGTCGCGAAGAAAAGCTCGCGCAGGTTTCCAAGCTAGGCTCTGTTGCCGGGATCACGCGGATAAGTGGATGGGAAACCATCATTCCCGATGAGCACGGAGATTGGTTTAAACAACGTGACGCCAGTTTTGAGGCTTTTATTGCAATCGGCGATAAGAAGACTTCCGGGCCAAAGCTGTTTGATAATTTCTCTCTCGGTGTGGCAACTGCCCGAGATGCATGGTGCTTTAATTTCAGCAAAAAGGCAGTATCAGAGAACATTGGCCGAATGATTTCATCTTATCGAGCGGAACTCGACAGATTTGATTTCACCTTTGGGAATCTAGATCGGAAGCAACGCAGCAATTTGGTTGATGCGTTTATCGATCTTGATGCCACTAAAATCAGTTGGACACGAGCCCTCAAACAGGAATTGACCAAAAGTGGCCGGATCGAATTCGATCCGGAGTCCGTTGTTCCTAGCCTTTATCGGCCGTTTACTAAGCAATGGATGTATTTCAATAAACGCCTCAATGACATGGTTTATCAAATCCCACGTATATTCCCGAATCCTCAGTTAGAAAATTTGGTGATATGCGTCTCAGGAAGCGGTGAGAAGCTCGGGTTTAGTGCCCTTATGACCCAGGCGGTTCCCAGCTTGCACATGGTAGACATAGAGGGCAGTCAGTGTTTTCCACGCTATATTTTCACCGAAAAAACGCTTCTCGAAGATCAGCTCCAAGGTGACATGCTGCTAGACTCGGAGGATCGAGGCATAAAGCGCATCGACGCTATCTGCGATGACGGTTTAGCCCATTTTAAGACGGCCTATCCGGGGGAGAGAATTACCAAAGACGATCTTTTCTACTACGTATACGGCGTCCTCCATTCAATCGATTACCGTGATCGTTTCTCAGATAACCTGTCGAAACAACTACCGCGTATCCCATGCGTCAAGACGCCCGATGATTTCTGGGCGTTTTCTGAAGCAGGACGAAAATTGAGTGCCCTACATGTTGGTTTTGACGATGTCGCTCCCTACGAGGTCACCTATAAGCAAGGTAGTCTGTCGTTAGCGACTATAGAAAATCCGGCGGAATTTTACCGGGTAGAAAAGATGAAGTTTGGTGGCAAGCGTCCCAGCGTTGACAAGACGACAGTGATTTACAACGGGAACGTCACTATGACGCAAATCCCGTTGGAGGCTTATGAGTACGTCGTCAACGGCAAGCCCGCGCTCGAATGGGTCATGGAACGTCAACGCGTGAAAACTGATAAGGACAGTGGCATTGTCAACGATGCCAACCGATATGCTATCGAGACAGTTGGAGACCCTGCCTATCCTCTGAAACTCTTCCAGCGGGTGATCACCGTCAGCGTAGAAACTATGATGATCGTGAAGGCATTGCCGAAGCTGGATATTTGAAGCAGAGAAATTAGTTTATGCGGTTTGAAGGCTACCGTCTGATCCACCCATAAAATGGGAATGTTTCGAGGAGGCCCCACCGGCATAGGTATGCTGCGAACTGAACCGTGGGTAACGGAGTCCGCACCTCACTTAGGCAAACGCGCACCCACTTGCACGAACTGACCTAATCAGCGCGGTGGCAATCCACCTCCTACTTTTCGACGGATCAGGAGTGGTCGGCTGTGCTTCGTGCTGTGTACTTTTCAGTCAACCGTTCGCCCGCCGCCGCCATCGCTTTTTCAAGTGCAGCAGCATCCTTCTTTACCGGACCGAGCCCTACCGTCCGCCAATCCACGTTTTCGAACACTGACGGATCAATCGAAAACTCGGCACTGCGGTCTCTGACTTCGAACGGGTCGTGGACATAAATTTGTTCAATAAATGCCGATGGTCGCTCTTGGGACGCTGCGTAGATGCCTCCGATTCTAAACGTGCCCAGTAGCTCGACGTAACCAATCATTTCCCCTGTGTGCGGAATGCTTCGGACAACAATTTTGTTCGTGAAGTCCACTTCGGGGCCGAGTAACCCAGGCAATCCGCCAGGAAGATATCGGAACATGCCGCCATGCTCGTGAAGGTTCTTCAGACGGCTCAACAAAACCGTCAGATTTTCGAAAGCATGTTGTTCCTTGTGTGCAATGAATAGCCAGAGCGCTGCCATTACGCCGCCAAAGATTGCCTCGGGAGAATAGTCCAGTCTCAAAAGCAAACGTTCTTGGATTGGCGATGCGACGGGTTGTACCTTGCTCACGATGTCGTCGATGTCGAGGTCTTTTAGCTCGGGATTGTTTTTTTTGGCCCGTTCGAGCAACTGACGGGTTAGTTTGGTCGTTGGCGCACCAATCGTAATTACCCGGCGATCAGTCTCCTCCGTTTCATCGTATGTGATCTCGGTTAGCGTTATACTTCCGTCGGGTTGTACGCGGACTCGTCTACCGCTTTCGGTGCGAAGATCGATGGCCGGGCTTTTGCCCCGCTGCCTTGGCAAATCGATGAGTGTTTGGACACCCCCGAAAGCTTTGACCAAGGCATTGTCAACGGCACGATCCAAAATACCGTTGCAAGTTTGGCAAATCAAATCATCGGGCGCTAATCTCCCGCCCAACGCATTGGGGATGATATGAGCATCCGACTTGTTGGCAGCGGTAAGCGGGTCGCCGCAGCCAATGCAATGTGGAAACGTTGATGTTATGTTATCCATTCATTTGCCTTCCGGATACCAGTTGCGTTTTATTGCCGACGCTTTGCTAGGTCGTAGATCGACGGATGGCGGTTCGGAGGCTTAGGCAGCCATGAGGACGTCACCCGTATCGACGTTACAACGCACACCTAAAACCGAGAAGGGACGGCGGCGGCGGGCGAAGCAGCCCCGACCAGCGGACCGCTTGGCCATCGTCCACAACGTTGGAGACTGTTGTCATGATTGAAGCCTAGTGCCCCATTTCGCCACGCTTCAGGCCACTTTCGAAAATCGAAGCAGTGGCTGCAATCTCTTCGGGCGGAATTTCTTTGAAATGTTCCTGGACGGCTTCAATAATATATGGCCAACCATAGTCGTCTAAATGAGGTAGCATCATTGCCAATGCCTTCGCGTAGTTATCCGCATTCTTTATACGGAGTTCAGCGGCAGCCCGCTCTACAGCGCCGACTGTGCTTAAACCGCATATTGTTATGACGCTGTCGCCGTTCTGCGAAGCCTCTTTCGCATGGAAAATGAAGCCCTCGACCATCTCAATGTGGTCGGTGTAGTTCTGGACGTGTGGATGGACCCACTCGTAATAGTCCTCCTCAAGGATATAAGTGGTGCTTGCCGCTGTATCCCGGTGTTTTCGAGCGTCGAAGCTCCCTTTCCTTTGATTGCAGCGTTTGCAGGTCAGGGCGAGGTTTTTTGGACAGAACGTGAAAGACGGATATCCTGCAGTGGAACGTCTATTTACCCGCTCGTTCGAGGTGAATTTGTCCGGGTCTCCAGACTCCAGTTTCGGAAGAATGTGCTCTAATTCACTGTGCCCAATTTCCTTCTTTATTAGCCTCCTGCAATAAGCGCATCGTCCGCCCTGAGCTTCAATCAGGGCATCCTTCAAAACCGCTTTCGCTTTGTCGTGGGCTGAGCTTGTCCACCCCTTGCCGGATTTAACCGCTAAAGCAAAGAGATCATCGATTTCTTTGTTAATTACGTCTGCAGGGATTTTAGTGTAGGTCATCTCGCCGGGTCGGTCGCTTTTTTATCACTGCCTGCCTCAGGCAAAGGAAATGCAATAGATTCAATTGCGTTTAGGATTGGAATCAGCGGGTCATGAGGGGGCAAACTCCTTCTCAAGACCTGGACGTTTCTGGCAATACCGCGTAGTTCCTTGGTGGACGTCTTGTCGAGTTTCAGTAGCTCAAGCGCCTTGTTTACGGCCTTCGATAGTTCTGGTGGACGAGATGAGTTCATGTCAAACACATCTGTAAGTACATCGCTGGGAAGCCAACCGTAAGCGATACCTTCTCGTTCAACCTCGATAGCGTTTCCCAATTCGGTTTTCTTGAAACCTATAAGTTCGCCTTCGTTTGGAAGCAAAGAAGCAGCAATTAGCGGGGAATGTGTAGCGACGATCACGTGGCAGCCCCGACGATGCGAGATCAACCTCCGCACCAGCCCGATGAAATCGCTCTGCCATTTCGGATGTAAGCTGTTTTCCGGCTCATCGATAAGTACAAGTGTGTCGTCCTTCACCACCAGCGAGAGGTTAAGCAGAATATTGATCAAATGCCATTGGCCGGAGCTGAGGTCGCCGAGGTCCCGAATTTCAGAACTCTCGCCGTCGATTTCTACCGCAAGCGTCGCATTTAGAACCCCCAACGCGATAAGGTCAGCGAGCCACTGGCTAGGGGGAATCGTCGGTTCGGTTCCTATGAAATCGATCAAGCTCCTGGATGTACTGGAAAAGCGCCTTCCGGCCAAAAGATCAATAGTGACGGATAGAGCGTCTCGCTTTGAAGCGAGTGAGCGCAAGTGACGATCTTCGAGGACGCGTTGTGCGCTTTGTACACTCAGTGGAATTGTAGGAGATAGCTTCGAAGATGAAGGTAGTTCAATAGCTACATTGCGGATGTGTTCCTGCAACGCGCCCAGAAAATTGTAGTAATCCTTCCTAACTTTCTTAGCGTTCAGGGAAAACCCCAGCCGAAGAGCTGACCGAAATCCCAGATAGTTTAATAATGAAGCCGCGTTCTGATTACCTGCGTCGGAGTGGGTCTCCTCCGTCAGCAATGAATGAGCGATACTATTTGCTGCGCGAGCCGCCGATGCGAGATACCCCGACTGCTTAGGTCCGAAGTAATGAAACTCCATAAGGTCAAAACGGCTCGAATTCATCCGCAACTCAACGCCGGTATTCACCGGAAATCGATCATTGTGGGTGCCGGAAAGCGCGATGGTTCTTGAGACATCGCCAATTCTCTCCACGCTCACGTCACTGGCGTACATCTTGCTCTGGCGACTAGCTTCGAGCCCCAGCGTCCCGTCGGAAATAATTCGAAGCAGGGCGCTTTTTCCGGTTCCGTTTTCGCCATTTATAATGGTGAAGAAATTTCCGGAATTTTTCTCACTCCGGGCGAGCACAAGGCGCTCATTCGTCTTTCCGTTTCTTTTGAACTGTACCGTCTTAACGAGCATATTTTTGTATCGCTGTCGGAAATCTGTGTTGATGTCGATTAAAAATGACGCAGCAGGGGGCTGGTTCTTTGGGCCCGGTTACCCCGGCTGCACCATCAGCTTTCGGTTGGTGTAGGTGTAAGTATTCTGCAACTGTGTATTCGGGTCGATCCAACTCTTCGGCTATCATAGACGTTGCTATTATTACCTGGTGCTTTGATTTCGCCTTCAGCGACATATTGCGGAGGAGCATCTGAAATTCTTGCTCCGTTCAAGCTCCATGCGTTTGTCTTCGACGGTGTCCATGCGCCCTGGACCGCCGACCTTGATTGGTTCGAGAGCGTCTTTTCCATTCGCTACTTCTTCAGATCATGCCCAGCTTGCTCCCCACCCATGGTACTATTCGGCTGATCAGAGACATTGGCGTTTCTACCCAGCGCAAGCGCTGGACAGATATTGTGACCCCGCAACCAAGTAAGAACCCGACTGCGGTCGAAAACAGATCGAGATACTGCTTTAGGGTGTCCATGAAGCGGCCCCCTCGAAACCGATTATCATGTGTTTGCGCCGGTTGAAAGTGGTTGTGAACTTGCTAGCCTAAGTTTAGCCCAGCGAAGCATTGCGTCTAAATGGCTCGGTCGGACAATGGTTATTTCGCGACGCGATTTGCTTCTTCAGCACACGGATCAAAGGTCAATGACGAAGTTTGCGCGAAATCCCGAATAGTTGCGTTCATGGTGATAGCCAGCCGGATTACATATGACTCTCGTTTTGTCGAACATGTAGTCCCTAAACTTGTGAATATGGCCATGAATCCAGAGCGATGGCCGTCGCCGCTGGATCAGGTCACTCAAGTCGCTGGCAAATGCCGCATTCGTAATGTGACCGAAGAAATTCGGATCGAAACTTTGCATAAGCGGCGCGTGATGCGTCAGGACAATCGTGCGTCCGTTAAACGGCCTAGCTAATTCCTTTTCTATGAACGCGCGGCTTGCTCGATGGCGATCTAAGATTTCCTTGACCGTGACCATACCGTTCTCACCCGATCTACGCTCATTCGAGCGGAAAATGCTGGAGAAATCCATCATTTGCGATGGCACGAGCCCTAAAGCTTTTGCTCTTCGTTCTTCGGGTGGAACGTGATCGTCGTCGCCGACCGACACGGAGAAGTCGGTCCACAACGTCGCGCCGATAAAACGGCAATCTTCAAGAACGAGGCTCTGGTTTTCGAGAAGGTAAACCCGCTTTCCTTCAATCAGACGACGTGCTCTCTCCAGAGCGAAGTCGATCCCACTGTCATAGTAATCGTGATTTCCTAAGATAAGGATGACCTGCATTTGAGGCTCGATGACACGCAGTAAGAACGAGAGGCTGTCGTCAATCCGATTAGTGATGTCCCCGACGCAGATGCAGACATCCGCTTTTGGAATTGCGAGCCTGTCACCTCTGAGGTCACGCAATCGCGAATGATGGATGTCGCTAACGATCCATGCTTTCATGGAAATCGCCTTGAGTTGAAGGGATGATATGGTGTGTCATAAGCACTGGGTCGCTGACATCGACGTCCCGCGATTGCTCTTGGCCCGTCAGCCGGTAAATTCTAAGAGCTTCGTTAGACGACCGGAGGATTTGAGGTCACTCAAGAGCGCTTCTAGACGTTTGCCGTCTAGTCGTCCGTCTTCCTTCAACGCTCGGGCGAGGGCGGTGACAGTGTCACGCTCGGCTTCCAACAGCGTCTTTACCCGCGCATATTCCGTATCCAGAATGCCGTCGATGTCGGCTCTCAGCTGGGGCACGGCCTCAACGACTTGGTAAATCGGACGATCAACTTCGTCAGGGAAAACAGAGAGCCTGTTGCCGAGCGCAAACCTCGCAACCATGAGCGAGGCAACTTCTGTCGCGCTGGGCACATCGCTACCGCGAGTGCCACCGGCCGTTGTCGAGCGAGTGCCGAAGAAAAGGTGTTCGCTGGCCATTCCGGCCAATTTGATTGCAATGTCCCATCGATACCAATCTTCGGTTTTCAAAGCAGGTTCGGGGAAATCTGAACGGGTCTGTCCTAGAGCATGATAGGCCTCGATGTTATCATGTATATCGTCAAAGACCTCGACGGAGGTCACGCGTCCGAGGCCAGAAAGCTCCGTCACCACTGCGTGGGCAGCTTCGTGAACGCAGATTCTCCATCTCTCTTCGTCAGTGAGACCGGACTGCCGTGGTACGGTGTCCCAAACGTCTTCCATCCTGAGTTCGCGGTTTGCAGCACGCGCCCGCTGTTTCGCCTTGCGGGCCAGATGCTCAAGTTCAGCACCGGTTTTTCCTTGCAAGTGACGGGCGACCTCGTAGAACTCCTTTGTGGAGCCGAGGGTGGGCAAGTAAAAATGAAGGACTTGAGCGCGCTCCTGCAAGGTAGGCCGCTTCATCTCGACATGCGTTTCTAGACGCCCCGAACGGAGAAGAGCGGGGTCTAGAGCTTCCGGAAAATTCGTCGAAGCCACCACAATCACACCCTCGCGGGTGCCCGAGCCGTCCAATGCTTCGAGAAGCGCGTTAACGACTTCGATGCAATAGTGTTTGTTATCGCCCGAAAAGGCGCGTCGATCTCCGATGCTATCGATTTCATCTATCAGCAAAATCGAGGGAGCATTTTCACGCGCCTCTGCGAAATCAATCCTCATCGCTTTGAGCAAGTCGCCTAAGTGCCCATGGCTCTGCCACTTGGAAAGTGACGTCGGCACCAGATGCGCGCCACATTCCGAAGCGAGCGATGCAGCGAAGCTGGTTTTGCCGGTTCCCGGTGCGCCATAAAGAAGAACTCCTTTGTCGACGTCGGCCCAATCGAGCTGACCAGCGCGCCAATGCTGAAGATCGGCTCGGAGCTTCAGCCCCCATCTCCCGGCCTCGCCATATGAAGCAAGGGGGACGAGTTTCCTGCCAGTCCCGGCTTGTGTTGAAAGATTGCGGAGCCTGCTCAACGCAGTAGCCGCCGACCTACCCCTGCGAAAAATGGAGTCGATGTAGTTTGGGTCTTGTTGCCGCAGCAGGTCCTTGTCATCCGCCGAAATTGGACCGGTGTCCATTTGACGAGCTAGACTGTCCAAATGCCGATCATCGAGAGTTTCAAGATCGACCACAACATCGGCGCTTATTGCGAATGCCGGATGCAACTCTGCCCCTCGCGGGAGGAAGACTATGAGCTTCTGGACATCGAGGTAGGAATTAGGACTGAAATCCCAGGTTCCTTTTTTTGTGCGTGGCGGGTGAAGGAAGGTCTTCAATCTCGAAAGTCCACCGTCACGCGGCTTCAGGCAGAGGTCGGCCACATAGTCGAAGTCGTCGATTGGCCAAGCGCGCGGTACACTAATTACTAGCACCGAGGTGGGTTCGGTAAAAAAGCTCCTTTGGTGTCGCATGAGCTTCACAAAGGCGCAGAAGGCGAGAAATTTCCGTGGGCTGGCCGACAGGGCCGTGGGAGCAGAGCCACGGCCAAAATTTCCTTGGCTCGGGGAAAAGACAGACCTCAGGTTTGAGGTGGCGTCCAATAAATGTTGGATCGCTTCGTCGAGCAAATCTTGGTCCGGTCCGGATTTCACTGATTATCGCCTCCGATCAACGGACGTCCCAGCCGATACCAACGGGTCAGGGTCCGGGCGAGCTGCCAGTGCTCGTCCCAAAAAACGATTTCTGTTGTCGCAGCCGGTTTTCCATCCTGCACGGTTGGATGTCCGAGAACCGTGCCCACTAGTATTGGAACTGTGCGCTTGGCGATCATCCAGTCAGAGATGGAAGTTATTGGTGCGATGGATTCAGGCCCGTCTCTGCCGATCTGTTCCAGATCGTCCGCGAGACGTCTGTACAGTTCAATCATCTCTTGAGGAGCCGAAATCTCCTGATCGAGGGGACGTGAAAGCATGTGACCTCCAGTGATTCTGTTGTGCGCGAGAAAGTGAGCCGATGTCTGTGATTCATTTTGAATACCCAATCATTCAAAATGTCAACAATGGCATTCATTTTGAATAATGTTGACATTTTTTTCTGCTACGCGTTTTTCGCATTTATGGCCAATAATCCATCTGCCGAAGTGTTGCGTGCTGCCAGGGCTTTGCTCGGCTGGAACCAGCGTCAATTGGCAGCAGCGGCAGACGTCTCCAGGCCGACAATAAATCGGTTGGAAAACCGGGGAAAAAGTGATCGCCGGACCAGTGATGACGCCCTGTTGAGTTCGGTCGACGCCATAGTGAAGGCTTTTGAAGCCCAAGGGATCGAGTTCATTGAAGCTACGAGCGTAACCGGCACCGGTGTCCGCTGGAGAACCCCACGTGGGAAGCTTGGTAACGACCCCACACCGGAAGAGGTCGAAAAAAAGCTTTAGGCTTTGATCGATGCGTCAGGAGTGTCAGAGCCCAAAGGGTCCTAGTGGCTGGTCGCCAAAACGGAGACGGCCAAGGCCGTCACTCTTTGTTTAGAAAGACTGACTGACCGGCTTAGTAGTAGTCACGCCTAGTCAGTCTTTCTAAAAAGAAAGCGGAATCCGCCTAAGGCGGATACTTCTTTAATTGAATCAATGGGAATTGCGCGGAGAGTATACAAGCATATGGCCGCAACAGTCAGGCTAATCAATCGACTCACATCAACTGAATGCTCATCTAACGCCCCCGGGTCCAATAGGCTTATTCCATCGCCCGTTTATCGCCATAGCCGGCCCGAAAGCCGGCACGGGTGATATAGTGTTTTTGTGATCGCAAGGAAAGGGGATACGTCACAAAAGCTTCGTGCTCTCCAGCGATTTTGCTTGGATAATCAGCAACGCGCATTGGTTTGCGGCCGTTTTCCCCTTAAATTAGGCGCAAAAGGAATCGGTGGCGACCATGAAGCAATATCTCGACCTCTTGAGCCATGTGATGGAAAACGGCACCGACCGCGGCGACCGTACGGGTACCGGCACGCGCTCG
>Ga0102593_1001812_pt1 | contig 18925 bp, 19 predicted proteins | sample AraplaCol_mMS_r2_2_FD_76862 | JGI IMG/M metagenome (GOLD analysis project Ga0102593, IMG submission 76862) | Arabidopsis root microbial communities from North Carolina, USA - plate scrape MF_Col_mMS_r2 (SPADES assembly) (version 2) | ecosystem: Host-associated > Plants > Roots > Endosphere...
CCACATCAGCAGCCGTGCCCTGGGCGTAGTGGCCCAGCACGTCGCTCAGGTTGCTGGGGTTGAGGTTGGGGCTGTAGCTGGCGCCGGCGCGCCATTCGCCGTTGATCAGGTTGTCGTGGTTTTGCATCGGGGCTTTCTTGTTCAGCGCGCCCAGCGCAGCACCAGCGGGTCGAGCCGCCGCGCGGTCTCGATCAGGCCCTTGCGGGTCTCCGGGTGCATCGCGGGCCAGGGATGGCGCGGTGCTTCGCAGGCGATCACGCCGCCCTCCTTCATCAGCGCCTTGGCCGCGAGGAAGCCCGACTGCCGGTTCTCGTGGTTGATGAGCGGCAGCCAGCGCTGGTAGAGCGCAAAGGCCTGGTCTCGGTCGCCGGCGCGGTGCGCTTCGATGATCGGGCGAATGCCGTCGGGGTAGCCGCCGCCGGTCATCGCGCCGGTCGCGCCTGCATCGAGGTCGGGCAGCAGCGTGATGGCTTCCTCGCCGTCCCACGGCCCTTCGACCGCATCGCCGCCGAGCCGGATCAGCTCGCGCAGCTTCGATGCGGCACCAGCCGTCTCGATCTTGAAGTAGGCGACATGCTCGATCTCGCGTGCCATCTTCGCGAGGAACGCGGCCGACAGCGGCGTGCCGGCAGCCGGCGCATCCTGCACCATGATGGGAATGTCCACCGCGTCCGACAGGCGCGCATAGAACTCGTGGATCTGCGGCTCGGGCACGCGGAAGGTGGCGCCGTGGTAGGGCGGCATCACCATGAGCATGGCGGCGCCCATGGCCTGCGCGCGGCGGCTTCGTTCAGCGCATACCGCGGTGCTGAAATGCGTGGTGGTCACGATCACCGGCACGCGGCCCGCCACGTGTTCGAGCACGGTGCGCGTGAGCACCTCGCGCTCGTCGTCCGACAGCAAAAATTGCTCCGAAAAATTGGCCAGGATGCAAAGGCCGTCGGAGTCGGCGTCGATCATGAAGTCGACGCAGCGCTTCTGGCTTGCCAGATCGAGCTCGCCGCTTTCCGTGAACGGCGTCGGCACGACGGGGAAGATGCCGCGAAAGCGGGCAGGGCGGGTGGTTGTCATGGTGTGGTGCAAGAAGTTGCGGGTCAGGTGACCACGCTGATTTGCCAAGGCACGAACTCCTGCTGGCCGTAGCCGTGGAGCTCGCTGCGCGAGGGTTGGCCCGAGGCGGTGTCGAGCAGCATCTGGAACAGCCGGGCGCCGAGTTCCTTGATGCTGCGCGTGCCGTCGAGCACCTCGCCGCAGTTCAGGTCCATGTCGTCCGACTGCCGTTCCCACAGCGCGGTGTTCGTTGCGAGCTTGAAAGAGGGCGAGGGCGCGCAGCCGTAGGCGGAGCCGCGTCCCGTGGTGAAGCAGATCAGGTTGGCGCCGCCCGCCACCTGGCCGGTGGCCGAGATCGGGTCGTAGCCTGGCGTGTCCATGAACACGAGGCCCTGGGCGCGCACCGGTTGCGCGTATTCGTAAACGTCGACCAGATTGGTCGAGCCGGCCTTCGCAATGCCGCCCAGCGACTTCTCGAGCACCGTGGTCAGGCCTCCGGCCTTGTTGCCCGCCGAAGGGTTGTTGTCCATCGCGGCGCCGTTGCGCGCGCAGTAGGCTTCCCACCAGCGGATGCGCTCCACCAGCTTGCGGCCGACCTCCGGCGTTTGCGCGCGGCGCGTGAGCAGGTGCTCGGCGCCGTAGATCTCCGGTGTTTCCGACAGGATGGCCGTGCCGCCGTGCGCCACCAGCAGGTCGACCGCCGCGCCGAGCACCGGGTTGGCCGAGATGCCGGAGTAGCCGTCGGAGCCGCCGCATTGGAGGCCCACGACCAGGTGGCTCGCGGGCACGGTCTGCCGCCGCACCGCGTTGGCTTGCGGCAGCATCTGCTGGATCAGCTCGATGCCGCGTGCGATGGTTTTGGTCGTGCCGCCGGTGTCCTGGATCGTGAAGCTTTGCAGGCGGGCGCTGTCCGCCAGGCCCTGCGTGGCCAGCAGCGTGGACACCTGGTTGGTCTCGCAGCCCAAGCCGATGACCAGCACGCTCGCAAAGTTGGGATGGCAGGCGTAGCCGCCCAGCGTGCGCTGCAGGATGGCGAGCCCTTCGCCGTCAGGATCGACCGCGCAGCCCCCGCCGTGCGTGAGCGCCACCACGCCGTCGATATTCGGAAACGGCACCAGCATCTCTGGATGGATGTCGCGCCTGAAGCGGTCCGCGATGGCTCGCGCTACCGTGGCCGAGCAGTTCACCGTGGTGAGGATGCCGATGTAGTTGCGCGTGGCGACGCGGCCGTCTTCGCGCACGATGCCTTCGAAGGTTGCGGGCTCGGCGGCGTGTAGCGTCGGGCACGCATCGACCGCATGCGCATGGTCGCGCGTGAAATCGCCCATCGCGAGGTTGTGCGTGTGCACGTGCTGCCCTGCGCGAATGGACCGGCTCGCAAAGCCGATGATCTGCCCGTAACGGCGCACCGCCTCGCCCGGCTCGATGGCGTGCGTGGCCATCTTGTGCCCCGGCGGAATCAGCCCGGCCACGGCCACGTCTTCGCTTTCGATGTGCGTGCCCGCGACCAGCTGGTCGAGCGAAATCACGACATCGTCCTCGGCATGGAGCCGAATCACGCGGGCTTGGGAGCGGGGCAGGGACATGGCTGTTGCACCGTCACTCGACGATGTTGAAGTCCTTGAGGAACTCGGTCTTCAGCGTAAGGCCCAGGCCAGGCTTGTTGTCGTCCAGCTGCAGGAAGCCGTTCTCGGCCACCGGCTCGCCGTCGAAGATGTAATAGAACAGCTCGTTGCCCACTTCCACGTCGTGCATCGGGAAGTACTCGCTCATCGGCGAAGCCAGCGTGCTCATCGTCAGGTGGTAGTTGTGCATCTGGCCCGCATGCGGGATCACCGGCACGCTGTAGGCCTCGCACAGCGCGTTGATCTTGTGCGCCGCCGTGATGCCACCCACTCGGTTGGTGTCGTACTGCACCACCGACACCGCCTTGCGGTCCAGGAGCTGCTTGAATCCATAGAGCGAGAACTCGTGCTCGCCGCCCGAGATCGGAATGCTGGTGAGCTGGTTCAGCTCGGCGTAGCCGTCAATGTCGTCGGCGATCACCGGCTCCTCCAGCCAGCGCGGCTGGAACTTCTCGAGCTTGGGCAGCATGCGCTTGGCGTACTCGAGATTCCAGCCCATGTAGCACTCGAGCATCAGGTCGTTGTCGTAGCCGATGACTTCGCGCACCGCCTCGACCGACTTGAGGTTTTCGGCCACGCCCTTCTGCAGGTGCGCCGGGCCGTAGCCGAAGCGCATCTTGAACGCGGTAAAGCCCTGGTCGAGAAACTTCTGCGCCTCGGCCTGCATTTCATTCAGGTCGGTGCGGTAGAGCTTGGAGTAGTAGCAGGGAATCTTTTCCTTGGTGCGGCCGCCCAGCAGCTTGAACACCGGCTTGTTGACCGACTTGCCCAGGATGTCCCAGATGGCGAGGTCCACCGCCGAGATGGCTGCCATCGTCACGCCCTTGCGGCCCCACGCGTGCGTGGCGCGGTACATGCGCTGCCACAGGTATTCGTAGTCCCACGGGTCCTGTCCGATGACCAGCGGCGCCAGGTACTGGTCGATGATGGCCTTGGCAATGGCCGGCGCGAGCGCCACGTTGCCCAGGCCCACGATGCCGTCGTCGGTCTCGATCTCGACCACGGTCCACGAATGGAAGCGGAAGGTGCTCATGGTTTCCTGCGGTGCGTACAGCAGGTCCATTGCGTTGGAGCAGAAGTTGCCCTGCGGCGGAACGGTCTTGCCCTTCCATTCGAAAACACGGGCGCGGACGGATTTGATCTTCATGTCGGTTGCTCTTGGTAGGTAATGGTTGTTTCGGTCATGCCGCTGTGGCGGTGGTGGCGGCGGCGTTGCGCAGGCGAGCGGCGCCCATGCGGCTGGCAATCCGGAACGCCTGCCACATGGCTTCGGCGCTGGCCTTGCCCTGGCCTGCGATGTCGTAGGCGGTGCCGTGCGCGGGCGTGGTGATCGGAATCGGCAGTCCGCCCTGCACCGTGACGCCGCGGCTGAAGCCCAGCAGCTTGATCGCGATCTGGCCTTGGTCGTGGTACATGGTCACGATTGCCTGGTACTCGCCGGCCTGCGCCTTGAGAAAGATGGTGTCGGCTGGGAACGGGCCGTGGAAGGGAGACTCGGTGGGCCAGCTGCGTGCCTGCAGGGCCCTGACGGCCGGCTCGATGATCTCCACCTCTTCGCGCCCGCACACGCCGCCGTCGCCGCCATGCGGATTGAAAGCCGCGATCGCGACCTTGGGCTCGGCCACGCCGTTGGCCAGCAGCGAGCGGTAGATCAGCTCGGCCGCCTGCTCGACCCGCTCCACGCTCAGGTAGCCAGCGACGTCCTTCAGCGGCACGTGCGACGAGATGCGCGAGGTCCAGAGCTCGCCGAGCGTGTTGAACTCGCAGAAGTAGCCCGTCACGCCCAGGTGATCCGCGAAGTGGTGCAGCTCGTCTTCGTGCTGCATGCCGCCGATCTTCATGGCCTGCTTGTTGAGTGGCGCGAAGCAGATGGCATCGACCTCGCCGGACAGCGTCGCGTCCATGCACTGGTCGAGCACCTTCAGCACCGCGCGCCCGGCCGGCGCCGCGGCCCGGCCGCGCTGCACCAGCGCCGGATCGATGCTCTGCACTGCCAGGAAGGCCGGCTGCGCCGTGCTCGCGCGGTTCCGCACTTCGGCCAACGTCTTCACCTCGTCGGTGGCGACCGAGACGCCTGCGATGCGCTGGCCGTCTTCCCACAGCCAGCGATCGCCGACGAGCACGATGTTCGCGTCCGCGGTGGCGTCAGGCCGGGCGAGGAGCCGCGCGATCAGCTCGGGGCCGATGCCGGCGGGGTCGCCCAGGGTGAGGGCGATGACGGGGAGGACTTGCATGTTCATCGGGGTGGGCCTAATCGAGCTTGATGTGGTTCTTCTTGATGACGTCGCCAAAGCGCTTGTATTCAGCGGCGTGGAATTGCGCGAACTGCGCCTGGGTCATCGGTGTGATCTCGGCGCCGATGGCGTCGAGGCGGGTCTTGGTCTCGGGCATGGCAAGCACCTGGTTCACGGCGTCGTGCACCTTGTCCTGCACCGCCTTGGGCGTTGCGGCCGGCATGTAGATGCCGTACCAGGCGCTCATCTCGATGTTCGGCACGCCGGCTTCGGCGAGCGTCGGCACGTTGGGCAGTTGCGGGTTGCGCTTTGGCGTGGTCACGGCGAGCGCGCGCACCTTGTTGTTCCGGATCTGCCCGATCACCGAAGGCATGGTGTCGAAGCTCAGCTGCACCTGCCCGCCGACGAGATCGATCAGCGCAGGACCGCTGCCCTTGTACGGCACGTGGACGAGGTCGACGCCGGCCGCATCCTTGAACATCTCGGCCGCAATGTGCTGCGTGCTGCCTGCACCGCTGGTGGCGTAGTTGAGCTTGCCCGGTTCCTTCTTCGCGAGCTTGACCAGGCCCTGCACCGAGTCGGCCGGCACGCTGTTGCTCACCACCAGCACGTTGGGCACCGCGCCGACGAAAGCCACCGGCACCAGGTCGCGGTTGCTGTCGTAGTTGAGCTTGAGCAGGTGCGGCGCAATCGCGTGCGCCGTGACCACGCCCATCACCATCGTGTAGCCGTCGGTGGACTTGGCCGTGGCGTCGGCCGCGAGCGTGTTCGATGCGCCGGGCCGGTTGTCGACCACCACCGGTTGCTTGAGCAGCGGTCCGAGCCGGTCGGCCACGGCGCGGGCCATGGCATCGGTGCCGCCGCCCGGCGCCGAGCCGACATAGATCTTGATAGGGCGAGTGGGCCAGTCCTGGGCCTGTGCGGCGCTGGCGCCAAGTGCCAGCAGCCCCGCGGCCGTGGCCGCCATGAGCGTTCGTTTCATCTGCTTGTCTCCGACTGTTTTTCCAAAATCCTCGGGGCCAATCGTAGGCAGGCGATTGATCCTCGTAAACTGAAAGCTCTTGATCGATCAATAACCGGAGGTGATCAAACAATGGGCTCCATCGACAAGCAGGACACCACCCCCCAGCTGCTCAACCGGCTGCGCATGCGGCAGATCGCCCTCATCCTCGCGATCGAGGACCGGCGCACCCTGCGCGCCGCGGCGGGGCAGCTCGGGTTGACGCAGCCCGCGGCCACCAAGATGCTTCATGAACTCGAAAGCGCGCTCGGCCAGTCGCTGTTCGACCGCGTTGGCCGGGGCTTGCAGCTCAATCCGGCCGGCGAGCGCGTGACCGGCTACTTCCGCAGCATTCGCGGCAGCATGGAGGCGCTGAACCGCGAACTCGGCGAACTGCGGCTCGGCAGCGCGGGCAAGTTCTCCGTCGGCAGCATCATGGCTGCCTCGCCCGGTCACCTGACTGAGGCGCTGCTCGGCCTGAAGGCGCTGTTCCCGCTGCTGTCGGTACAGATCGCGGTCGACACCAGCGACCGCCTGCTGGCGCAGCTGGGCGAAGGCGTGCTCGAAGTGGTCATCGGCCGGCTGGCTGGCCAGCCGGGCTTCGACTGCGTGTTCAGGGCCATCGAGGACGAGGGGCTTGCCGTCGTGGTCGGCAACGACCATCCGCTGGCGCGCAAGCGCAAGGTGGCGTTCGAGATGCTGCTGGACTATCCGTGGATATTGCAGCCGGCCGGCAGCCCGATGCGCGACCTGATCGAGCACGAGTTTCGCGATCATCACGCGACACTGCCCAAGGGGCTCATCGAGACCGGCTCCATCCTGACCACCATCAACCTGATCCGGCGTTCGCAAATGATCGCGGTGGTGCCGGAGGCCATGGCGCGCCGCGATGCCGAGCACGGGCTGCTTCACATCGTGCACTACCGCATCCGCCAGAAGCTCGAAGCCTATGGCAGCCTCGTTCGCAAGGACCGCCCGCTGACCAAGCCCGCGGAGCATTTTCTGGAGCTGGTGCACGCCCGGCCGAAGGCGTTGCGCGCCGAGTAGGCAGGGCTGCGGCGCATGTAGAACTTGTCCTGCACCGACCATGGAATTCGTCCGGCCTGGCGACACTTTGCGCCAGCCAAACTGCCGTCTCCCAACCACTTGGAGGCCCCGATGCCGGACGATATGGAGATCCGCGTTCCGCAGAACGACGAGCAAATCGACATCACCGACCTCAAGGAGGTCGACTACTGGACCAAGTGGTTCGGCGTCAGCGAGGCGCGGCTGCGCATGGCAGTAGCGTCCGCCGGCACCATCAAGGACGATCTGCGGGTCTACCTTGGCCTTCCCTGAAGCCGAAGCCGAAGCCGCAAGCGCGCGGGAACAGGCCTGCGCCCGCACGCGCTGAATGGCTGAGTCGAAGCTTGCGATCTACGGCGCCATTGCGGCCAACGTGGCCATTGCCGCGACCAAGTTCGTGGTGGCCGGCATCACCGGCAGTTCGGCCATGCTGTCCGAAGGCATCCATTCGGCGGTCGACACCTTCAACGGCGTGTTGCTGCTGGTCGGCATCCGGCTGAGCCAGCGACCCCCGACGGTCGAGCATCCCTTCGGGCATGGCAAGGAGCTGTACTTCTGGAGCCTGATTGTCGCGGTGCTGATCTTCGGCCTTGGCGGGGGCGTGTCGTTCTACGAAGGCATCCAGCACATCCGCCATCCGGAGCCGATGCGGGACCCGACCTGGAACTACGTGGTGCTGGGCCTGGCCATGCTGTTCGAGGGCGCGAGTTTCCTGGTCGCGCTGCGGCAGTTCCGCGCCCAGTCGCGCGGCGCGCCTTTCTGGCGTGCGCTGGAGCAAAGCAAGGACCCCACCACATACACCGTGCTGGCCGAGGATTCGGCCGCGCTGCTGGGGCTGGTGGTGGCGGCGCTGGGCATCTACTTCAGCCACCGCCTCGAGCTGCCGGCGCTCGACGGCGCAGCCTCGGTGGTGATCGGGCTCCTGCTGGCGGGCGTGGCGGTGCTGCTGATCAGCCAGGCGCGCGGACTGCTCATTGGCGAAGGCATCCGGCCCGAGACCGCGCGGGCCATCCGCAGCCTGGCCATGGAGCAGCCCAGCGTCAGCAACGTCGGCCGCGTGCTGTCAATGTACATAGGCCCGGACGACGTGCTGGCCATCGTCGACGTGAATTTCAAGGACGGCACCGCCACCGGCGATGCGGCCGACGCCATCTCCGCCATCGAGCGCCAGGTGCGCGCGCGATTTCCGATGATCAGGCGACTCTTCATCGAGGCGAGCGAGGCGCCGGTGGATGCGGTGGTGCCGGCTTCCTAGCGTGCGTGGCCGTCGGCCTTCGCTGACCCCGAGTTCCGCCTTTGCCTGAGCGTTTCCGGTGGCGCCCGCACCACCATCGGAACCCACTCAGGAGATTGCCAAATGAACACCCCATCGCCACAGCCGCCCCGCAAGCGCTCCCCCGACGAGCCCGAGCTCACCCAGGAAGAGTCCGTGCCCCTGGACGGAACCGACCCCGAGGGCGAGGAAATGATGAAGAAGGTCGACAACAAGATGCTCCAGGACCGCGGTGACGCCGAGCGCAAGACGCCCGGCAAAACCTGAGCGCAAATCGGCGCGGTGGCTTTGTCTTCTCGCGAAGAACGGCGATGCCCTACAACCGCGGCCTCGCTGCCTTGATAGAAATCCTCCGGCGGGCATTGGCTGCCCCGCCTGCGGAGCCGCCGGGCGCCGCAGATCGCAAAGAGAAAAGGGCAGAAGGGACTGTCTGTCCACACGACGGAGGAAGAAATGAAACTCGACGGCGCGGCCGGGGCGGACATGCAGGAAAGCCTGATGAAGGTGGGCGTGCCGGGGCTCGACGATGTTCTGGGCGGCGGCCTCACGTCCAACCGCCTCTACCTCATCGAAGGAACCCCCGGCTCCGGCAAGACCACCATCGCGCTTCAATTTCTGATCGAAGGGGCAAAGCAGGGCGAGCCGGTGCTGTACGTCACCCTGTCGGAAACGGCGCAGGAGCTCCGGGGCGTGGCGAACTCCCATGGATGGGACCTGAGCGGCATCGAGGTGCGCGAGATGCTTCCGTCGGAAGCCGCGCTCGAGCCCGACGAGCAATACACCATGTTCCATCCCTCCGAGGTCGAGCTCAGCGAGACAACGTTGAGAATCCTCTCGGACGTCGACGTGATCAAGCCCACGCGCGTGGTGTTCGATTCGCTCTCCGAGCTGCGGCTCCTGGCGGGCAGCTCCCTGCGCTACAGGCGGCAGATCCTGGCGCTCAAGCAATTCTTTGCGGGCCGCCAGTGCACCGTGCTGCTGCTCGACGACATGACCGCCATGAAGCACGACCTGCAGGTGCAGAGCATTGCCCATGCAGTGCTGCGGCTGGAGCAGATCAGCTCCGACTACGGCGCCGCGCGGCGCCGGCTCGTCGTCAGCAAATACCGGGGCAAGCAGTTTCGCGGCGGCTATCACGACTACCGCATCGATCGCGGCGGGCTGCGCGTGTTTCCCCGCCTGGTGGCGGCCGAACATACGTCGGAGCTGTCGCAGGCGCGGATTCCCAGCGGCATCGATTCGCTCGACGCCCTGCTGGGCGGCGGCATCGAGCGGGGCACGAGCACGCTGTTCGTCGGCGCGCCGGGCACCGGCAAATCGACGGTGGCCGTGCAGTTCGCATTGGCCGCGGCGCAGCGGGGCGAATGCGCCGCCCTCTTCGTGTTCGACGAGAGCATTCATACGCTGCGCACGCGCTGCCAGAGCATGGGCATGGACCTCGCGCCGCACATCGAATCCGGGCGCATCAAGGTGCGGCAGGTCGACCCTGCCGAGCTGTCGCCGGGCGAGTTCGTGCACCTGATCCGGCTGGCGGTGGTCGAGTCGGGTGCGGCGGTGGTGGTGATCGACAGCCTCAATGGGTACCTCAATGCCATGCCCGACGAGCGCTTCCTGATCGCGCAGCTGCACGAGCTGCTTTCCTACCTGGGTCAGTCCGGCGTCGCCACGCTGCTGGTGGGTGCGCAGCACGGCCTCATCGGCATGCAGATGCAGACGCCCGTGGACGCGAGCTATCTGGCGGACGCCGTGGTGCTGCTTCGCTACTTCGAGCTGGACGGCGAAGTGCGCCAGGCGATCTCGGTGCTGAAGAAGCGGGGCGGCGCGCACGAGCGCACCATTCGCGATTTCTCCATGACCTCGACCGGCCTGCACGTGGGCGAGCCGCTGCGCAATTTCCGAGGCATCCTGACGGGCATCCCCATTCCCACCGACGGCGTGCATCCCCCATCGTGAGCTCGCTACCCGCATCCGTCGAGCAGCGCATCTTGCTGCGCACCGCGACCACCAGGGATGCCTTCATGGCGAGCGCCGTACTGGCACGCGCACAGGTCATCTCGCACACCTGCGCCAACCTGTGCGAGCTGGTGCGCGGGCTCCAGGAAGGTGCCGGCGCCATCATGCTGGCGGAAGAAGTGCTATCCGACCCAGCGGCCGCCGCATTGACCGAAGCGCTGGCCGCGCAGCCCCCCTGGTCCGATCTGCCGGTGCTCATCCTGGCCCGCCAGGGCGCCGATTCGCCGGTCATTGCCGCGGCCATGGACCGGCTCGCGAACGTGACAGTGATCGAACGGCCGATGCGCGTGGCCTCGCTGATCAGCACGGTTCGCACGGTGCTGCGGGCGCGCAACCGGCAGTACCAACTGCGCGACCTGCTCGACGGCCTGCGCGAATCCGACCAGCGCAAGACCGAGTTCCTTGCCACGCTGGCGCACGAGCTGCGCAACCCGCTGGCCCCGATGAGCACCGCGCTGACGCTCTTGATGCGCAAGCCCCACGAGCCCGCGGATGCCCAGCGCTACTACGAGCTCATGGGCCGGCAGATCGACCACATGGTGCGGCTGGTGAACGACCTGATGGAGGTCTCGCGCATCACGCGCGGCAAGATCGAGCTGCGCATGGAAGCCGTCGCGTTGGAGGCGGTGATCAAGGACGCCATCGAACTGAGCCGGCCTTTGCTCGAAGGCTCCAACCACACCTTGAGCGTTGACCTGTGCAGCCAGCCGCTGGTGGTGCGGGGCGACGGCGTGCGCCTGACGCAGGTTTTTTCGAACCTGCTCAACAACGCCGCCAAGTACACCGCGCCCGGCGGACAAATTCGCATCGTTCTTCGCGAGGACAAGCGCGATGCCGTGGTCGAGGTCTGGGACAACGGCACTGGCATCGAACCCGACATGCTGAAGTCGATCTTCGAAATGTTCGTGCAGGTGAGCGGCACCTCGAAGGCGGCGCAAGGGGGGCTGGGCATCGGGCTCACCCTGGTGAAGAGCCTGGTCGAGCTCCATGGGGGCAGCGTCGAGGCACGCAGCGAGGGACTCGGCTGCGGCGCAATGTTCTGCGTGCGCCTGCCGCTCACGCGGCTCGAGGCGGGCGCAAGCCAGGTGCCATTGCCTGCCGTTCGAGGCTGGCCGCGATCGCTGCCCGGCGCGGTGCTGATCGTCGACGACAACCGGGATGCGGCCGATGCGCTCAGCGACCTGCTGCGCTCGCTCGGCGCATCGACCTGCGTGGCCTACAGCGGCGCTGCCGCGCTGCGCATGGTCGCCGATGGCCCGGCGCCCGGACTCGCGATCCTGGACATCGGCATGCCGGGTATGGACGGCTGCGAGCTGGCCATGAAGCTGCGCGCCAACCCCGATCTTTCCGGGCTGATTCTCGTTGCGTTGACCGGCTGGGGGCAGCGGGGCGACAAGGAGCGCATCGCCAAGGCGGGCTTCGATCATCACCTGCTCAAGCCGCTCGACCTTGCGGCGTTGATCTCGATCCTGCGGGGCCACGCATGAACCACGATGCGACCACGCTCTCGGCGGCGGCCCAGTCGGCCCGCCGGCCATCGCTCTGGCGGCGCTGCCGCCGATGGGTGTTGCCGCTGGTCGCAGTCGCGGTGCTCGGCCTGCTGCTGTCGCATGCGCACAAGGTCGACTGGGCCGGCGCATGGGACGCGCTGCAGCGCTATCCCGCAACGCTGCTGCTGGGGGTGCTCGGGATTGCCACGGCCAGCCATGCGCTCTACGGCTGCTACGACCTGATCGGCCGGCGGCATATTCGCCATCGGGTGCCAGCCTGGCGCACCTGGGCCATTGCCGTCACCAGCTACGCCTTCAATCTCAACCTGGGCTCCCTGGTCGGCGGCATTGCGCTGCGCGCGCGGCTCTATGCGCGTGCCGGGCTCGACGAGGCCGGGGTGGCGCAAGTCGTCGGGATCAGCCTGGCGACCAATTGGCTCGGCTACGGCCTGCTGGCCGGTGGCCTGTTCGCGGCCGGCATCATCACGCCGCCGCGCCAGGCGAGCATCGGGGCGGGCGCACTGCGCGGCCTCGGCGTGCTCATGATTCTCCTGGCTGCGGCGTACGTGGTGGCCTGCGCTTTTTCGCGCGGGCGGCAATGGCAGCTGCGGGGGCGCAAGCTGAGGCTTCCTTCCGCGAAACTGGCACTGGTGCAGCTCACGCTTTCCACTGCCAACTGGTCGTTGATGGGTTGCGCCATGTACCTGCTGCTCGGCCGGCAGGTGCCGTACGCGACCACGCTGAGCGTTCTGCTGGCCGCCTCCATCGTCGGTGTGATGACGCCGATTCCGGCCGGCCTGGGCGTGCTGGAGGCGGTGTACCTCGCGCTGCTCTCGGGCAGCGTGCGCCAGGGTGCGCTGATGGGTGCCGTGCTGGCCTACCGCGCGCTCTACTACCTGCTGCCGTTGTGCGGCGGCATCGTGCTCTACCTGCTTCTCGAACGCTATGCGGCAAGCCATCCGCAGGGCGACGCGGAGGCCGACACGCCATGGCGCGCGCAAACCCCCTGAAGCGCTACAAGGAGAAGCGCAACTTCGGCGTCACGCCCGAGCCGGAGGAGGGCGGCGCATCGGCACCCGGCACGCTGCAGTTCGTGGTGCAGAAGCACTGGGCGACCCGCCTGCATTACGACTTTCGGATCGAGCTCGACGGCGCCATGAAAAGCTGGGCGGTGCCCAAGGGCCCGAGCTACGACACGCACGACAAGCGCATGGCCGTGCACGTGGAGGACCACCCGATTTCCTATAACGAGTTCGAGGGCGAGATCCCGCCCAAGCAATACGGCGCGGGCAAGGTAATCATCTGGGACAAGGGCACCTGGACGCCGCTCGGCGATGCGCGCAAGGGCTACAAGGAAGGGCACCTGAAGTTCGAACTGCACGGCTACAAGCTGCGCGGCAAGTGGGCGCTGGTGCGCATGCACGGCAACAACAAGAGCGACAAGCAGGATGCATGGCTCCTGATCAAGGAGCACGACGGTTATGCCCGTCCGGCCGCCGAGTTCAGCGTGGTGGACCAGTTTCCCGACAGCGTGGCCGCGCTGCCGATGCCCGACTCCGCTGCCGCAGCGCCTGCAACCGGGGCTGCTGCTTCGACGTCACCGGCAAAGCGAGGAGGCAAGGCAGCCAAGGGCGGCATGCCCGCCGATGCGGTGAAGGCCGCCATGCCGACCAAGCTCTCGCCACTGCTCGCCACGCTGGTGGATGGGCCGCCGCCGGACCCGCAGAACTGGATCTATGAAATCAAGTTCGACGGCTACAGGCTGCTTGCCCGGGTCGACGTCAAGGGTGTGCAGCTCTTCACGCGAAACGGACACGACTGGAGCAGCCGCATGCCGCACCTGGTGCACGCAATCGAGCGCATGAAGCTGAAGCCGGGCTGGCTGGACGGCGAGGTGGTGGTGCTCAACGAGTCCGGGGGCACCGACTTCCAGGCGCTGCAGAACGCCTTCGACAGCGACAAGACACGCAACATCGTCTACTTTCTTTTCGATGTTCCGTACTACGGCGGCTTCGATCTCACCGGCGTGCCGCTGGTCGAGCGCCGGGCCTTGCTGGAGACGCTGCTTGCCAAAGCACCGCCCGAGATCCGCTTCAGCGCAGTCTTCGACGCGCCGCCACAGGACATCGTGGCCTCGGCCTGCAAGATCGGCCTGGAGGGCGTCATCGGCAAGAAAAAGAACAGCACCTATGCGTCGCGGCGCTCGCCCGACTGGATCAAGCTCAAGTGCTCGTCGAGGCAGGAGTTCGTCATCGGCGGCTACACCGATCCCAAGGGCTCGCGGGTGGGGATCGGATCCCTGCTGCTTGGCGTGCATGACGAGAAGGGCGAACTCATCTACGCGGGCAAGGTCGGCACGGGCTTCAATGACCGAATGCTCGTCGACATGCTCCAGAGGCTGAAGCCGCTTCGCGTGGATAAGCGGCCCTTCAAGGACCCCACCGAGAACGACCGCCTCGCGCATTGGGTCAAGCCGGTGCTGTTGGCCGAAGTCACTTTTTCTGAATGGACCAAGGACGGGCATGTGCGCCATCCGGTGTTTCACGCCTTGCGCAGCGACAAGCCCGCCAAGGCGATCATTCGCGAGAAGCCGGTCCATCAGACGGGTGCGAAGCGCGAACCCGAGACACAGGTCGGACCCGCGCCCGCCACGACGATGCCCGCGAACTTCAAGGTCTCGAACGCCGACCGCGTGGTCGACAAGTCCACGGGCATCACGAAGGTGGAGGTGGTGCGCTTCTACGGCCTTGTCGCGCCGCTGATGATGGAGCACCTCAAGGCCAGGCCTGTGTCGTTCGTGCGGGCGCCGCAGGGCATTCACGGCCAGCTCTTCTTCCAGAAGCATCTGGAAGAGGGGCAGATGTCGGGCGTGCGGCAGCTGGACCCAGCGCTCTGGCCGGCGCATCCCGCGCTGATCGAGATCGCGGCGCCCCTCGGCCTCCTGAGCGCCGCGCAGATGAACGTGATCGAGTTCCACACCTGGAACGGCGTGAAGACGCTGATCGGAAAGCCCGACCGCATGACCTTCGACCTCGACCCGGGCGAGGGCGTCGCCTGGCCCATGGTGCAGCAGGCGGCCGAGCTGATGCGCGTGGTGCTCGACGAGCTGGACTTGCCTTCGTTCTGCAAGACCAGCGGCGGCAAGGGCCTGCACGTGGTGGTGCCGCTCAAGCGCCAGTACGACTGGGACACGGTGAAGGATTTTTCAGAAGCCATCGTGCGCCACATGGCCCGCACCTTGCCGCAGATCTTCGTGGCGAAGAGCGGGCCGAGCAACCGCGTCGGCCGCATCTTCATCGACTACCTGCGCAATGGCTTCGGTGCGACCACCATTTGCGCGTGGTCGGTGCGGGCGCGGCCCGGCATGGGTGTGTCGGTGCCGGTGGAGTGGCAGGAGGTTCCGACGCTCACGAGCGGTGCGCAATGGACCCTTCGAAACATCCATGCCAGGCTGGATCGAGGCAACCAGCCCTGGGCCGGCTATGCGAAAGCAGCGAAGAGTCCGGGCGCGGCGATGAAGAGGCTGGGTTTCGAAGCAGCCAGCCCGCGCAGGGCGCGCTGAGGCCGGCTCAGAGTTCGATGAGCCCCGAAGTGGCTTTGTTCAGCACCAGTTTGCCTTTGGCGGTGATCGATTCCACCTGGGCCAGATGACGGATCGCGCGATCGTCGGGCGTGTGGGTGGCGGAGGGAGGAATGAAGGCGGTCACCAGTTCGGCGGCCCGCAATACACGCAGTCTGTCGATGTCGGCCGGCGTGTGCACGACGTATGGCAATCTCTGCTCGGCGATAACCCGAAGAAATTCCATGGACATGAGCCGTCTCCTTGTTCTAGATAGGCGGACGTGCATTTTGCGGAGAAATTCGGGCTTGTGGCTGATTGCTGCAGCGCACATCCGCGTCGCAGTTGTATCAGTGTGTTTTGCGTTACCGAGGCTGAAAACGAAGGTCCCAATTTCCGGGGCCAGCGCCGGTTTTGGGTGCTTGTGCCGGTTACCGGTATCGGTGTATTGGCGATGCAATCGGGCGCCGCGGGCAGCCTGGCGCGCGGCTGTTCAGGCCTTTGGAGGGCCAACTCGTTCGTAGGTCACGAAGCTGTAATGCAGGCCTTCCTTTGCCGAGACGTGTGCCTCGCGCTGCGTCTCGCGCCACTCGGAACAAGAGAGCCGGGGCGCATGCGCATCGCCTTCGTAATCGTGCGCGATCTCGGTGACGACCGCCTGCTGTGCCAGCGGCTCGGCCTCGGCATAGATCTGTGCGCCGCCGATGATCCATATCTCGGGCACCTGCGATTCTTCGCACAGCGAGAGCGCCTCTTGCAGGCTGCCGGCACGCTGCGCGCCTTCGGCTTTCCAGTTGTCCTGCCGCGTGATGACGATGTTCCTGCGGCCAGGCAGTGGACGGAAGCGCGGCGGCAGCGAGTCCCAGGTCTTGCGGCCCATGACGACGGGCGCAGCGCCGGTCGTCTGCTTGAAGTGTGCGAGGTCTTCGGGCAGGTGCCAGGGCATGGCGCCGTTGGCGCCGATCACGCCGTTGGCGGCGCGGGCGAAGATGAGGTTGATGCGCGGTGTGGTCATGAGCCGAACGGTGTGCTCACACCGCCACGGGCGCCTTGATCGCCTCGTGGTGCTTGTAGTTGAGCACTTCGAAGTCTTCATACTGGTAGTCGAAGATCGAAGCCGGCTTGCGCTTGATGTGGAGCGTGGGATATGGGTAGGGCGCGCGGCTCAGCTGCAGCGCCACCTGCTCGGCGTGGTTGCTGTAGATGTGGCAGTCGCCGCCGGTCCAGATGAAGTCGCCCACGTCGAGGTCGCACTGCTGCGCCACCATGTGCGTGAGCAGTGCGTAGCTGGCAATGTTGAAGGGCACGCCAAGGAAGATGTCGGCACTGCGCTGGTAGAGCTGGCAGCTGAGCTTGCCGCGCTCGCCGGGTGCCTGCGGCGGCGCCACGTAGAACTGGAAGAAAGCATGGCAGGGCATGAGCGCCATCTTCGAGAGCTCGGCCACGTTCCATGCGCTCACGATGATGCGGCGCGAATCGGGGTTGGTCTTCAGCGTCTTGATGACTTCGGAGATCTGGTCGATGTGGCCGCCGTCGGGCGTGGGCCAGCTGCGCCACTGCACGCCGTACACCGGGCCCAGGTCGCCGTCTTCGCGCGCCCACTCGTCCCAGATGGTGACGCCGCGCTCCTTGAGCCAGTTGTTGTTGCTGGAGCCGGTCAGGAACCACAGCAGTTCCTGGATGATCGACTTCAGGTGCACCTTCTTCGTGGTCACCAGCGGAAAGCCTTCGTTCAGGTCGAAGCGCATCTGGTGGCCGAACACGCTCTTGGTGCCCGTGCCGGTGCGGTCGCTCTTGAACACCCCGTGGGTGTCCACGTGGCGCATGAAGTCTTCGTACTGGGAGCGGACGGGGCGGGCGGTCGAGGTCATGTTGGGAATTTTACGGGGCGGCGCTAGCATTGGCCGATGACCGGCCCCGACCACTCCCATGACCACTCCCATGACCACTCCCACGACCACAGCGAACTCGGCGAAATGGACCTGCGCGTGCGGGCCTTGGAAAGCGTGCTCACGCAAAAGGGCTATATCGACCCCGCCGCGCTCGATGCGCTGATCGACACCTACCAAACCCGCATCGGGCCGCGCAACGGGGCAAGGGTGGTGGCGCGGGCCTGGGTCGACCAAACCTTCCACGACTGGCTGATGGCTGATGCCACGGCCGCCATTGCCTCGCTCGGCTACACCGGTCGCCAGGGCGAGCACATGGTGGCGGTGCAAAACACCGACGAGCAGCATCACATGGTCGTTTGCACGCTGTGCAGCTGCTACCCATGGCCGGTGCTCGGCCTGCCGCCCACCTGGTACAAGAGCGCGCCGTACCGTTCGCGCGCCGTGAAGGACCCTCGCGGCGTGCTGGCTGATTTCGGCACGGTGCTGCCCGAGACGACGCGCATCCGCGTCTGGGATTCGACCGCCGAGGTGCGCTACCTCGTGATTCCCCAAAGGCCGGCTGGCACCGAAGGGTGGAGCGAAGACGAACTCGCCACCCTCGTCTCGCGTGATTCGATGATCGGCACACGCCTCGCCGATGCGCCAGCCGCGAGGAGCGCCGCATGAGCTACGTCACGCAGGCCGACCTCGGCGGCCAGCCGGGCTTCGGGCCGGTCACGCCGGAGCCCGAGGGCGAACTCTTCCACGCCGGCTGGGAGCCGCGCGCGCTGGCGCTCACGCTTGCCATGGGCGCAACAGGCTCCTGGAACATCGATGCGAGCCGCGCCATGCGCGAGACGCTGCCCAACTACCACGACCTGAGCTACTACCAGATATGGCTTGGGGCGCTCGAACAGCTGATGCTGCAGCGGGGGCAGGTTTTTCCCGACGAGATCGCGTCCGGCGAGATGCGCCATCCGGCCGCGTCGGTCGCCCGCGTGCTGCAGGCTGAGAACGTGCCCGCGGTGCTCGCCAAGGGCTCTCCGACGGAGCGCGCCGCGCCAGGCCCTGCGCGCTTTGCCGTTGGGCAGGCCGTGCGCATGCACATCGGCAAGGCCGACCATCACACACGGCTGCCGGGCTATGTGCAGGGCAAGCGCGGCACCATCGAACATGTCCACGGCGCGCATGTGTTTGCCGATGCGAATGCGCAGGGCCTCGGTGAGCAACCGCAGTGGCTCTACACCGTGGTCTTCGAAGAAGCCGAACTCTGGGGCGATGCGGCGCCGCGCCAGAACCTCTCGGTGTCGGTCGATGCGTGGGAAAGCTACCTGGAGCCTTCGGCATGAAGATCGACATGCCACCTCTCGCGCTTGCGCCCGGCATGCCGCGCGATGCCGATGGCCCGGTGTTCCGCGAGCCGTGGGAAGCGCAGGCCTTTGCAATGACGCTCGCGCTGCACGAGCGAGGCCTGTTCAGCTGGGTGGAGTGGGCCGAAGCGCTCGCGGCGCAGATCACCGCTGCGCAAGCCGCGGGAGACCCGGACGCTGGCGACACCTATTACCGGCATTGGCTTGCCGCGCTCGAAGGCCTGGTGGCCCGCAAAGGCGCGAGCTCGGGCGACGAACTCGCGCGCTACCGTCACGCGTGGGACCACGCCGCCGACCGCACGCCGCACGGCCAGCCGATCGAACTGCGCGGCGAAGACTTTCCAGGTTGAGTGCTTTGTCTTGCTCCTTCCCCCG